>Ga0209457_1000123_pt1 | contig 27595 bp, 20 predicted proteins | sample WorMetHEROISLAND_5_FD_187410 | JGI IMG/M metagenome (GOLD analysis project Ga0209457, IMG submission 187410) | Marine gutless worms symbiont microbial communities from Max Planck institute for Marine Microbiology, Germany - Olavius sp. 5 HERON... ... | reverse complement strand
TGCTGAATTTCCCAAGGCCTATGAGTCCTATTACAATGATCATTTTGGTTTTCGCAATACCTTGGTATATTGGCGAAATTTCCTTCAGGTCACCTGTTTTGCCGCCTCAACTTCAGATCGAGTGATCGTGGGTAAAAACGGCTGGTTTTTCCAAAACGGTAATCCCCATCTTGCTGACATTCGTAATATGTGGCCTTTTTCCGGCGGAGAGTTGCGTCACTGGGCTAACATTCTTGAGCGAAAGTATAGGTGGCTAAAAAAACGGGGAGTTCAATATGTTTTTCTTGTTACCCCAAGCAAACATCTGATTTATCCGGAAAAACTTCCGGATGCCTTCCGGCCTGTGCACCCCACATCCAGAGTTGATCAACTGGTTGCTTATTTGCGTCAGCATACGACAGTACCGGTCGTGGATTTACGGTCAGCCCTCTTTAAAGCTAAAAAGGATATGCGTGTTTACCAGAAAACCGATACACATTGGAATGGTTATGGCGCCTATATCGGTTACCTTGAATTAATGAAGTACCTGAAAACGATCAAACCGGACCTTCCCCTTGTGTTTCTGAGAAAAAAAGATTTTGCTGAAATCTCGGAAAGAGGGGGCGATCTTACACAACTCCTTAATTTGGCGGACAGCATCCAGGAGAAACAAATAAAACCGAACCAATGGCAGGAAAATTGTTTTAAAAATACCAGTCTGCAAGGTGAAATCAACAATACGACGCTCAATCAAAATCGTTTTACTACTGTCTGTGAGCCGCAAAAGTATCGTTTGCTGATGTTTAGAGATTCATTTTAAATCCTTTCATGGTATAAGCAGCCAACGAAAAGCTAAGGGGTGTGTGGGGTTTGAATCCGGTCAAGATTGTTTCAGGCCGCCGACCCCACACGTCACCTTGAGCGATAGGTTAGGACGGCTTTTTACAATAAATGTTCATACTCCTTTTGCTTTTCTTTACAAAAGGGGCATTGCGCATTATCGCGAAACATAAAATATCCACACATCTCGCAACGAAGGGTACGTTTTTCGATTAATCTTTCTGCGCTAAACTGCAATTGAATCCGATAGTCATTAATCAAGGCTACAAAGCAATCATCACACATGTTTTGAACTTCGTTAAAACCATAGTCACGAACACGAACAGTGATTTTTTTCTTTCTGCCGCCATTGCAAATGGGGCAACGTCCATCGTAGTACCCATCTGTCCTGCAGCTTTTGCATATGAGCGCGCTGCCGTTAATCGACGCAGATAGATCATCGTTTGGAATTCTGCAGTTGCACTCCGTACATTTGCCACGCATGAGGCGAAGCTTCAGTGTAAACCTTCTTGGATTCATTTCTTATATAAATGATGACGTCCTAACCATTTGATTGTCAGGTTGAATTACCCTGATAAATATATTATCAGGCATGATGGACCCGCAAAAAGTCGAAAATGGCCAAATCGCCATTAATAATTTCAACGGGTTACAGCAGAAAAAATGCAAAAATCGGACTTTTTACAGGATTATCAGGCATAATTGACACGATAATTGGCATTGCCTATTTTAGCATCTTTTGTTAGATAAGAAGCAATTCAGCCCAATTCTACAATAAATAATCCTATTATAGTTGCCATGTCAACAGAAAAAGCTGTTAAACTAATCGATAAAGTCCGTAGTTTTCTACGGTTGCATCATTATTCCATCCATACGGAAAGAACCTATTGCGAGTGGATCAGTAGGTATGTCCATTTCCCCGGGTGCCACTGACAAAGCTTGGGGGTGGGTGGCCTAGGCAACTTGCCCTCTGTGCCAATGAACATGAGACACCTACCTATTGAGAAATTAGTGTAGGGCGGGTAGGAGAATCATTATGGAAACTTTATACGCAAAAACGAATCGTACCATTCAAGCAGCCGGATCAACCGATGGCCCCCCGGAGGGAGCCCGTAGGGCGACTGTAGGGGATGGTTACTCGCTAACGGGTGAAAGTCCACACATGGGCCTGAAAGGAGGCAACATGCAGGTGAAGGCAAGGGCGCCCGAAGAAACGCTCATGAGCTGCCCGACGAGGGAGAAAACGGTTCGTGAGAGCCAATGAGGGGTCTGAAGAAAGCTGGGGCCAAATCTGCCACCCAAACTCGGTGTGAACCTCCGGCAGGCTGTATCGGGTGGGCAAGGTACCCTCGACTACCAGATCCCAATATCCTTTCCGTAGCTCGGTAAAGTAGAGGAGGTGGGTGGCAGAGAAAGGGAGTGCTCTTACCCGGTGAAGGGCCGCCTGCGCCGGAGCGTTGTAACTGCGACAGCGTCTCCCAAGCGGAGCAGCAATGTGGCCGTTACGGGCAGGGGGTTTGCAGAAGAGGCCGTAGTAGTCGTAAAACTGAAAGCCGGTGAAGACGCGGTGACGCGTCCGAGGATAAAACTTTCAGTAAGTGGCCGTAATGCCGGAGGCGAAGGGTGGAACAGGGTACCGGGATCAGAAAGTGCATCAGAAAAGGTAGCATGAGGAGCCGTGTACGGGTCCGTACGCACGGTTCTGTGGGCGGACGGAGGTCACCTGACCTCCTCCGACCCGATGATACCATTTTGAGCCGGACGCCGAAACTGGGTAAAAAGGGGGGATGCAAAGGCCTCAATAGGTCATACTGCCGTTCCACCAAGGGCGCCGTTCTAGTAAGCAGTTCTTCACTTGTTGGGGGTAAGGAGACCAAAAAGCGGCGGCGGTCTATAGGGGACAGCCAAGGAACGTTGGGCGCCTATGGTCAACGGTGTGTCTCTATGATATGTTTCTATTTATAGAGTGACCTGCATTTCCAAAGACCGCGTGGAGAATTGACAGGGACAAAACCATTTCTCAGGAGGCGACACGATGGTCACCTTGGTGGCAAAGCGATTCGGGTTCATGGTTTTTACCATGATCGTCGTTTCGCTGATCCTTTTTTTCTGCTGGAAACTGATCTCACCGGTGATCCGGCCGCCCGGGTGCTGGGCCAATTCGCCAATGAAGAACAAAAAGAGTTATGGCGGGAACAGCATGGGTACAATCAGCCCGTGATGCTGTGATACGTGAAATGGTTGGGCAACTTCGCCACCGGTGATTTGGGACAGTCCATTCGCTTCAAAGGTCCGGTGGCCGACGTGATGTTCCCTCGATTATGGAATACGGCGATTTTGGGGTTTTGGACGTTTGCCGTCATGATTCCGCTCTCATTGCTCCTTGGCGTTCTGTCGGGAATGAAGGAGGGATCCAAGCTTGACCGGACCATATCGATTTTTGGTATTCTGACAACTTCGGTGCCGGAATTTGCCAGTGCCGTATTTTTCTCCGCCCTTTTCGTATTCGGTATTCCTTTGGATGAGTTGAAAAAAAATCGCGCCGGTGATCCATGTGCCGGATGAATCAGAGCGTATTCACGCGGCTAATCAGGAGGGTATTCTGAAGCTTTGATTCTTGCCAGCGTTTGTCCATCCAAACCGTTTTGATACAGGTAATCTTCCAGAGCGGTGATGGTTTGCGGCGCCAAAGCGGGCTGCTGATATTGGGCCAACATGGCGGACAGGGTATCATCGATATTTTTAAAAAGAGCGCTGTTGTAATCGTTTGCGGTAAGTGCGCCCCTGACGCCGATACGCGGGTTCCATGAATGGGTCCGGCAGCGGGACAGGGTTTCCATCGTGGTGAGGAATTGACCGGTATCTTTAGCCTGTTGAATGGCGTCAAAGGAGAAGTCCGCATCGGATCTGATTTCAACGTCACCCAGCGAAAATTTTGCCATCTCCAACAGTTCCAGGTCCATCATAAATTTATCAACGGACATACCGGCGAAGCTATCCAAAATACCCGCACAGTGGCTTACAAGGTTGACGTTGTGCTGCAGGGCGGTCATTAAGGTCAACATGCTCTCATAGCCGCTTTGCGCAGAGACGACCTTGGCGTCGGTCAAAGCGCCGCCGCCTCTTGATGGGAGCCCGTAACGTTTTAAAAGTGCGACAGCATAACGCAATTGCAATGACACCGCCGGACTGCCGATGGAGATACTCCCGGTGCGTAAATCGGCGCCCATACAGTTCATCCCCGCCACTACGGGTAGACCCGGAGCCAGCATCTGAATAATGGCTACCCCGGCCAGGGTCTCGGCGGTAGCCAAGGCCAAATTGCCGGCCGGATTGATGGGGCCGGTGGTTCCCGCAGCCGGGGATGGCGACAAAAGGATCGGTTGCCGGTAGCGGGCACTGACGATCATGGAGTCCAAGGCCATCGGATCGATTTTTAACGGACTAATCGTGCTGATAAAGGTGGTGGTTTTGTAAGATGCCGTAAATGTTTCCTTACCGCCGTAAACGATACTCAAAAGTTCCATCAGGCCGGTCAGCTCTTTTTCCGAGCCCGGCGGGAGTATAGGCGGCTTGTCGCTATAAAGAAGAGTGGTATAAGGCATCGTTAAATAACTGGTCTCGATGGGAACATCAAAGGGCTGAATGAGAATCCCGCCGTTAAGGTGCAGATGGGGACTTTGATGGACCAGTTTCACAAACTGGATCAGATCGTCTAAAGCGCCTTCGCGTCGCGTGCCGTCACGGTTAATCATGACGGCGCAGCCGTATCCGGCGCAGCAGATACTGTGATCACCGCCAATCCGGACGGAGTGTTCGGGGTTACGCGCCTCAAGGGTGAACTGCGACGGCGCCTTTTCCAGCCATGCTTCAATTTGGGAAGGAGTGAAAAAGGCGCGGCCGTCGGAAATACGAATCCCGCAATCGGCCAGTATCTCGTGGATGCGGGGGTGGTAAAGGGCGATGCCGATTTCTTGTAAAATCTTCAGCGCTGTGCCGTGGATTTGATCCAGTGTGCTGTCAAAGACCATGGCGGTGTTTCCTAAATAGTTTCTGTAGAAAAACTCCGTATTTTAGGAGCCAATTTCAAAACGGATAAAAAGCGATGAATTAATTGGCGCAATATCCGCCCGAAAACCATATAACATATTGATTAATCAGGAAGAATGTGCCATTTGGGTCTTGGATTGATTAATGACTGATAAAGGAGGAGACCCAAATGAGCACACGCTTCGATATTTTTCATACCATACAAACGTCACTTTTTCCATGGCTGGAAGAGACGCTTGATCCATTAACGAAAAAAGAGCGCCAGTTTGTGCAGGTGCTCAGCTTGCTGGATCTGCATGAGCACATGGAACCATACCGCCGGCATAAAAAGAGATATATGGATCCGCCCACCCGCAAACGGTTTGGTCAAAGAAGCAGTGTTGAACGGGTTAATGGCTGCCTCAAGGATAATTAGGGTGGGCGAAACGTTCGCGTAAAAGGGGCAGCCAAAGTGATGACGCATCTGATGTTGGGAATTATTGTCATTACCGCGACCCGGCTTTTTCGAATGATCGCTTAGGGCGATATGTCTCAAGTGAAAAGTCGTTTTCCGTGTTGCAATGACACCGCGAACGGGCCGGTATGCTCCAAAACAGTCATTTATGAGCATTCACCCTCTATATCCGTTGTTTGAAGCAACGTTGATCAATTTTCACAGAACGTGGCGCTTATCAGGAACACTCAGACAATAGCTTCTGATAGTTTTGAAATTGGCTCATTGGATATTTCAGCTTGTTAACAACATGTTTACGATTATTTCCCAAACACCGTTTGGGTGTTTTGACATTGATAACAGTTGGTAAAATTTCATGCAAAATCCGGGTTAAACGAAAATTTAACATCATTTGGTCACAAATGACAAACCGGAAAGCGAGAATCTTATGCTAAATCCATCCCGTATTCTCTTTTTGGTCCGCCACGCCAAATCAAGCTGGAAAGATTTATCATTAGCCGATCACGACCGACCGCTCAATAAACGCGGCGTTAAAAATGCACCCCTTATGGGACAGCGCCTGGCCAGGATGACCCATCGGCCGGAGATAGTCATCAGCAGCTCTGCCCTGCGGGCCCTGACCACCGCTAAAACTTTGGCACCCTATGTCGGAATTGATGAGGAAGACGTGGTGGTGGACCCGGACCTTTACCATGCCGGTAGCCGTGATATCATGCGAATCGTTGCCGGTCTCAACGACCGTTATCAAAACGTGATGGTGGTGGGCCATAATCCGGGGATCACTCAATTGGCCAATCAGCTTGGCGGCGAACCCATCGCCAATGTTCCCACCTGCGGTATGGTGGTAATTCGCTTTGAAACCAATCAATGGGCAGCGGTGAGCAGCGCCCCATCAACATTGCTGGAATTTGATTATCCGAAAAAAGACCCCTAAGGAGATGCGGTCAGTTTGGCTTGCATCGATTTTAAAAGCGCCAGCTGAACTCTACAGCGGTTTAAATTATCGTCGGGGTGCGTGACGGAAAAATAGCGGTCCCCGTCAAGAAAATCGGTTAAGAAACGTACACCCAGTTCAAAGGCCAGCACAAGACCCGCTTGGGGTAACAACGCTTTTTCATAGGGCTTCAGCAAAGCGCCCATCACCGATAAATACCCTTGTTCGACGGCGTTGTATATTGTTGCATCAAAAGAGACCGCTTCGGGCCGGGCGCCCTCGCCGGCGCAATTGGTCATGGCGCGGACCATATCCCCAAAATCGTGCAGGATCGTTCCCGGCATCACCGTGTCAAAATCAATCAGGCAAAGCGCTTTCACCCCTTGTTGATCAAAAAGGATATTAGTGAGTTTGGGGTCGTTGTGAACAATGCGCTGTGGAAGCTCCGCCGCAGGAATTGTTTCAGCAAGATAGCGGATGTTATCCACAGCAGCCAGCTCTCCGGCAACCTTTTCCAGCCGGCCGCAAGCATCACCAGCCACGGCTTGATCAAGCTGATCAAGCCGTTTGGCGGTATGGTGAAAATCGGAAATTGTGGTAGCGAGAGACGGCCCGCTGTAATCGACCAAATCGGCGTGAAATCGGCCCACCGCCCGAGCCGCCGTATGGGCGGTTTCCGGTCGGTCCGCTTTCTCATAGCCCCTACCGTCAATCCATACAAACGCCCGCCAGACATGGCCAGCCTTGGTTTGAAGATAGCCGCCGGCATGGTTCGCAACCGGTGTGAGCACGGGGTGGAATCTAGTTGCGTGTTTTCGCTTTTGACGCAAATGGCGGGTGACGGCAACCATGTTATGGGTAACCGCCTCAAGATCGGGCAACACTGCTTGATTGAGCTGCTGCAAAACCCATTGCCGACGAATCCCTCCCTTTTGGCTGACCACCTTGAAGGTATTATGAATTCTGCCGTAACCATGGTGTTCAATGGAAACAACCGGCCCTTGGAATTGAAAGTGATCAGCGGCGGCAAATGCCTCATCCAAACGAACGGATTTTTCGTCAGGCATCGTATTGAAAGGATAATTTAATCGATAGGATCATCATTTAGGGGCGTTTCCATAAACCCCAACACTTTTTGGGCGCCCAGGACCGCCTCCATATCGCCCTGAGCCACCGCTGTTTCGATGCCAGGCAGGTTGGATTGGACCGCCGGGTGGGAATGGAGCCGCTCTTTAAGCCCCTCTTCCACTAGCGCCCACATCCAACCCACGGCTTGACGGCGCCGTTTGGCATCCAGCTCACCGCTCTTTTGCAGAGTTTGCCGATGTGTTAAAATGGTCTCCCAAACCTTGCCCAGTCCCTTGTTTTCAAAGGCCGAACAGGTCAACACAGGCGGCGACCAATTCATAGAAGCGGGACGCAAAAAATGCATGGCCGCCTGCAACTCTTTTTGGGCCTTTTGGACACGCCGGATGTTGTTGCCGTCGGCCTTGTTGATCACCAATGTATCGGCCAGTTCCAGGACCCCCTTTTTAATTCCCTGAATTTCGTCCCCTGCGCCGGCCAGCATCAACACCAAAAAGAAGTCGGTCATACCGGCGACAGCGGTTTCCGATTGCCCCACCCCCACGGTTTCGATAAGCATCACATCAAACCCGGCTGCTTCGCAAATCAACATCACCTCACGGGTCCGGGCGGCCACACCGCCCAAGGCGCCGCCCGACGGTGAAGGCCGCACAAAGGCGTCAGGGTGATGGGAGAGCTTTTCCATGCGGGTTTTGTCGGCCAGAATCGACCCGCCGCTACGGGTACTGGAAGGGTCTACAGCCAGGGCCGCCACTTTGTGACCGTTTTCAATCAACTGCAAGCCAAAGGCTTCGATAAAAGTGCTTTTACCCACCCCGGGAACCCCCGTGATACCGATGCGCACTGCTTTTCCCGCAAACGGCAACAGCCTGTCCAATACTTCGCGGGCGGTCCGGCGGTGGTCGGGCCGCCGGCTTTCCATCAGGGTGATGGTTTTGGCAAGAATGCGGCGGTCGCACCGGAGCACACCGTCAATATATTCCGCCGGAATCGGCAATCGAAACTCTTTCTATCGTTCGTCAGGATACATTTTAGGCAATATCAGCTGGTATATGAAATGCACCACCAAATAATCATGCTAGTGAATATAATTATTGCAGATCGCTACATTGCTTACCGATCCATGTTGTACCACCCGTTGTTTTTGGAATAAAACAAAACGGTAATAATAGGTGTTCACCACAATTTTGCACCAGCCACTTTTCTTCCCACACGCCCTCATATTTTTTACCATTTTCGGTAATTGTTATAGGTCCAGAGCTGACTTTGGTATCAAGCACATTGATATCTTTACAATCTTTATTCTTCCCCTTGATAACAACCATACCATGGACACCCAAAAACATGTCCTTAATCAGTGTTGGCGAACACCGTGTTGTGCCCGGGACCAAAATACCTAATTTGAGCCTACCGCCCTTTTGGGCAACAGCAATTACATTATAGATAATGCTACGACCGCATCGCAACAACTTGTACCTGACCGTCCAGGCACCTTCACTGGGAATTTTGGTTCCTTGTTTGAATTTAATGGGTCTGAGAATCCAATATGAGGTTGGGGTTGCCAAGTAATCCGAACGACACGAGAGTTGTATGCCTAATTTCTTGTCCCAATTTTTTCCTCTGAGAGAAAGTTCTTCTCGAAATTCATTTGATGCAATATACGATTCTAATAATATTTTGTTCGTTTCTTTAGTATCTACCCTGCTTTTATTAACCGATGAACAAGAATAAAAGCAGACTGATGAGAATATGACCAAATACACAAGCAATCTTTTCATTATCAGCCTCCATTAATAATTAACCAATACCGTAAGATGCATTTCAATTACCACTAATTAGTGGTTGAAGCTCTCTTAGAGCTCGCTATGCCTCCAAAATATCCAGCACCTTAGACGCCGATTGGGTAATAGGCGTTCCCGGCCCGAAGACCGCCGCTGCGCCCGCCTCGTGCAACCGGTCATAATCGCCCGGCGGGATCACACCCCCCACCACCACCATAACACCTTCACCACCGGCCTCTTTCAAAGCCTTCACCAGTTGCGGCACCAGTGTCCGATGGCCTGCGGCCAGGCTCGAAGCGCCCACCACATGCACATCGTTATCAACGGCCATGCGCGCCGCCTCTTCGGGTGTTTGAAACATGGGGCTGATATCCACATCAAAACCCAGATCGGCATAGGCCGTGGCCACTACTTTAACCCCTCGGTCGTGACCATCCTGCCCCATTTTGGTCATCAGGATCCGCGGACGGCGGCCCTCTTTTTCGGCAAAAGCATCGGTGCGCGCCTTGATCTCGTTAAACACGGCATCCCCTTCGTACTCGGCGGCATAGACACCTGAAATCACATGGGTCGTGGCTACATAGCGCCCAAATGCCTTTTCCATGGCGTCGGATATTTCACCCACGGTGGCGCGGGCCCGCACCGCCGGAAGCGCCACTTCCAAAAGGTTGCCGTCCTTTTCCGCCGCATTGGCAATTGCCGCCAGAGCCGCTTCCACTTCAGCGCTATCGCGAACAGCCCGCAGTTGTTCAAGCTGCGCCACCTGCTGGTTACGAATCTCTTCGGAAACCTCCAGCACATCAAAATCGATATTCTCCTCGATCTGATATTTATTGACGCCGACGATCACCTCTTTGCCCTGATCGATCCGGGCCTGCCGTTTGGCTGCCGACTCCTCGATGCGCATCTTGGGCATGCCCGACTCAATGGCTCTGGCCATACCGCCCAGATCTTCCACCTCATCAATGATCGCCTGGGCCTTCTCAACAATCTCGTTGGTCAAGGCTTCGATGTAATAGGCGCCGCCCAAGGGATCGGCCACCTTGCAGACCTTGGATTCCTCCTGCACGATGATTTGGGTGTTGCGGGCGATGCGGGCGCTGAAGTCGGTAGGCAGCCCGATGGCCTCGTCAAAGGAGTTGGTGTGCAGCGATTGCGTCCCGCCCAGGGCCGCGGCGAGACACTCCAAAGTGGTCCGGATGACGTTATTGTATGGATCCTGTTCGGTCAGGCTCCAGCCCGAAGTCTGCACATGGGTACGCAGCATGGATGAACGCGGATTCTTGGGATTGAAGGGCTTCATCAAGCGGTGCCATAAAAAGCGGGCCGCCCGCAGCATGGCGATTTCCATGAAGAAGTTCATGCCGACGCCGAAAAAGAACGACAGCCGCGGCGCAAAGGCATCGATATCCAGTCCCGCCTTGATGGCCGCGCGGACATACTCCACCCCGTTGGCCAGGGTAAAGGCCGTCTGCAACACCGAATCGGCACCCGCCTCCATCATGTGGTAGCCGCTGATGCTGATGGTGTTGAATTTAGGCATGTTCTGCGAACAAAAACCCATGATATCGGACACGACCCGCATGGAGGGCTCCGGCGGATAGATATAAGTATTGCGAGTAAGGTACTCTTTTAAAATATCGTTTTGAATGGTGCCCATGAGCTGTTCATGCTCAACCCCCTGCTCCTCGGCGGTCACGATATACATGGCCATGATGGGCAGTACGGCACCGTTCATGGTCATGGAGACCGACATCTGATCCAGCGGAATCTGATCAAACAGCACTTTCATATCTTCCACCGAATCAATGGCCACGCCTGCCTTGCCGATATCACCGCGCACCCTGGGGTGATCCGAATCATAGCCGCGGTGGGTGGCCAGGTCAAAGGCGACAGACAACCCTTTTTGACCGGCGGCCAGATTGCGGCGGTAAAAGGCGTTGGATTCCCTGGCCGTTGAAAAACCGGCGTACTGGCGAATCGTCCAGGGTCGCCCGGCATACATGGTGGCCATGGGACCCCGCACAAAAGGCTCAAATCCGGGCAGCGATCCCACCGACGGCAGCCCCTTTATATCTGCTTGGGTGTAAAGTGGTTTGATGGCAATGCCTTCGGGACTTTCCCAGGTCAGCTCGTCGGGATGACGACCCTTGAGTTGCTTGGATGCCAGCTCTACCCACTGTTGATACCGTGAATCTGCGCTCATGAATGCCTCCTGTGAATCAATTGATTTCTGACTATGTAATTTTAATACAATGTGCCCATATAGACCCAAGAGATGGCCAAAGAATAAGGTCAATTTTTGTTCGGGCTCAAGGAAGACGAAAAATTTAACCGGAAGAATATTGGTAATATTGCGCAGATTAAATTTTGAGCCTGAGGCTGATATTGAGCAAAAAGGGGCCTTTTTATAAAGCCATTAATCGCGCTGGCACAGTTCGACCAAAACCCCACCCGTCGCCTTGGGATGTAAAAAGGCGATTTTGGCGCCGCCCGCGCCTTTGCGGGGTACCTGGTCGATCAACTGCACGCCTTTTGCTTTGAGTTCCGCCAAGGCTGCATCAATATCGGCCACGCGAAAAGCGATATGCTGAATCCCCTGCCCCCGTTTTTCGATATACTTGGCCACAGGTCCGTCAGGTGCGGTGGATTCCAACAGCTCCACTTCACTCTCGCCCACAGGAAAAAAGGCGGTGGCGACCTTCTGCTCTTCCACGGTTTCGGCCCCTTCAAAATCGAGCCCAAGGATGTCCGACCAGAATGTTTTGCCCACGTCGATGCTGTTCACCGCGATTCCGAGATGATCAATCTTGAGAATTTTCATGCAAACCTCCCGTTAAAAATCTTGAAGGAAGCTTGATGGCGTCGTAAAAAGTCTCATCTACTGTGTTGTTGTGGTTTGCCAGACCCTCAGCATACTACATGTATAGCCTCGGCCCTGACAAACCACAACGCCTTGTATATGCGCCTTTTTACGTAGCCATCCCACCTACTTTTTACGGGCGCATCAAGCTTAAGACCAAACACATTAATATATCGAAAAAAAGGATATTACCAGCAAAAAGGAGGTTATTTGGGGGGCAAAAGAGCGTACCGAAAGGATAAAAACAGGCTTTTGGGTAAAAAAAATGGTCGCCCCTTGTTAAAGTTATTAATTCAAAGCCTGTATTAAACAAGCGTAGTTCATTGCGTCCAATCCCTATTCAGGACACAAGTTCAATTTCGAGTTCCAATTGCACGCCGTATTTTTTCAAGACCCGAGCTCTAACGCTGTTAACAAGGTCTAAAAAATCCATAGCTGTAGCACCGCCATAATTGACGATATTCAACGGCTGTGCCGGCCATATACCGCAAGAGCCGACCCGTTTGCCGGCCCAGCCCGTTTCCTCGATCAACCAGGCGGCCGGGATTTTCACCCGCTCCGGGATCGTTCCTTTTTGGGTATCGATATGTCCGTAGGAGAGCTGCTCAAGCGGATAAAAATGGATACCGGGGCAAGTTTTACGAATCCTCAGCAGGGTCTCACGGGTGACGACCGGATTTTTAAAAATACTGCCGGCCGACCCGACGACCTCTATGTCCGGCAATTTCCGGCGCCGGATATTGACGATGGCCTGGAAAACATCACTCACCCGATAAGGTGGGTTGGCAATGACCGCCAGCTCCTGATCAACAGACTCGTACCGCGATTGGTAGGTGGTATTCAGTCGAGGTTTTTTGGTAAGCTGTAGACGGATTCCCGTAATGATGTACCGATTTTTCAGGTCCTCTTTGAACACACTGGTGCGGTAACCCGGTTTGCATTCTTCAGCCGTAAATCGTCGGTTCTTGCCGCTTTGCGAATCAACGGCGTCCACCGACACCAGCGTGTCACTCAAATTGTGGCCATAGGCGGCGATATTCTGGATGGGCGCGGCGCCTGCGGTGCCGGGGATTAAGGCAAGGTTTTCGATCCCTCCCCATCCCTTGGCGACCACAGCGGCTACCAGGTCAGGCCAATTCTCGCCGGCCTTGACATCAAGCAGAACCGTATCGCAATCTTCCAAGACAACCCGAACCCCTTTGATATCCATCTTTAGAATCAGCCCATCGTAATCTTGGGTAAAAAGGATATTGGAGCCTCCACCCAGGACAAGCCACCGGCCGCTCTGAAGGCGTCCGTCGGCAATTAACATCCCTAACTCTGATTCAGTGCGAATACGACAAAAGCGGTCCGCGCGGACATTCATCTGCAGGGTATTCATTGTGGTAAGGGAGATATCGTTGAGCAGGTTCACCATCGGTTCACTTTGATTCTATTCAAGCCGGCACCGTGATTGCAATGTATCTGATTCTCTTGTGGAATTTAACGGCATTTGGGTCAATTGTTTCCTTTTTGCAGCCGAACAGGGAAACAATACGTCCAATATTGGGCAATTGAAGTGTAAATTTCAGACCGGGCATTTTTAAAATACCAACAGCTCTACCGAATTGAAAAAAAGTATACAGGAAATCGGTCTGGACGCCTACAAAAATTTATTGGTAATCACCGTCGAAAAGCGGTACAAGCGAAGCATCCTTATTCAGTGTCCAAAGGAACATTGCATATGAGCGACATCGTTTTAATCAACATCACCGGGAAAGACCGTAAAGGGCTGGATGCCAAATTTACCGGAATATTGGCCGAATATAACGTCAACATTCTCGATATCGGCCAGGCGGTCATTCATGACTATATTTCCCTGGGGATCTTGGCCGAAATCCCCCATTCCAAGGATTTTTCCGCCATCTTTAAAGATATGCTGTTTGAAGGCCACAATTCGGGTCTCCGGGTCGACATCAAACCTGTTGCACCGGAAAATTATGAGAAATGGGTCCACGCCCAGGGCAAGGAGCGGCGGATTATCACCCTTTTGGGCAAAACCATTTCCGCCCGGCAGATTTCGTCAGTGGCGGCGATTATTACTGCAAATGGGTTGAATATTGACCGTATCACCCGCCTCACCGGCCGCATCTCTCTGACAAAACCGCAGCCAAACCCCAAGGCCAGCGTACGGCTGTCGGTCAGTGGAACACCGCTCAGTATCCTCGACATGCGCAAACGGTTTATGGATATATCCCAAAATACCGGCATTGATATCTCTTTTCATGTTGACAATATCTACCGTAAAAACAGAAAGTTGGTGGTTTTTGACATGGATTCGACGTTGATCCAGGCCGAGGTGATTGTGGAGCTGGCCAGGTTGGCCGGGGTGGGTGCTAAAGTGGCCCAAATTACCGAAGCGGCCATGCGCGGCGAGATGGATTTTAAGGAGAGTTTTCGCGAACGGGTCGCCCTTTTAAAGGGGTTACAAGTTGAGCAGCTGGAGACCATTGCGCGTCAACTGCCGCTCACCGAGGGCGTCGGCCTGGTGGCCAAAACCCTCAAACGGCTGGGATACAAATTGGGAATTCTGTCGGGGGGGCTTGCTTTTATGGGAGCATATTTAGAAGAGCGCCTCGGTTTTGATTATATGTACGCCAACCAGCTTGAGATAAGAAAAGGTGTTGTAACCGGTAACGTGAAGGGAGAAATTATCGATGGTGAGAAAAAAGCGCAGCTTTTAAAAGAGATCGCCGCCAAGGAAAACCTTGATCTACAGCAGACCATCGCCGTGGGCGACGGCGCCAACGATCTGCCCATGATCTCCATTGCCGGCTTAGGGGTCGCCTTCAACGCCAAGCCAATGGTCCGGCAAAAGGCCTCCAACGCCATCTCCAGCGTAGGGCTGGACGGCCTGCTCTATCTTATCGGCATCCACGACCGGGAGATCGGCATCTCGGAAATGACGGAAACATGATCTTTATTATTTGGAACGAGTTAAATGCCGTACCAAAAAATTTAGGTTGCAAAAATAAGCCAAAATTCTGCTTGCAATTAAGTATCATGTCCCCCTGAATCAAACCTCTCTTTTCGGCCCCGGCTTTTGCGGCTTTAGCGTCCGGCCCAACTGACGCTCCAGCCTTGAAACAAACGCGTCCCCGCCCAACGGCCGCCCGGTGCGTTCATGCCTGCGAATTAATCCCGTTTCCGCTTCCTTGACACCCAAAGCCAAAAAGCGTTGCCACGGTTTTTTGACCAGTTTCAACAAGGGCTTGTGATTGACTAAAAGATCATCTTGCGTCTTTTTATATGCAAAATTGACAACCCCATTTTTATAAAATAATGTCAGAGAAGGTGAACGCTACCCATACAAGTGAATTCTCAACCGGCCGGGAGGTAACGCTATGAAAACAGGGCTCATTGAACGTTTGGACACCACGGGTGTGGTCTGCGCCGAGGGATATCTTTTTGAAATGGAGCGGCGGGGCTATCTGACAGCCGGCGAGTTTGTGCCTGAGATGGCGCTGGATAATCCGGACGCCCTGAAATCGCTGCACAAGGATTTCCAGCACGCGGGTTCCGACGTGATGGTGGCCTTTACCTATAACGGACACCGCGAAAAAATGCGCATTATCGGCAAGGAAGACCTGTTGGAGCCGCTCAACCGGGCTGCGTTGCAGATTGCCAACGAAATCGCCGCGGATGTCCCGGAAGGTTCCGAACCCAATCTCGTGGCCGGGAACATTTCCAACTCAAACATCTGGGATCCTGATGATTCCGGGAGCCGGCAAACCGTGCGGGAAATGTTTACGGAAATGGTCGGATGGGGCGTGGATGAAGGGGTGGACTATTTTATCGGCGAAACATTCTATTTTGCCGAAGAGGCATTTGCCGCCCTGGAGGCCATTCAACCCTCCGGGAAACCGGCGGTGATCACCATCGCCCCCATGGGTGAAAATATTCTCAGGGACCAATGGGACATCATTGCTACCTGCAAGGAGCTGGAGCAGCGAGGCGCGGATGTCGTAGGCATGAACTGCTTCCGGGGGCCCGGCACCATGATGCCGTATCTTGCCCAAATCCGAAAATCGGTGTCGGGTCATGTGGCGGCCCTGCCGATACCCTACCGCACCACCGACCAGCAGCCGACGTTTTTCAACCTGGACGATACCTGTGGCTGCACGGTCCATTCTCCCCACGGCAGAACCTTTCCGACGGCGTTGGACCCGCTTTATTGCAACCGTTATGAAATCCGAAAATTTGCTGAAGATGCCTGGCGCAATAACATCCGTTATCTGGGTGTATGTTGCGGCGCCGCGCCGATGCATATCCGGGAGTTGGCCGAAGCTATGGGGAAAAACCCTCCGGCTAGCCGGTACTCGGAAAATATGCAGAAGCACTTTATGTACGGCAACGATGAAAGTCTTCCCGAACACATTACCAGTTACGGGGATAAGGCTTAGATCAATCGCGAGGATTTTTCGAGCACTTCACTAAAACCAGGATTGTCGAGTACCGGAAAACGATTTCTACGCTGCCTGTGCGGCAGTGAACCCGATCTCCGGGTGATCGATCACGAGTTTCGGTTTTCGAGGCGTAAACCGCTTCATCATCCGCCGGATCAGCGCATCGCCGTCGTATTCGCGCCCGGTCGAGTCGGTCTGTTGACCGCCCCGGAAAATCTCGAACCAGCCGTCAAATCCTGCAAATTTCATCAGCGTCCCCCTGTGTCGTCGGCATGGGAATGCCGACCTACAAAAAAACCGAAGCCCCTGCAGGGCGGCAACCCTTTGCCGCCGAGCGGGAATGCCGACCTACGCGCCGGTAATGTGTTCGGCCAAAAACTCATTGATGTCCTCAATGTCCTCTTTTTGCAGCAGCATGTACCGCCGCTGGGGGATCGTCACCTTGCGCCCGGGCCCCGCCTTGCCGCCGAACTGGTGGATCGCGGCGTAGTCCAGGGGCGTGGTCAGCCAGCTTACCGAGCGGCGCCTGATGTCGTAGTGGATGCCGCTCAACAGGGTCTTGTCGCCGATCAATATCTGCCCGCGGCCGCCCTTGCGCTTTTTGGTGCTGTCCGCCAGGTCTTTCCACTTGTGGGGCCGCCCGCCCTTTTCAAAGTTTTGCTGGATCGACGCCAGGCCGGTCTCGGCGATCACGGCGAACACCGGCCGCAGGTTCTTCCCGGCCCGGATCATCCGCCGGAGCATACGCCCCGTGGACTCGGTGTCGGCGTCTATGTGCATTTCAACGGGCATAACTTGACATTATTCCCAACGGCTGCTAAGTTTTAAGTCCTTGGTCGGCGAGCCTCCGGGGGCTGCGACCCGATGCAAGGCAGGACGTGAGAACCCGGACTTTTTCACGGCCTGCTACTTCCCATAAAGCAATTTCATCCCTTTGCGTTGGCGATCAAGCGTGTTTTTTCTGGCATTCATCACGTTCCACAAAATGTGTCCGTCCGCTCCTTTTTCGGCGACCACAATAATGCCCGTTCGGCCTTTCGCCGCATAGATGCCTATAAATTTCTTACGCAGTTTTCGTTGGCTCCGTGGCGTTTCATATTCAGTGAGAATGACCTCGTAGGGGTTCTCGATGGTTTCCCGCAAATAGGGGATATATCGCTCCCTGGCATCAGGTCGCCTTTGCATCATGTGAGCCAGCGCCATCAGGCTAACGGTAACGGTCCCGCCGTCGGGATCCCTGAGAACGCTCACAGATTCGTTCGGTGACATCCCCATCGCGCGGCGGTATTGATCTTCAAAATAGTTCAAGGCTTTACCCCGGCTGACGCCGTTGTCTTTCATGTAATTTTCCAGTCTCGGCAATGTCTTCCGGCCGGGCGACAGGTCTGTTTCGGGTATTTTCTTTTCGGGTAATCGCCCCAGCGGTTCGGGGCCTTTTTGATCCTTGACCTCCCGCAACGCCTGGGCCTTGACGGATTGATCATCCATCAGTTCGGCCAGACGTTTCGGCTGTCCGCCCCAGCCCCGGTCGGGCATCAGGGGACGCGCGGGCATTGTAACGCCGTCGGGCGTCACCGGCTCAAAGAGGCCGCCGGTGGGGTCAACCGTCTCCACTTTCCAGTTGTTGCGCTCCAGTTCCCTTTGAGAGACCGTCTGGGCGTGGCAACGGCAGTTCCACCCGTTCGGGGGATACCAGGTGGACCAGAAGGGGTGATCGTGGCGGAAGATCTTGCCGTGCAGCGCGCGGTGTTCGGGCCGCGTGACGGCGTCGTCGATGGAGACGTAGCGCCAGTAGGGCCGCGCCGCCGTCACCGCCGGAGATGTCATCTGCCGGTGCCGGGCCGCCTGGTAGGCGCCCTGGATGTTGGTCTGGAAGATCGTGCGCACCCGGTGGGGCTTTAGCCGCGTCCAGCCGCGGCGGTCAAATAGGGCGTCCACGTCGGCCTGAAAATCCTTCAGCGTGCGGCCCTTTTCCATCGCCCGGATGATCTCGCTCCTCACGTCGCCCAGGAGGTCGGCGTTGGTGACGCCGGCGATGGTAAACGACCGGGCCTTGAAGAAAGCCACCGCGTCCTCGAAGGGTTTGCCCGGGCCCCATTGCGCCTCGGCGAATTCGATGAAGTTATCGCCGCCGGGAAACCACCTCCCCCGCACGGGGCGGGGACTCCTCCTTGAGAAGGAGGAGAGTTTTTGCCGACGGTCAAAATTCCGGCCCGCGTCGCGTAGGTCGGCATTCCCATGCCGACGGGCAAAATCACCCACCCCGTCATCGTTGCCCAACTCCGCATCAGCGGAGTCAACCCCGACGCGGTCCGCCGCAAGCAGCGCATCGGCCAGGGCCTCGGCAAAACGACTGTCATGGGTGTACAGGTCCGCGATGGTCTCCCCGGCGGACCGCAAATTTTTGGCCGTTGCAAGATGTTTTTTCACCGCCGCGATCCAACTGTCGATGTGCGCGTGCGCCGCCTGGGCCGCGTTGTCGGCCAGGGCGTCCACCTCGGCCTGGCGGCCCTCGGCGAATTCGATAAAATTGTCGCGCATGGCGGCAAGGGGTTGCCGCCATGCTTGTAGGTCGGCATTCCCATGTCGGGGGGGTTGCAACCTGCAAGCACTGACGCTTTGTCTGGCGGCAGGCAGGCGCTTCGCTCGCAATGACAGGTAACCCCCGACTTCGCTGGCGAGGGTGGTTCGGCTTTAACTCGTCATTGCGAGGAGCTTGCGACGAAGCAATCCCTGTCTTGCGGGCAAGCCGTTCGGTTTGGCGTTCCACGTAAAACAGGGCTTACAACAGCCTGTAGCCTCTTATGAAACCAAAAAGTCATTTCACCGGCATTATAAAACGGTGCGATTTCATAGCCCGTTTCTTTCAGGCCCCGTGTATACGATATGAACCGACGGTGAGCAAAACGCTTTTCCTAAGCATCCACACCCGCATCAATATACGGTTGTCCATAACGAACCGGACGATAAATGTGTCGGGCCGGTTTGCGGGCTGTGGCCCACACGGTCACTGAGGCGCCCTTACGATAAGAGATACGGCGGTAGCAGACGCCCAACGCCGTTTTGGAAAACTTTAAGGCAGCTGCCGCCACCTCAAGTGGATTCCGGTTTCCCCTGGAAGACGTATCGGTGAAATGATCAATGGGGCCATTTGGGCACGGCATCCACATAACCGTGCTTTACCGGATGAACATGGATGTAATCCGTATCCCGGTTACAATCGTCCTGCTCACGCATGGTCTGTTCCCAATAACGGCGTTGCCGTAAATCGTGTGCGCCCAAATGGTTTTTCCGAATATCAATTCCGTCTTTTTTAAATCGGCGCGTAAACGCAGCCTTTATCAACCGCCGACGGGTGGAATCATCGGCACCATCCGGCGGAAGGCGACCATATACAGTGCATATGATCGGGCAGAATGCCAATAACATCCGTTGCAAACGGGTGATTTTCCCGGACATGCTCATAACAGCGTTTCAGGTGTCAATGTGCCCGGTTAGCCATTGCGGCCGACGGTTTTTCAGGTTGACCGTGAAAAAGCAGCTACCACCGGAAAGGCGCTAGCGACGGTATCGAACCATGGCGGGTGGTGTTTTCCGGTTGTGTTAAAATGTTTCTGTGCTCTAAAACCGGACAATTCTATTTGTTGCCAATGCAATCCCTTCTTGATTCATTTGACTGAATCGGCAATAATAGTATGGTTAAAATTGAGGGATACCCGAACAGGTTTATAAAGATGTTCATCCGACACGAAAAGTCTGATTAACAACAAGATTATCAAAATAATTGGTAGGGAGCCAAAATGGGTCAAAAGTCATCCAAAAGCGGTTCGGTTATGGTTGTCGGCGCTGGAATCGCCGGCATGCAATCCGCCCTTGATCTGGCGGAGTCGGGTTATTACGTCTATCTGGTGGAAAAATCACCCGCCATCGGCGGGTTGATGTCGCAACTGGACAAGACTTTCCCCACCAACGACTGTGCCATGTGAGTGATCTCACCGAAACTGGTCGAGGTCGGCCGGCACCTGAACATTGAACTGCTTACTGACACTGAAGTATTACGCCTGGATGGTGAACCGGGCAATTTTACCGCCACGGTCCACCAAAAAGCCCGCTTTGTGGATTTGGCCAAATGCACCAGCTGTGGTGAGTGCGCCAACGTTTGCCCCATCACGCTGCCCAATGAATATGACGAAGGACTTTCGGAGCGCAAAGCAGCCTATAAAAAATACGCCCAGGCCATCCCCGGCGCTTTCGGCATTGAAAAACGAAGCACAGCGCCCTGTAAGGCCACCTGCCCGGCCCATGTGAGTATCCAGGGCTATATCGCTCTCATCAACGATGGCCGGTACCAGGAAGCGCTGGAGCTATTTAAAAAGGATCACCCCTTCCCCGGCGCCTGCGGCCGGGTGTGTCACCACCCTTGTGAAGAGGTGTGCACCCGCAACGATGTGGATGAGCCTTTGGCCATTCGCGAGCTGCATCGTTTTTTATCCGACTATGAAAAGCGCCAAAAGGAATATTTTGTTCCGGAAATAACCGAAAAAAGGGACGAAAAAGTAGCTATCGTGGGTGCGGGACCGGCCGGTCTTTCCACGGCCTACTTTCTGGCCCCAAAGGGCTATCAAATTACCATTTTTGAAAAACTGCCCACCACCGGCGGGATGATGCGCGTGGGGATTCCCGAATACCGGCTACCCCGGGATATCATCGATGCTGAAGTGGAAGTAATTGAGAAAATGGGTGTCGAAATCAAAACCGGCGTGACCTTCGGCGAAGACATCACTTTAGACACTCTCAAAGACGACGGCTTTTCCGCCCTCTTTTTGGCTACGGGTCTTCACGGCGGGCGCAAACTGGGCATTGACAACGAAGATATCGAGGGTGTGCTCCAGGGTGTCGATTTCTTAAGGGATGCCAGCCTGGGCAAAGAGGTGGAACTGGGCGAGGATGTGCTGGTCGTCGGCGGCGGTAACGTGGCCATTGATGTGGCCCTTACCGCTAAACGCAAGGGCGCCAAAAATGTAACGTTGGTCAGCCTGGAAAAACGCGAAGAGATGCCCGCCTGGCAACATGAGATTGAAGATGCCCTGGAAGGCGACATCGAGATCGTCAACAGTTTCGGTCCCAAATCTTTTTTTATCGACCCAAATAACCGTGTGTCCGGCATTGATTTTAAAACCTGCACCGCGGTTTTTAATGAAGAGGGCAAGTTTGATCCGCAATACGATGAAGCCGTTTGCCAGCCCTTTTTCGGTGACAATGTTATTCTGGCCATCGGCCAAAGCCTGGCGGCCGACCCATTGAAAAACGTCGGTATTGAAATTTCACCCCGGGGCGGATTGGAAGCCGATCCGGTAACCTTGCAAACGCCCATTGACTGGGTCTTTGCCGGGGGCGATGCTCACCACGGCCCAAAATCGGTGGTGGATGCCGTGGCGTCGGGTAAACGAGCCGCCGAGAGTATTGACCGCTTTATCAACGGCGAAGATATTGCCAAGGACCGTATTGAAGACTGGAAATACGAAAAACCGGAAATCGAGCTTGAACCGGTTAAAAAACGGATTCCGGTGCGCTGTCTCGATCCTGAGGCCCGGGAGTGCAACTTCCTTGAAGTCTCCTTTGGTTATGATGAAAATGAGGTGCTTGCAGAGGCGGAGCGCTGTCTGAAGTGCGGTATCTGCTCCGAATGCTATCAGTGTGTGGATGCCTGCCTGGCCGAGGCCATTGACCACAACGATCAGCCTAAAGAAAAAGAACTGGCTGTGGGTTCGGTGGTATTGGCCTTGGGCGCGGGTCTTTACGACCCTTCACCCTTAAGAGAGTTTTACCATTACGGCAGCAACCCCAACGTGATGACCAGCCTGGAATTTGAACGTATTTTGAGCGCCTCCGGCCCCACCATGGGACATCTGGTGCGTCCGTCCGACGAAAAAGAACCCCGGAAGATCGCCTGGCTCCAGTGCGTCGGTTCCCGGGATACCAACAAGTGCGGCAACGGCTACTGCAGCTCGGTCTGTTGTATGTACGCCATCAAAGACGCCATGATCGCCAAGGAACATTCCGGCGGCGATCTTGACTGCGCTGTCTTTTTCATGGATATCCGCTCCTTTGGAAAGGATTACGAGCAATACTATAACCGCGCCAAGGACAAAGAAGGCGTGCGTTTTGAAAAGGCCAAGATCCATACAATCTACGACGACCCCGAAACCCGTGATTTGACCTTACAGTTTGCCAATGAAGCAGGCGCGATGGTCCGTGAAACTTTCGATATGGTGGTCCTTTCTGTGGGCCTGCAAGTGCCGGAATCCTCCATGGAGCTGGCCCGCACCCTGGATATCGATCTGAATCACTATAACTTTGCCAAGACCGAAACCTTCGCGCCGGTGGAAACTTCACGCAAGGGGGTCTACGCTTGCGGTATTTTGCAAGGCCCCAAAGATATCCCGTCGGCGGTTACCGAAGCCAGTGCCGCGGCGGCAGCGGCCGGCGTAGATGTGGCCGAAGCGCGGGGGCAGGATCTCAAGGTGATCGAACTTCCCGAAGCCATGGATGTGCTGGCTCAGGAACCGCGGATCGGCGTCTTTGTCTGCAACTGCGGCATCAATATCGGCGGCGTAGTGGATGTGCCCGCCGTGGAAGCGTACGCCGCCACTTTGCCCGATGTGGCCTATACCTCCAGCAATCTCTTTACGTGCAGCCAGGACACCCAGGATAAGATGAAAGAGGTGATTCTGGAAGAGGGCATCAACCGGGTGGTGGTGGCGTCGTGCAGCCCCAAAACCCATGCGCCCCTCTTTATGGAAACATTGGAAGCGGCGGGTCTCAACAAATATCTTTTTGAAATGGCTAATATCCGCAACCACAACTCATGGGTGCATGCCAACAATCCCGATATCGCCACTCAAAAAGCCAAGGACCTGGTGCGCGCAGCCGTGGCCCGGGTAGCCACCTTACGGCCGCTTTCGGAAAAGATCATTGATGTGGATGACCGCACTTTGGTATTGGGCGGCGGCATTGCCGGGATGAACGCGGCGCTCAATGTCAGCCGTCAAGGTTTTCCTGTCACCCTCATCGAAAAGAGTGACAGTTTGGGCGGTATGGCCCTGAACCTGCATCATACCCTTGAAGGCGACGATATTCAGGCCTACGTTAAAAGCCTGGTTAAAGAGGTTGAAAATCAAGCCAATATTAATGTACTGACCCAGGCGCGGGTGGTGGGTTTTGACGGCTTCAAAGGCAATTTTACCACCGATGTGGATCTGCCCGGCGGCAAGGGCAAAGTGATTGACCACGGCGCCATTATTGTCGCTACCGGCGCCAATGAATATCAACCCACGGAGTACTGTTTCGGTGAAGATGAGCGTATTTTGACCCAAGTGTCGCTCACCGATTATCTCCACGAAAAAGGGGCAGGGGATCTTTCCACGGTCACCATGATCCAGTGTGTCGGGTCGCGCAACGACGACAACCCCAACTGTTCGCGAATCTGCTGCCAGGCGGCGGTGAAACACGCCCTGGCCATTAAAAAGCTCAATCCGGAAACCCAAGTATTTGTCCTCTATCGCGATATGCGCACCTACGGCTTAATGGAAGATTATTACACCAAAGCCAGGGAGCAGGGCGTGATCTTTATCCTTTTTGACAAAGATCATCCGCCCGTGGTGGCGCCCGATGAAAAGGGGGTGTTGGTGACGGTCAAAGATCACGTGCTCCAACAGGACATTGAGATCCAGGCGGACCTGTTGGCCTTGAGCGCAGGCGTAGCCGCGGCCGATACCGAAGATGTCAGCACCATTATGAAACTCAACCGCAATCCCGAAGGCTTTTTTATCGAAGCCCACGTCAAATTGCGGCCGGTGGATATGGGCAGTGACGGGGTTTTTCTGTGCGGTACGGCCCACGGGCCCAAGCTGATCTCGGAAACCATCGCCCAGGCCCAAGCGGCGGCGGCGCGAGCCGTCACCTTTGTATCCAAAGATTCCATCAAACTGTCGGCCATCACCGCCCGGATCGACACTGATAATTGTGTGCGCTGCCTTACCTGTTTGCGGGCCTGCCCCTTTGAAGTGCCGCGCTTTAATGCGGCCGAAGGGATCGTGGCGATTGACCCGGCCATGTGTCACGGCTGCGGTGTCTGCGCCGCGGTCTGTCCGCGTCAGGTAATCGATCTCAACTTCTATGAAGATGATCAGATCTTAAGCAAGATCGACGCGCTGTTGGCCTAAAACTTATATCGCGATGATCTTTGCAAGGGACGTTGATCCATCGCGACAGAAACAATCGTGAGGCCCGGTTTGAACGTATTTTACGCCGGGCCTTTTTCATGGCAACAATTAACGTTTGATGGGATAATCACCCAGTTCTTTTATAGGAGGAGGAGATGAAATGAGAGCTACTTTGAAATGGACATCCGGGCTGCAGTTTGTGGCCCAAACCGATGAAGCGCCGGCCATCGTTCTGGATTCCACCGACGGTAAGAGCGGCCCCACCCCCATGCAGATGCTGCTCATGGGTGTGGCCGGCTGCACAGCCATGGATGTGGTTTCAATCATGACAAAAAAGCGGGCCGATCTCACCGATTTTCAGATCGTGATCTACGGCGTCATGGCCGAGAAGAATCCCAAACGGTTTACCGATATTGAAATTGAGTATCTTTTTTTCGGTAACGGTCTCAAAGAGAGCGATGCTCAGCGGGCAATAGAACTGTCCGAGCAAAAGTATTGCAGCGCCGCCGCGTCGGTCAACGCCGATATCAGCCATTCGTTTAAACTGCTGCCGCCGGAAGAGGCTAACGGATAAATTTGTCTGTCTCAATTTAGTGGATTTCTTGTCATGAAAAGCATCTATTCCTCGTCCAGTGCGAGGAGCCAAATTTACCCCGTCATTGCAATGACAGCGTGAGGGCAGAACCCTCTTCAGCGTCATTGCGAGGAGCTTGCGACGACGCAGTCGGAATAGAGGAGATTGCTTCCTGTCTGCCGGCCGGCAGGCGCTTCGCTCGCAATGACGAAGATATTCGTTTGGGTTCAAGATTGATAATCTTGTAAAAAGTCCGATTTTTGCATTTTTTCTACTGTAACCCATTGAAATTATTAATAGCTATTTGGCCATTGTCGACTTTTTACGAGTCCATCAAGATTAAAAAGTGCGCCGACAACTAAGATGGAACCATCACATAACATCAAGCTCTTTGACAGCCACTGCCATATCGACGACCGATGCTATGAAAATGATTTCGCGGCCATGCTGGACCGTGCTCAAAAGGCGGGCGTAGCGGCCATGCTCATTGCCGGGGTGGATGCCAAAGGCGCGCCCAAAGCGGTGCGTCTGGCCAACCGGCACAACCCCATCTATGCGGCGGTGGGAGTCCATCCCCATGACGCCCGGCACTGCACCGAAGATGATTTGGTCCGCCTGGAAGCATTAAGCCATGATACCAAGGTGGTGGCCGTCGGTGAAATCGGGCTCGATTTTAACCGCATGTTCTCACCCCAAAAAGATCAGGAGAAGTGGTTTATAAAGCTTCTGGAAATGGCCGATCAGTGGAACCTGCCCACTATTCTACACGAACGTGAAACTGAAGGACGGCTGTTGGAAATGCTGGAAGCGCATAACCGAAGCTACAATGGCGTGATCCACTGTTTTGACGGCACCGAAAAAGAGCTTTACCGTTACCTCGATTTGGGGTTGCATGTGGGCATTACCGGAATCGTCACCATCCAAAAGCGCGGCGAAAGGCTACGACAATTGGCACTCAAAATCCCTGTTGACCGCATTCTCATCGAAACTGACGCCCCTTATCTGACCCCCGCGCCGGAAAAAAACAAATTCCGCCGCAACGAACCGGCCTTTGTTGGACGGGTTCTGCACAAAATCGCCGAGATGCGGGGTGAAGAACCCCAAATATTGGCAACAACGATTTGGGGCAACACATGTAGCTTATTTGACGTTTCGGTATAACATCGTCGGAGGGGGTGTGTCCCCCCCCTCTGCAATGGTTGAACTGTGATGCTGGCTCTTTAAGCATTTAAAAAACACTCCCTTGCTTGGACGAAGTTTGCTGTTATTGAAAGCAGACGTTTGGTATTTGCTTGACGGTTGTGCCGCTGTTTGTAGCGAGTCGCAACTAAGTCACGCGATTCGTAGACACTTAATTGTTGCCACACATCTTTTGACATTTATTTTTTAAATCCTTGTAAGATCACTACATTTTTACAACTAACGTCCATGACCGCCAGCGGCCACAACAGACAATGAAAAGTCCGTTTTTGAGCCTTAAAAGAGGAAACTTTTCATATAAACCTCCATGGCCGTAAACAGCCACAACGAACGATGAAAGTCTTTCTTTTTGTACACATTTGGTAAGACTTTTCATATAAACTCCCAAAATCCGCGATTGACAAGGGATTTATAACGAAAAAGATTCAAAAACCTCGTTGATTCAGGTAGATAGAAGATGATCAACCAACTCACAACCGTCACCAACGAGGTGAAAACAATGATAAGACAAACCGTACTGCCTTTCAAGCCTGAAAAAACAAACGGCCTGATTACCCCATGCGGGACCGGCCCTGTCGGGTGAATTTGCCCTTGGGGTATCGACGAGGCGGTGGTCCGGCAGATCCAAAGCCCTGGCAACCGTGACGGGCGGCCGCACGGTAATGGTTTTATTGCCGAAACGGTTCATTGCATGAACAAGAGCGAAGAGGCTTTTCGTTTGATTGTCGTTCGGCGTCCTGTGCAGGGCAAACTGTTTGATGAAGAGCCGTTAGCAGCGCACTACACAGCCATTGCAGCCAACCGAACCGGAGATGCCGGGGATGTGTTGCATTGGTACCATCAGCGCGGTCACTGCAGCGAGAACCGGATCAAGGAGTTGACGCTCGGGTTTGGCCTGGAACGGATGCCGTGTGGTCAGTTTGGGGCCAACGCGGTCTTTTTCCGGATGGGTGTATTGGCGTACAACGTGGGCCGACTGTTTTTACGGAACACGCTGGATCAGACCTGGCATCGCCACGAGGTGCAAACGCTTCGCTGGCGGCTTTATGAGACGGCGGGCAAGGTTGTGTATCACGCGGGCGCATGTTGGTTAAAGGTGCGGCGCGACATGGAGGCGTTATTTTCCGGTATCCGGCATCGGAGCTGGTTGTTTGCCGAGGGATA
>Ga0209457_1000122_pt1 | contig 27736 bp, 24 predicted proteins | sample WorMetHEROISLAND_5_FD_187410 | JGI IMG/M metagenome (GOLD analysis project Ga0209457, IMG submission 187410) | Marine gutless worms symbiont microbial communities from Max Planck institute for Marine Microbiology, Germany - Olavius sp. 5 HERON... ... | reverse complement strand
CGCTATGCAGCGTGTCGATGACCATTTTGCGTTCCCGACCGGTCAATGCCAACGGTGGTGTCGGCCGCTCTTTTTGCGACCTGGCACCTGGATGTACATACCGGTAGAAAGTAGCCCGCGGAACCTGTAGCACCTCACAAGCGCTCTTGTCAAGCCCCCAATTTTTGGTCCACTCGTTATGAGAGTTTTGGCGCACATGAATATAGCCGCCTGGCCCCGCGCCGTGGCGGCGGCGGAGCCGAGCGGAGCGGAGACGCCGCCACGGCAGAACCCCCCAAAGCTCGCCGGGGTCATGTAGTTCAATGAACCATGAGGCCTCTTATGGTTGTACTCCTCACGCCACCTGGACGCTAACTGTTGAACCTCTCGCAGACTATGGAAAACCTCCATGTTCAAAAACTCATCCCGAAATCGGCTGTTGAAACTCTCCACATGACCATTTATGCCGAAACACAATTTTCGGCAATGCGCGAACCGTTATAACGGTAATTATCGTACCCGTTCTTTTACATGCTATGCCCAGTTTCTGTGCGTGGCTTTTGCTCAACTTACCCCATGCCCTGGGGGGAAATACGAGGGATTCAACGAAGGTGCCGCCCAAATAACCGTTTCGAGTGTCGACGAATAGTAAGAAGTGCTATACAGCCGATCAGGGTAAAGTTGACCAAACTGCTTTATCCGGTACCGCCGGATCCGGACGACCCTCAATGCGTGCGGTTAATGTGCGGCCTAAAAAAAGGCGGCTCCCGTCAGCGGCATGTGCAATCCGGTCATCAGCTTTGATCTCGATATCTGACTGGCTCGTACCTGCCTTACGTCCCAGCAGAATCATTTTACGGCGCAGCGCTTGTTCCGAAAAAGCGCATGCCTCGTCAAAATCCTTGAAGGAAAGAGCTCCTTCGATCCCCTCAATAACAAACTGTCCTCTTTCATCGGGTCGGATGGAAACCTGCTGCTCCACTTTGACATGACTGGTGATGGCGCCGATGGCATTCGCCACATCCGCATCCACGGGGATAATGGTTTGGGCGCCCAGTAGTTTCCCCGCGCGGGGAATAAAGTGACCGGCGGGGGCGCCGATGCCGATGATTGGATGCCTTAAGGCAAGCCGGAAATGAAACTGATCATTGCCACCGGTCAGCCAGTTTTCAATGAGAGCGCTACACGTTACACATTGATCAATCTTTGGATCTGCATTGGATGTTTGACCCAGTTGGCTTTTCAGTATTTCAACGGCCATTTGTTGTGTGACTTGATCTAACAGATATTCAGCCGATGTCTCATCATGGTGGGGGATTATTGCGCGCATCAACTCATACCACTGTTGTGCGCTTTGGATATCCCAGCGCTTAAAACAACCGGTAACATGTAAAAGATCGCTGGGGGTCAATCCACACCGCTGCAATACGCCGTGTTCTTCAAGTCGCTCCAGCGGCAGCAGGCGCCAATAGGTGTAATTCATTTTACGGGCCAGTTCATCCATGGAATAGGGGCGCTCGGTTAAAAGGCGATGGATCGTTTTCTCATTGGGGGTCGGTTTCAGACCGGAAATGGATCCATTGGCGGTGAGCAAGGTCATGGGCCGGGTGTCCGTGCGGTAATAATCCAGCCTGCTTTCCAAAAAGGAGAAGGCTTTTTGTAGCCGGTTTGTACGGCGCCCCAACCAGGCCACGGGAGCTACCCGTTGCGGCCCGATAAACAGAGAACCCTTTTGCCAGTTAATCGCACTGTCACCGCCCAACCCGCAGGTCTGCATCTCAAGGGCCATAACGTGGGTATGATGCCCGCCAACGGTGGCGCCGCTTGCTAGAACAGGAACCCGGCCGTTTTTGACGGCGGCGATATCGGTGGTGGTGCCGCCGATATCCACTACCACCGCGTTGGAGGTTTGAGTGAGATGGCGCGCACCGGCAACACTGGCCGACGGCCCGGACAAGATCGTCTCGACCGGGCGATTCCGGGCAATTTGGGCAGAAATGAGTGAACCATCGCCCTTGACCACTACCATGGGCGCCTTGATCCCCATTTGTCGCAGCACAACTTCGATCTCTTTGATGAGCTTCTCCAGACGTGGGATAATCCGGGCATTTAAGACTGCTGTGCGGGCGCGGGTTTTAAAATCAAGCTGTTGGGAAAGTTCATGGCCACAAGTGACGCTCAAGCCGGTCTCGGCCAGAATTATCTCTTTGGCCAACAGTTCCTGGGCGGGGTTAATGGTTCCCGCAAAGCCGGAAACGGCAAAAGCGCTGACGCCATGACGCACTACCATTTGCCGCGCCGTTTGACGGATTTCATCAGAGTTGACCGGCTCAATCTCTCTGCCACTGATTCCCAACCGGCCCTGGATCACCGTTTTGGGCTGAAGGTCGGCCTGGCCGGTATCGGTTACACCATAGGGCGGCATCAGCAGTAGACCCACCTTTTGACCGGCTCCTTCTACAATGGCGTTGGTGGCCATGGTGGTAGAGAGGGCTGCCAGTTCCACCTGTTTTAACAGGTCAGCGTCCAAACCATCCAACGCCGCCTTGACCCCGAGACAAAAATCCCATCGGGTGGTCAAGGTTTTATTTTTACACCGCAGGGCGTCGGTTTTTAGATCGTAGATTACCGCATCGGTATAGGTGCCGCCAGCGTCAATTCCCAAGCCATAGCGATAAGTGACTGGTGGGGTTTTAGACGGCGGCTTGATTGGTGAATCTTTTTTGTCCATTGGCGACGGCGGCGTGTTAGTCGAGCGAACCGAGGCGCAGTCCAGCCGATGGTGAATGGTATCAAAAAGCGTTATGTGGGATGGGGCTACGCGCAATACATCACCATCTCCGGTTTTTAAGGTGAGCAGTTTTTGTAACAGCCCCGGATCTCCTTGCAGGCGTTCGTATTGCCACCCATTTTTTTGGGCGACTTTTTGAGCGTAGGTCTCATGCCGCTTTTTTTGATCCACACCGGTATCGATAAAGACAGCCCGCTGGTAGTTTTTCTTCCAGCTGCTTAAAAAGGTCATGATCTCCCTGGCCTGATCCGGTCTGTATTGTTTCTCAAGATCTTCCTGAGTGACACTTTTATGACCCATCCAGGCGCGTTCTTTACCCTGGGAAAGGGGCTGCGCTTTTTCGGTTAACCATCCGGCTGAAAAGTAGTAGGTGCCTGGAAAATTGGCAAACTGCTCTTTATAGACGTGGCTGCCGCCTAAAAACATGGCGATGCAGTCGTGTACGCGAGGGATAAAGAGGGGGACTTGCCGGGCTTGAATATTTACCGTTCCCATTCCGCACAGGCCGTATCCAATAGCAATTCGTTGGCATGAGCCTTTTTTAGAAGCATCGTCAATAGCGGCCTGGAGTTTTTGGCGCAATTTATGCGGTTCGTTATGTAATCCGGCCGGCAGGAAGTCGGCGGTGATCTTAATGCCGAGTTCTTTAGCAGCCTTTTTTAGATCCAGCGCCAAAACGGCGCAGGCGATCACATGAACGGTTGTCTTCTTCGTCGCCATCAGAATTGAAAGTTAAAACCCAGTGCAAGTACAGGGTAAATGTCAAAGTTTTCACCCTCTTCTTCAACCTCATCCGCCTCGGCGGCCAAATCACGTTGAAAATCCGGGTCCGAGGCCAGCGGACCGTTGGCTGTAAGGGTTGCATTAGGGGCGCCTGAGAGAATGACGCCTAAATCCAAGCTGAAATTAAAATAGTTGTCACCCACGGCATTGCCCCATCCGATACCAAAGTAAGGTGCAAAACTATTGAAGCCAATGGTGGTTTTGAGGTCACCCACGTCGGCGGCGCGATAACCGTTATCGTTGATGACGACAAGATCCTGATCAGTGGTTCCCACCGCATCAATCTCGTTTTCGTTGAGTACAATCCCGCCGGTAAATCGGAAATCATTGCCAAACGCATGCCAGTCAGCCAGCAACATGGCGGTAAAGAGGTTGAGGTCGGCATCGTAGTTAAAATCATCCACCTCAAAATCATAGCCATAGGTAAAGGCGTTAAATCCAACACGGGTGTTGAGTGATTCCAATAGACGTATCGTCAGCTCCAGGCCCAGCCCCGGCGTCCCCGCTTTGCCTCCCAAAGCCATGTCAAACGGGTCGGCGGATGCCCTGTTGGCGCTAAAAACAATCATAGTCAAAATAAAAATGAATAGTAAAGGGCGCTTCATGAATCCTCCTTTTGAAGTCCGTGATTTACGCCATGACATAGCATCGGTCTAATGGCAAGACAACTTTGCGATTTTTTTATTCGCGAAAGGGTCTAAAAAACGGGGCTAAATGAAAATCCCCCAACTTTGATTCTGATCAGGAGGATATGATGCGACGGTTTATTGGGGTAATGATGGTAACGCTTTTTGTTGCGGTGGGGTGCGCTCAGCACTATCAAGCCAAACCGCTCCCATTTAAGACTCCGGGTGGATATGCCAATACAGCCCGGATAAGCGGGGCCACGGTAGGGGCCAAAGCGTGGATGGACAAGGCTGAAGCCCAAAAGGTTTTTGGTTTCGATATTATCGGTGCGGGAATGTTGCCTGTCCAGGTGGTGGTGGACAATCAGGGTGAAGGGGCCCTTTCCATCAACGGCGCCCAATCGTTTGCGGAAGATGACCAGGGTAACCTCTGGCCGGTGCTGTCACGGACCATGGCCTACGAGCGGGCCGCCAGGTTTGCCAAGACCGGCCAGGTGTTTAAAGGCGGGGCCTATAAGGGGTTTTTGGGTGCAGTGGCCGGATCGATTGTTGGGGCCGCGGTGGGGATTGTGTCTGGTGACAATGTTGGTGAAGCATTGGGTAAGGGTGCCGCCGCTGGTGCCGCCGCGGGCGCGGTGTTCGGCGGCGCCGAGGGATTGGGTTCCAATAAAGTGCAATCGGCCATCTCGGCGGATCTGCGTTCTAAATCCCTGCAAAACAAACCGGTGGCGTCGGGCGCCCTGGTTCATGGATTTCTCTTTTACCCGGCCGAAGCGGGTCAGGTGCGCAACCTGCGGTTGCAAATGATCGATCAACAAACGAAAAAGGCCTATGTGCGGAATATGCCGTTAAAGTGAATTCTCAACCGTCTAAAGGCGGTGGCTTCGGCGGCTACGTGCGCTCGGCCGGATGAAATGTTACCAACTGTTAGCAATGTCAAAACACCCAAACGGTGTTTAGGAAATAACAGCAAACACATTGCTAAAAAGCCGAAATATCAAATATAAATAGTTTTCCGGTAAAATTTCATGCAGAATCCGGGTTAGCAAATGGTTGCCATTTAATGTGTTCTACCCCCTGTGAATTTGGTTAACATTCAAACAATCCAACCCGAAACTGCTTCAAATAATTCATGCAAAAATTGTCTTTGCCGGCCAACGCTTCCGCCGCTACGATATTGGCCATCATTTTGGTGTCCAGCGGATTCATGATCGCCCCATCCAGCCCTTTGGCAATGGCCATGACCATAAAAGTTTGATTCATGAAGTTACGGGCCGGCAGACCATATGAGATGTTGGACAGCCCGCAAGCGGTATGAATGCCCTCAAAGGCGGCGATGATTTTCTCAATGGTGTTGATAAATTCCATCCCGTAGGTGTTGTTGACCGACATGGGCTGCACCAGAGGATCCACGTAAATGTTTTCTATTTTTACGTTGTTCCGGATAAGGCCGTTGATTAGCTTGTCGGCGATTTTCATGCGGTCATCCACGGTTTCGGGCATACCATCGTCGCTCATACAAAGGGCAATGACTTTCAGGTCTGTTCCCGCTACAATGGGCATCAGATTATCGTAACGCTCTTTTTCCAAAGAAATGGAGTTGATCATCGGTGTGCCCTGATGCAGCGGCATGGCTGCCTCAATGGCCTTAGGATCAGGGCTGTCGATGGCGCAGGGCTTGTCGGTGACCTGCTGTACGGTCTTCACCAGCCATTTAAGGTATTGAGCCTCTTTGCCGACAAAAACACCTGCGTTGACGTCAATGTAGTCCGCCCCGGCCCGGTCCTGATCCAGGGCGACCTTTTGGATGGCCGCGCTATCCTGATCTTGAATGGCCGCTTTAATGGCTTTGCGGCTTGCATTGATCAATTCTCCAATAATTATCATCGTATCCACCTTAGCCGAATATGGGCAATATATTTACCACTTTCATATTGCGATAATTGGATGTCCTGTCAATAAAAATGGTTTAATCTGATTTTAAAGGGTCGAATTGCATGATCGGGTTGACGCTGTTCAATATTGTTCTACCGTGGTAAAAGCGGAACGGTTTTGTAAAATGAACCATTTACGGCGTTATTGGGATTTTCCGGGCCCTCAATATGCCATTTGTATATTTTCGACTCTGAAAAACCTCAATGCCTTGTGTATGAGCCCTTTCCCCTAGCCAATCGGCGGCTCTGAAATATACGACCAGGTTGGGCATAGCGGATAAATGAATTTCATGTATGGCCAATTCAAAAAATGAAAACATGTGATAGACGAAAGTGGGCCATTTGCTAATGGATTGCGCCGTGGCCATCAGTGGCGGGGTCGACTCAATGATGACCGCCCATTTGCTGCTTGAAGCGGGTCATCGGGTAATGGGGGTTCATTTTACTCACGGATTTGAATCGTCTCCGGACGGCTCTGATAGTAAGATCCGGGCAGCCCGGATTGCGGAAAGATTGGGAATTCCATTCTACCGTTTCACTTTGGCGCAGGTGTTCAAAACCCATGTCGTTGACTACTTTGTGGATGCGTACAGTTCGGGCATTACCCCCAATCCCTGTATGCAATGTAACCCGATGGTCAAATTTGGTGCGCTTTTTGAGGCGGCGCAAAAGTTGGGTGCGCAAAAACTGGCCACAGGGCATTATGCCCGCATTGAAGCCGGCCCCGGCGGAACACCCTGTTTACTACGGGGAGTTGATCCATTAAAGGATCAGTCCTATTTTTTAGCCCGTCTAAACCGGGCGCAATTGTCCCGAACGATATTCCCGTTGGGGAAATTGCGCAAACAGGCCGTCAAGGAGATGGCCGTCCAAGCCGGTTTTAGTACACTGGTCGGTAGTGAAAGTCAGGATGTCTGTTTTATCGATACTGACGGGTACCACGCTTTCTTGGAAAAGCAACCCGGTTTTATTCCAACAGCCGGAGAGATCGTGGATCTGGACGGAAACATACTGGGCCGCCATGGGGGGCTGCACCACTATACCATTGGTCAGCGACGCGGAATTAACTGCCCGGAGGCCGAAGCGCTTTATGTAATCGCCCTGGATTCGAACCGCAATCGGTTGATTGTGGGGCCTGAAGCAGCCCAAGAGACGGCCACCTGTAAGGTGGTGGATATCAACTGGTTGATGGATAAGGTGGATGCACCCTTTACGGCGCGGGTGAAGGTTCGGTATCGGCATCAACCGGTATTGGCCGAAATTCAACCCACCGGATCCAAAGGGGCCACGATTGTGTTTAAAAAACCTCAAACAGCGGTAACACCGGGTCAGGGCGCTGTGTTTTATGATAAGGACCGCGTGCTGGGCGGCGGGTGGATCGAAAAGCCGAAGATCCGGTCTGCGGAAATGAAAGCAGGGCATTAAATGGCGGTATCAAAACAAGCGAAGCGTTTTAAAACGATTACTTTGGGGTGCAAGGTTAATCAGTGTGAATCCAGCGCCATTTCCCATCGCCTGATTCGAAACGGTTTGACCGCGGTAGCGCCGGATGATGCCGTCGATATTTGTATTATTAACACCTGTGCTGTGACCGGGAAGGCGGCCATGCAATCGCGTCAGGCGGTTAGACGGGCAGCCTGTAAAAACCCGGGCGCCCAAATAATTGTCACTGGCTGTTACGCCCAGACAGATCCAGAGGTTTTCCATGATATGGAAACTTCGCTAGAGATTATTCCGCAGAATCAAAAGGGCCGCATTTGTCATGATCTAAATCAGGAACTGGACTTTTCCGGATCAAAAGGAGCGCTGTTTCCCAAACCGGACGATTTTGATCTCGATTCCGCACCGGGCCGGACGCGCCCTGCACTCAAGATCCAGGATGGCTGCAACGCCTTTTGTACATACTGCGTTGTTCCTTATGTCCGGGGTCGCAGCACCAGCATGGATATGAATGATGTCAGGGCCAATCTTTTTGCACTTGCTAGGAGCGGTTTTCACGAAGTGGTCTTGACAGGTATCCATTTGGGTCATTATGGGCTGGATTTGACCCCTGTGCGGACGCTCTCAGACCTGTTGGAAAATATCATCCAAAGTTCGTTACGCCTTCGAATTCGCCTCAGCTCCATAGAGCCGAATGAACTGACCGAACGGATCATTGAACAGGTTGCGACGGATGAACGTTTGTGCAACCATTTTCATCTTCCCTTGCAAAGCGGTGCCACGTCGGTACTCAAACGGATGGGGCGGCCCTATACGGCCAAAGCCTATGCTGATACGATAGAGCGGATTGTCCGGAAAATTCCCCAGGCGGGTATTGGTGCGGATGTGATGGTGGGGTTTCCCGGGGAGACAGACGATGAGTTTACGCAAAGCTATAGGCAAGTTGAATCTTTGCCGTTTTCATATCTGCATGTATTCCCGTTTTCTCGTCGGCCGGGGACCCCCGCGGCCGACTATCCGGACCACATACCGGACGATATCATGAAACAGAGGGCGGCTGAAATGAGGGCCCTGGGCCGGGAGAAGCAGCGTACTTTTTGGGCGAAGCAATCCGGCAAGCCGGCAACGGTGTTGGTGGAAGGGCGCCGTGATCGCCAAAGCGGCTTGCTAAAAGGGATGACCGGTAACTACATTCCGGTCTTACTCCATGGCAAAGACACTTTGATGAACCAAATGGTGACCGTCCGCTTGCAGGAAGATGGATGTGATCAGAAGTTGAAGGGGGCCCTATCACCGGACTATCGGCCTACCAGGTATATCCCGTAGGTGGCGCGCAGGTTGGGGTAAAAACGAATGATCTTGCCCGACCGGTCTTTTTCCTGCGAGTTAATCGCCACTTCTTTTAGAATGCGGCATCCGTTTTCTTTGGCAAATCGTCGAAAGTCCTTGAGTGTAATGACCCGGATATTGGGCGTGTCGTGCCACTGATAGGGCAACTGTTCCGAAACCGGCGCCCGCCCTTTAAAGAGGAGTTGCAGCCGGTTGTTCCAATGACTGAAGTTAGGAAAGCTGACCACGCATTTACGGCCGATTTTCAGCATGGCCCGGATCAATACACCCGGGTTGTAAATCTGCTGTAGGGTTTGACTACAGATGACGTAGTCAAAAGTATCATCCGGGTAGTCTTCAACTTCTTCCATGATGTCGCCTTTAACAACGGAAAGTCCCCTGCTGATACAATGGGCAACGTTCTCTTCGGATATGTCGATTCCGGTAACCCGGGCATCCTTGTTATTTTTAAGGTGGTAAAGCAAGTCGCCGTTACCGCACCCCAGGCCAAGCACTTTCGCCCCGGCGCCAATCCAATTGGCCACAATTTGCAAATCAAAGCGGAGATTGCCAGAGGTTGATACGGCATTACCCATTGGTTAAAAACCCATTAATAATATTTGTCAGACCTTTGTGGGGAATTAAAAATGCATCGTGTCCCCATTGGGCTTCAATCTCACAAAAACTAACATCGAGGCCGCTTTTTTTCATTGCTTTGACCATGGCTTTGGATTGGTAGGTGGGGTAGAGCCAGTCCGAAGTAAAAGAAACCACCAAAAAACGGGCCGAGGCCTTGGCTAGTGCTTTAATGGGTGAGCCGTCTCCATGTTGGTATTCGAGGTTATAGTAGTCTGCCGCTTTGGTGATGTATAAAAAAGCATTGGCGTCAAAACGGTCCACAAATTTTTTGCCTTGGTAGCGCAGGTAGCTTTCCACCTGGAAATCAACGCCAAAGTTAAAGGAGAAGTCGGTTTTATTTTGCAAGTTGCGGCCAAATTTCAACCGCATCGACTCATCGGACAGATAGGTGATATGGCCGATCATTCTCGCAATGGCAAGGCCCATGTCGGGTATTTTACTACCGTAGTAGTCACCGTTATTCCAGTTGGGGTCAGCCATTATTGATTGCCGGGCCACCTCATTAAAAGCGATCGCCAAAGCCGAGTGCTTGGTGGTTGTGGCCAGCAATACCGCCTTTTTAACCGCCTTTGGATAGCGTAGGGCCCATTCGGCCGCCTGCATCCCTCCGATGGAACCGCCTATCACCGCCTTAAGGCAAGAAATGCCCAAATGGTCCATCAGTATCTTTTGGGCGTCAACCATATCGCCGATGGTGACAACGGGAAAATTCAAGCCATAGGGCTTGCCCGTCGCCGGATCGATTGAGGCCGGCCCGGAAGAGCCCATGCAGCTGCCCAGAATATTGCTGCAGATGACAAAATAGCGGTCCGTATCAATGCCTTTACCCGGACCGACCATAAACTCCCACCAGCCCGGCTTGGCGTCATCGGCCTGGTGGTATCCGGCCACATGCGCATCCCCGGTCAGGGCGTGTAAAATCAGAACAGCATTTGATTTATCGGCATTTAACCGGCCATAGGTCTCGTAAGCCAGGGTGACAGGCCCAAATATCCGGCCGTTTTCAAGCGGCATCCCAGCGGGAGGATGGGCAAACGTATAGGACTGCTCTCTGACAATCCCCACTGAGCGGCCTGTATCATCATGTTGAATATATTCACTCATCGGGTTGGTCTGCCTTCAGCCGGTCTGATCGTGTCTGGAAAAAACAGCTTATAAAGCAGCCAAAGCCTGATCAAGATCGGAAACGATATCGTCTGCGTGTTCAATACCGATGGAGAGCCGGATCAAATTGGGTGTCACGCCGCCCTCACTTTGCTGCTCGGCAGTCAATTGCGAATGCGTTGTGCTGGCCGGATGAATGGCCAAGCTTTTGGCATCACCCACATTGGCCAGATGGGAGAAAAGCTTTAAATTCTCAATAAAAGCGGCCCCTGCTTCTACCCCCCCCCGAACGCCGAAGACCACCATGCCGCCAAAGCCGTTTTTTAAATAGCGGCGCGCCACGGCGTGGGCCGGATCGTCGGACAATCCCGGATAGCGAACCCACTCCACTTTGGGATGTGCTTTTAAGTGGTTGGCAACCGTCAACGCATTTGAGCAATGCCGGTCCATACGCAGGTGCAACGTTTCCAAACCCTGTAAAAAGAGCCACGCGTTGTCCGGTGAGATACATGCGCCCAAGTTCCGCAGCGGCACCAGACGCATCCGCAACGCAAAGGCCACCGGGTTGAGATCCCCCAGGTCATGGGCGTAACGCAAACCGTGGTAACCGGTATCCGGTTCGTTGTACAAAGTAAATTTAGGGTCGGTCCAATCAAACCGCCCTGCATCCACCACAATCCCGCCGATACCGGTCCCATGCCCGCCCATCCATTTGGATAGCGAGTTGATCACAATATCAGCCCCGTGAGCAATTGTTTTTAAAAGACAGGGCGTTGTGAAGGTCGCGTCCACCACTAAAGGCAGGTTGTGTGTTTTGGCAATGACGGCAATCGCCTCGATATCGGAAAACTCCAGCACCGGATTACCGATGGTTTCGATAAATATTGCCCGAGTGCGTTCATTGATTGCCGCTTTAAAATTATCGGGTTGTTGGGGATCCACAAAACGAGCCTTGATTCCATGCTGCGGTAAAATGGTATCAAACATCGTATAGGTGCCGCCGTAAAGGTTGTTGGCCGACACAAATTCATCGCCCGCTTCACACAGGTTAATAATTGTATAATGGATCGCCGAGGTTCCCGAAGCCAAGGCCACGGCGGCCGCTCCGCCTTCCAGTTCAGCCACCCGTTTTTCCAAAACATCCTGGGTGGGGTTCATCAGGCGGGTGTAAATATTGCCAAGCTCTTTTAAAGCAAACAGATTGGCGGCATGTTCGGGACTGTTGAATTGATACGCCGTGGTTCGATAAACCGGCACGGCGGATGCATTGGTGCACGGGTCCGGCGTCTGGCCGGCGTGTACACACAACGTTTCGGGTTTATAGGGTTGAGACATAATCACTCCTTATTTTTGTAGAAACCGGGATGTTCTTAACCAACATCAGGAAGTACTGTTTTGGGGTTGTATTACTCTGAGTCGGACGGCGGCATCACCTGATAACGCATAAAGAGAATATCCGGTGCTATCAATTCCGTCTCTTTAAGCTGTAAGGTCATGGTGTCCAGCGATTCTGAGAAAAGTGACAAGCCACTGCCGAATATAAGGGGCGAGATGGTGACGGCAATCTCATCAATCAGGTTTTGACGGGCAAAGAGGGTGTTAATGGCGGCGCCGCCCGCTAAAACGACCTCTTGGTGACCCCTTTCGGCAAGTGTGGCTAAAATCTCATCGGGCCGTTGGCTGGTATAAAGCAGGTTCTCGTTTTCCGAAACCAGATCCTCATTGCGGGTCATGATCACATTCAGCCGGCCGGGCAACGGCCGGTTGATGGTGGCATAGGTCTTGCGCCCCATGATGACCACGCCGGCCGCCTTGGACATTCGCATAAACAGGCGCTTATCCTCTTTACCGGTCCAATCGGGGAAATGGCTTGCATTGCGGGCGATTTTACCGTCAACGGTTTGGGCCATCAACATGGTCACTTTCATCGGGTTACACCTTTCGTTCCAGCGGTTTCCTTCCAGGTGTATCCCGTTGCGCACACCCTTTTTGTCCCCACTATCAATTGAAGATACTAATATATTCTTCGTAACCCGATTTGGCAAGCTCCTCTTTGGGGATAAATTTGAGAGCCGCCGAATTTATACAATACCGTAGACCCGTGGGCTTAGGTCCATCGTTAAAGACATGACCCAAATGGGAATCGGCCTGGCGGCTGCGAACTTCCGTACGAGTCATGAACAATGAACGGTCTTCTTTTTCGACGATATTTTCCTTTACCAACGGCTTGGTAAAGCTGGGCCATCCGGTTCCCGACGTAAACTTGTCCGTAGAGCTGAAAAGTGGTTCACCCGACACCAGATCCACGTAAATCCCTTCGGCCTTGTGATCCCAGAATTCATTCTGAAAAGGGGGTTCCGTGCCATCTTTCTGCGTGATTTTGTACTGAAGCGGAGTTAACAGTTGGCGCAATTCGACCTCGCCGGGTTTTGTAAAGGTGTCGGCGCTTTTTTTAAGCGGTGTTTTGTCATCCCAGTGCTTTTGGATAAACGCATCACGGCCGGAAAGGTAGCGGTAGCTCTTGTAACGTACGGGACTTTTGGATTTAAAATCCTGATGATATTCTTCCGCTTTGTAAAACACATTAAAGGGAAGGATTTCAGTGGCAATAGGCTTGTCGAAGCGTCCCGATGTCTGTAAAGCCGCCAGAGAGTCTTCGGCGATGGTCTTTTGCGTGTCATTATGGTAAAAGATGGCCGTTCGGTACTGTGATCCGCGATCCACAAACTGACCGCCGGCATCAGTGGGGTCGATATGCCGCCAGAAACCATCCAGCAGTTCCGCATAGGTTATTTTTGAGGTGTCGTATAAGACCTGGACGGCCTCATAGTGGCCGGTGCCGCCACTGGTCACTTGACGGTAGGTCGGTTTTTCAAGGTGGCCTCCGGTATATCCCGAGACAACCTCGATGACACCGTCCAGCGCCTCAAGATCTGACTCACTGCACCAAAAACAGCCACCGGCAAAAGTGGCCACATCATGGTTCGGGTTAGATTCGATAAAAGCGGCTGCTTCTTCTGTCATGGGCTTCGATTCCTTGGGTGTTTTTTGCGCCGTTTCCGGTTCATTGGCGGCATATAAAATTGTAAGCAATGAAACAACAGCCAAAAGGGTAATACTGATAACTGATTTCATGGGCGCCTCCATATAATGCGCTTATAATAATAGATATTATTTCAGTTTCGTAAAGTGGGCCATCACATGTAAAGTCGCATCATCACTATAAACCTTACGGATAACTTGCTCCATCAACCATTTGAATTATCTTAACCGGTGCGGTGTCTTAGCCAGTAAGAAAAAGCCATTTTAACCCGGGATCGAGGGCCGGTATGAGCACAAGTGACTATTATGGGGTATTGGGGGTGGCATCTGACGCTTCGGCCAAGGAAATTAAAGAGGCCTTTCGGAAAAAAGCGTTTGAGTATCATCCCGACCGCGCCGGCGATAAAGATACATCGGAGCAGATGAAACGTGTCAACGAGGCCTACGCCGTTTTATCCAATCCGGACAAACGGCGGCAATACGATGCCATGCGCAACCAATTCGGCGCTTCAGCCACCCGTCGGTTTCGGCAGTCCCATACTGATCAGGATATTTTCCGGGAGACCGATATCCATCAGATCTTTGAGGAGATGGCCCGTGCCTTCGGGTTACGCGGGTTTGATGAGATCTTTAAAGATTTTTACGGTGACAGCTATAAAACCTTTGAATTTAAAGGGCCGGGGATGCGGGGCAAAGGGTTTATTTACACCCGGGGAAATGGTAAGGGCCGGACACCGCCGCTCCGGTTTCCGCCGTCATCCGGCGCCATGGGGAAATTAGGGGGTTATCTGTTTAAGAAGATTACCGGCCGGGAGTTTCCCCAAAAAGGTGATGATATTGGCGATGTGCTTTGTCTGTCGCCGGAGCAGGCGAAAGCGGGCGGTCCCTACGCTTATTTCCACCGGCTGCGCCAAAAAAAGCTGGTGGTACGGATTCCAGCCAATGTAAAAGAAGGGCAAAAGATCCGTTTGGCCGGTATGGGTCGTGAGGGCAAAAGCGGCGCCGGTCCGGGGGATCTTTTTTTGACAATTAAGATGAAACGGCCGTTAATGGGGCACGTCAAACGGTGGGTCGGGAATCGGATCAAGCCGCCGGCAACTTAAAGGCCGAAGGTGTTTCCGGTAATTTCCCCTCTGTAAGCCATTTTTCCAAAACTTCGGCGTGGCGGTACTCTTCGGCAATAATCACTTCAATTTTTTTATACGTGCCGGGGGTTTCCAACATCAAGGCGATCAGTTCGTAAAAACGGGCCGTCTCTTTTTCAGCTTCCATGGCTGTGACCAAGAGTTCCGTCAAGTCAGCCGCATGGATCAGTTGGTCCGGTTGATGGAATTGGGCCTGGTTTTCGACCAGATCCCTCATCAGGGTACGGGAGATCTTTTCCAATTTAGACGCGGGCGCAGCCGTTGGCTGCCGGGATCGTAAGCGGGTAAACCATTTGTGGTGACGGGCTTCGTCATCGGCCAGCCATGTCAGCGCCTCTGACATTCTGGGATCTTGGATTTTTTTGGCCGCCTGACGATAGGTCTCTTCACCGGCCTGCTCAATGCCCAGAGCCACATCAATCACTTCATCCCAGGTAAACATGCTGATTCCTTAAGATAATATTCTCATACGATCTTGGCGGGGAGCGGGTGCAGGGGCGGGTCGCCGCGCCTGCCCGCGGGCAGCCCCAGAGAGTCGCCCCTACAGGTTTTGCTTGTAAAAACCAGGAACAAGAACCCAATACCGCAGGAGAGACCTTATATTACACCATCAAAATTGAAGACCCAGTCCAACGTAAACGGCATCATCCTCCACGGTCCATTCCCCGGGGGCCTCAACCATATCCATCCGGGTATAGCGGTATCCGGCTTCTAAAATTGTGACGTCAAATATATGCAACCCGATTCCCCCCTTCAATACCAACATCTCTTTAAGGTCTGCAAAAGCCAGCACTTCGGGAATGTAAGCGCCGGATGCCCTTACAGAGACGGGCAGCGGCGCCAACCGGCCCACAAAACTAAAGTTTGAGTTTAGAAAAACGCCGAGACCGCCCACTGTGGCTTCATTGATGGGGGCCTCCTCGCTCTGTCCGTAGATTCCCTTAAGGCCGGAATCAAATTGCCATCCGGGCGTAAAGTTATTACCAACCCCCAAATAGGCCTCCCCAAGGGTATACTTCAAATCCCCGTCTTTACGGTAGGAAAAACCCCCGCCGTAAATTATATCGGCCAATGAAAGCGGTGTGCGGTCACCGATGCCGGCATTGATGAAATTGTCTCCGGCAAAAAGCGATAGCTGTACATCTCCGGTATGGCCCGGGGCAAAGAGCGTTAATACCAACAGGCCGCTTAACACTGTTTTGTTTAACCATGAACGGTACATTGGGTTCACCTTGGGTTAAAATTTAATCCATTAGGAGACGATTGGCGGATCCAGGCGATTGGCCGTTTTGATGACCTGCCAAGCCTCTTCCGCTGTTTCCACGTACTGGAACAGCTTGATATCGTCCGGGCTGATGGTGCCTTGCTCTACCAGCATATCAAAATCGATCACCCGGCTCCAGAACTTACGGCTAAAAAGCAGTACGGGAATCGGTTTGATCTTTTTTGTTTGGATCAAGGTCAACGCTTCAAACAGCTCATCCATGGTGCCGAATCCACCGGGAAAGGCGACCATGCTTTTGGCCCGCATGAGAAGATGCATTTTGCGCACGGCAAAATAGTGAAACTGAAAACAGAGTTCCGGGGTAATATAAGGGTTGGGGTACTGCTCAAAGGGCAGTACAATATTCATGCCGATGCTCTGGCCGCCCACGTCATGGGCCCCGCGATTGGCCGCCTCCATAATGCCGGGGCCGCCGCCGGTTATCACCACCATCTTGTCTTCATGGGTATTGTTGGAGATCAACGCACCCAGCTTGCGAGCCTCATCATAATAGCGGCTCATGCTCAGATCTCGTTTGGCAAGCCGATGGAGCGTTTTGAGTTCGTCCGACGGCGCCTCCTCAGCCAGCCGTTTTTCAACCGTCTTTAATTTGGCCCTGGCCTTAGCTGAAGGAAGCATACGGGCACTGCCGTACATCACCACCGTGGATTCAATATTATGCTCGTTTAATATCAACTCCGGTTTCAGCAGCTCCAATTGGAGCCGTACCGGACGTAATTCCGGACGCAGCAAAAATTCGGTATCCTGAAACGCGAGACTGTAAGCAGGCGATCGGCTCAATATTGAATCGAGTTGTCTCGCCGCAGCGTCGGCATCTTCACGGGATGTGGGAAAGACCCGTCGTTTTGGTCGGAACATGTAGTTTCTCCGCAAGTTGGCGTTCAAATGATCAGGATGAAAGTCTTTTGAGCATCGCAATCTCGTCGCAGTCGGGATATTTGACACAATGTAAACAATCCCCCCAGATTTTGATGGGCAGATCCGACCGGGGAATAACCGTAAACCCGAACCGTTCAAAAAATGCGGGCCGGTAGGTCAGCGCAAATATCTCTTCGACACCAAAACCGCTGGCTTCCTCAATGGCGTTATTGGTCAAGTGTGTGCCAATGCCGCGCCTTGTCAGTTCCGGTGCAACGGCCAGGGAACGGATCTCGGCCAGATCTTTCCAACAGATGGAAAGGGCGCAGCAGGCCACCACCTCTCCATCCTCATCCTCATACACGCTAAAATCCCGCAGATGGTCGTAGAGTTTGCTTAAGGCGCGTCCCAAGAGCTCACCTTTGTCGCTGTAATATTGCAGCAGCTTGTGGATCGTCGGGACATCTTTGATTTGGGCTTTGCGGATCTTCATGAAGAGCTTTTAACACGTTATCGTATAGTTGGAAACCATTGAAGTGAGGGGCTGAAAACGGGTGGCTTGTCAAAGGGTATATTGAACCGGTTTTGACATACCGTATGATTTCAGACAGTTCAGAAAATAAAGGTTAAAAGGAGATTTGATCACTTTCTCGGGTGGAAACTGTTTAAAAGCTGTGCCGGAGAATAAAGAGTAGATGACTACTTTTGCTTTCTTGCTATTTTCAATTCTTGAATCATCTCATGTTCCATATTTTTGCCTACCCAGACAATTCACAGAGAAGCTTCTTGTAATCAGCCAAGAACTGTTGAGCAAGGTCGCTTCTTAGTTTCCTTTATGGTCATCTATCGGTGAGCCGACGGGCGGGCGCGGTACTGATTCAGAAAATCTGCCCATGATGTGCGTCCCGTTGCAGGTTCTGCAACGAGTTCTCGACACAAAGCTCCTTGCGCCGTTGCTCAGCTCTCCGTAATTTTTCCCCCATTCATTGATCTGATCGGTCGTTTCCTGATATGCAAGAGTTGCGGAGGCGTTGGGCTTTCAGCCACACCACCTCCGGCAAGAGGGTAACTCAAGCAACCCAATGCCTTCATCGTGCCACGGGGTCGCTCGGTGGCCCCTGTTGTTTTGCTATTTATTGAACAGATCGTCCAAAATCGCCGTTGTTGCTGTAGCCAGGTTCTCTCGCCTGGGCTGACTCTTGTCAAAATAAAAGAAACCCTTCTCCTGGTTCTTTCCTATCTCATTTCCGCTTTTATCAAGGATGGTAAGCTCCAGGTTATAATGCAGGGCTGGCCGAAAATGAGTTTCGGTTTTCCATTCATTCATCTTGATGTAATACAATATCTTTCCAGGATGTTTTGATATGACCTTTTCTTTTATTGTATCCGGCGATAAGAGGTGGGACACTTTCTCCTGTACGGCCGAAACGCCTCTATAATCCATTGTTTCGGCAATCATTCCGCCGAAATCGTCGGACAGCGGATTCCCGGATGTAGTTGTGACCGAGTATGGGATGCCATATATTGATTTTAGAATACCAGCAAAATTTGGTTTTTTATTTCCGCTCTGAACATAAGGCCTCATGTCATGGACGGCTACAACAACGGCATCGTCTGATTTGAATTTAAAGTTAGATCGCCCTTCGTAATTTAATCTCTGGCCGACAGCACACCCTGAAACAACGGTTAGCACAATAACGAAAAGAAGTAAGCGCTTCATCAATATCTCCCTCTTAATTGTTTAGTATCTTCTGCCAGAACAGGCCATCTTCCACATCTCTTATTTACCGTTTTTGCAAGTTTGTCAATTTTTTTATCAACATAATGTTCAGTCCAATGGTTGATTAACCGGAAGATTTGGATTTTTGCTTTTTAAGAGTTTGCCGTTTTTTGGCCCGCCAGGCGGTAAGCCGTTTTTTGATGACGCCTTCGTAACCCCGGCTGGAGGGGTGATAAAAAATCTGATCTCCCAGTGATTCAGGAAGGTAATCCTGGACGGTGAAAGCGTTTTCGTGATCGTGGGCATAGCGATAGTTCTTACCGTAGCCCAAATCCTTCATCAGGCGGGTGGGGGCGTTACGGATATGCAGGGGCGCCTCCAGGGTACCGGTTTTTTTGACGCACTTTGCCGCCGCTTTATGAGCCGTGTAGCTGCGGTTGCTTTTGGGCGCCGTGGCCAGGTAGAGCGCCGCCTGGGAGAGGGCCAGCTCACCTTCGGGCGAGCCCAGCATGCGGTAGGTTTCCGTGGCGTTCAAGGCCACGGTAAGGGCGTTGGGATCGGCGTTGCCGATATCTTCCGAGGCAAAGCGGATCATCCGGCGGGCAATGTAAAGTGGATCTTCGCCGCCCATGAGCATCCGTTGGAGCCAATAGATCGCGGCGTCGGGGTCGCTGCCCCGCAGACTTTTGTGCAAGGCTGAAATAAGATTGTAGTGCTCCTCGCCGGTTTTGTCATACCGCAGGAACTGTTCTGCGGAAGCGCGGTGGACCAGTTCTGTTGATATGGCTGTTTCTTTCTCCGCCAAGGCCATCTCAGCCGCAATCTCCAGGCTGTTCAGGGCTCTTCGGGCATCGCCGTCGGCCGATTCGGCCAGCAGCAGTAGCGCTTCGGGCCCGAGGGTCAAGCCGGTTTGTCCCAGGCCGTTTTCCATGTCGTTCAAGGCGGCGGCTACGATCCCGGTCAAGGCTTTTGCGGAAAGCGTTTTCAAGACAAACACCTTACAGCGGGAGAGCAGCGCCGGGATGACCTCAAAGGAGGGGTTTTCCGTTGTGGCGCCCACCAATGTAATAAGCCCGCTCTCCACATGGGGCAAAAAGGCGTCCTGCTGGCTTTTGTTAAAGCGATGAATTTCATCCACAAAGAGCAGCGTTCGGGCGCCATCCTCATCGAGAGCGGTTCGGGCTGACGCGATAACAGCACGGATATCCTTGACGCCGGAAAGTACGGCCGAAAATTCGGTAAAGGCCGCGCCGGTTGCCGTACTCATGATACGGGCCAGGGTGGTTTTGCCGCAACCGGGCGGACCCCATAAAATCATGGAGAAGGGCTGATCCTGTTTGATGGCGCTATGGATTGCCGTCCCCGGCCCGGTGATCTCCTCCTGCCCCTTGAGCCGGGACAGTCTTTGGGGCCGCATTCGTTCGGCCAATGGCTGCTTAGGCTGGTTCATGACTACTTCCCACCGGGTCGGCCTTTATACCCCCGGCGCTTGCGAAAAAAGAGCCGAATCGGCGTTTGATCCAGGCCGGTTGCTTCACGGATCTGGTTAATCAGATAGCGTTTATAGGAAAAGTGAATCCCTTCGGGCTGATTGGTAAAAGCCACCAGGGTAGGGGGGGCGGTAGTGATCTGGGCGGCGTAAAAGAGCTTCACCCGGCGGCCCTTGTGCAGTGCCGGCGGGTTTTTATGGACCATTTTTGCAAACATTCGGTTCAGGGCGCCCGTCCCGATGCGGTGGGTGTACTGCTTAAAAACGGCATTGACGGCCGGAAAAATCCTGGCCACCCGCAAACCCGTTTTGGCAGAGATGGTGATGATGGGCGCAAAGGGTAAAAATTTGGCCGCATCCCTGACCTGTTCCGTATAGATTTTGGTGGTGCGGTGATCTTTTTCAATGGCGTCCCATTTGTTGACAAGAAACAGAACACCGCAACCCCGTTCCAGCGCATAGCCGGCAATGGTGACATCCTGGTCGGTGATACCCTCAACGGCATCAAATAGAATCAGGGCGATGTGGCACCGGTTCATGCTTTGCAGCGCCTTGATGATGGAAAACTTTTCGATTTTCCGCCGCACTTTGCCCTTTTTGCGAATACCGGCCGTGTCCATAATCTGATAGGCGCGCCCGTCGGTTTCACAGATGGAGTCAATGGCGTCCCGGGTAGTGCCGGGGACAGCGCTCACCACCAGCCGCTCTTGTCCCAAAAGACGGTTAATCAAAGACGATTTACCCACATTGGGGCGGCCCACCACGGCGATCCTGATCGTTTCAGCGGTGGTCTCATCCGGTTCTGCCGTACCGGCGGGGAAGCGGGCCACCAGCGCATCCAGTAAATCACCCACGCCGTAGCGATGCTCAGCGGATAGCGGAAACAGGTAATCGCTGCCCAGTGCGTAGAAATCAGCGAGCAGATCCTCATTTTCAGGTCCATCCACTTTGTTGACCGCCACAAAAAGCGGTTTTTCAAGTTGCTTGAGGTGAAGGAAGAGTTCCTGGTCAGAGGGGAGCAGGCCGTCCTTTCCATCCAAAAGCAGCAATAAAATGTCCGCATCCCGCACCGCGGCGGAAATCTGGTCGCGAACCGGCGCGGCAAAATCATCCAGGTCGGGTTCAGTCAGACCGCCGGTATCAATCAGGACAAAAGAGCGATCATTCCAGACGACGTTACCGTAATGGCGGTCACGGGTCACACCCGGCTGGTCGTCCACCAGGGCGTCCCGGGTGCGGGTCAAACGGTTAAAAAGCGTTGACTTACCGACATTGGGCCGGCCGATAATGGCAACAATGGGAGCCATTTTTGCCTATGCCAGCCGTTGCAATGTTGCAAGAATGGGCTTCTTGGTCTCTTTACCTGTTACCAGCAGATGGCCGGTAATGGGTTTGCCGCCCAGGTGTTCGTTGAGAGCAAACTCACTGCCGTCCATCTGGTAAATTTTGCCGCCGGCGGCTTCCACGATCACCCGGGCCGCGGCCAGGCCCTGAAAAGATTCGTTGGCGATAATCGCCGCATCGGCCCGTCCCACGGCCACATAGGAAATGTGGGCGGCGGTACACCCCAGGTTGCGGATTTTGCCGGGAAATGAGGTTTTGTAATGTTGATGAAATCGGGAGTAGGTGAGCAGCAGGCTCTCATCATTAATTTGGGTGATCGGTGAAATATTCATGCGACGGCTGTTCCATAACGCCTCGTGGCCGGCGATGGCCTGGAACGTATCACCGGTGGCGGGCAGGGCGATAATGCCTAAAACCGGCCAGAAATTTTCTATCAAAGCCAGCGAAGTGCCCCAAATGGGGATCCCCGCCTGAAAGTTGGCCACCCCGTCAAAGGGGTCAAAAATCCATAGGTAGCGCTCGGCGCCGTGGGAGTAATCTTCCTGCAGGCTGCCGCCCCGAAATACCTGGTGGTTGGTAAAGCGGCTTTGCAGTTGTTGTTGAAACAGATCCATCATCTCCAGTTCCGCCTGGGTGATCAGCGCCTCATCAAAGCGGACACTGTTTTTGCCCTTGCCGTAAAAGCCCTGCGCTTTATTGGCGGCTTCCTGAATCATATCCTGGGCAAAGCCGTAAAGTTCTTTCATTTTGTGTTGATTGTCGGACAAAGTGTACTCCTTTATAAATAATTTTCCGGTAAAATTTCATGCAAAATTCGGGTTAAATGATTAAAACGTAGATTGGACGAAACCTGGTTAATGCAAAATCCGGCTTAAAAAAAGCCTGGTGCGATCGTGCCGGGGGTTATCAAAAAATTCTTCGGGGGTGTTGCCTTCCACAATCTCGCCGTAATCCATAAAAAGAACCCGATGGGCCACACTTTTGGCAAACCCCATTTCGTGGGTCACCACGATCATGGTCATCCCTTCCCGGGCCAGCTCAATCATGACATCCAGCACCTCTTTGATCATCTCAGGGTCCAAGGCCGAGGTGGGCTCGTCAAAGAGCATCACCTTGGGCGCCATGCAAAGGCTCCTGGCAATGGCCACCCGCTGCTGCTGGCCACCGGAAAGCTGGCCGGGAAATTTTTGGGCTTGCTCGGCAATGCGCACCTTTTCAAGGTAATACATGGCCCTCTCTTCAGCCTTTTTCTTGGGGGTTTTCCGTACCCAGATGGGGCCCAGGGTAAGATTCTCCAAAATCGTCAGGTGAGGAAAAAGATTGAAGTGCTGAAACACCATCCCCACGTCAGCACGGATTTTTTCGATATTTTTGACATTGTTGGTCAGTTCAATGCCACCCACCACGATGGAACCCTTTTGGTGCTCCTCCAGGCGGTTGATGCAGCGGATGAGGGTCGACTTGCCCGATCCGGACGGTCCGCAAATAACAATCCGCTCTTTTTGCTGAACGGTCAAATCAATGCCGTTTAACACATGAAATTCACCAAACCATTTGTGCAGACCGCAGATCTCAATCATGGTTTCATTGTTCGGGGCGTCTGTACTTACAGTAGCGGAGGTCATGAGATTCCCTTATGGTTGTTAATGCTCCGTTGAAAGCGCTCTTTCCAGTTTGCGGCTGTAATGAGACATGGAAAAACAGCCTGAAAAGTAGAGTATGGCGATAAAAATATATGCTTCGCGGCTGAATCCCATCCACTTGGGATTCGACAACGCCACCTGGGTTGTTTTCAGTAAGTCAAACAGGGCGATAATGACCACCAGGGAAGTATCCTTAAACGCTGAAATCAGGATGCTGACCGTAGGCGGGATCACTATTTTTAAGGCTTGGGGTAAAATGACCAGCCGCATGGTCAGATAATAGTTAAGCCCGATGGCCTCGGCGGCTTCGTATTGGCCCCGGGACATCCCCTGGAGACCGCCGCGGACCACTTCGGCAATATAGGCCGCCGTGAATATAATGATGGCGACCTGGGCCCGCAATATTTTATTGATGGTGACCCCTTCGGGTAGAAAGAGCGGGAAAATGATGGAGCCCATAAAGAGGAGGCTGATAAGGGGAACACCGCGGATCAACTCGATATAGAGCACCGAAAAGGTTTTGATCACCGGCAGGCGTGACTGACGCCCCAGCGCCAGCAGCACCCCCAATGGGTAAGCGGCCGTTAAACCGAACACAGAGAGCAGCAAGGTAAGCGGCAGGCCGCCCCAACGGCTGCTCTCTACGGCCGGTAAACCCAATATGCCGCCGGACATTAAAATTCCCATGGCCGGCAGACCGATGAGCCAGGCCAAAAGAAGTTTTTTATTCCAGAAATGGCGGTTTTGGCTGATGTAAAGCAGGCCGAAAAGGATCAGCATGGCGGCCAATGGGCGCCACTGCTGTTCAAAAGGGTAAAAGCCGAAGATGACAAACCGAAAATTCTGGGTGATGACCGACCAGCAGGCGCCGTTGAGGTTGCGGCAGACGCCACTGTCGGAAAACCAGGCACTGTCAGTAAAAGCCCATTTGAAAAGCGGCGGGATCGTGGTCCATAGCAGCCACACAACGGCAAGGGTAAGCAGCGTACTAAACCAGCCGTTAAAAAGATTGGCGCGCATCCAGCCTGAAACGCCGGTATTGGCAGGCGGCGGCTTGATCACCTCCCGGGATTCGGTAGTCACGGCCGGGTTCATTTTACACTTCCATGTCTGCTAATGGGCATGGTAAAAAAAAAGAAACCGTCCAAAAACCTTGAAAGAGATAAGCGTTCTCATAAAAAATCAGCGCTCCACCAGCCTGGCTTTTTTATTGTACCAGTTCATAAAAAGCGAGGTTGATAAACTAAAAAAGAGATAGACCACCATGATCAGGGCCACCCCTTCGATGGATTGACCCGTCTGGTTGATGGTGGTATTGGCCACCGATACAAAATCGGGGTAGCCGATGGCCACGGCCAATGAACTGTTTTTGGTTAAGTTGAGCAGTTGGCTGGTTAAAGGTGGAATAACGACCCGCAAGGCTTGCGGCAGGATCACCAGATTGAGTACATGACCCGGTTTCAAGCCGATGGAGACCGCCGCTTCGGTCTGGCCCTTGCTTACCGCTTGAATCCCGGCTCTCACCGCCTCGGCCACAAAAGCCGCCGTGTAGAGGACCAACCCTAATAAAAGGGCGATAAATTCCGGTGACAGGGTTACCCCGCCTTTGAAATTAAACCCTGTAAGCTCAGGGGTGTCCAGGGTAAAAGGGGCGCCAAACAGCACCCAGACCGTTAGCGGCAGCCCGATGAGTAAAGCAGTGGTGACCCATCCGGTGGGAAAAAGCCGCCCTGTTTCAGCCTGCCGTTTTTGGGCCCGGCGGCGGATCCGCCAGGCGATGAGACCCGCGGCCACAAACGCCATGAGCATATAAAGGTACGCCGGGTGGGCCGTGGGTATGGCCATCACCACACCGCGGTTGCTCAAATAGAGATGTTTGATCGGGTTGAGGGCCTGGCGAGGCGAAGGCAGGCTTTCGTAGAAGATTGCGTACCAAAAAAAAAGTTGCAGCAGTATCGGTATGTTTTGCATCACCTCGATGTAAACCGCCGCGATTCTGGCCACCAGCCAGTTGCGGGAAAGTCGGGCAATGCCGATAAAGGCGCCTAAAACAACCGTTACAATAATGCCGATAAAAGAGACTTTGAGGGTGTTTAGCGCCCCGACGACAAGCGCCCGGCCATAGGTGTCGGCCGACGAATAGTCGATGACGGACTCACCGATCTCAAAGGCCGACTCTTTTTGCAGGAAGCCGAAGCCGGTCGCGATTTTTTGACGTTCCAGATTATCGAGGGTATTGGAGATCAGATAACCGGCCAGCAAAGCAAACAGCACCATTGCCGCAACCTGGTAACCAATATTGCGAAACTTGGGATTCAGCCACAAAGGTATCTTGTCAGCGCTGTTTCCGGCCACGATGAAGCATCATTTGGTCAATGATCTTGATGCCTGTAAAGGAGAGACAGGCCCTCCTTTACAGGTTTTATGGATGAATCGGATTGCGGTCAGCGGATTGGCGCCGCATACATCAGACCGCCGTCAAGCCAAAGCGCGTTGATCCCGCGTTCCAGTCCCAGGGCGGTGTCGGGACCTACCGTGCGGGCATAAATCTCACCGTAATTGCCGACCTGCTTGACAATATTATATGCCCAGGCCTCATCCAGTCCCAAGGCTTTGCCCATGCCGGGAGTAACTCCTAAAAAGCGTTGAATCGAAGGGTTCTCGCTTTTTAGCATTTCGTCCACATTGGTTTGGGTAATACCGAACTCCTCGGCTTGAATCAGCGCCATCACCGTCCAGTTAACGATGTCGTACCACTGGTCATCCCCATGGCGCACCACCGGCGCCAAAGGCTCTTTGGAAATCACTTCAGGCAAAAGCATGTAGTCGTCGGGATTGGGTGCGACGCTGCGTTGGGCGGCCAGTTGGCTCATGTCTGAGGTGAGGGCATCGCACCGGCCGGCAAAGAAGGCTTTGTTCAGTTCGGCGGTCTGCTCGATGACCACCGGTTTCCATTGCATATCGTTGGCGCGAAAATAATCGGCCGCGTTAAGCTCGGTGGTGGTCCCCGGAAGAACGCAAACAGTTGCCCCATCCATCTCCCCGGCGCTTTTGATTCCCAGTTTTTTAGGGACTAAAAATCCCTGGCCGTCATAGTAGTTGACCTGCACGAAATTGAGACCGTTAGTGGTCTCGCGGGTCAGCGTCCGGGTGGTATTGCGGCATAAAACGTCGATCTCCTTGGACTGCAGCGCGGGTAACCGCTGAACCGCCGTCAAAGCCGAAAACTTGACCTTGGCGGCATCGCCGAACACCGCCGCCGCAATGGCTTTGGCCGTATCTACATCAAGACCGCCCCATTCACCCTTTTCATCGGGCATACTAAAGCCGAACACACCCCCGTTTACGCCGGCGATCAGGTGGCCCCGGTCTTTGACTTCTTCCAGCGTGGATGCATTGGCGCTACCGGTCAATGCGGCAATCAAAAGCACGATCAGGCCTGATTGTAAAAACTTCATTCTGGCGCCTCCTTGTTTCTGTATGTTGGTAGTGGGTAAGTTGTGTGGTTACAAACCATCACAAAAAATAAATAGCATTTATTTTAGAATAAAACAAGTCAAGGCCGGCCCAAAATCCGCGCTTGATCTTGTGCAAACCGGTTCATGGGTCCATATCGGCCCAAAAAACAGCGCTAATCGCTATAAAATCATCCCGGCATGATGATTATAGAGCTGCGACAACGCGATGATTCCAAAGCAACAACAAATACCCGCCCTCCGGACGCAGCTATCCACCCCAATTCAAAAGAGACATTGCCTGATGACTCCTGGCCCTCGGCAAACAACCGGCTCCGATGCCGTATACCGGAAAATAACGTCTCCATGTCGCGCCGCACCTGTAACCAACATGCGCCCACGTGATGAGACCTTTGCATAACACTCCTTTTGGCCCAATTTCGGCGTCCGGCTCAAAATTGACAATCTTGCAAAAAGTCCGATTTTTGCATTGTTTCTGCTGTAACCCATTGAAATTATTAATAGCGATTTGGCTATGGTCGACTTTTTACGAGTCCATCAAGCAAATATTCAATATATTCCTCCGGTTCCATTTTTCGCCATCCTTGAACGTGAACAAAAAGAGATGTCCTGCAAAGGTTTCGCCGTATGATGGGGCTTTCAGGAGACACTTGTTACTGCTACCGCCAGGCGGCTGTGGATGAAGGGGTTCCGCCAGGCCAAAAGAAGGCGTCACCGCCCCCCCGACTCGCAGGCGAGTTGGCGTTCCGCTTAAAAACAGGGCTTACAACAGCCTGTAGCCTTGGATTGAGGAATGAAATCAAGATTTCAACACAACCGGAAAAACACCACCCGCCATGGTTTCGATACCGTCGCTATCGCCTTGCCGGGCGGCTGCTTTTGGTTCCTCGACGTTTTGTGTGGATTTGACATAAAGCGCCGACCGTTTCACTCATACCGCAGCATAGGTCGGCATCCCCATGCCGACAGGCAGGGGTTGCAACCTGCACGCGTTGACGCCTTGTTTGGCGGCAAAGGGTTACCGCCCTACTAGCCTTGTCCGGCGGCAAAGGATTGCCGCCCTACTTTTATGTAGGTCGGCATCCCCATGCCGACAGGCGGGGGTTGCA
>Ga0209457_1000121_pt1 | contig 28049 bp, 23 predicted proteins | sample WorMetHEROISLAND_5_FD_187410 | JGI IMG/M metagenome (GOLD analysis project Ga0209457, IMG submission 187410) | Marine gutless worms symbiont microbial communities from Max Planck institute for Marine Microbiology, Germany - Olavius sp. 5 HERON... ... | reverse complement strand
ATCGGTTGATCCGGATGCTTGAATGATACGATTCGTTTTTGCGTATAAAGTTTCCATAATGATTCTCCTACCCGCCCTACACTAATTTCTCAATAGGTAGGTGTCTCATGTTCATTGGCACAGAGGGAGACTCTGAACTGCTCCATTAATCCGTTGTGCCAAATATTTCTTGCGGAAACATTTTCGTGTTCCACTAAACGGTTAAAGCCGTAGTAGTGGTCCATGTCCGGGTGAGTGATAATCAGTCCATCAAAGTCTGTCTTCGCTTTTTTGAATTCTACGAATCTCCAATCTAAATAGCGGAACATGTTGTCACTGGCCCCAGTATCAATGACAAATTTTTTATCGTCCGGTGTCACCATCAACGCTCCATCACCCTGGCCCACATCCACGAACACAACTTCGAGCAGCCGGTCAGAGATTAAATCTTCAGGATACATATACCCGAATCGTTCCCGAGCTCGTACGGCTATCATTTTCTCAACCGTTGATTTGACAAACTCCTTTTCTTCCTCACTCTGAATATCGGCTTTTTTAGACTCGGAGTAGTCGTAGTCTGTAACTTTGATCCAGTCGCCCCATAATAGGTGTTTGACTTTTATTAAACTAAGTTTTTTGGATTTTTTATTGCGTTTGAAATTATGGACATGGGCTGTGGGGTAGCCCGAGAATACGATGTCGTTTGGCGCGTATTGTGTTGGCATTTTAATCCTCCTGACTTAGAGATTTTTTGTATTCACATCGATGACGTGCGTATCAAACATCTCCTTAAGAAATAAGAACAGCGTGTTCAGCGAATAGTCTAAGTGGACCCCCACCGCCAAGACAGTTTTTCACTCCATCTAAGCGTCATTATAGAATTTGGGTCGTATTCAAAGTCCGTTACCATGGTTGCAGCTTCCAGATTTACCCAGGCAACCAGCGGAAGTGGAAGCCAGGCCATGAGAATGGACATTCCAATCCACAACCGGCATAACGGTTTAAGACGCCGCGCGCCTGTTTAAAACGCCCAGCCCCTTTGTCAGTTCCAACAGGATGCCCATGCCCTGTTTCACTTCACGGTCACCCATGGCCCCCAGCATGCCAAACAGCCCGACCTCCCCGGCTTTTGACAGGTCTACACGGCCCGGAATTTCGGCGGCGTTTTCAATAAAGGCCGCGGCGTCAGGCGCGGTGATCTTTTTCAGAACACCGCCCAGTGTAACCATACCCGCGCCCATCTGTTCCAGGTCTTCGGCGGAATACGATTGACTGACATTTTTTAATACTTCCAGGGCGGCGCCAAGCAGGCGGAAAACACCCTTTTGTTCCAGTTCGTCCAAAAAAAAGATCATTTGGGGAACGGTGTGTTTTAACAAAGGCTCGGCCGTTTGGACAAAATCAATCAGGTTTTTTAGCTGGTCCAAGGAAAAGTTCAGGTTATTGACATTGCGCAACAGCTTTTTAAGCAGATAGGTTAAATCTTCCAGTTGAAAATCCGATTCAATATCGGCCAGCCCCACGATAAGCGCCTGAACCGCCTCATTTACCCTGGGCGTCAGCTCTTCTTTCAACTCATTCATGGAACGGGCCGACTCGGATACGGGGGCGATCTGAGCTTCCAGGCGATCTAACCGCTCAAGGATTAATTCTTCCCGGGTCATTTTACACCTCCTTCATCAGGCGACTTTACGAACCTTTCCGGCCAGGTTCATTTGAGGTTCCAGGGGCAGATCAAGACCTTTCATCATCAGGTTCCAGTAAACCCAGCGGAACATCATTTTACCCCAGTAGTTGCTCAGACTCTCCTGGAGCAAACTGAACGGCCCCATGCCGGGAAACGGGAATTTGCCCGGCAGCGGTTCTACATCATAGTTAAAGTCGAGCAGAATCGCCTTTTCAAAACCGGATGCCAGGAAACAGGTGGCATGACCGTCAAATTTCTTCGTCGCCCGGTGACCGTCAATTTCCCGCAGCAGGTTTTCCACCAGGGTGTAGGCCATATAATGGGCCACCGAACCGGCCTTGGAGGTGGGTACATTGGTGGCATCGCCCACGACATACATCCGATCAAAATTTTCGGCTTTCAGGGTTTCATTATCCGTCGGGATAAATCCGACCGGGTCACCGATGTCTGAATCTATCAGCATCTGGTCGCCCACGTTGGGCGGAATCGCCACCAGAAGATCATAGCCGATCTTTTCCCCCTTGTGGGACTCGATGGTTTTCTCATTGGCGTTGACCTGGGCCAGGTCAAAAAACGGCGTGACCGCAATGTTCTTTTTAACCGCCACCTCTGCCAAAATGTTGGCCGCGACCGGTTTGGTAAACACATTATCCAACGGCGTCACCAGTTCGATGTCGACTTTATCGCGAACACCGTTGACCGTGAAAAACCAATCGGCCATGAAAACAAACTCCAACGGCGCAATGGGACATTTGAACGGGATCTCCGCAATATTGAGGACCACCTTGCCGGCATCAAAGTACTTGAGCTCCTTGCGTAAAGCCATTGCTCCGTCCAGGGTGTAATAATCGAAAATATCCTTGCGCCATCCGTCCATCATGCCGTCAATCTCATCCGGGGCGATATCGCAGCCTGTTGCAACGATCAGCCAGTCGTAGTCGTATTGGCCGCCTGTTTCCGTTTCCACCCGCCGCTGATCGGCATTGATGCGTGTGATGTTGTCCAGGACAAATTCGACGCCCTTGGGAATAAACTCTTTTTTCGGTTTCAACACATCCTGTTCACCGTAAACCCCAAACGGAATAAACAGGTAGCCCGCCTGGTAATGATGCTGTTCCTTGCGATCGATAATTGTCATTTCCCATTCCGATTCGGGCAGTTCCTTGCGGAGCATGTTGGCGACAATGGTGCCGCCGGCGCCGGACCCGAGGATTAGAATCTTTCGCATGACGCCTCCTTTGTTTGGGTGTGCAGACAAGGGCTTCCAAACAGGTCTGATCAGCCAGGCGCTGGTTTTAATAAAGCTTACGGCATTAGTGTAAAGAACGATTCCGGATGCGATAAATGAAAATCAACGCGGCTATACAAAATGATGATGGTATGTATTATGCCATACTATTTCAGGCAATGCAATCTTATACGATCAATTTGAAATTTGGACTTTGCCCCCTGCTTTCTTTTTGATACATTGCGGCATGGAAGAAAAAAAACCACCTTTTATAAAACGCTTTTCGTCCGCAGAACTGCAAGCGGTCACCCGCGCCGCCGCCATGGCCGAAGAGCTGGTCAGCAACCATTACAAGCTCTCCGCCACCGAGTGGCTCAGGCGCAAGTATGACATCAAGACCCAGGCTGAATTAAACCCCGATGAGTTTGTGGACGGGCCCCTGGCCCAAGTGATTCGCTATAAAGGACAACCCCGGACTTCAGCCCTCAACTCGGCCACCTATGATTATTACAAAATCTGCCTCCAGGATCACCAGGTCCTAAAGACTCTGGGGGAAAGCCCTGATTTAAAACTGTTTCCATTTACCTTATATATAATCACCCATGAACTCATTCATGTAGTCCGCTTTTCCCGCTTTTTGCAAAACTTCGCCGCCTCGGAAAAAGAGCGCACCGAAGAAGAGATCCATGTTCATCGGCGTACATTGGCGATACTGCAACATGTGGCCGTGGAGGATCTGACGGCGGTGTTTGCCTTTTATCGGGCATGGCACTCCCAAAATGAGGTTTTTCGGACCGTCTCCGCTTAACCGAACAGTTACCAACACGGCATCCGCCGGCGGTTAAAAACCTGTCATTTTTTTATCGCAACCAAGGGATAGCCCCTTGACAATGCGCCGCTTGGGTCTATTTTTTACGCGATATTAACTTTTAGTGCTTTCAATCATATGAAGGAGTGGTTGGTACAATGCCCATTTATGAGTATCAATGTTCGAAATGTGGTAGCATCTCGGAAGTATTGCAGCACTTTGCCGACAAACCCCGATCCAAATGCGCCCAGTGCGGTGGAAAGATGAACAAGCTCATTTCCCAAAGCACCTTCCATTTAAAAGGTTCCGGATGGTATGTCACCGATTATGCAGGAAAAAAACCGGATGCCCAAAAGAGCGACAGCCCGGCCCCAAAGAGTTCTGGGAAAAAAACCGCTAAAAAAGAATCCTCCCCGCCGACGTAACAGCATGACGTGAAAATAGCGCTTTTTACCCCTTTACAAACCAACGCGTGTGTTTATTATAAACCTAAAATTTTGGTGGGTTGCGGTCAATGACCGCCGCCTTTTTTAATTATAACCCTACATTGAATGAACGAAAGGAAAGAGCCATGAAACTGAGACCTTTGCAGGATCGCATCCTGGTGGAGCGTGTCGCGGAAGAGACCAAAACCAAGGGGGGTATCATCATCCCGGATACCGCCAAGGAAAAACCGGCCGAAGGGAAAGTGATTGCCGTAGGCAATGGCAAGTTGGACGAATCCGGCAAACGCATCAAACCCGACCTTAAAAAGAACGACCGCGTCCTGTTCGGCAAGTATGCCGGTACCGAAGTGAAGGTGGAAGGCAATGAATACCTGATTATGCGTGAAGATGATGTCCTGGGCGTGATCGAATAGCACCTGCGGGTATTAACGCTGCTTGCGTAAGCGGCGCTTCCCTGATTGTTTGAAAATTTAATTTGCATATCAATTTAAAGGAGAAACAAAAATGGCTGGTAAAGAGATTAAATATGACATGAAAGCCCGCGAATCGATGCTTCGAGGTGTCACCACCTTGGCTGATGCGGTTACAGTCACCTTAGGCCCCAAGGGCCGCAATGTTGTCCTGGATAAATCCTGGGGCTCCCCCACGGTCACCAAAGACGGCGTCACCGTGGCCAAAGAGATCGAATTGACCGACAAGTTTGAAAACATGGGTGCTCAGATGGTCAAAGAAGTGGCCAGCAAAACCAGTGATATGGCCGGTGACGGCACCACCACCGCCACGGTTCTGGCCCGCGCCATTTTCGAACAGGGGCAAAAACTGGTCGCCGCGGGTAACAACCCCATGGCCATCAAGCGCGGTATCGACAAGGCCGTTGAAGTGGCCGTCAAAGAGTTGCACAATATGAGCAAACCGACCAAGGATCAGCGGGAGATCGCCCAGATCGGCACCATTTCGGCCAATAACGACGAGACCATCGGCACCATCATCGCCGAGGCCATGAACAAAGTGGGCAAAGAGGGCGTCATTACGGTGGAAGAAGCCAAGAGCATGGAAACCACCCTGGACGTCGTGGAAGGGATGCAGTTTGATCGTGGGTATCTCTCCCCTTACTTTGTGACCGACACCGAAAAAATGGTTGCTTCCCTGGAAGAGCCCCATATTCTCATTCATGAGAAAAAAATCAGCAACATGAAAGACCTTCTGCCCGTGTTGGAGCAGGTGGCGAAAATGGGCAAACCGCTGATCATCATTGCCGAGGATGTGGACGGCGAAGCGCTGGCCACCCTGGTAGTCAACAAGATTCGCGGCACCCTGCAGGTAGCGGCGGTGAAAGCGCCCGGTTTTGGTGACCGGCGCAAGGCGATGCTGGAAGATATTGCCATTTTAACCGGTGGTCAGGTGGTTTCCGAAGATCTGGGCATCAAGCTGGAAAACCTCACGGTTAATGACCTGGGCAAGGCCCGCCGGATCGCCATCGACAAAGACAACACAACCATCGTGGACGGCGCCGGCTCCCGCAGCGCGCTGGAAGGCCGGGTCAAGCAGATTCGGGCCCAGGTCGAAGAGACCACTTCCGATTACGATCGTGAAAAACTGCAGGAACGTCTGGCCAAACTGATCGGCGGTGTGGCGGTGATTAATGTCGGCGCAGCCACCGAAACCGAGATGAAAGAGAAAAAAGCCCGCGTGGAGGACGCCCTGAACGCCACCCGCGCTGCTGTGGAAGAAGGCATTGTTCCCGGCGGCGGCGTGGCCCTGGTGCGTACCCTCGAAGCACTGGGTAAAATCAAAATCAAGGCCGATCAGAAACTGGGTGTTAAAGTTGTCATGCGTGCCGTTGAAGAGCCGTTGCGACAAATCGCCTGCAATGCCGGTGTGGAAGGCTCCGTGATCATCAACAACGTCAAGGCCGATGAGGGCGCCAACGGCTACAATGCCGACAGCGACAAATACGAAAACCTCATGGACGCCGGTGTCATTGATCCCACCAAGGTGGTCCGTTACGCCCTGCAAAACGCGGGCAGCGTGGCCGGGCTGATGCTCACCACCGAAGCGATGGTGGCCGAGATTCCGGAAGAGAAACCGGAACCGGCCATGCCTCCGGGAGGCGGCGGCATGGGTGGTATGGGCGGCATGGGCGGCATGATGTAAGCGCTTCCATCCCCAAAGACCTTTGAAACCCGCGCAACCCCGTTGCGCGGGTTTTTCTGTTTCTGCACCCAATTCCCTTCCGGGTAAGTTTACTTTTGCGCCCGAATATGAGACATGTCAATTTACCGCACGGAATCTGTACATTTGTTTGGCGATTATCAGAACTCGAACAACAAGGGGCTCCCCATGGCGCCGAAAATCACGGATTTGCTGGCGGAAATCCCCCTGCTGGCGAAACTGCCCCGGGAAGATACCGACGCGATGATTGCGGCGACCAGCCTGCGCACCGTGCCCAAGGGTGAAACCTTGGTCACCCAAGGCCAAACCAACATCCCTTATGTTTTTATTGTCGCCAAGGGAGTTTTGGCGCTTTATGATGAACGGGAAACCGTCCGTAAACCGACCGGTTATATAAAAAAGGGCGAGGTGTTCGGCACTGTTTCGATTTTGATGAACGGCGGCACCGCCCTGCGCACCGCTGTCGCCCACAAAACGTGTGTGGGATACACGATCCCCAGAGACCTTTTTGAAGACCTCTCCTTTCGGCACCCGGACCTTTTTACCTATTTTCTGGACAATTTCAGCCACAATATTTTTGATCCATCGCTTCTCAACTTCGTTGAAACCGGCCAGACTAAGCATTTTTTAACCCGGATCGATCCGTTTAAGTTTTTACCACCTGATGACATTGCCGCCGCGGCCAAGAAGCTACAGTTGGTGCATCATCCCCGGGGAGCCGTTCTTTTTGTGCAAGGCCGCTCCCGTGTGGGCTACCTCTATATCCTAAAGAGCGGGGCCGCGGAACGCTATGTCAAAAGTGATGAGCAACGTATTATGGTTGACCGACTGGGGCCGGGCGACATTTACGGCGGGATCTCCATTCTCGTCAACGATAGTATTTCGGTGCGGACCGTGGAGATCATCGCGGAATCCTCTTTTTATCTGCTGCCGCGGGACCACTTTCTCAAAATCGCCCATAACCATCCCGCTTTTGCCGATTTTTTCACCGACACCTTCGGAAAGCGCATGACGGAACGTACCTATGCTTCGCTGGTGGCCAAGTCGATTCGGCCCATTGAAGGGGGTACAAGCTTCTTTAGCCAGCCGGTAGTGGATATTTGCAATCTCAATCCAATTTTTGGCAAAGCCAATATGACAATTCGGGAAAGCGCCCAAATCATGCGGGAAAAAAGGATGGGCGCCCTTTTCCTGAAAGATGATTTTGACGAATGTGTCGGGGTGATTACCGAGCGTGACCTTTCCCGCCGCGTCATAGCAACGGGGATGAACCCTGAAGAGCCCACCGCAAAAATCATGTCGGCCCCGGTTCAAGCGACCCCTTGGAATGCCCCCGTATTTGAGGCGTGTCTGACCATGCTGCAATCCGATATCCGTCATTTGGCCGTCACCGACACCAATGATGCGGTTATGGGTCTTTTGTCCACCGACGACTTGCTAATGGCCCAAGGGCAGTCACCGCTCTTTATCTTACAGAAATTGGCAAAAACCCGTGATCTGGATGAAGCCATTGAAATCAAGCGGCAGCTCCCCGTTCTTGTCCGCAATCTGATCACTTCCGGGGCCAAGGCCCAGAATTTAACCCGCTTTATCAGCTCGGTTGCCGACACCATTTTGCAAAAGGTGATGAAGGTTGTTTCGGATGAGATGGGCCCTCCGCCCGCGCGCTTTGTCTTTATGATTATGGGCAGCGAGGGTCGCCTGGAGCAGACCCTGAAAACCGATCAGGACAATGCCATTATATATGATGATGTGCCACAATCTGATGAAAAGAAGGTTCATGAATATTTCCTCAAGTTGGGCGAATCAGCTTGCGCGCTTTTGGACAAAGCCGGCTACGATTTCTGTAAAGGCAAGGTGATGGCCATGAACCCCAAGTGGTGCCAGCCACTGGGGCAATGGAAAGAATACTTTAGAAGTTGGATCTATGCCGCCCGGGCGGAAGATTTGCTCAACACCAGCATCTTTTTTGATTTTCGGGAAGGCTATGGTGATATCCAGCTTACCCATGAATTAAAGATCTATCTATTTGAGACATTGGAAGGCTGGGCCGGGTTTTTGCGGCATCTAACGGAAAACGCCCTGCACTTTCGACCGCCCATAGGCTTTTTCCGTAATTTTGTGGTCGAATCCGAGGGCGAACATCGAGATAAACTCAACCTCAAGGGCGCGATGATGCCCATCACCGACTTTGCCCGTATCTACGCCCTAAAAAACGGCATCGAGGAGACCAACACCCTGGAACGGCTTCACCATCTGCAACTTAAAAAAATTCTTTCCGACAAAGAATATGAAGAGCTGGAGCGGGCCTACAGTCTGCTGATGCAGCTACGCCTGAGCCGTCAGGTAAAATCGGTTCTGGATGAGGAGCGTGCGCCCGGCAACCATATCGATCCCGAAGAGATCACCCACATTGAACAGACCATGCTTAAAGAAGCCTTTCGCCGAATCGAAAAGTTCCAATCAAAGATGGAGTTTGATTTTATCGGACTGGTTTGAATACCTGAGATATATGGAATCGGAACATAACGCCCCCATGACGAGACCTTTGCATAACACCCCTTTGGCCCAATTTCGGCGTCCGACTCAAAATGGTATCCTCGAAATATTCAATATATTCCTCCGGTTCCATTTTGCGCCTTCCTTGAACGGGAACAAAAACATATGTTCTGCAAAGGTCTCACTTTGCAATGGTTGAAGTCCCTGGCTCCTCGCAATCCACCGTCACGGAACACTCGCCCTCACCCTCGGAATAGGCCGAAACCTGATCCTTTTCCGGAAAACGGGAGCGATTCAAGTAAAAGGTCTCCTCCGATTGAAAGCAGGCATGACGAACATAATCGATGATCCGGTGTTCACCTTGGATAAACTGAAATCCATCCTCGTGCTCCACCAACAGCACCGGGATTTTATCGATTCCCATGATGGAAAGAATCTGACGGTTGATTTGCGGTGAATAGCGATCCCGTATTTCGATCCCTTCAAACTGAAGATCAGCCACCTCGTTGATGGGGTTGAGATGGAGGTCACAGCTGTTACACGCTTCCAGGGCCTTAATCACCTCCAGGCAGTGGGGGCAGTCGTCTGAAAATATCAAATAGAGCTCTTTGGTAGGCTCGGTGCAGGTGCGGCTGCCGAATATTCCCTTTTCAAGGGTAAAACTGGTGGACGACGCCACCGACTCAAAATTCAACAACGAAAAACCGGTTAGAATTGCACCCGCCACAATGGTCCCGAGCACCACCTGTTTTTTGCCGTGCAGTAGATTCAAAAGCACTATCGCAGCTAAGATCAAAAGACAGTAGAGACACAACGCCCGTACCACGAAAAATTGAAATCCGAAAAGCACCGCTTCTGCGGCCAGGCCGGCCAAGAGCAGCAAACCGGGCCAATCCAGACCCTTTGAGTTCCCAGGGCCATACCCATGCAAAACCCCAAACAGGAGTAAAAAATAGCCCAGCCCCAGTAGGTTGATCCCCAGAGGCGACAGCCTGATCAGCTCTTCAACCACCTTGCACGCTTTGGTAGGACAGGCCGCATCACCGGTTACAAGAATGATCCCGATCTGCACCGCCACTACCAGACCGGCGGTCAAGACAATATATTTTTGAATGGTTGTCATCATCATTCGCCTAAATGGAAAGACCCGGAGTTTATACCAGACTTTCCATTCAACGTCATCTGCTAAAATCGGGATAACAGGGGAGCGTATATAAAGAAATCAGATCATCTGCTGTTTAGGTCCGTTTTATGATAAACGATGTGAGTCATCCCCCAAAGTCGTCAAAATCGATCATCTCCGGTTCCACGCCCAAACTGTCTAACATGGTGGTGACGGCGGACATCATCAAGGGCGGGCCGCACAGGTAGTATTCGATCTCGGTGGGGTCTTCGTGCTCGGCCAGGTAATGGTCGTGGACCACCTGATGGATAAAACCGGTCATTCCGTTCCAGTGGTCTTCGGGCTGGGGATCGGAAAGGGCCACATGGTAGCTGAAGTTGGAAAATTGCTCCTCAAGACCGGTAAACTCCTCGTCGTAAAACATCTCCGATTTGGAACGGGCGCCGTACCAAAAAGTGACTCTCCGGTCGGTATTTACTGTGAGCAGTTGATGTAAAATGTGTGAGCGCATGGGCGCCATTCCGGCGCCGCCACCGATAAAACACATCTCGCGATCGGTCTCCTTGGCAAAAAAATCGCCATACGGGCCGCTCAAGGTGACGGCGTCGCCCGGTTTGAGGCTGTAGATATAGGAGGAGCCGATGCCCGGCCGGGCATCGGGCATATTGGGCGGTGGTGAGGCAATCCGGATGGTGAACTTTAAGATGCCCTGCTCGGCGGGCGGGTTGGCCAAAGAGTAGGCCCGCAGATCAGGCGCCTTGTTAATCGCCTCAAGACCCAGCAAGCCAAAATGTTTCCAGGCGCCCAAATACTCCTCTTGCACTTGAAAATCGGCATACCGCGCTGAATACTCGGGGATATCGATCTGCATATAGGCGCCTGCCTTAAATTCGATGCTCTGACCCGGATCCAACTCCACCACCAGCTCTTTGATAAATGTGGCGACGTTTCGGTTGGAGACCACCTTGCCGGTGTATTTCTCGATACTGAAAATTTCATCGGGGATCTGGATGCGCATATCCTCTTTGACCTTGACCTGACAGGCCAGGCGGACATTTTGGAGCCGTTCGGCGCGGCTGACCAAAGAAAGTTCCGTGGGCAGAATCGAGCCGCCGCCGCTGGTGACCACGCACTTGCAGGTGCCGCAGCTGCCCTTGCCGCCGCAGGCGCAGGGGAGCAAAATATCGTTTTCCAAAAGAGCGCTTAATAGGGTGCCGCTGCCGGTGGCGGTGACGGTTTTCGATTCGTCATCGTTGATGGTAATGGTGCGATCGCCCTTGAGCACCACCTTGGATTCCACCAGGAGCAGAATCCCCACCAGCACGATGACGACGGCCAAGGCCACGGCTGTTGAAATGAGATAGAGCACAGCGCCTTTCTATAACGAAATCCCGGAAAAGATCATAAAGGCCATGGCGATGAGACCCGTGGTGATCATGTTGATCCCAAATCCTTGCAATCCCTCGGGTACATCGGCATACCGCAGTTTTTGCTGAATGGCGGCCATGGCCACGATGGCCAGCATCCAGCCCACACCCGATCCGAAGCCGTAGACACACGCCTCGGGAAAAGTGTAGTGGCGCTCCACCATAAAGAGCGACGCACCCAACACGGCGCAGTTGACGGTGATCAGCGGCAAAAAGACTCCCAGGGCGTTGTAAAGCGCCTGGGAATAACGGTCAATGACCATCTCCACCACCTGGACGATTCCGGCGATCACGGCGATAAAGAGCACCAGTTTGAGATAGCTCAGGTCAACATCGGGTAGTCCCAGCCAGGCCAATGCGCCGGGCGCCAGCAGGTATTGATAAATCAGCCAGTTGACCGGCGTGGTGATGGTGAGCACAAAGACCACGGCCAGCCCCAGCCCGGTGGAGGTTTGCAGGTTTTTGGAGACGGCCAAAAAGGAGCACATCCCCAAAAAATAGGCCAAAAGAATATTGCCCACAAAAACGGAGTTGATAAAAAGGCTGATGAGGTTTTCCATCTTTACTCTTTTATCGTCGATTTAATATGGTATGCTCCAGCCAGACAAAGAGACCGATCATGATAAAGGCGCCGGGCGCCAGTAGCATCAGGCCCATATCCTCATAACCGGCGGCGTAGGCCCATTGGGGAATCACTTGAAAACCAAACAGTTTGCCCGCGCCCAGGAGCTCCCTGAAAAAGGCCACCCCGATTAAAATGGAGCTGTAACCGATCCCGTTGGCCAACCCGTCAATAAAGGAGGGACCCGGCGGGTTGGACATCCCGAAGGTTTCCGCGCGACCCATGACGATACAGTTGGTGATAATCAGCCCCACAAAAACCGAGAGCTTTTTGCTGATATCGTACAAAAAGGCTTTTAGCAGCTCATCGGCGATAATCACCAGGGTGGCGATGACGGTTACCTCCACGATAATGCGGATGTTTTTGGGGATCTGACCGCGCATCATGGAGATGATCATACCGGAAAAGGCCACCACGGCGGTAAGCGCCAAGCTCATGACGATGGCCGTGGAGAGCTGCACGGTGACGGCGAGGGAAGAGCAGATCCCCAGCGTCAGTTTGGAGACGGGGTTTTCCTTCCAGAAAGCGGCGGTGATGGTTTTATAGGTAAATGATTGGGAAATGGCCATTTACGGATGCTCCCTTTTTAGATTGCCCAAGGGGGTTTGGGTGGTGTTGCGGTTACGAAATTTTATCGCCACCGGTTCATAATCCTGTAAAATGGTTTTTAACCCTTGGGAGAGGTACTTACCCGTCAGAGTGGCGCCGCTGATGCCATCCACGTTATGGTCGTCCCTGCTTTCGCCCTTGGTGACGCCGATGGAGACAAAATCGCCATACGCGGTGACGATCTTTTTGCCTTCGAACTCTTTTTGAAACCACCTTTTTTCGATTTCGCCGCCCAGACCGGGGGTTTCCGAGTGTTTATAGACGGTAAAACCCCGCACGGTGGTACCGTCGGCATCCAGGGCAAGGTAGCCGAAGATCTTGCCCCACAATCCCGTGGTGTCAATGGGGATGATATACGCTTCGACAGCATCCTTTGCCCCCACCAGATAGAGGGGCAAAGCGCTGGGAGCGCTCTGACCGGCGGGGAGAATGACGCCGCCGGGACCGACGGAGACTTTGCGAATGGAATCTTGATAGATGCTTTCCAGTTCTTTGGGTGTTAGCGCACTCTCTTCCTCAATCAGCTTGGCCGCCAGAAGAATATTTTCCCGGCGGTCGGCAAGGATATTTTGCTGCTGATAGCGCTTCAATCCGATGGCGGCGGTGGTCAACAGCAGACTGCAGACAATGCAGAGGCTCGCCGCAAAAAAGAGCGATTTCAATCCGCTGGATTGTTTTTCAGACATTGGGCAGCCTCCTCTTTAAACGGAATCGCAGGGTGACATGATCCAAAAGGGGCGCAAAAGCGTTCATAAACAAGATAGCCAACATGATGCCTTCGGGAAACGCGGGATTAAAAATACGGATCAGGACGGTTAAGACACCGATTAAAAAGCCATAGAGCCAACGGGCCGTATGCAAATCGGGCGCGGTGACCGGATCGGTGGTCATAAAGGCGAACCCAAAAGCGGTGCCGCCCATCAGCAAATGATAAAAAGGGTTTAACGACATGTAGGGCGAGCTGGTTTCAGTGGCCAAAAGGTTTAACATAAAACCGGTCACGAGCACGCCCAGAATATCACCCAAAATAATGCGGTAGCTTGCCACGCCGACGGTCATCAGCACTAAGGCGCCCATAAGGCATAAGAGCGTGGAAGAGGCGCCGATGCTATCAGGGTAGAGACCGAAAAAGAGGTTGGAGAGGGTGTAGCCGGCGTCACCCAGGGCGGTTTCGATCTTCCCGCCGGTTTGCTCGGCGGCGATAATGAGCGGTGTGGCCGCCGAGACGGCGTCCACGGCCGCCGCTTTGGCGCCGGAAACAGCCGTCCAGACGGCATCACCGGACATTTGGGCCGGATAGGCAAAATATAAAAAGGCCCGGCCGGTTAGGGCGGGGTTAAGAAAATTGCGGCCTGTGCCGCCGAAAATCTCCTTGCCGATGACAATCCCGAAGGTGATGCCCAAGGCCACCTGCCAAAGCGGTGTGGTGGGCGGCAGCGTCAGCGGAAACAGCATGGCTGAAACAAACAGCCCTTCGCTAATCTCATGCTTGCGGATGGCGGCAAAAAGAATTTCCCAGAAAAAGCCCACCGCGTAGGAAACCAGGATGATGGGCAGCACAAACTTGGCGCCCAATAGAAGAACCGGCCAGAAATCGGTGGTGAGCCCGCCCGCCAGCCGAGACTGATAGCCGGCGTTGTAAATACCGAAAAAGAGCAGCGGGACCAAGGTGAAAACCACCATGGCCATAAAGCGTTTTAAGTCCAGGTGGTCCCGCGCATGGGGCCTATTTCGGGAAGTGGTGGCGGGCGCGTAAAAAATCGTCTCCAGCGCCTCATAAAAGGCGTAGAGCTTTTCGAATTTACCCCCCTTTTCAAAATGGGGGCGTTGACCGTCAAAAAAGCGTTTAATGAGCTTCATGAAGGTTCTCGTTCGTTGAGATAAGCCACCTTGGCGGCCATTACGGTTTTGGCCAATTCGATTTTTGATGGGCAGACATAGGAGCAAAGCCCACATTCTACACAGTCTAAAAGTCCATGGGCCAAAAACTCTTCCACCTCTTCGGCCAGGACCGCTTTATAGGTAAGGTGGGGCAGGATCCGGACCGGGCAGACGTCGGCGCAGTACATACAAGCCACGCAGGCGCGTTCTCCGCCGTGAAGATTACAGTCAAATTGTTGCTCTCCGGAATTGAGGCGCGATAAATAGACCTTGGAGTAGGTGGGCTTTTTCCATCCGGGATTAAAAAGGGCCATAAACTCTTTGGTGCTGCCCTCGGAAACTACGGTAAGCGCCGCTTCGCGCAAACCCAGATAGCTGTCCGGCGCCACCCGGCGGCCATTGAAAATACCGCCGGCGATGTGGCGCAATTTGGGATCTTCAAACCGATTGGCCAAAAGATGGGACACCGCCACACCGACGCGGGTTTTAAAATGGCCCGACGCCGTTGCCGCGTCACCTCCCACGGCCACAATTTTTTCAACGGGGTAGCGGCCCGTCCGGAGGAGTTGCGCGACGCGGACCACATCCTGGGCGTGGATATACCAACTGACGTTTTCGGCGATGGTTTTTTTGGTGTGATAAACCAGCACACCAGGGTCGCCCGCCGGATACCGGCCGGAAAATTGAACAAACTGATTCCCATTCATCTGACCGTGAAGCCCTTGATGACGACGATGCAACGCCACAATGACCTTATCGGTCAGCCGTTTTAAAATCTTCAATCCAAGATCAAACGCATCCGGTGAGTCTGCGAGATAGATTGCCGGGTCCGGACCAAAAGGCTCCATGTCTTCGGTCCAAACCCATATCGCCGGGGGGATCGTTTCCGGGTCGGCGACCGCCCGAAAGGGCAGAGCCATCAATAACGGCCACAATCCCGCGGTGGTCAGAACCGAAACGATTTCATCGCGAGGGCGGCTCTCGATGTCGGCTTCGGAATAGGTGGGGTGTCGGACAGGATCCTCATCTTCGGCCAAATCAATGGCGATATGCTCAATCACCCGGCGCGGGCCAAAACGGATATCAACAATAGTACCACCGCCGGGGGCCGCCAATATAATGGCTGGATTTTTTTTATCCTGGACAATGGGCTGACCCAATCGGACCGTATCGCCCGCTTTCACCAAGAGGCGCGGCTTCATCAGATGAATCGCCAGGGGCGCCTCCGCCACGTGAGTGGGCCGGCCCAGGGATGTCAATCCGGCGGCCGGCTTTCCGCTGATCTTGGGTTGATGGCCTCCGGTGAGTTTTAATACCTGCATGACAAATTGGCTCCAACAGTCAATTGCATTCCTTATCGATATAATTTATACCACTTCCGTTATAGGTTGACAATGATGATACCGCTTGACAATTCCGGCCAAAATTTTAATTTTTAAAGAGATCAGCGACGCCTTCAATCCACACGGGTTTTACCGCAAGGCGGTTCAGGCGGTTGTATGAGTGAGCATACGTAAACAAGGGGGATATAATGGATGAAAGTACACCAACCGTAAACACAGGGTTACGTGGGGTTACCGTCGCCAGCACCAGGATCAGCATGGTGGACGGTGCGGCGGGCAAGCTGATTTATAGGGGTTATTTGGTTAAGGATTTGGCGGAAAAAACCACCTTTGAAGAGGTGATTTATCTACTGCTGTTTGAAAAACTGCCGAATGAAGAGGAGGTAACCAGCTTTCGCCGTGATTCAGCCAACGTTCGGGCTGTTCCCGGGGATGTGCTAAAGGCGTTGCGATGTCTGCCCAAAGAGGCCTTGCCCATGGATGTCCTGCAAGCCGGGGTTGCCATGTTGGCCGGATATGACCCTGACAGTAAAACCGCTTCGCGGGAGGCGTACGGCAAAACCGCAGTCAAGTTGGTGGCGCAACTGACAACGCTTTTGGCCGCCTGGGCGCGGATTCGCAAAGGTGAGGAACCCATCACGCCAAACCCCGATCTGGGTCATGCGGCCAATTTCTTATACATGCTTACCGGTGAGATTCCTGACGATGATCAAGTCCGTTTCATGGACGCCTGCCTGGTGCTTCATGCCGACCACACCTTTAATGCCTCAACATTTACCGCACGACAAATCGCCTCTTCCCAGGCGCATATGTACAGCGCCGTGGTAGGCGCCATTGGGTCCCTTTCGGGCGATCTACACGGGGGCGCCAATGTACGGGTGATGCGCATGCTCCAGGAGATCGGCTCCATCGATAATGTGGCCGGCTATGTTGAAAATATTCTAAAAGAGGGCAAAGTGATCTTTGGGCTGGGGCACGCCGTCTATCAGGTGGACGACCCACGAGCCCTGATTCTGGCGCCCATGTCTAAAACCATGTGCGCTCGGACCGGTCAATCCAAGTGGTATGAGATCTCCCGTGAACTGGAGCAAGTCGGCAAGGCGATCTTTAAAGAACACAAGGGGATTGATATTTTTGTTAATGTTGATTTTTACAGCGCCTCGCTCTATTACGCCATGGGGTTCCCTGTTGATCTTTTCACACCGCTTTTTGCCATTAGCCGCGTGTCCGGCTGGACTGCCCATGTTTTGGAGGAACGTTTTGGCGAAGCCGCACCCAAGCCGGCGCTCTATCGTCCGCGGGCGCAGTATATAGGTGATTATTGCGGGCCGGATGAGTGTGTGTTTGTGCCCATGGATGACCGCTGATAACGTCGCAAAAGGAAGCTTTTGGCTGATAGCCCCCCATACCGTTTGACCCGTCAACGGGCGTTAATCTTACAAACCCTGCGCGAGACCAGAGCCCATTTGAGCGCCGACGAAATCTATCTGCGGGTTCGCAAGATTCTGCCCAAAATCAGCTTGGGGACCGTCTACCGCAACCTGGAGCTCCTCTATGAAATTAAAGCGATCAACAAACTGGAGCTGGGCGGCGGCCAGAACCGCTGGGACGGTGAGACCGGGCGCCACTACCATGTGCGCTGTGCGGTTTGCGCCAAGGTGGAAAATGTGGCGTATCACCCGGTGGAAGATATGGAGGCGGCGGTGAAAAAATCCACCGCTTTTCGGGTAATCGATCACCACCTGGAATTTGTGGGGATGTGTCCGGAATGTACGGAACACATGGTCTCACCCGGACTCAAAAGGATGGACCGGACCGAAAAAGAGTGAGTCGATCACGCTGTTTTTTTCTGGACCAAGGGTCAATTCGCCAGGGATGGTTTTATGAAAGAGAGCTGTCGACCCGGCCGGAATTGCTTGTCCCCACCGTTGTCGGCATGGTGTGTGCTGCTGTTTTTTTTATTGGCAGGTACCTGGCTCCATGCCAAAGGCGCCTTTACCTGGGATGAGGCTTTTGCACTGATTGAAGCAAAATTTCCGGATGTACCCACTATTGATGTGCCCACTTTTCAAAAGTGGCGCAAAGAAGACCCGCATCTTCTCTTAATTGACGTACGCAAAACAAAAGAGTTTCAAATCAGCCGTATTCCCGGCGCAGTGAACGAGACACGGCTGAGCAAGATACGGGACTTGATCCAAGATCCCGATAATAAAGCAATTCTTTACTGTTCCGTCGGGTATCGATCAGCCAGGCTGGTGGAAAAATTAAAGGCAAAGGGGTTTCGTCAGGTATACAACCTCAAAGGTTCCATCTTTGAATGGGCGAATCAGGGGAATCGACTGGTAAATAATAGCGGGGAAACAGTCTATGTTCATCCTTATCATGCCCGTTGGGGACAGTTGCTGGATGTGGATCGGCATCCGCCTGATTAGGGTTTCTTATGGGTCAATCGAAAGAATGATATTTTTTATGCGGTCGAAGACAGAATACCACGGGTTTACCCGTGGATGAATGAGCCAATCCTGCTATGAGCTACGAGTGCAGCGACGTAACGAAAGCAGGTCAGTTATCAGCCCAACGCTTACGCTCACCCGACCGCAAAACCGCGACGCGGTTTTGCGGTCGGGTGAGCGTTTCGTTAGATGCCGTTTTCCAATTTTTTACATTTTCTTTTCGTGTTAATAAAACTGATATTCCATATCTTTTCAGCGCGTGATCCTATGTACCAAAAACTCACGGCGAGGATACTAAAGACAATAGCCTTATGCATGTTATTCCAAAAGTGTTCAAAAAATCTTGTATACAGGTTGATGAACAAGAAAGTGATTCCAAACCCTCTTGTTATGCCATCATCCTCTTTAATGCCGTGATAAATAGAGGCAATGGCTACAAAACCAAACAATAGCGACCAATGGAAAAGCTCGATTTGTTTGACTTCTTGCCATTCATTCATATCGCCATAATTGCCGAAAATCGACATGATCCAAAGAGAAATGAAAAGGTATGACAGCCCCATAATCCGCGTAGGTCTGGCAAAATCGTTTCGGATCGGAATCTTCGCAAAGCCATAGCTTGCTGTGGTTAAAACAGCGCCGAATAATACGAACCGCAACGGGTAGTTCATGCCAAGATAGTATGCCCCCCATCCTGAAACATAGCCTGTCTCGGTACCCATCCAGCTACCAAGAGAAATGAGAGCGAAAACCCATACCAGTTTTGACGGGAACCATAACCCAAGGATTCCGTACACAATAGCAGCTATTAATAGAAGAATTGAAAAGTGCCCGCTTCCCGTATCTATTGCCTCACCCAAAAACGCTATGGAAACGGCGGTAGCGAGAACTCCTAAAAAAAAGATCGCCTCGTTACTAAAAACTTTCTCCGGCCGCTTGTATTTTCTTTTGATTCCGTAATAATAGATGAGAGCCGCAACCAATGCGGCGCCCAGACATTTAGCCAGCGCCGGGACATTGAACAGTTTCGCTATAAGCGCTCTCAAATAGTCGTCGGCAATAATGGCGCCCACAGCAATAACAATGCAAATTATTGAAATCCAGAAAGCATACTTGGCAAGTCGTTTCCAATCAAAGCCAACAACCTCATAACGCTTAAGAAGCATATGTCCCTGGTCTTGGGAAAGAACATCCTCTTCGACCCAAGCTTCAATTGCCGACTTTACTATCTTTTCTTTTTTCCTTGTCAGTTTCATATTTTTGCATCTAACGCTTGATTGGGCCGCCCCGTATGTTTAACGAACTTCAATTCGCAAGGATAAATCTGTTTCAACTTCCGATAACCGCTTGTTGTAAATCTCCACAATCTCTTTCAAGACGCCAAAAAAATCTTTACTTTCTTCTGTTGCAAGCTCAATGATGTTCAACGCCACGAAATCTTCAATCGAAACAATGGTCAATTCCTTATCAATCCCTTCGTCTTGCGCGAGGATTCGCGCTTTGTTTTCTTGTTCGCGTGGAATAAGTAGGACAGGATGCAAGCCCACCCTAACGTTATTCGCGCATTTTTGTAAAACACCTCTTGATGGCGCAGAGGTTACATGATAAACCAATTGCGAGATGGTAAAGTCGCCCGCTCGCTCTGTTTGCCTATCTCCGGCATGAGCAGGATGGTTAGGGATTTCCATCTCTCTGAACCGTCTTGCCAGTTTTGCGCCTACAAGGTGTTGTTCAACGACTCCGCCTGAACGCCCTTTAGCATTTTCTACGATAACATTCACCCAAGTCGTCGGCGCTTGTCGACGGTCTATGTCAAGTTTCAGGTTTTGACGCTTTAACCATACATTGGCGAGATTTTTCAAGTCTTCGACAAGTTCCAACAACAATGTTTCTCTTTCATCTTCTGGTAGCTCTGCAAGTTTCTTGCCCCATTCAAATTGCTCAAAAAGCCTTTGCCCGTCTTGATGCCCTTGTCGCGTTGTGACCTCCTTCAAATAACTGCTTGGGATGTTATAAGATTTAAGGATTATTCCCAACCCTGAGCGAGCGCCGCTGACTTCACCGCCTTGTGAGATAACTTCATCGCGTAACGTGGGGCAAGCACGCCTGAGATGGTCAAGTACAACAATGCCCACTGCTACAGTGTTTCGGGCAATCTTGCCACGCCGGGTACACGAATCAAGCCACTCGCTGAGGATTTGGCAACTCTGTTGCTTGACTTCTTCAACCTGTATGTTTTTCAAATTGTTACTCCTTGTTTTCGAGAGCGTGACGTATTTTTGACCTGACTATGACTGTATCGACCATTTCGTGTTCCCATATTCTAACTACTGTCCATCCTTCTCGTTGTAATTGTTCGTTATGCAATTGGGCTAACTCGACATTGCGTTTGATTTTTCTTTCCCAATACTCGCGGTTCGTCTGCGGTAACTTTCTACGGCAGTAAGGGCAACCATGCCAAAAGCAGCCATCAACAAACACGGTGACTCGTTGGCTGATAAAAACAACATCAGGCTTACCGGTAATGGTATCCGCGTTCTTTTTCCACCCCTTCAATCCCATTCCTGCAAGCATAGCCCAAAGGCGTTTTTCAAGTTTTGTGCCTTTACCTTTGACGGCTTGCATAGTTTTCCGTCGGCCTTCAGGGCTGAGGTTGTCGCTCATTTCTCAAACAGAAGGAGTTGCGTACCGGGCAACTGGCGCTGATATAACGGCGAGCCGTTTTCGGTCAAAGGATTTAACACATATGTGGCAATCCACGATATAACGGGCACACAAACTGCGTCGCCAAATCCAGTAAGCGCCTGCACGCCGTTCGCTGTGATAGGGTGCTCGTCGGGGACGCCTTGTAGGCGTGCATATTCTCTTGGGGTCATAACGCGCATCTTGATAGAGCCTTGTCCTGCTCTTATCAAAAATTGCTTGCCGCTGCCGCCCACCGCAGTGCGGAGGCAACCCGATAAATCATCCTTCCTAACTTCGGCGCGTTGTTGGCCTTCGCGTCGTCTGCGAAAGAAGGTCCTATAGGAGAATTGTTCACCTTGCGTTAGTTTCTCGACCCTTTCACGATGGGTCTCTTTCATCATGGCTATATGGCGTTCGACTTCATTATCGGGCCACCATCGGCTATCTGAGTCGTTCATTGGCTCAATAGTTTCGGTCAAACCGACAGATTTGAGAGGCGGCGGGTTAGGCATTTCGTTATAGAACCATTGTAAATCCTTGTTGGCAATGATACTCTTTTTAAGGCGATCTGAAAGCAGTGATTTCGGACGCGCCAGAATCAATTCGGGGGCGGTATAACTGACGGGCAATTTTGTTCCAACGAGAAATACGCGCAACCGGCTCTGAGGAGTAAACCTTAATGCGTTTAAGATGAAAACATCACAGGCGTAGCCTAGTTCGTTAAGCGCTTGAATTGTGATCCTAAAATCCATTCCCTTGTTGGCGTATAACCAACCCGGAACATTTTCAAGGAGGACCAGCGGCGGTGCAGATTCTCCTTGCGCCTTTAGTATTTTTATAAATCCCCAAAATGCGCTTGAATGATCGCCATTAATCATACCGCTCATATTCCCTGCGAGTGAAAGGTCAATACAAGGGAATGAACAAGTAGCTAGAGTAGCAGGCGGAACATCAGACAGGCCAATGTCAAAAATATCGCCGATTATGTAATGCTCATCGGCGTCTGGGAAGAATGTCTTGTACATCTCGTATTTCTTCTCAGAAATGTCGTTAGCAAAAACGACTTGCCAACCGGGAGGCTGTAAGCCCATCCTAACCAGGCCAATACCTGCAAAGTATTCGGCTACCGTCAAAAGGGAAAATGGATGCTGCATCTATTCGCAAACCTGACTATAGAACGTATGAACTATAACGTTGAGCCAAGCGGCATGCGTGCGGTACAGGTTCAACAAACCATAGCTGGCACACGTCCGCTTTGGCAATTGGTTATATTCCGTGTTTGACTTTTCATTCCTGGATGCGGTTCAGGCATTCATTGTTTCGCAAAAAAATAGCCTTGATTTTGGTCATTCTACCATTTACGATTCAACTTCTGTATAAATATATAACTCAATGTTGATATGGAAACCAAGCCCAGGTTCTCAAATCCACCGCCTGAATGTGTATGGTCTCCATTTGAAGCCCCATTGCGGGTCTTCAAACATTTTTGTTCCCGTTCAAGGAACGTGAATAAAAACAGATGTCCTGCAAAGGTCTCGGTAAAGGCCCGTCAAAAGCCGCAAACTCAAGGGCGCTCCGGCCTAACAGAAATCCCGATACCGCAAGACCCAAGAAGATAAAAACCAGGGATCAAAGCCTTTTTAGGGGCTGTTTTGCCGCATCTCAAGTTCCTGTCCGGTACACCCTTGGCCGGGATTACGCATCGGCATCTAACTGCTCCTCCAGCCACTGGCGCACTTCACCGTCAACCGCATATACGCCTTTGTGGTGGCTGACCGATTCCAAATAGCGCGCGGCCATATCGTCGGGCAACTCGATTTTGGCCAGCTCATCGGCGGCGTCTGAATTGCGCCGGATCAGATAGATAACCGGCTTTTCCTTCCAGGTATTGACAACAAAATAATAGGAAATATCATCTTTGGAGCGGATCACATAGTTGCCCCGGGCCCAGTTGTTGCCCCACTCTAAGTAGAGACGCACCGCCTCTTCCGGGGTCATCTCCCAATCAATCCGGTTGACCAGGTCACGATCTTCGGCAATTTGCGAAAGGGTCATCATTGCTCTTCCCATTCAAGCCTCTGAATCTCGTTATGATGGTTAAAATGAAACCATATCATAACGCTCTTTTAACAAGATGCAACAGCGTCGTTTTAGCGCCCCCGGATCCGCGATTGACAAGGGATTTATAACGAAAAAGGTGCCATAGTATCATCCTTGTGCCTTGTCATGAAAGACTCTCCTTGTTTTCCGTGGATGGACAAGGGGGGGGATCATGGATATATCACAATCCCCGCCCCTATCTGCACTGTTACGGCAGGTGTACCGCGGGATCGCCCGTCACCTGGTATATCCTCAGCATAAAGGGCAATACCGACCCCGAGGAGCGCGCCTGACTCTCCCGCCAGGCCTCTCCGAGGCTCCGGCCGTCGGTCAGGCCCCGCACAAACGTCCGGTTCAGAACATGCGCGTCCCCATCGAGGGAGAGACCCGTCGGCGCCAGCGCCGCAACGGCGCCGCCCCCGCCGTGACGCACCAGCTCGCCCGTCAACGAATAATTGCCCGGCTCGGAGTCGTCCCCCACCGCGCACGTAAACGCCGCAAACAGCGGCAGGGCCTCGTTCGACAAGGAGGACACATCCGCGCTCCTGATAAACTCTTCCCTGCTGCTGCCCAACTGGGATATCGAGCCGTGACCCACGTAGTTCACATACGCCGACTCCCAGGTCGCAGAATCAGTGAGGATCGTCCGAAGGGCGTCATCCGGATGGTATGCGCGGCGCACCGTGTACCCTTCCGCAGACAGGTCGTCGGCGATCACGTCACTGCGGGCATGAAAGTCCCCGGCCTTGTCCGGGTTGTCCGCGGCGACCACCGCCCGGCCCGCCCACGCGCCCAAAGGCGCTGCTTCATACGCCTTCAGCTTCTTCACGTAGGCCAGCCCGTCGCTGTCGAGCGACACCGGAATGCGGCCCAGCGTAAACTCGGCCACACCGTCGTCGTCGATGTCCGCGTAGCGGTTGTCCGACGCATACAGGCCCCACGGCGTCGGGGTCATTAGCACCGGAACCAGGCTGTCGGAATAGCCATCCCGATCCCGGTGATCCAGGGTCCCCTTGCCCAGAAGCGCCACGTACTCCGGCGCCTGACGCCAGCGCCGGTGCACACGGAGCAGAAAGCGCTCCAGGGCGTCCGGATCCACCCGGCCGTAGGTAAATTCATCGTAAATATCCTCCAACCACGCGATCTTCACCGCAAAACGCTCCCCGCGATACGACGCCAGCGCCGTCGCCGTCGCCGACAGCTCCCGCGGCGCGATGATCAGGTAATCCGCCTTGTTGCGCTTACGTTTCAGGCGGGAAGGACGGTCCGCCGACACGCGCGGCGTCAGCGCCGAGGAGGCCTCCGCCGCGAGGTAATCGGCCGTCCGGTCGGCGGCAAAGCTCACCTCGTACCCGCCGCCCGCCGACGGCGCTACCGTGATATCCTTGCGCAGGCGCGCCTCCGACGTGCCGGGGCTTTCAATCACCACGAGCGCGTCACTGCCGAAACCGTCCACCGTATGAATCCCCTCCGGCAGGGCGTCTATCCACAGGCGGCCCTCATGCGCCCTCATCAGGCGCTGGTAGCGCACCACCGCACGGTTGAAGAACTGGAAAGGATCGGGAACTTCACTCGTCAGCTTTAGAACATTGTTCCCGGGCCGCAGCAGCGACTGATCCGCCTCCACCTCCAGCACCGCCTCCGCCAGGCCGTCCCATTCCAACAGGCCCAGTTCCGCGCCGTTCAGCGACACCCGCACCCGGTGGTCAGGCCCCGAAACGATGTTCGTGGCGCCCTGGATATGCAGGCGCAGCACCATCCGGCCCGACGGCGCCGCGTCGGGCAGGACCAGGGCCACTTGCAAGGGATCGTGCCCGTCGTTGCCCTTCCGGATAAAGTCGTCAAACCAGTAGTCGGCGTCAGCGTCCTCGAAAACCGCCCACGGCGCCAGCAAGGCGTCCTTTTCCAGCGTCAGCGTCTCCGTGAACACGCCCACGGCAACGCCCGCGCCGGGCCCGACGCCGTTGACGACCCTCATCCGGGCACCCCGCCCGGAGGAGATCAGGCGGTAGGCGTTCTCGTCCGTGTAAAGGGTCCGGTGCGCTGCACCCACAAAGTAGAGCGTGTCGCGGACCGGGTCAAAATGATACGGCGTCAGCCTGTTTTTGTACATCAGGCGGTGCCGGCCCTTGGAAAGCTTGCGGCGAATTTTACGGGCTTTCAGCCCGGTCAGGCCCGACAGCTCCTCCACCGTCAGACCGTAAAGCCCCGGCTGATCCGTGTAGAGCCAGTTTTTCCTGCTCGCCGCCGTGGACTGCGCCGCGGCCAGACCTTCGGCCTGGGCCGTTAACCGCGCGGCCAAGTGCGCCGCCACCTTCTCAAACTGCGGGGCCCTGATCGCGCGCTTGCGCGCGCCATAGCCCGGCCCCAGCACCTGCCACGCGCTGAAACCACTTTCGCTCTCGGCCGCCCCGCTCTTTCGGGTGAGACCCGCGGCCGGCGGCACCCGGCCGCCCCGGCCCGCGCGCACATTCCACGGATCGTGGGCCTTCTGCTTGCCACGGGTATCCTGCACCACGAGGCGGTAGCGGTAGTCGCCGGGGGCGCTCACCCCGGGATCCGCCAGCCAGTACCGGCCCCCCCGGCGCGCGTCGATCAGCCCCGGCAGCAGGCTCTCGTTGACCCGGGTAAACTTCTTTTCCTCCGGACCCCGGCGCTCCAGGTAAAACCCCGCCGTGCCGCGCTCTGTCAGGGTCTCCCAGCGCGCCAGGGCCAGCAAACCGTCGCCGTCGGGGTCGAGGAGCGCCCTCAGGGCCTCTTGTACCGCGCTGATATCGGCCCCCGCCAATGTTTCCGCAAGCGCCGGGTCGTACCGCTCCAGCAGGGCCCGCACGTCCCCCGCAGAGAGCTGCGCCCAAAAGTCTTCCACCGACTCCATACCCACGGTAAAGGCGCCCATGGTCGCGCTGGTGGGGTCCACCGTGACGCGATAATCCTCGACTTCGCCGTTTTTATAAGCTCCGGTTGGACTCAGGTCGTTTTCGGTTTCGTTGGTGGTCCGACAACGCGCGTAGGTCGTGGTCGTTGAAGTGATCGGAAAATCCCAGGAGAGCGTATGCGTGGTCTCCCTGTTGGGAGCCGCACTATCGGCGCTGCAGCGCTCCTCTGTTACGGGGTCGTCTGCAAAGGTTCCGTTGACGGTCACCGTGGCTGCCGCCGAACTCACTCCGCCGTCTAACCAGCAGCACACCCACCCATATGTGCCCGAATCATTCTGCACCGTTACCGTTGCCGTAATTTTCTGGTTGTCATAGCGGATCACGACGCCGTTGTCCTCGCTGTCTCGGTCGGCGTCCGGGCCTGGTTGACCGTCGGCTTCTATATCGACCCCCGGGTCTGCCGAGTCTTCGCCGAGGTAGAGCGCGGGCCGCAGGGTCGTCGGGTCCGTAACCACGGTGCTGACCGCTGGAGCGGCGCCGGCCGTCGAGGTCTGGTAGCTCTCGGGCGCGTCGCCGTAGTCGGTGCAGAGCACCTCTTCGACGTTGTCGGCGCTTCCGACGCCCTGGAGCGGTTCGGTCGGCCAGCCGTGCCGGCCGTGACTATCCGCGGGAAAGGCGCTGGAATCGAGGCTCCCGCCGGAAACGAGGTCCGCGAAATCAAAGGTGGGGCTGCGGTCGCCCTCGATGGCGTCCGGGCAGCCGTCGCCGTCGCTGTCACGATCCCGAAAGTCGGGCGTTCCATCCTTGTCGGTGTCGTCCGGGGTTGTGCCGTTATGCACACCGTTGACATCCTCGACGACATCGGCCAGGCCGTTCATGGCGCTGGTGGAAGTGGTGACATCAGTGAAGACTGAGCTGTCAATCTGGCCGTCCTTGTCCGTATCCCACAGGGCCAGGTTGGCGCGATCGGCGGCAGTCCCCATAAGGCTCTCCTCAAGATCACTGATCCCGTCGCCGTCGCTGTCCAAATCGATATGGTTAGGCAGGCCGTCATTATCGGTATCAAGGATAAAAGGTGACTGGCAAAAATCAACAAATTTTATTTTATGCTCATTGATAGAACTTCCAGTGGCAGCCGACATCCCGAAGGTAACCAGGTCTGCTCCACCGAAATAGTGAGTCACCAGATCCCCTGTATACCCACCCGCAAGAGTTCCATCGAAAGTAAACCCAAGGGTCATTGTGGCGGGATCCCATGAGATCGCGACGTCATGCCAAGCTTTATCTTCCATATTGCCAAACACAATGGGTTGAGACAGGTAATGGAGGGGTATACGTCCATTATCATCGTCAGGGAGACCAGTACCCGCGGCACTCATTTGATCGGTATCCCAGATAGCAGTATGGTCTTGAGCAGGATCATTACTCCTTGTCTCTATGTTTTCAAAGGTATCCATCTCCAGCGCAATTCCGTCTTCTATAGCACCGGCGCCAAGAGCCTGTCCATCCCTTCCAACGGCCTTATCTCCCCTGGGGTCATTGTGAAAAATCATGGCGATGCCGTCCGCGCCCGCATCTTTATCTCCCAAATATGCCTGGAAGTTGACGGTAAACGGGCGCCTAAAATCCGCTTTCTGGTAAGACATTGCCGAACCCGCCTTGTACGTTGAATTCGGCGTGAGTATAGCTCCCGTAGTTTCCATCGGATCCGGAACGGCTTTCGGTACCACACGAAAAAGCTCGGCAAATTGCTTGTCCTGCAATCCGTTTTCCACGCAGTCCGTGATGCCGTCATTATCATCATCGAGGTCGTCGATGTCGGCGACACCGTCGCGATCGGTATCGGTGGCCTGCAGGGAGCGGGTATAGCGCGGCGCCTGAACTGCTGACGCGCTCCGTCCGACCTCCAGCTCCCAGTCGCCGCTCTTTCCGGTCACATCGTCCGAGGCGGCCACCGGAACGCCCAGCGCGCGCTCGAGGCGGCGGACCGCTTCCAGCCCCTTTGCCCCGGCGCCGAAGTTGCAGCCGTAGATGTGGAGCGTCGCGCGCCCGCTGAAACCGGGCAGCCCGCGGACGAAAGCGGCGATCCGGTCGGCGTTGTGCCACCG
>Ga0209457_1000120_pt1 | contig 28063 bp, 21 predicted proteins | sample WorMetHEROISLAND_5_FD_187410 | JGI IMG/M metagenome (GOLD analysis project Ga0209457, IMG submission 187410) | Marine gutless worms symbiont microbial communities from Max Planck institute for Marine Microbiology, Germany - Olavius sp. 5 HERON... ... | reverse complement strand
TTGGCCGCGTGACTCGCACTCGAATAAAATCAGCGTGTTAGGGAATGAGGTCCGAGTGTCAATACCTGAAGCCTTCGCCGATATCCGGAGCGGCATCCAAAACCTCGACCTTGCGGATACATTATAACCCATTGTTCCGCAACATAAAAAATACTTTTCGGTCAAGCACTAGCTAGTAATTTTCGCATTGCCGTTGATGGTAACTTTGGTCCCGCATCGGAAGCTAGCACGAAGGAGTTTCAAAAACTCAATTAGTTAAAAGTCAGTGATGTGATTGGTGCAAAAACCTGGGCTAAACTTTACAGCCCAACGCGACGTAAGAAATCTTAAAGGCTATGGGGCTATGATATGAAAGGTGTAGATGTCACGTCCTAGGACGATAACTCAAAGAGATGACTCTAGATTTTCTTCGCGTTTTGTGGGGCGTCACACAGCCCGCTCCATGAGCGACGTATTGATTATGAACAAAAGATCCTATTTTTTGTTACCTATGTTAATGACAGCCTTAGGCTGTAATTCGGTTGGGAGCGCTGATATTTCTTATGATGTTACCCGAGTGGGTGTCAATGATGCCTTATCACTGCGTGCTCGGGCAAGTTAGGACAAGTGGATTATTGAAACGTATTCCTTGAGAATACACGTTTTTTAAATGCAACTGGTCAAGAAGAACAAGTTGGCGAAAATACCTGGGCACAACTTCAATATCTTCAGTATCCCGGATGGGTCGATAAGCATTATTTAGTACCGTCTAAAACCAGGGAGTTTACAACACTTGACTACCGGGGAACCGAGCATTTTTGGTCACTCGATATCAATCAGGTAAGGTGGTTCGATATGGATGGAAATGAAACCTATTATGCACTAAGTAGCGTGAATGCCTCTCGTCGGATGCTCCAAGGGAGCACACGAGGTACTGCTGATTTAGCAATCACGTTGTGGAACAACGGGCAGTTGTTCTGATGATATGTCAGAACGCAACTATCAATACAAATTTATGTACAGAACTCCGGGTAGTAGTGTATTTTAGTGGGTGCTGTAATGTACTGTAATCGAATAGTCATTCTATATATATGAATATTGAGAACCAATGGATCATTTATCCTTTCTCTAAATCGAATTCCTCACTGCTTGCGGCGAGAAAAAAGACTTCCTCCCCATACAAATGACACCCCGCCCCTTGAGATGGGGAGGAATTCGTTCAGATAGAATCCGTATACAGCGAACCTTGAAAAATCCAAAATACTACACAGGGCAAAGATACTCTGTCATTCTTCAACTTGATTACCCTCAAGGTTCAGCTATTCAGCCTGAGAGGGGCGTATACTGAACCTGAGCCTAAAAAAGAGGAGAATCCCCATGGTCAAGAATCCGATTCAGTTTCGGAAGGGTTTGAGTTTGCCGGATTTTCTGAAACCGTGGCACCGAAGAACAGTGCCAGAACAGTGCCGTCGCGCCGTGTACGGCTGGCGCTGGCCAAAGGGCTTGCGGTGACCGGAATGCGGGCACGCTAGTCACTGCGAGCTGGCGGGACGCGGATTGTACCCATGTCACCGCTATCACTATCAAACCTCACCCATCAGAGGAACGCTGTTCGAGTACACGAAGCTACCACTGACAACCTAGTTCCTGGGGCCTGGGGATATGCATCCTGACACAGACGAAGAATGGAACCCCGGTCCTGGAGCTGAAGCGGCAGTTGGGGATCTCCTACAACGCCGCGTGGCGTCTGAAACACAAGCGGATGCAGGCGATGAAAGAGCGCGATGACAGCCCGCCGCTGTCCGGCAACGTACAGATGGGCGATGCCTACTTGGGTGGCGAACGTCCCGGGGGGAAGCGTGGACACGGTGCCGCCGGCAAGACCCCCTTTGTCACGGCCGTTCAGGCCAACGGCGATGGCCACCCCCTCGCGCCTGAGTAAGCTCCAGGGCTTTACGCAAGACTGAGTTCGCCGCCTGAGAAACTCTGCGTGTCGCCGCCCACGTCGTCTCCGATGGCCTGAATTGCTTCACCGGCATTACGACGGCCGGGTGCACACACGAGGCCATCGTTACCGGCGGCAGTCCGGCCAGAGTCAACCAGGGAAGCCTTTACCTAGATCAACACCATGCTCGGGAACGTTAAGAACGCGATTTAGGGGACATACCATGGCATCAGTGACCAGCACGCGCCGCGCTGTCTCGCTGAGTTCGGCTCTCGATTCAACCGTCGCTTTGATTTGCCGGCGATGATTCCGCGCTTCGGATACATCGCAGCTCGTACCCCTCCGATGCCCGAGCAGCTCCGTTAGATTGGCTGAACCTTCGGGTAATCAGGTTCTTCAATAATCTCCCTGAAGGAGCACAGGAAAGCGAGGGAGCGTAAGCGACGAGCGGAGTGCGACGACCCCCGCGTAGCCATAGGGCCGGGCGTTTCTTCGGAGTGCGGCGCGCGAGCGCCGGCGGAGACGAAAGGCAAGGCCATGCGACACGGCGTCAAGTCCTTGCGGGAGTCCTGGCGCTGCGCGGAGTGCGCGCCGGGACGGACGCAGGACGACCGTGGGCCGCCGAAGGCCATGGCCGTCGCCTGATTTTTTGCACCCGAAATCGGACGGACCCTATTTCGGGTGCAAAAAATGGCGACGCTCCGGTGGCCAGTTTCTGGGAATATGTTCATGTCATTTCGATAGCATCAAAGCTAATAATTTTCTTACGTGTCTTATACAAACCGAATCCATAAGCTATCGCTGTTTTGGCTGGTAATCCTTCTGATTACTTCCTGTAGCACCGAAGATACGAAAACTTATCTAAGGGGACCAAATTCAAGAGCTTCATGTTGAAGATAATGAGTGGTGGTGCTTTGATACTATACGGTTGTACCCATGCTGGAAACGCTCTATTCATGCGTTGGTGCGACTCTTAAAGAAAAATACGGTACCCCCTGTTGTTGGGTTTAGTACGTTGCCATATAAATACCGAATGTCCCGTTGACGCTATCGCAACACCGGACTCTGCAAACCCCGGTAGTTACGAGATAACTCTTCTAAACGCAAACAACCCATCAAGGTCGATTACTACTCCGGAGCCAAGCAAGTCTGTCCATAGGCTCGATCCATGGTGGAATCGAAGGACGCCTTAAAAAAATCCGAGGTGCTCCCGCGGTACCGGAATACACCGCCAGCTTTCAAGCACGTCGGTGCCTGAAAAACGGGGGAGGGGAAGCGAAATGTTTTCGCATTGAAACTTGAGACGCTCCAGGGACAGAATTTTTCAAGATCCCCTCGAGTTGAAAGCTCCGATCGTGTTGCCTGCAATGGGCTGACCGGTCGAGCTGTGAGGATCTTTGGGGCATCCCGTTACGAGAATAAAAATTCGTCTCGCCGCAGGGCAAGATGAATGTCTGTTCGAGTAGTGGGATAGCCGTCAAAGACCGCAGCTGCCCAAGCCAAGCAGGCAGCTAGCCGGCTTGGGCTTTAATAGTTCCAGCCTGCGCAGACGGTGCTCCTGAATTCAGAATGGCCGCACAGGCCGCCTCCTGATGAAGGCGCACAGGTGGGCCTCCCGTATACCGCTGAGAAACAGCAGTACCGGGTCGACCACCGGGAAACCCGGGGCCTTGGCCCTTACGTCGAGTTCAAATTGGGAGGTGACGACTGTGGCACTGAGTTTTGCCCAAAAAGAAGCGATCGTCGCCGAGATCGCGGAAATTGCGAAGGGTGCCTACTCGGCCATCGGGGCCGAGTACCGGGACCTGACGGTGCAACAGATGACCAAGCTGCGGATCGAGGCACGCAAGGCCGGAGTCGCTGTCCGGGTCATCAAAAACTCGTTGGCCAAGCGTGCGTTTGCCGACACGGATTTTGCCTGCATGGAAGAGGGTCTCGAAGGTCCGTTGATCTTCGCCTTTTCCCAGGAAGACCCGGGGGCCGCGGCCCGCGTGACCGAGGCCTTTGCCAAGGGGCACGATGCGTTCAAAGTCAAGCTGGTCGCTATCGGAGGTAAATTACTGGCCCCATCTGAGTTGGGCACGCTGGCGAAGATGCCGACCTACGAGGAGGCGATCAGTCAGCTGATGGCCGTGATGAAGGCACCGGTGCAGAAGCTCGCAGCGACAATCAACGAGGTCCCGGGCAAGCTGGTCCGTACCCTCGCCGCGGTCCGCGACAGCAAACAAGCGACCTAACCACCCACATCGGGTTGGATAGACCGAGACAAGATTCCGATTCAGGAGAAATCAAATGGCCGTATCGAAAGAAGAAATATTGGAAGCCATCGCAGACATGACCGTCATGGAGGTCGTGGAGCTGATCGGCGCGATGGAAGAGAAGTTCGGCGTAACGGCGGCAGCGGCCGTAGCCGCGGCCCCCGTCGCTGGTGGTGGTGGCGGTGAAGCCGCAGCGGAGGAAGAGAAGACCGAGTTCGATGTGGTGCTGACGGCATTCGGCTCGAACAAGGTCCCCGTGATCAAGGCCGTCCGCGCCCTTACCGGATTGGGCTTGAAGGAGGCGAAAGAGGCGGTGGAGGGAGTTCCGAATACCATCAAGGAGGCCGTGTCCAAGGACGAGGCTGAAGAGGCAAAGACGGCCTTGGAAGAGGCTGGCGCGACAGTCGAATTGAAGTAAGGTGGTGGTGGCTGCCTGATATCCGGAGGGCATACCCGCTGCTGCCTCCTACTAGAGGGACTTTGAGTTATCTAAGACCCCCTTGTATATCCGTTGCCCGTGAATATGTTGGTGAACGAGGTGCGTCTCTCGTGTATCGGGTACGGGCGGCATGCATCGCGGCAAAATATTAACGGCAACGGGTATATCCGTCCGGGCGATTACACCAGCAGCCCTACCGCCTGCCGGTGTGTGTCTTGAAGGGCGATCAAAAGCATTCAAGCCAATCAATCCGTCGGTTAAGGATACTGAGTGATGGGTCGGTAATATCGTTCCGGTATTATCGTCCTGGAACGTGATATCCGCATAATTTCAATTTCCGAGTACAAGCCGTGGGGTACCTTGAAAATACGATTTTTGCCAATGGCATACCTGAATAATCAATAGGTTATAGCCTGTTGGTTGGTGGAAATACCTATTTTCTAAGGTGCTCTATGTGCTATGGAGTGTTTAAATAACTAATATCGCGACGGTGTAAGATTTTTTGACTCTGCGCTGGGAATTGCAAGTCCAACCGAGTAAGAATTAGAAATGAATGTTGGTACAATAGATAAATTCCTAGAACAAGAGCTAGCAGAATTACAGGTCATAGCCGTTAATTTTGCTAACAGATTCATACCGGACGCCAAGGTTAGGAGAGACTACTATAGAGCATACAAAAAGGATCTCAACTCGAATTATAAGAGAAACTGAATCGAAATCAGATTACTCCGGAAGCTGCCGTGCGGCAGGCATACTTTATGCGTAATATAATTATGAATGCTATGCGTGGTCAGACTTTCGATTTCGGATTAGCATTAACTCGTTTTATGGAAAAAGAGGGAAATTACAACAACTCGAAGCAAAATACGCATATGAACTTTAATAAAATCGATATCTCACATTAAACAATAAATAGTAAAGGTGAGGTTTGGAGAAAAATTGCTACAAAGGCTAGTGGCTTCGATGAAGAATATCAAACAGTGCAAAATGGTTTGGTCGCACCGGTCGCGGCTTATTTGTGCTTACCGTGGCGGTATCCGTATATCATATTGCAAAAGCTGAAGACAAAGTAAGCACCACGGCTAATGAAATTACCGCATTAGGCGGAGGTCTTGTTGGTTCTGCTGCACTGGGAACCTAGGTATTTTGATCGGAGGTATCGCGGGAGCTTCCGGGACGGACGGGTTTTTCGACAAAATGTGGAAATAGCCATGACAGCCTTTAAAACTATCCTATTCTGCTTGGGAACTGTTTAGTTCCGTTAGATTATAGCCTTGCCTTTCGAACAGACTCAGCTGTTTTTGGTACCGGTTTTTCATAGCCTGAAGAGGTGGGATGTGACCAATGCCTTCTGCAGGATTGTGCTGATTATAGACCTGGACGTAGCGTTGGATGGTATTGGCCAAATGCTCAAGGAATCGAAATGTGTAGTGCGCAGTATATTGGCGACACGGCCACTGAAACGTTCAATCGGTGGTGTTTTTTTTGCTGTGTCTAGTGTAGACGGTACCGTCGAAAAATCCCACATTCAAGGTTTCTTTTATTGTTTCAGGACGCTAGTTCAAAACTATGCACTTTAGTGCAAGTCTTTAGCTGCTACACAAGTAGACTATAATGACTAATAAATAATCAAAAATATAATAATTATACCGTTTCTTGAAAGCGAATTTTTAGAGCTAAGAAAACGATATTGGGAGAAGCCCTGATGGGCAATCAGATAGAGCACCTGGACAACTAGAAATATCGCAAATGGTTCAGGACTATTTGGAGTATCATCGTCAGCCATCCAATGTGGAGATTAGGAAACTTTTTGGCTCTCTTGCGTTTGGTGTGGGTAGCGGGTCATAGCGACCTGACTCAAGTCATGATGGGAAGCCCAGACTGGACGACGAACGGAGAAGTCGGCAGCTGGGTCAACTTACCCGCCACAAGGTAGAGGATGGGAATCAGGTGCCTGGTGGTCCCGTAGCCGCGGCCCCTGGCTTTGGCGGCCTGGATGAGCGAATTGACCGCCTCGACTCGGCTGTTGGTGAGCTTGGAATCGAACACATTGAAGGAAGTTTGGCCAGTGCTGCTTAAGCGTCTTAGCCACCGCTTTGATCGGTTCCAGGCGGCAACGGCGCGCCCAGCTGTACCATGGAGGAGCACAGGAAAGCGAGGGAGCGTAAGCGACGAGCGGAGTGCGACGACCCCCGCGTAGCCGTAGGATCAAGCGTTTCGTCGGAGTGCGGCGCGTGAGCGCCGGCGGAGACGACAGGCAAGGCCATGCGACACGGCGTCAAATCCTTGGAGGAGTCCTGGCGCCGCGCGGAGTGCGCGCCGGGACGGACGCAGGACGAACGTGAGCCGCCGGAGGCCATGGCCCATGGCCGTCGCCTGATTTTTTGCACCCGAAATCGGACGGACCCCATTTCGGGTTTCGCGGAAAATGGCGACGCTCCGGCTGCCGAGGAGTGGCTCGGCTTGCGCCGCGCTCTGAGCGCTGTGGAAGATCTCGCGTAACGTCTCCTGGATCCGGAAGCCACGGTGTGTCTTGAGTTTTCGGCGCTTGAATTCCGCAAACGGGGCTTTCTGGCGGTTACTTCAAGCGTGCTTGTCCTTGAGCCAGATGTAGCGCGTACGCCGCAGCTGCGGGGCCCTTTTGACTTCTTGGCGACGCACTTCGTCAACCGCCTTGTTGACGAGCTGAATGACGTGAAACTCATCGAGGGTGATCGCCGCCTAGGGCCGATGCTCACATACGCCAGCCCGATAGCTTGCCGACATATCCATACAGACCGCGCCGATGTTCTCGGCACAGGCGCCAGGAGCCTCGAACGCATCGGCAAATTGGGCCACGACCGGGGCTTTTCGCCCTTCGCAGGCATAGAGCCCACGCGGAGCATCGAGATCGTGAAACAAGCTCATATAATCGTGGCTACGCCTAATTGTGTCCACGCCGCGAGACGGTCTCGTCGAAACTAACCGAGGTGACGGTCGAGAAGTCCTCTTGAGAGTGCGCCTGATCGACGGAATGATCGAGGGTGCGCCAGACGCGCCCGTCGCTGACGCCAGGTAATTGAGCGCCCTGAAAGACCGCCATCGCCTGACAGAGGGTGACCAGTAAGGCCTCCATCCGTAGGCTGAAGCCGCTGTTGGGGCGCCCAGGGCGCCACAACCTGGGTAGTCTTGGCGGCAGGTCCCGCAGCGCACACGGAGCACCTTGGCGTGGATGTAGGCTTGGAATGGAAAGGAGTTCAGGTGACGCCAGTCGCGCTCAAGCGTGCCGTGGACCGGCTGGTGTTCCGCCCCACAATGCAGACAAGAGAATCGTGTCCCCAGGGCGAAGGTGCGGTAGAAATCGATCCGGCCCGATTTGGGATCGCAGGCCACGTCAACGACCTCCAAGGAGCCGGAAGGCCGAGCGCAACGGTAAACAACGACAACGGATCCATGATGAAATCCTCCGTCGTTTGGCTTGGTGACGGGTCCGAGCCTACAGGCGAAAAGAAGGGCACAGAGTAGGCTTGGAGCGGGTTACCTTACGTGATGGGAAAAATGATGCTACCCACACCAAACGCAAGAGAGCCAAAAATTTCCCTGGTTTTTGGGTAGTAGTCCAGGAAAGCATTTGATTTATAACATTTCTCTAACAAATCATGAGTGGGAATTCATCGACCCGGAGAGAAGCGAAGTAACGTACCTTAAGATGCAGGCTATTTATAGATGTCTCTAATGATAACTAGGCGCGAAAGTTCGGTGTGTGGACTGGTCGAATCACATCACCTAAAATCAAATGCCAGATCCGAATGTTAAATCTCTTATCGAGAAGAGAAATGCCTGCCTTGATGATGGGGAAGGTAGCAATCGCAATCTTTTGTATATACATCGGAATGGCGGGAGGTCTGGAAATAGGAAATGCGGATACCGGAACCTACTTTTTTGTTGTTGTTCTCCTTTGTGGAGGCATCATGTTCCCCGGGTGAAGATTGTTTCGTATCCGATATTGTGGATAGAGTTACGAGCTTCGATGTCGATGGGAATTCCTATGCTTTGTATCTCAGGGTATAGGGTATCAGAATTCAGTGAAGAAGAGCATTTCTACGTATGATCATATTCCGGAATTCGGCGTTTGTGGAATATCGTCTTCTTCATCCGGTTTCAGAAGCCCATGTAGATTCGACAGCGGGAAACGTAAAAAAATTGATTGTAAATAATGGCCTATTAGAATTGGTGTATTCGAAATCGGATGATCCGAGGCCCGTAGACTTTCGTAACTCTAAGTATCGAAATGAAGTGGCTGTCTGTTCCTCAGCTCTACTTTATACTGCTGATGACGTGAGACATCATTATGATCTCTATAATCACCCTGTTCCTCGGAAAGGCTTACACCACAAAATACCTCTACAGACCCTCAAACAATAGTATGCATGATAGCCCAACCTGTTCAATAAAATCCCACATAATCATCCGGGGCTTGACAAGCCGCAGGTCTTGGGATATCCAATACTGATAAACTCGGGAAATTCCATAACTGTCTTGAATAAAATAGGGAATTATTTCACTTGGAAAATAACTGGTTATGGTGGCGGCCATATGGATTTGATTGAAATAACGAATTCAGCACAGGCACTGTAATTCGGCCTGTTATTTTTCTTCTTAAAAGAAATCCAGTTTTGGCCACTATGAAAATAATGGCTAATTATGCACCCGACAAGCACGCGTCATAAAACAGTGCATCGGTTTCGAAGGGGATATTCCCCTCGATCCGAATGAGCACTCATAGCACCTAGGACGCAGTGGGTACCTGCCTGTGCCGGCACGACAGGAAGCAAACCGCGTCAATCGAACCGCATCATTCAGAGGAAGGCAGCATGGCCTATTCGTTCACCGAGAAAAAGCGTATTCGCAAGGATTTCGGCAAGCGTTCCAGCATTTTGGATGTACCCTTTCTCTTGGCAACCCAGATCGATTCCTATCGCACCTTCCTGCAGGAAGACACCCCGGAGGAGAAGCGTCACAACATCGGTCTGCATGCCGCCTTCAAGACTATTTTCCCGATCGAGAGCTACTCGGGAAATGCGGTCCTGGAGTATGTAAGCTACCGGCTCGGTAAACCGCCCTTCGATGTCCGCGAGTGTCATCTCCGCGGGGCTACCTTCGCCGCTCCGCTGCGAGTGCTGCTGCGCCTAGTGATCTACGACAAGGAGGCCCCTGCCGGCACTAAGGCCGTCAAGGATATCCGGGAGCAGGAGGTCTATATGGGCGAGCTACCGCTCATGACCGAGACCGGTACCTTCGTCATCAACGGGACCGAGCGGGTCATCGTCTCGCAGCTCCATCGCTCGCCGGGCGTGTTCTTCGATCATGACAAGGGTAAGACCCACTCCTCGGGCAAGCTGCTGTTCTCTGCCCGGGTGATTCCCTACCGCGGCTCCTGGCTCGATTTCGAGTTCGATCCCAAAGATAACGTCTTCGTCCGTATCGACCGCCGCCGCAAGCTGCCGGCAACCGTTCTGTTGCAGGCCCTGGGCTACTCCACGGAGCAGATCCTGGGGCACTTCTTCGATACCGACAACTTTCATCTGGGCCCGGACGATATCGAGTTCGAGGTGGTACCCGAACGTCTGCGCGGCGAGATCCTGGGCTTCGATATCGTTATCGGTGATCAGGTTCTGGTGGAGACCGGGCGGCGCGTAACCGCACGTCATATCCGAGAGCTCGAGAAGGCCGGGGTGAAACGCCTCGCAGTACCCTCGGAGTTCCTGTTGGGACGTACGCTCGCCCACACGGTGATCGATACCAAGACTGGAGAGGTGTTGACGGAGGCCAATACGGAGCTGACCGAGGCCGTACTCGGGACCCTGTTCGAAAAGCAGGTCGCACGTATCGAGACCTTGTTCGTGAACGATCTCGACCACGGGCCCTACATCTCCGAGACCCTGCGCATCGACCCTACGAGCAACGAGTTGGAGGCCCAGGTCGAGATCTACCGCATGATGCGCCCGGGCGAGCCGCCCACCAAAGAGGCCGCCCAAAACCTGTTTCATAACCTGTTCTTCGCCTCGGACCGTTACGACCTCTCCGCAGTGGGGCGTATGAAGTTCAATCGGCGTCTGCAACGGGATTCCGAAGAAGGACCCGGAATCCTCTACGACGGCTGCTACTTCGCCAAGCGTGGCGATGCGCTATCCAAGCGCCTCTACGAGAAAACCAGGGACGTCTCCGATATCATCGATACCCTGAAGGTACTGGTCGATCTGCGCAACGGCCACGGTAGTGTGGACGATATCGACCACCTGGGTAACCGCCGCATCCGGTGCGTGGGCGAGATGGCGGAGAACCAGTTTCGCGTCGGTCTGGTGCGGGTGGAACGTGCGGTGAAGGAGCGTCTGTCCCTGGCGGAGTCCGAGGGACTCGTACCCCAGGAGCTAATCAACGCCAAGCCGATTTCAGCCGCGGTCAAGGAATTCTTCGGCTCCAGTCAGCTCTCCCAGTTCATGGATCAGAACAACCCGCTCTCCGAGGTCACCCACAAGCGCCGCGTCTCGGCCCTAGGGCCCGGCGGCTTGGCACGGGAACGGGCCGGCTTCGAGGTCCGCGACGTCCATCCGACCCACTACGGACGTGTGTGTCCCATCGAGACCCCGGAAGGACCGAACATCGGCCTGATCAACTCCCTGGCGGTCTATGCGCGCACCAACAAGTACGGCTTCCTGGAGACGCCTTACCGCAAAGTACAGGCCGGACAGGTCACCGATGAAATCAGCTACCTATCCGCCATCGAGGAAGGTAACTATGTCATCGCGCAGGCCAATGCATCCCTCGATGACGAGGGACGGATCACGGATGCCTTGGTTTCCTGCCGGCACCAGAACGAGTTCGCCCTCAAGGTACCGGAAGAGGTCCAGTACATGGACGTCTCGCCCCGCCAGATCGTATCGGTAGCGGCCTCGCTGATCCCCTTTTTGGAGCACGATGACGCCAACCGCGCCCTGATGGGCTCCAACATGCAACGCCAAGCGGTCCCCACCCTACGCGCCGAAAAGCCCCTGGTCGGTACCGGTATGGAGCGGGTCGTGGCCAAGGACTCGGGGGTCACCGTCGTAGCCCGCCGCGGCGGCTTGGTAGAATCCGTGGATGCGGCACGCATCGTGGTACGGGTTCGTGATCAGGAGGCGATCGAGACCCCGGACGAACCGGGTGTGGACATCTACAACCTCACCAAATACACGCGATCGAACCAGAATACTTGCATCAACCAACGGCCTTTGGTTTCTCCAGGCGATGCTATCGACCGTGGCGACGTGCTGGCCGACGGCCCCTCCACCGACATGGGCGAGCTGGCCTTGGGACAAAACCTGCGGGTGGCCTTCATGCCTTGGAACGGCTACAACTTCGAGGACTCCATTCTCATCTCGGAGCGCGTGGTCCAGGAAGACCGATTCACCAGCATCCATATCGAGGAACTCACCTGCCTCGCCCGCGATACCAAGCTGGGACCCGAGGAGATCTCCGGCGACATTCCCAATGTGGGTGAGTCGGCCTTGGCCAAGCTCGACGAATCCGGAATCGTCTATATCGGAGCGGAGGTGCGGGACGGGGATATCCTGGTGGGCAAGGTCACGCCCAAAGGTGAGACCCAGCTCACGCCGGAAGAGAAGCTACTGCGGGCCATCTTCGGCGAGAAGGCCTCGGATGTGAAGGACACCTCCCTGCGCCTGCCCTCGGGCCTATCCGGAACCGTGGTGGACGTCCAGGTCTTCACCCGCGACGGGGTGGAAAAAGACCGGCGAGCGCAGCAAATCGAGGAGCAAGAGATCGAGCGCGTGCGCAAAGACCTGGACGATCAGCAACGCATCATGGAAAACGACACCTTCCAACGGGTGGAAAAGATGCTGATCGGCAAGGTCGCGGACGGTGGACCCGATGACCTCAAGGCCGGTGCCAGGATTACCAAGACCTACCTCAACGGCCTAGCCGAGAAGTACCCCAAGCACAAGTGGCTGGAGATTCGGCTGCGCTCCGAGGAGCCGGCCAGCCAGCTCGAGGCTGTCGCGAGCCAGCTCGACCAGCAGCAGCAAGACTTCCGTGAGCGCTTCGAGGCGAAAAAACACAAGATCACTCAAGGTGACGATCTGGCCCCTGGGGTACTCAAAATGATCAAGGTCTATGTGGCGGTCAAACGTCGCATCCAGCCCGGCGATAAAATGGCCGGTCGTCATGGGAACAAGGGCGTCATCTCCATGATCGTCCCCGTGGAAGATATGCCCTTCTCCGCCGACGGTGAACCGGTGGACATCGTCCTCAATCCCTTGGGCGTACCCTCGCGCATGAACCTGGGCCAGATCCTGGAGACCCATCTCGGCTGGGCCGCGCACGGTATTGGTATACGGATCGGCAAGCTGCTGCGGGCCCAGGCCAAAATCGCCAAGGTCAGGGCCTTACTTAACCAAGTCTACAACAATAGCGGCAAGCCCAAGCTCTTGGCCGACCTGAGCGACGAAGAGATCCTCGACCTAGCCCGGAATCTGACCAAGGGGGTACCCATGGCCACGCCGGTATTCGATGGCGCTTCGGAAGAGGAGATCCTCGCCATGCTGCAGCTGGCGCACCAAGACAGTGAGGACACCGAAATTTCCAAGGCCCAAACCCTACTGTACGACGGACGCACGGGCGATGCCTTCGAGCGCCCGGTGACAGTGGGTTACATGTACATGCTCAAGCTCAACCATCTAGTGGACGACAAAATGCACGCCCGTTCCACCGGACCATACAGCTTGGTCACTCAGCAGCCCCTGGGCGGCAAGGCCCAATTCGGTGGCCAACGTTTCGGCGAGATGGAGGTCTGGGCGTTGGAGGCCTATGGTGCCTCCTACACCCTGCAGGAGATGCTCACCGTCAAATCAGATGACGTGAACGGGCGTACCCGCATGTACAAGTTCATCGTTGACGGCGATCACCGTATGGAGGCCGGCATGCCGGAATCCTTCAACGTACTGGTGAAAGAAATTCGCTCATTGGGCATCAATGTGGAGCTCGAGCAGGATTGAGGGGAGAACCACGAAGACAGCTATGAATACATACGAGGGGGTCCGGAAAAATTGCTTCCCTAGCTTCAGCAAAGAAGTTATCGATTGCATGTTGGCGCATCGAAACATAGCACTAATCGACCAGGAACCGATCATAAGAATGCCCGAGATATGATCTATAACCTTGGTGTAACCTCGATATGGCTGCCCAATCACTGGGAAGACAAAACCATTATTGCGTTTTCGGCTCCGGTGCGGCATCCCGAGCACGTGCCAGAGAATGTCGTAATCAACCGCGACAAGTTGGCGATGGTGCATGGCGGGCAGCCTGAGGATGTCGACAATTACATCGAACGGCAAATCGCTGCACTGGAAAACAAAATACCTCAATTCCGCCGCTTGACGCATGAATTCATTATCGAGAACCATCCCACCGAACGGGAAATTTCCTTTATCTGGCGCACTGCGTAAACAACATTGCGACAGTCCATGATTGTTACTCACTACCGACCGCCGGATATCGTCACACTTACCTTCACTTCGCTCGCACGCAAGTTCTTGAAGCTTAAACCGGCATTCGAGGCGATTCTGCAAAGTACCGATCTCAGCCGTTTCAGGTAGTCGCAATGCCCGAAACTGCGCGAGTGGGCGATCCGATCGCCCATTCACAAGCAGTGGACGGGCTACTCATCGGTCTCGTGGCCGTCGCCGCGCTCGCCGTAGTCACCGTTGCGACCGGAGGTCTCGCGGGTGTTCGCGGCAGCGGCAATTGCGGGAGGAACCGCCGGTAGTAGCCTAGCAGGCGTCTATATCGGAAAAACCCTTATGGGTCCGCCTTGCGGGGCGGTTTCCATCGGCTCTCCAAATGTGTTTATAAATGGTCGCCCCGCCGGTCTCGTACAGATGGGGATGGCGAATTGTATGAAGGAAACAAGCGCACCCATCCCAATCGCACAAGGCTCTGACAGTGTTTTTATCAATAGAATACCGAGTGCGCGTAAAGGGGACAAACTCGTCTGCTCGGCCAGATCTTGGAAGGCTCGGCCAATGTCATCATCGGTGGACCTGCCCCCGTTACCTATATCGAGATGGAATCGGAGATTCCGCCTTGGCTAACCACGTTACTCAAGGTCGCTGCGTTTGGATTGATTCGCGTACTTGACGGCGCGGTGCTGATATCGGGCAGTGCGGCTACGACTGCCGGGCTGGATGGCGGGGCGTGATCGGCGCAAAGCTAATCGCTTACGGTACGCGACAGCTCGGCGAGGCCATGGATTGGTCGGAAACGATGATTCGATCACTGGAGGTGGCAAGTGGCATCGCACGGAATATAGCCGGAGGCGTAGTCGCAGCGCGCGGGGTCTCGTGGTTCAACTCACGCTATCAGATAACGACTCAAGGGCTCGGCTCGAATTTCGGGAATGCTAGGATTACGTCAAAGCTGGTAAGTTTGCCTGCATGGAAGAAAATTGGTATTGATATGGGCCACATCGCCTCCGGGCATATGAAAGGTGGTACACGAGTTAGTTCACGTAAAAATCTATTTCCCGAAAACATGTCAACTTCTCAAGTTAGGAGAACTATTCGCCAAGCCTATCGGTATTGCAAACGAGCTAAGAGTCAGGGAGACAGGGTGCTTGTGCATAGCAACGGCATTGAGATGTGGGTTAATACTAATACGTGAATTATTGAAACGGCATATCCAATCGATTAAGGAGCTCCCTTTGCGGTAACTATTCAGCTACTCCAATTGGGGCATTGGGGGTTGCCCTTGGAACGTCAGGACGAGCGAGTTGAAAAGATCGTCGGACTGTTTGCGGCGGGTCGAAAGGCAGGAGCGGATGATGGCAAAGGCATCCACGCCGATTTCGGAGCGGAAACAACCGGAGACTTTCTGCTTGAGTTTGGGCATTCGCAGGTCGCGTTTGGCCTAGTTGTTATCGAAGGGAACGCGCCGGTCGGTGAGGAAGCGCAGGACCTCGTTGCGGTGCTCGCGCAGTCGCCGAATGAGGTTGCAGGCCGGGGATTGTTTGACGCGCCCGCGGGCGCTAGAACGGCGGGGACGGGGAGGATTGCCGACTTCGGCTTCGGTGAGGATGTTGTCGTAGCGGGTCCGCAAGCACTCGACGTCGCTGGTGAGCAATGCCTTGAGGTCCTGGTCCTGGTCCTCGCCGACTTGGGCATTGGCTTGGCACAACAGCGCGATCATATCGGTTGCCCACGGCTGGCTCGGGGACCTCTCAGCGATAGCGGTTAGCTCACGTAGATGATGGGCATTGCAGAAGGCCTGCCAACATGAGTAGCGCTGGCAGGCTGACCAGTGATCATGCACGAGTACGTCAGCGAACGGTGCCAACAAGCCGAACGCATCCAGGGCCTCGGCCCCACGTTTGGGATGAGGGAAGTAGGCCGTAAGCCGGTCGGTTCTGAGTACGTGTAGCCAGTACAGGTTGCCGTTCACGCGCCGGCCGGTTTCGTCGGTATAGGCCACGGCGCGGCGAATCGCGTTGACTGGCGCCTCCAGGCGGGTGGTGGCCACCCGTACAGCGCGCTGGCGAGTGCCCGGTGAGATCCCAAGGCCGGCCAGTTCATTGAGCACCCCGGCGGTGCGCTGGTAGGGCAACAACTGGTATTGGGTCATGTAAACCGCAAAGGTCAATACGCCCGGTCCGTATTGCACCGCAATCCCTGCAGGAAACGTGCTACGTTGTGCGCGCCCACCGGCACAGGTTCCGCCGATAATGCGGTACTCGATGTACCTTACGCTGGATCTCCACCTCGACCACCTAGCATCGCTCCGCGAGCACTGTAGCCGCGATCCCGGTGCCGCAACGTCCTCAGACGCAGGCTCCCGTCAACGGGATGATCACGCACTGGTCGGGGTGATCGACCAGGGAGCGAGTGACACCGCGTCGGCCCGGTTGTCCACTTGGCTTGCGCCCGCTTGGCTGGCGTTGCGAGCGTGGTGGTGGCTTCTTGAACGGTGAGTCCGAGGATGGCGGCCGGCTGGAGTTGTGGCTATCCTTGGCTAGGCGCGCTTCCAACTCCCGGATGCGCTCGCGCAAATGCTCAATGAGTGCCATCTGCTCCGCAACCTGTTCACACAACCGCTTAAGCTTGTCGTCAGGGTTTTCCAGAGATATGGGTTAGGGTAGTTTGTTCCAGCATGGGCCTAGGTTACGTGTGTAGCCTGCCACTTGGCAAAAGGTCCTGAATAGTTACCCTTTGCGTATGATTTCTGTTAAGACCGATCCTGTATCTATCGACTTTTCGAACAGTCAGGCGGTAACCGGGGTTGTTTTCTTCGATTTCGGGAGCTTCCAGTTTCCCGAAAAAGGATGGAACGACTTTATTGTTGTTGTCCTTAGTTGGTAGTTAATCGCCCTTAAACGAATTGTTTTGGGAGAAGCTAACGATGAGCAATTGCAATTTATGGATGGGCCGTTCTATGTAAGTATCAGAAAACTCGGCGAAGATCTTTGCCAGCTTGATTGTTCCGGTGACGGATCGGAAATGCGTGTGGAGTTTTCAGGGGAATATTCGATCACCGATCTGATCAGTGCCGTGTTGAATGTTGCGAATACGATAGAGTCTATCTGCTCATGGAATGATTGGGATAATGATGATACACGCTAACTCAGGATTGCTATCAAAGACACATTAAGATTGATTGCTGCTGGATCACTGCAATATACGAAATAGGAGTTAGGACCAAGATAAGGGTGCCTTGAAACATTTAAAGTGCCCCATGCCAATATTATGAAAGGAGAAGCAAATGCGGTACTTATGTACTTGTATATTCGTAGCCACCCGGTTAACCACAGCGGTTTTCCCGGTTCCGTACTGGCCGATCCGAAAAACAAGCGTGTGCCGAGAAACGATCTTCCTTACTCCTTTGTATGGGCGCCCTATATCCATCCTGAGATTGTGCGAGATCTGACGTCATGGCCAAGCGATCAGGGGGACCGGGTCGTTGTGATCAATCTGTCGGATTCCCAGGAGAGCAATCGGTACTTTGGCGAGATACGGATTCGGGAAACCGGGGGACAACATCCTTTCGTGTCCGTTCGAGGCGACAATGAAGACTTCAGCTATCAGTATATCGGCATGGCCGAGTCCGGTTTGCATATCCTTTACACATCCGGTTGGGGTGGATGGCTCCAGGATTTTCAAGAAGCTTCTGCTCATTACCTTCGAATACGATAAAGGGATCCAAGTCGATTGGGGGCAGTCCATAGTCCGCTCGGGTAAGGACCGCCTCTTGATCAGAAAACGAGGCGAGATCGGATTGAACGATCAATGAGATGGTGAGCTTTGGGTCGGAGGTGACAAGCTCTTCATAGGAAGGGACCAAGGGTGGTTCACCTCTTCCGGAGGTAAAGGTGGCAGCTGGCTTTCATACGATAGAAAAGACAGAATTCTGCTGATAGATAGGGATCGCTGACGAGGAAGCAGGTAAAAGAATTCGGCTCATGGGGCTAACGGTGTGACACTACACAATCAGCTCCGTGAACCTCTCAATCGATGTCACTTTATTTCATCGGTTAACTTTACTAAAAGACGCAAATCATGAAGTTCAAACAAACAATTTCTAATTTATCATACATCGAATTTATCTTATATTTCTGATATTTATTCTCACTTTTTTTATTTTCAATCATCTTTTTTCAGATACAGAATCAGAAGGTTACTACCAAAATGTTTTATCAGCATTAATCGTACTTTAATGACTGTATCGATTACAGCACTTCTGTTGAAAAAACAGGCCAAAAGTGAGGAAATTAAAAAAGCAAAATATCGAATTATTTAAGAAACCAAATGTTGAGAATTATGAAAATATTACAAGATTGATTGTAGAAGCCGAAAAGACGGACTTTCACAACCGCGCCGATCGTAATATTTGGGCGGCGTGGAGCAACCGGGCCAAGCTCAAGGTAGTGGACCTTCATCCGTTCAAGGCCAACGTTCTGCCTATAAATCTCGATGTCCGTCGGGTTGTGGAAGGGCATCATTGAACCGTCAACGTCATGAAGGTTACGCCCGGAACTGTTCGAACAAGTAATGTACTTTGGAGCTCACGCATGATTAACTTCGGCACGAACGACTTCCGGACACGCACCTTCAGAGGCTATCTAGAAAGTAATGCATTGATTTTAAATTATAAAATATATACATTTTATGGTTGCATGCGGTGTAATCCTGGAGTTTACTATGACTGAAGAAAAGATTCGATCTGTTGTCAGGTACCCAAGCGACCTCACCGACGAAGAATGGGAAACCCTTGAGCCCATCATCAACGAATTAGAACCATATACCATCGGACGTCCCCGAAAAAGTGATCTTCGCGAAATCCTAAATGCCATTTTCTATTTGAATAAAACAGGCTGTCCTTGGCGGTATTTACCAAAAGACTTCCCGTCCTACAGGCTCGTTAATTATTACTATAACAAGTGGACAGATAATCGTTTGCTAGAGAAAGTCAATACGGTGCTTCGTCAGAAGCTACGCCAAAAAAAGACCGAAATCCAGAGCCGACAGGAGCGATCATTGATAGCCAAAGTGTCAAGGGAACCCCGGAATCGTCTGTAGAATCGGGATTTGACGGGGGCAAACCCGTTAAGGGCAGAAAACGTCCTATCGTTGTCGATACAATCGGTTGCGTGCTCGTCGTCCGGGTACATGCCGCCAATGTATTTGACGGTAAAGCCGCTCGTCAAGTCATTACGAACTTGTTTTCGATCCTCCATACCGTCAAAAAAATCTGGGGCGATCGTGCCTATTCTGGTGCGGACCTATCTAACTGGGTCTTGACCCAATTCGAGTGCCCGCTCGAAGTTGTTAGAAAGAAAAAAGGACAGCGAGGTTTCCACGTTTTACCTTGCCGCTGGGTAGTCGAGAGAACATTCGCCTGGCTGAGTCGATGGCGTCGATTAAGTAAAGATTATGAACGGAAACCGACTTCGAGTGAAACGCAGGTTTATTTCGCATCCAGTCGTTGGCTTCTCCGGCAAATCTGTAATCATTAGACACCCTATAAAATGGCTGTTACTTGAATTTTTATTAGTGCTCAAATTTTAGACAGCCTCTCAACCACTCCACTGTCCTCCTACGCACCTTGCAAGTGCCTGTCGCGCATGAATTCGGGCATGCTGCAGGCAACACTGTCGTACTTGGTCGGAGCAACGAGTACCAAGCAGGGCACGTTCACAACGCCGACCAAGCAAGCATCATGCATTCCGGCAATCAGCTTCGCGCCTAGCACTTTCGGACCATCCTGGACGAGATGAACCGTAATGATTCCAGGATGTACTTTCACGGTTCACCGTGTCTAGCCGCCATGTTTGCAAAGCGAACCGTTCGCACTAGGTAGTTTAGCACGGATGGCGATAGCTGCCTTGTTGGCTATGGTCGCAGTCGTTACCTTTAGTCTATAGGGGAGGTCATGGAACAGATTGATCCCGCGTCGCTGACCGGTACCTCCGAGTCCGAGGTGTGCTCCCAGCTCGGAAGTCCGTCCGCAGCTGACGAGTTTGTTCTCGACGGCAACCTCCGGGAATTCAGTATCGAGCTCTTCAACCACTTCACACCCAAAGAAGTCACTGCGGCAAACATCTCTAATCCGGGAGCTCACTTGTACAAGGGACGATCGGCAGGCGATGACTCTCTGGCTTGAACGTTCCGATGATGCGTGGAAGGTGGTGCATGGGCTCATTTGGTATCAGGATGCCGACTTCTGAGTCGAGTGTTGGTAGCCAGGAAGTGAAAGTGCAAGGCAGTCATTAATGACGCTTGCGGTGAATGAATGACCTCGATTTCGGCTGTGAAAAGGTCACAACCGTTTCTCAGAGAAAATACTTAAAGACGACAGGGCACTTTGAAAAATTCAAGATGCCTGCAAATATAGGGATGAAACTTTAGGCTCTCTTACGGCTTGTGTGGGTAGAATGGAAAAGAAAACCATCCTTGACAGGCTGGATAGGCGCAGAAGAGGGGTCTGCATGAGAGGATCGGAGCGTTTTGGCCGCGAGGCCACGCATCACGGTGAACTCAGCAACAGCAGGACAGTAGGCTTGATCCGCCGGGTGCCTTGATCCCCTCTTGCCCGCATTGTGTTGCGCCCATCCAGCCTGTCAAGGACGCAGCCACTACGTGGTGGTTTCCTTTTCCACCCACACCAAACGTAAGAGCGCCAGACTTTATCAAGGCCCCTTTTAAGGTACCTCGATGCCCTAGAAAGAGGAAGCAAGTAACGAGGAAGCAGGTAGCGATCTCCATGCGAACTGGCAGGATGGACCTTGAGAGACAGCAGGACGGATATTCTGCTCCGGTAAACCCAATTCACGTCTGCTCCATACTCGGAAAGTAGGCTAGTGCGAGGAATGAGCCCCGATAACGCAACTAGCAGCGAAAGCCTTTGCGTCCCTGAAAGACCGTAGTGAGTTCGAGTGTGTTCATAGTGGTAAGGTATTTTATCGAATGGGAATGCGGGGTCGACCTTTCGGCGGATACGATCGAGACGCGGTGGATACCCATGATATAGTTCGTAGGTTAGGTCAGGGGTCTGTTGTGATGCTGGTGTGTTTCTTCGGCTAGGTCGAACATGCCATGATCCGGCTATATTGCACCGTACAAAGCGCAAGGGACGATTGAGCTGCGGAAATAAGGTCTCTGAACAGGGCGAAATGGGATTGCCGGCAGATACGATACGTTATGGCAACTAGGTGATTACCCTTAGATAGCGTCAGTAATGGCAGGGGGAACTTTGATCGCCCTTTTGCAGATGGTTGTCTAGCTGTAGTCGCAAGCAATGGGGCATCGGAGAGACATAGGCCGCTCAAGACACTCTTCGCTGGAAACAGATGTAACTCTACCCGTTTTCCGGTATCGATAAGGCCAAATTGTGCCGACTGCTTCTTGAGGGTCTTATATATAGCGTACGGCAGAGCGATAGATATGGAACAATTGATTATTCAGGTAAAAAATGAAGCAAAGGCAAAGATGTTGTCTGAGATTCTTTCAGTATTAGATTGTTAGCTCTGGCGAAATGATTAAAAAGATAGTAGTAACATCCGGGAGGGAAGAAAATTTCTTTGCCTTGGCTGGTTTATGGAAAAATAGAAATATAATCGCTGAATCCATTTGCCAAGAAGCAAGGCCGGAACGAATTAACTGATTCTATGCGATACAAATATTTTAGTGGAGTTATAAAAATGCTCCTGAAATCACCCAAGAACTTCATCATACAGGACACGACCAATTAGCTATTAGCACCATTACTTAAACGGAATGTATTTTGGTGCTATTGATAAGGCGGAATTGAGAAAAATCAGAAAACATCTAGGATTGCTCAGTATTTATTTTCGTTGGATGTTATGATGCTTGATAAATTTATTTAATTTAATGGAAACTTGCGCGTCAAGCCATAAACTGAGTATCCCAGATGCTTTAATTGAGTTAACAGCATAGTTTATCAGGTAGATCTATTCACGTTAAATAAGAGGGACTTTATTACGGGATTAAGATTATATGCTCTAGCACATATGGGAACCTTCGAAGAATACGCTTTTCGTCAAGGGCAAGTTTGAATAATCATAATAAGTTAGAATCTCTTGATTGGCGAAAACCTAATATTTTCAAGGTGCTGTTAGGCGTTTACACGCAAAGGGGCATTCGGAGGCAAGCTCCAAGTCGGGTCGAACTTAGGTTGTCATGCATGAAATTCGACCTCATTGCTGAGATAACCGACGTCGCGTTGATCGCTCGTGGCCCTGGTATCCGCGACATAGCTCGACTCGACCGTCAGTATGGAAAGGGGAAATGGAGAAGCTGAAGGGATATGCTTTTATTCGCTTGGGAACCGGCCGAGTCCGAAGGGCTGATCTTCACTAGTACTGAGGCTCATGGAATCGGCAAACGAGAGATGAAAAGAAAGCGTCGTTTGGAATGACCATGAACGAGCATTTTGATAAACCACCCAAATATGTTGTGTGCATTGACAACTCCGACCACCCGACATCCTTGGAGCGCCACAAGATCTACAGGGTCGTTCCGGATAGCGATGCGCCGGCGGATGGAGATATCAGGGTCATCGATGAGAGCGGTGAAGATTATCTCTATGCTTCAAGGCGGTTCGCTCCGATCCGCGTACCCTCCGCGGTAAAGAAATCGCTGGAGATGGCCGCCTAAGGAATGCCGAACTTGGCGCTCCGGCCGACGCTCGCACCTCGCGCGGCTGAGCTGAAAGGTTAGGCATGAATCCAACAGGACTATTCGTGTCGATTCGAGGTTCTCCTCACCCCCGTTTTCCGTGTCCGATAACCTCGGGCCATCCATGCCGGAGAAACTAAAGTTGAAAGACCTTCTAAAGATTTTGAAGCAACAGGGTCAGGCCCTGGAGTTCGATGCCATCAAGATCGGACTGGCCTCCCCGGACATGATTCGTTCCTGGTCTTTCGGTGAGGTCAAGAAGCCCGAGACTATCAATTACCGGACCTTCAAGCCCGAGCGGGACGGGCTGTTCTGCGCCAAAATCTTCGGTCCCACCAACGATTACGAATGCCTGTGCGGAAAGTACAAGCGCCTCAAGCACCGCGGCGTCGTGTGCGAGAAGTGCGGCGTGGAGGTCACGCTGGCCAAGGTGCGCCGCGAGCGCATGGGGCATATCGATCTTGCCAGCCCGGTGGCCCATATCTGGTTTCTCAAGTCCCTGCCCTCGCGCATTGGTCTGCTGCTGGACATGACTCTGCGGGATATCGAACGCATCCTTTACTTCGAGTCCTTCGTGGTCGTGGACCCGGGTCTGGTCCAGTCCCTGGAGCGCAGACAAATGCTCACGGATGAGCAGTACCTGGAGGCTCTCGAGGAGAACGGCGACGAGTTCGATGCCCGCATGGGGGCGGAGGCCGTCTACGAGCTACTGAGCACCATCGATCTCCCGGCGGAGATCCACCGGATGCGGGAGGACATCGAAGCCACCAACTCCGAGACCAAGATCAAGAAGCTGACCAAACGTCTCAAGCTGATGGAATCCTTGCAAACCTCGGGCAATCGTCCGGAGTGGATGGTCCTTACCGTACTGCCGGTGTTGCCGCCGGAGCTGCGGCCCCTGGTTCCGCTCGACGGCGGGCGCTTTGCCACCTCCGATCTCAACGATCTGTACCGGCGCGTGATCAATCGCAATAACCGGCTCAAGCGGCTGCTGGACTTGGTAGCCCCCGATATCATCGTGCGCAACGAGAAGCGCATGCTCCAGGAGGCGGTGGACGCCCTGCTAGATAATGGGCGGCGCGGACGCGCCATTACCGGTACCAACCGCCGACCGCTCAAGTCTCTGGCGGACATGATCAAGGGCAAACAGGGACGCTTCCGCCAGAACCTGCTCGGTAAACGTGTGGATTACTCGGGACGCTCGGTCATCGTCGTCGGGCCTACCCTCAAGCTCCACCAATGCGGGCTTCCCAAACGCATGGCCTTAGAGCTGTTCAAACCATTTATCTTCAGCAAGTTACAGCTGCGTGGTCTGGCCACCACCATCAAGTCCGCCAAGAAGATGGTCGAGCGCGATGCCGCAGAGGTCTGGGACATCCTCGAAGAAGTGATCCGCGAGCATCCGGTCATGCTCAACCGGGCCCCGACCCTGCATCGCTTGGGCATTCAAGCCTTCGAGCCGGTGTTGATCGAAGGCAAGGCGATCCAACTCCACCCCCTGGTCTGCATCGCCTTCAATGCGGACTTCGACGGCGACCAGATGGCGGTCCACGTGCCTCTGTCCCTGGAGGCCCAGCTGGAGACCCGCGCCCTGATGATGGCCTCCAACAATATTCTCTCGCCGGCCAACGGCGAGCCCATCATAGTGCCGTCCCAAGACGTGGTGCTGGGTCTGTACTACACGACCCGCGACCGGATCGGTGTGCGCGGAGAGGGTAGCCGATTCGCTGGCATCGACGAGGCCCGGCGCGCCTACGAAACGGGCAACGCGGACCTGCACAGCCGTGTCCAGGTACGCATTCGGGAAGTACTGATCGAGGAAGACGGTACGCGGCGTGAAACCGTTGCCATCAAGAATACGGTGCTGGGCCGGGCCCTGGTCTTCGAAATCGTACCGGATGGCCTACCCTTCGACCTAGTGGACCAAGCCCTGGATAAAAAGGCGATCTCGCGCCTGATCAACCGCTGCTATCGCGTATTGGGGCTGAAGCAGACCGTGGTCTTTGCCGATCAGCTCATGTACCTGGGCTTCCGCATGGCGACCCGTGCGGGCATCTCCATCGGCCTCGACGACATGGCGGTACCCGAGGACAAAGCCGATATCCTAGCCTCCGCCGAGGCGCACGTGAAGGAGATCGAATCCCAGTACGCCGCGGGCTATGTGACCAATGGCGAGCGCTACAACAAGGTTGTGGATATCTGGTCCCATACCAACGACCAAGTAGCGAAGGCCATGATGAACAAGCTCGGCGGCGAGCTAGCACGCGCCGACTCGGTGTTCGAGGCTCGACGCCTGTTGGGGCTGTATCGCCAAGGGGTGCTCAGTGTGGTCGACATGGCCGATCGAGCGACCGTCCAAGACCTCCTCGACGAGCTGCAATCCCGTATCGAGCAGAGTGCCGATCGACTGGTTACGGGCGAGATCAAGGGCGAAGCCTTTCACGAGCAGGCACTCTCTGCGCTGGCCGAATACCGGCCGCGGATCGAGGCGCTCGTGAACCTCCAGGCCATTCGGCCCAAAAATCTCAAGCAGACCCTCGAAGATAACCTCGGCACCCCCGAGACCCGGATCACGCAAGAGCGCCGACAGGACTCGTTCAACTCCATCTACATGATGGCGGACTCCGGGGCCCGAGGCTCTGCGGCGCAGATTCGACAGCTCGCCGGGATGCGCGGGCTGATGGCTAAGCCGGACGGATCCATTATCGAGACCCCGATCACCGCCAACTTCCGGGAAGGGCTCAATGTTATCCAATACTTCATCTCCACCCATGGTGCGCGCAAGGGATTGGCGGATACGGCGCTGAAGACCGCCAACTCCGGCTACCTCACGCGGCGCCTAGTGGACATCGCCCAGGACATGGTGGTACTGGAAGAGAACTGCGGAACCGACGACGGCCTCTTGATGACACCGATCATCGAGGGCGGCGACGTGGTTGAAGAGCTGCGTGAGCGCATCCTGGGACGGGTGACCGCGCTCGATGTCTACAAACCGGGGACGGACGATCGGATCTGTCCTGCAGAGACCCTGCTCGACGAGACCTGGGTCGACCTTCTGGAAGCCACGGGCATTGATCAAATCCGGGTACGCTCGCCCATCACCTGCAAGGCCCGCCTCGGTGTTTGCGCCCAATGCTATGGCCGCGACCTAGCGCGGGGACGCCGGGTCAACCTGGGCGAAGCGGTCGGGGTCATCGCCGCCCAATCCATCGGCGAGCCCGGAACCCAGTTGACCATGCGCACCTTCCACATCGGCGGTGCCGCCTCCCGGTCCGTGGCCGCCAACAACATTGAGGCCAAATCCGACGGCACCGTACATCTCCACAATATCAAAACGGTGCAGCACCATAGTGGCAATCTGGTGGCCGTATCCCGCTCTGGGGAGTTGACGGTGGCCGACACCATGGGCCTGGAAAAAGAACGCTACAAGGTCCCCTACGGTGCTACCCTCCGAGTCAGCGACGGCAATACTGTGCGTAGCGGCCAGATCGTTGCCCAGTGGGATCCCCATACCCGCCCGGTCATCACCGAAGTAGCGGGGCACCTCAAGTTCGAAGACTTCATCGAAGGCGTCACCGTGCAGGGCGAGACGGACGAAGTCACGGGACTGACCTCCCTGGTGGTCATCGACCCCAAACAACGCCCGGCCCACGGCAAAGACCTACGGCCCATGATCAAATTGCTCGACGAGGAAGGCCAGGAGCTCAACCTCGCCGGCACCGAAACACCCGCGCACTACTTCCTGACAGCGGGTACCATTGTCGGCGTCACCGACAATACCGAAGTCGGTGTGGGCGACGTGCTGGCGCGGATCCCGCAGGAATCGAGCAAAACGCGCGATATCACCGGTGGCCTACCCCGGGTAGCGGACCTGTTCGAAGCCCGTAAACCCAAGGAACAAGCCCTGCTCGCCGAGGCCTCGGGGACCATCGGCTTCGGTAAGGACACTAAAGGGAAACAGCGACTTATCATCACCATGGACTCGGGTGAAACAGTAGAAGAGCTGATCCCCAAGTGGCGTCACGTTAACGTCTTCGAGGGCGAGCGAGTGGAAAAGGGCGAGATCATTGCCGACGGCGAGCTCAACCCCCACGACATCCTGCGCCTCAAGGGCATGACGGCCCTGGCCGAGTACCTAGTCAAAGAGATCCAAGACGTCTACCGATTACAGGGCGTGAAGATCAACGACAAACATATCGAAGTCATCGTGCGCCAGATGCTGCGCAAGGTGGAAATCACCAATCCCGGCGATACCAAGCTGCTGCGTGGCGAGCAGACCGAGCACGCGATCGTCTTGAGCAAGAATGCACGCATGGAGGCCGAGGACAAGCACCCGGCTGAATATCAGCCGCTGTTACTCGGTATCACCAAGGCCTCCTTGGCCACCGAGTCCTTCATCTCGGCGGCCTCCTTCCAGGAAACCACCCGGGTCCTCACCGAGGCCGCCGTGCGTGGCTCGACCGACTATCTGACAGGCCTCAAGGAAAACGTCATCGTCGGTCGTCTCATCCCGGCCGGGACCGGACTCGCCTATCACAATGAACGTCGGCAGTGGCGCCAAAAAGAACGTGAGCTGGAGGCTGAAACCGAGGATAAAAAAGCGGAGCTGGTCGCTCAGGACATCGAGCAGGCCATCAAGCAGGAGCTGAACACCTCGGAGGCAGGGGTAGCGGATGAGTAAGGCCGAAGATAAGATTTTTCGTTCGGTGATTCAGCGAAACGCAGACGGAGACATTTTGTCGAGTACGGGGAAGCTTTTAACGGCGAAAGGTAAAGAATGCGCCCTCGCTGAATTGAACTTAGACTGAGCTGAGAATGCCGCGATCCGAACAGGATATCCACCGTCTCAGGGAACTTTATCATGAGGCGGCGAGTTTCATTGCCGAGGTCTCGACGCTCTGGGATGGACTCAATACCTCGGCAATTAGAAACATCAAAATATGGAGTAAACAACATGGCAGGCTTCAGCGATCATGCTCGTAGCAAAATGCTCGATCTATTCAATCATCATAGTCATAAAGTCGGCAGCAAAGTGGCTTCCGCCCATCCGGGGAAAACGCCTACAAATAGCATAATTTACGTCCTAGTATAGGATAAAAAAAACCGCAATATATTAATTTAGACCGTTACAAGCGATGGATCAGAATGTCGCTGCTCTTGTGCCTCTGTTGCCTGGCTATTTCGGTTGGAACTTGGCCAGAACCAAATGCCTGGCCGGTCTGAT
>Ga0209457_1000119_pt1 | contig 28200 bp, 31 predicted proteins | sample WorMetHEROISLAND_5_FD_187410 | JGI IMG/M metagenome (GOLD analysis project Ga0209457, IMG submission 187410) | Marine gutless worms symbiont microbial communities from Max Planck institute for Marine Microbiology, Germany - Olavius sp. 5 HERON... ... | reverse complement strand
CAATGAGCTGGCCGGCCTGGCGATCTCACCAGGTACCCTCCAGCACGCCGTACGGGTGGCCGCCGCTTGCCTGGAGGCGCCAGTCACCGCGATTCGCGATGCACTCGTCGCGGCGCCAGTGGCCCATTGCCGATGAAACCAGCCGGCGCATGAACGGCACTTTGCACTGGCTGCCTGTGCTCAGCACCAACCGGCTTACGGCCTACTTTCCTCATCCCAAACGCGGGGCCAAGGCCCTGGATGCGTTCGGCCTGTTGTCCCAATTTGCGGGCGTACTGGTGCATGACCACTGGTCAGCCTACGAGCGCTACCAATGTCTGCATGCCTTCTGCAATGCCCATCATCGGCGCGAGCGGATCGCCATCGCTGAAAGGTCCCCGAGCCAGCCGTGGGCAACCGATATGATCACGTTGTTATGCCAAGCCAATGCCGTGGTCGGCAAGGACCAGGACCTTGAGACGCTGCCCGCCAGCAACGTCAACGTCGAGCACTTGCGGACCCGCTACGACACCACCCTCAGCAAAGCCGAAGCCGGCAATCCTCCCCGTCCCGGTACCCGCGGGCGGGTTAAACAATCCCCGGCCTGCAACCTCATTCGGCGGCTACGCGAGCGCCGCAATGAGGTCCTGCACTTCCTCACCAACCTGCGCGTTCCCTTCGACAACAACCGGGCCGAACGCGACCTGCGCATGCCCAAGCTCAAGCAGAAAGCCTCTGGCTGCTTCCGCTCCGATACCGGCGCCGGGGACTTTGCCATCATCCGCCCCTACTTCCCAACTCTCCGCAAACAACCCGACGATCTTTTTAACTCGCTCATCCTGACCTTCCAGGACCGCCCCTCAATGCCTCAATTGGAGTAGCTGAATAGTTACCGGGGATGAACGATTTGCCGTGGCTGTTTTTTGGACTTGCGCGCCATGGCCAATGCCCTCATGCTGAAAAGTGGGGTGCTCGGGGAAACACGGCGGCAAAGGATTCAATCTCTCTAACGAGGTCACGGCTTACGCCAAGCCTTCAACGACTCCACGCCGATACCGTGCGGACCACTCTCTTTTGGCGGGTACAAACATACCAGTGCCTGAACGGCCTCGGTTCTCCGCGGCCCCCCTATCTTGCCACGTGTTTGCTGCGCGACAACGCGCCACCTACCGGGGAGGTGGGCTTTCTTTTGAAACGACGCGGAGAAACCTGGAAACAAAGGCTCAACCGACCAGAGGGTGGGCTGTGCCTACCATTGGGCTTACTCGATATCTTCTTTTTTGCCGCAAATGAACGCGAATGGACGCAAATTAAGTCTAAGTCGAAAAATACTCGGCTGAGGTCCGCGCTCGGCCAGCTCGACGCACAAAGCCTTCTCGTACACGAACTCCAAAGGCCCAGAACTCAAGACTTTGCCGACTCCAAAGGCACACACCCGAGAACACGCCGAGAGGTGGGGTCATCCTCGCCGACTTTTCTTGAATACATTTGCGTTCATTGGCGTTTACTTGCGGCTGAATCTTCTTTCCCTAACCTTTACTCGATATTTTTCGGTGGGCGCAGCCTGCCCCCTACCAATCCCCGCCGGTGCGGTAAACAGGGCCACGGAGTTTTCGAATCCATGGGGCGGCGTGGATCACGTCTCAGAGTGAGGCAGCGTGATACGAATGGTGCGCAAGCTTCACAAGGTATCCGAAAAAGGTGAAAACCGCGTTTTCGCCTCCAGTAAGGTGAAACCGGGTACTTGAGTACCACCGAATTTTTCAAAGTATCCTTCTCGTGTCCCTACCCCGGATCGCCAGGAGCTGGCCGATGTCATGATGTCGCTCATTCCATCCCGTATCGGTTCGGCGCTACTGGTCGTCTTCGGTGTCTGTACCCTGGTATTCCTGCTGATCCATCTAGTGCCTGGCGACCCGGTGGAGGCGATGCTGGGGGAGAACGCCCGGCCAGCGGATCGGCAGGCGTTGCGCACAGCCTTGGGTCTCGACCGACCTTTGGCCGAGCAGTACCTGGATTATCTCCGTGGGTTGGCCCGGCTGGATCCGGGGCGATCGTTCCAATTCGAGCGTCCGGTGGCGGACCTGTTCGCTGAGCGTATTCCGGCGACCCTGGAGTTGACCGGAGCCGCCTTGGTGTTGGCCCTGGCAATGGCGGTACCACTCGGAATCCTGTCGGCGCGGCACCGCGGCGAAGTACTGGACGCCGGGGCCATGGGTTTCTCCTTACTCGGCATCTCCATCCCCAATTTCTGGCTCGGGCCCCTGCTGATTTTGGTCTTCTCCCTATGGCTCGGGTGGACCCCGGTAAGCGGGCGTGATGGCTTGGCGAGCTTGATCCTGCCCGCGGTTACGCTGGGCTCGGGGTTGGCGGCGATCCTGGCACGCATGGTACGTAGCAGTGTGTTGGAGGTATTAGGGGAGGACTATATCCGTACCGCTCGGGCCAAGGGATTATCCGAGTCTGCCCTGATTCGACGCCACGCCCTGCACAATGCTTGGTTACCGGTGCTCACCCTGGTCGGTCTACAGCTGGGGGCATTGCTTGGGGGGACCGTGATTACGGAAACCGTCTTTGCCTGGCCGGGGGTCGGCAGCCTGCTGGTGGAAGCGATTCGGAACCGGGACTATCCGGTGGTACAGACCGGTGTACTACTCATCAGCCTGATGTATGTGCTGGTGAACACCCTGACCGATCTGGTCTACCTGTGGGTGGACCCACGGATTCGATCGGTCTGATGCAGCGCCTAGGTACTTGGTTACCGGTTGCTTCCCTGCTGCTATGGGCCCTGGTCGCTGTGGCCGGTCCCTGGCTGTCCCTGGCGCCCGATCGTATCGATTTGTCCGGGATACTGGCACCGCCGGGATGGGGTTCTCCGCTCGGCAACGATGACCTGGGGCGGCCGCTGCTGGACCGGCTCCTGGTCGGTGCCCGTACCTCCTTCACCGTCGGGTTGGGGGTCGTGGCCCTGTCCCTGGTCCTGGGTACCCTGGTGGGCGGTGTGGCGGCCCTGGCCGGAGGCTGGGTGGACACGACCCTGGTCCGGATCATCGATGTTTTTCTCGCCTTTCCCGGCGTCCTCCTCGCCATCGCATTGGCGGGTCTCCTGGGGCCGGGGATCGATAATGTGATCATGGCGTTGGCCGCCGTGGGGTGGGTCAGTTATGCGCGCCTAGCGCGCTCCCAGATCCTATCCTTGAAGCAGCGCGACCATGTGATCGCGGCTCGTGCCCTGGGGGCTGGGTTCGGGCGGGTTTTGCGATACCACCTGTTGCCCTTGGCGGTAGCACCCTTGATCGTGGAGGCGACCTTCGGCGTCGCCGGGGCCATGATCGCAGAGGCGGGCCTCTCCTTCCTCGGGCTCGGGGTGCAGCCGCCCCAGGCGTCCTGGGGCAGTATGATCCGGGACGGCGTGGGCTATATGCTGGTAGCACCCCACCTAGTCCTAGCCCCAGGGCTTGCGCTCCTCTCCGTGGTGTTATGCGCCAACCTAGCGGGGGATGGTCTACGAGACCGGCTGGATGTCCGGTCGGTTGGGCGGTGACGGTTGCCGGTGTGTCCTTTATGGGGCTCCTGAAAAATAGGAGCCAAGTGTTTTCGCCCGGAGCGTCGCCATTTTTTGCGAAACCCGAAATGGGGTCCGTCCGATTTCGGGTTTCGCAAAAAATGGCGACGCTCCGGCGATAGAAAGCAACGGCTTGGCGATTTTAGACGCTTAAGTACGCCGAGAGACTGAAATAGCCGCCATCAGCTACCCGTTGTTAGTACGGATTACCGGTAACCTCGAGCAAGCCGGATCTTCACGGAAATTTCGGCCGCAAATCTAAGGTTAAAGGGCCAGGAAGCATCGCTGATGGCAGGCCAATCTCGGCCGATTTGCGTTTATTTGCGTTCATTGGCGGCAAAAAAGAGCTTCCGATGGAAGAACCGAGCCGATGTTATGGATATTTCGGTATGGCTGTATGAGTACCCCATACTCTTGGGGGCCGACTAGACCAGGGTGTTTAAGCCGGCGCACTTCAAAGAGTTGGGTAGATAACCCGACCTTTCCAGCTTGCTTACCTACCAACAGCTTGTTTCAGCAGTGATTATCATTCGGTAGCCTTGGTGTGACGGGTGTGAGGTCTCCACGAGGCGTCGCAGCTGTGGTAAAAACGGCAGGGATTATCCGGACAGCGCGAGGACACCTTGAAAAATCTAAGTTTTCAGAGCCCCGAAAGAAAGGGATGGGCGATGAATAGATCGCGCTCCGATACCGGATCGAAATGGCGGGCAGGCCCCGCCGGGGGAGGATCGAGCCGTGTCTCTGGGACCTGTGATGTTGGACCTCGAGGGGGTCGAGCTCAATGCGGAGGAGCGGGAGATCCTGCGCCATCCGGCGGTAGGCGGAGTCATCCTGTTCGACAAGAACTTCGAACATCCGGAGCAGATCGCCGCGCTGACCGCCGCCATCCATGAGTTGCGCGATCCGCGCCTGTTGATCGCCGTAGACCAAGAGGGCGGGCGAGTACAACGTTTTCGCGAAGGATTCACCCGATTGCCCCCCGCCGGTCGTTTCGGTGCGCTAAGTCGTGCGCATCCGGTGAACGCTCGGCGGGCCGCAAGTGACATGGGTTGGTTGATGGCTGCCGAGCTGCGCGTCGTGGGTGTGGATTTCAGCTTCACGCCGGTGTTGGACCTGGGCCGCGGGATCAGCCGGATGGTCGGGGACCGCGCCTTTGCCGCCGACGCCGCGACGGTAGCGGACCTAGCCACGGCATGGCGGACAGGCGTGCACCAAGCCGGTATGGCCGCAGTGGGCAAGCATTTTCCCGGACACGGCGGGGTGGCCGGGGATTCCCACACCGAGCTACCAGTCGACGAGCGGTCCTTCGAGGCCATCGAACGGGAGGACCTAATCCCCTTCGAGCGCCTGATCCGCCAGGGTCTGGAGGCGATCATGCCGGCACATGTGGTCTATCCCCGGACGGACCCGAGCCCAGCCGGTTTTTCGACCTTTTGGCTGCGCCGGATTTTGCGCGAGCGGCTCGGTTTTCAGGGAGTCATCTTCAGCGATGATCTGAATATGGCAGCCGCCGCTGCTGGCGGTGATTACGTCGAGCGTTCCCGATCGGCTCTTGCCGCGAGCTGTGATCTCCTCTTGGTATGCCAAAATCGCCCCGCCGCACTGGAGGTCATCCAATCCCTGCGAGAACACCATGACCCGACCATGTTGCTGCATTGTCTGCGCATGCATGGCCGCGGCGACTTCGAGCGTGAGTGTTTGCATCGGGAGCCACGTCGGCAGCAGGCCCTGCGCGCTGTCGCCGAGCTGGAGGCGTTGGATATCCCGAGTCTGGATCTTCGGCCCCCCGAACCCCCGGAAGGAAAAGCATCATGAGGCTGTCACGAGAAGGGTACGCCGCTGTCATGGATCGGGCTGAGCAGCTCGTATCCGGCCCGGAGATGGAACGGATCCTGGATCGGATGGCGGAGTCGATCACCGAGGTCTTGGCGGAACAGGACCCCTTGGTGCTCTATGTCATGAACGGCGCGGTCATCGCTGTCGGCCGCCTGTTGCCGAGGTTGAGATTTCCGCTCACCCTCGATTATGTCCATGCCACTCGCTACCGGGAAACCACCAGCGGGGGGAGCTTGCACTGGCGGCATCGGCCTGCGGCAGCCGTGCGCGGTCGGTCGGTCCTGGTAGTGGACGATATCCTGGACGAGGGCATTACCCTGGATGCGGTCGTCAGTGCCTGCCGAGAAGATGGGGCGACCAATGTGCGAAGTGCCGTTTTGGTGGAGAAGGCGTGCGAGCATATCCATGGTTTTAGCGCGGATTTCGTCGGCGTACGGCTCCCGGATCGCTATCTATTCGGCTATGGCCTGGATTACCTCGGCTATTTTCGCAATGCCGACGGGATTTACGCAGTCGCCGATGAAGACGTCTGATCACCGCTCGGTTCTCCCGGGGCCAATTCGTTTCGGCTACCCTCTTCGAGTGGAATGAGAAAGAACGCATCGAGAACCGATGCAAGCATCACATCTCGTTCCATGGCATTGACTTGGGCGATAGCCGAGCAGGTTTGGTCAGTAGCCATTTGAACTTATTTGAAGGTTTTGGGCCACATTCCACCCCTTCAGGCCATGAAAAACTGGTATCAAAAGCTACTTTCTGAACCGACTTCGCACAAATAGACTTTGTAACCTGTTACGAGCTAGGTTACGCTTTGATCCGTGATACGGACGTTCAAGCACCGCGGGTTGGAACGCTTCTTCCTGGTTAGGATCGAAGTCCGGAATCCAACCCGCTCACGCCAAACGAATTCGGCTGATTTTAGGTCGGCTGAATGCCTTGGTCATGCCCTTGGATATGGACCTCCCAGACCTCCACCTCCACGAGCTTAAAAGCCAGCAATCCGGGCGCTGGTCGGTCCGCGTAAGTGGAAACTGGAGAATCACGTTCAAGTTCGAGGGACCGGATGCAATCGAGGTTGATTACGAGGACTATCACTGAGCTTTGAGATGAAGATGCACAATCCCCCCCCACCCAGGCGAGGTTTTTAGAGAGCTTTGTCTCGATCCACTTGGGCTGAGCGTCACACGGGCAGCTGAAGCCTTGGGTGTGAACCGTAAGACGCTTTCGGCAATCCTGAACAAGCGCGTGGGAATCAGTCCGGAGATGGCAATTCGCTTGTCGAAGGCGTTTGGTTCGTCAGCGAAGAGTTGGCTGAACCAACAGGTTCAGTACGATTTGTGGGTTACGGAAAAGTCCCTTGGAAAGATCAAAGTTAAACGTCTTTCCGTGGCGGCCTGACCCCTTTTCTCCAGACACTAGAACAGGCAATCGCCTGACAAAAATGTCAGTGCAACATGAGACGCGCCGCCTATCAAGACGCTGGTTGCTGGTTAGCTCGCCATTAGGCACGTAAGATAGTGCAACTTTCATTTACAAAGGAAGGATTAAAAGCTATGCAAAAAATAGCCTCCATGAATTAAGTTTATCAAGAATAAGTAGTGTTTTTATAACCCAAATTTATTAAGATAGAAATAAAGTGAAACAAATCGGTCTCTCTTGCGTTTGGTGTGGGTAGCGGGTCATAGCGACCTGACTCAAGTCGTGATGGGAAGCCCCGACCGGACGACGAACGGAGAAGTCGGCAGCTGGGTCAACTTACCCGCCACAAGGTAGAGGATGGGAATCAGGTGCCTGGTGGTCCCGTAGCCGCGGGCCTTGGCTTTGGCGGCCTGGATGGGCAATTGACCGCCTCGACACGGTCGTTGGTGAGCCTGGAATCGAACGCATTGAGGAGGCTTGGCCAGTGCTTCATTAAGCATCTTGGCCACCGCGTTGATCGGCTCCAGGCGGCAACGGCGCGCCCAGCTGTACCATCTGCCGAGGAGCGGCTCGGCTTGCGCCGCGCTCTGAGCGCTGTGGAAGATCTCGCGTAACGTCTCCTGGATCCGGAAGCCACGGTGTGGCTTGAGGTTTCGGCGCCTGAGTTCCGCAAATGGGGCTTTCTGGCGGTTACTCCAAGCGGGCTTGTCCTTAGAGCCAGATGTAGCGTGTACGCCGCAGCTCCGGGGCCCTTTTGACTTCTTGGCGACGCACTCCGTCAACCGCCTTGTTGACGAGCTGAATGACGTGAAACTCATCGAAGGTGATCGCCGCCCAGGGCCGATACTCACACACGCCAGCCTGGTAGCTTGTCGACATATCCATACAGACCGCGCCGATGTTCTCGGCACAGGCGCCAGGAGCCTCGAGCGCATCGGCAAATTGGGCCACGACCTGGGCTTTTCGCCCTTCGCAGGCATAGAGCACATGCGGGGCATCGAGATCGTGAAACAAGTTCATGTAATTGTGTCCACGCCGCGAGGCGGTCTCGTCGAGACCAACCGAGGTGACGGTCGAGAAGTCCTCTTGAGCGTGCGCCGGATCGACGTAATGATCGAGGGTGCGCCAGACGCGCCCGTCGCTGACGCCAGGCAATTGAGCGACCTGAAAGACCGCCATCGCCGGGCAGAGGGTGACCAGTAAGGCCTCCATCCGTGGGCTGAAGCCGCTGTTGGGGCGCGCCCAGGGCGCCACGACCTGGGGGTAGTCTAGGCGCAGGTCCCGCAGCGCACACGGAGCACCTTGGCGTGGATGTAGGCTTGGAATTGAAAGAGGTTCAGGTGACGCCAGTCGCGCTCAAGCATGTCGTGGACCGGCTGGTGCTCCGCCCCACAATGCGGGTAAGAACATCGTGTCCCCGGGGCGAAGGCGCGGTGGACATCGATCCGGCCTGATTTGAGATCGCAGGCCACGTCAACGACCTTCCAAGGAGCCGGAAAGCCGAGCGCAACGGTAAACAACGACAACGGGGCCATGATGAAACCCTCCGACGTTTGGCCTGGCGACGGGTCCGAACCTACAGGCGAAAAGCAGGGCACAGAGTTAGGCTTGGAGCGGGCTACCCTACGCGATAGCGATGGGAAAAATGGCGCTACCCACACCAACCGCAAGAGAGCCCAATATTTTTTTAGATGCTACGAGGAGAATACACAGGTCACTGGTATACCAACGTTTAGTTAAATAAATTCAGTTGGTTATCGTGTTCGCGCTCGTCGAGTTTTTTCGGTAATTAATTGATTTTTTGGATTTATTTTATTTGAAGATGATGAGGCTCAGAATCTGTAAAATTGTGTAGAAACTGACATCGATTTTCAGCCGTTTCTTGATAATGGCCACAAGCACATAGACGGAAATGGCGATCTCGAGAAGACGAATAGACCTGTGGACATGCGTCGTTGTTCTCAGCCCGCAATTTCGCGGGAGAGGCTGTCACCTTAGCGTACCGCAGCTCAAATCGGTAACCGGTATAATATACTTCTTTTTTAATGGATGGGTTATCCTGAATTGCCGGTCTTAGCGTTGGGACACTAGTGTACGCAGGCATGATTTTCGACGGCAGTAGGTATCGGGTCCCTGGATATTGCAGGGAAACAATTTCTCCTGCCGTATTCCACAGCTATTGGAGGTCTTGACATGAGCCGACTGGCCATCATCGGTGGCTCCGGCTTTACCACTCTACCCGGACTCGAGGTCATCGACCTGCAGTGGCTCGATACCCCCTACGGCCCACCTGCAGCACCGATCGTACGGGGCCGACTGGATGGTGCCGAGCTGTTCTTCCTTCCCCGCCATGGGCCCGATCACAGCTTACCGCCACACCGAATCGATTATCGTGCCAATATCCGGGCGCTCGATGCCTGCGGTGTCGAGCGGGTCGTCGGGTTGGCGGCGGTCGGCGGCATCGGCAGCGCTTTCGCCCCTCGGGTCCTGGCCGTCCCGGACCAGATCATCGACTATACCCATGGGCGGCCCCAGAGCTTCTACGAAGGAGACCGGGTCGAGGTTGTGCACATCGATTTCACCCGTCCCTATTGTGAGGACCTGCGCCAGGACCTGCTCAGGGCGGCGCGCAATTCCGCGGTAGACCTAGTGGATGGCGGGACCTATGGTGTGACCCAGGGCCCGCGTCTCGAAACGGCGGTGGAAATCCTGCGTATGGAGCGGGACGGTTGCGATTTGGTGGGTATGACCGGAATGCCGGAGGCGGCTTTGGCACGGGAACTCGGGCTCTGTTATGCCTGCTTCGCGTTCGTGGTCAACCGGGCGGCCGGCAAGGCGGACGGGGAGATCCGCATGGCGGAGATCAAGGCCAATATCACGGCCTGCCGCGTCCGTATCGAGCCAGTGCTCGCGACCTTGGCCAGGGCAGGCGCAGGACAAGGCGGGTAGCCGGTCTTCATTAGAACGGGAAAATTCCGTCCCTGGAATTCTCCCTCACGCCAAGTCGAAATGTGATTTCGACGTGGCTCCATTTTTCAAGCACTGACGGGCTTGAAAAATGGCGGGGCCTCCTTGCCCCGCACGGCCACCTTAGACGGGGGAATTCCATCCCTAGAATTTTTCGAGGCGCCTTCAATTCACCGGCAGCTTGGCTTGGAGCGCCTCGCGGTCGAACCACCAGTTGTCCTGGACCAGGACATCTACCACATTACGAAGACGCACCAAGAATTTGTTGGGGTCCCTGAGCTCGAGTCGATCCATCCACAGGTCGAGGGCCTCCTGGCTATCCATACCACTGTGGCGACGGGCGACGGCCCCCAGGATTTGGGTGGCGAAGAACATCAGGTTTTCACGTTGCGAGCCGGAGGCCCGGAGGTCGGCGAGGAACAGGGCGGTGGTAGCGGCCACAGCGGCGCCATCCGCGTCGTCCGGGGTCTCGTCCACCACATGGGTCAGGAGCTCCACCGAAAGCCCCGGGTCCATCGGGTAGGTGACGGTAAGCCAGATGCCCTGGCCCAAGGCGCTCAGGGAGCCGGGCTGGTCAGCTTGGAACAGGACATCACAGGCATCGGCGGCAGACTCGAAGTCTTCCAATCGGATGAAGGTGTCGAGCACCTCCCGACCCAGGGGCCAAGCCTCCGCACCGCGCTCCAGGTTGACCAGGGTGCGGGCTATTTGGAGCTTACTGGCTGCAAGCTCTCGGGGAGTGGCGGAGGCTTGCAGCAGGTCCCGGTACCTGTCCTGCAGGGCTTGCAGGTGGGACTCCAGAGCGATGTCCTGGGCACTGCGGTTGATGACAGATTCGGCGGCGGTATCCCCGAGCCGGGAATGTTTCCTATCGTAGAGTTTCATGGTTTCTGCCTGGATGCTTCACCGGTGAGGGGCGAGCGGATCAGACCGCTGAATGCGGCTTCCAGCCGGTCTTCCCAATCCGCTGGGGGTATCCGGGTAGGGGGGGTGACATCCATGCGGAAGAGGCACTCTCCGCTGTGTGCGATCTCTTGCACCAGGGGGAGGAGAGCCTCGAAGGACCCGAGTTCTTTATGGGCTACCAGGAGATCACTCAGGTGCAGCATATCTATCACTTCCCGTATTTATCGAAAGCTCATGGTAACTATTCAGCTACTCCAGTTGGAGCATTGGGGACGGCCCTGGAAGGTCAGGACGAGCAAGTTGAAAAGATCGTCGAATTGTTTGCGGAGAGTTGAGAGGTAGGAGCGGATGATGGCAACGTCCCCGGGCGCCGGGATCGGAGCGGAAGCAGCCAGAGGCTTTCTGCTTGAGCTTGGGCATGCGCAGGTCACGTTCGGCCTGGTTGTTGTCGAAGGGAACGCGCGGGTCGGTGAGAAAGCGCAGGACCTCGTTGCGGCACTCGCGTAGCCGCCAAATGAGGTTGTAGGCCGGGGATTGTTTGATCCGCCCGCGGGTGCCGGGACGGCAGGGACGGGGAGGATTGCCGGCTTTGGCTTTGCTGAGGATGGTGTCGTAGCGGGTCCGCAAGTGCTCGCCGTTGCTGGCGGGCAGCGTCTCAAGGTCCTGGGCCTGGTCCTCGCCGGCCACGGCATTGGCTTGGCATAACAGCGTGATCATATCGGGTGCCCACGGCTGGCTCGGGGACCTCTCAGCAATGGCGATCAGCTCGCGCCGATGATGGGTATTGCAGAAGGCATGCAGACATTGGTAGCGCTGGCAGGCTGACCCGTGGTCATACACCAGGACGCCCACGAATTGGGACAACGGGCCGAACGCATCCAGGGCCTCGGCCTCGCGTTTGGGATGAGGGAAGTAGGCCGTAAGCCGGTTGGTGCTGAGCACAGGCAGCCAGTACAGAGTGCCGTTCACGCGCCGGCTGGCTTCATCGGCATGGGCCACTGGCGCCGCGACGAGTGCATCGCGAATCGCGGTGACTGGCGCCTCCAGGGGGCGGCGGCCACCTGTGCGGTGCGCTGGAGGGTACCCCGGTGAGATCGCTAGGCCGGCCAGCTCATTGAGTACCTCGGCGGTGCGCTGGTAGGGCAGCAGCTGATATTGAGTCATGGTAACTATTCAGCTACTCCAATTGGGGCATTGAGGGTTGCCCTTGGAACGTCAGGACGAGCGAGTTGAAAAGATCGTCGGACTGTTTGCGGCGGGTCGAAAGGCAGGAGCGGATGATGGCAAAGGCATCTCCGCCGGTTTCGGAGCGGAAACAACCGGAGACTTTCTGCTTGAGTTTGGGCATTTGCAGGTCGCGTTCGGCCTGGTTGTTGTCGAAGGGAACGCGCCGGTCGGTGAGGAAGCGCAGGACCTCGTTGCGGTGCTCGCGCAGTCGCCGAATGAGGTTGCAGGCCGGGGATTGTTTGACTCGTCCGCGGGTGCCAGGACGGCAGGGACGGGGAGGATTGCCAGCTTCGGCTTCGGTAAGGATGGTGTCGTAGCGGGTCCGCAAGCGCTCGACGTCGCCGGTGGGCAACGCCTTGAGGTTCTGGGCCTGGACCTCGCCGACCAGGGCATTGGCTTGGCACAACAGTGCGATCATATCGGTTGCCCACGGCTGGCTCGGGGACCTCTCAGCGATCGCGGTTAGCTCACGTAGATGATGGGCATTGCAGAAGGCATGCCAACATGAGTAGCGCTGGCAGGCTGACCAGTGGTTATGCACGAGTACGGCAGCGAACAACGTCAACCAGCCAAGCGCATCCAGAGCCTCGCACCACGTTTGGGATGAGGGAAGTAGGCCGTAAGCCGGTCGGTGCTGAGTACGTGTAGCCAGTACAGGTTGCCGTTCACGCGCCGGCCGGTTTCGGCGGCATGGGCCACTGGCGCGGCGATGAGTGCACGGCGAATCGCATTGACTGGTGCCTCCAGGCGGGTAGCGGCCACCCGTACAGCACGCTGGAGGATGCCCGGTGAGATCCCAAGGCCGGCCAGCTCATTGAGCACCTCGGCGGTGCGCTGGTAGGACAGCAACTGGTATTGGGTCATGTAGACCGCAAAGGCTGATACGCCCGGTCCGTATTGCACCAGGGCCTCGATCCCCGCGGGAAACGTGCTGGTGCTGCGTTGCGCCCGCCCGCAGACACAAACCCCGCTGACAATGCGGTACTCAATGACCTCACGTTGGACCACCCCCTCGACCACTTGGCGTCGCTCTGCGAGCACCGTAGTGGCGATCTCGGTGCCGCCACGCACGCACGCACAGGTTCCCGGTAGCGGGATGATCATGCACTGATCAGGGGCATCGACCAGGGAGCGGGTGATGCCGCGCCGACCCGGTTGTCCACCGGGCTTGCGCCCGCTGGGTTGGCGCCGCGAACGTAGTGGTGGCTTCTTGAACGGTAGAGTCTGAGGATGGTGGCCGGCTGGAGTTGTGGCTATCCTTAGCCAGACGTGCTTCGAGTTCCTGAATGCGCTCATGCATCTGCTCAATGATCGCCATTTGCCCCTCAATGATCGCAGCCTGCTCCGCAACCCGTTCACGCAGCCGCTTCAGCTCGTCGTCAGGGCTTTCTGGAGAATGGGTTAGGGCGTGCTGTTCAGGCATGGTTCCAGGCTACGCGCGTAGCCTACTTCTTGGCAAAAGGTCTTGAATAGTTACAGCTCATGGAGGCCTTGGAAAATTCCTTCTTTGGAATTTTCCCCCTTTCTCTTAATAGGTGTCCTCATGGAGCAAATATGTAGCCGCTGATAGTGGAAAACAATGGGCCGGCACGACTAGGCTTCCGGGCAAGGGCATGGTGAGTGCGACTCCGGTGACTACTAGGGCGAGCAGGGCGGTACCGACCACCCAGTCACGGACCCGTCCGATCCCTGGTTGCCGCATGCGGTCGGGGCGAGTCCGTATCGATCTCGGTGCCATCAATAAGTTAGCTTGGCGGCCGCGTGGGATCATTGGTGCCGGTTCGAATCGTAGATCGGCGACTCCCCCGGCGGGCGGGTCTTGAAGCGGCGGTGGACCCAAAAATACTGTTCCGGCAGGGTGTGGATTTGGGCCTCAATGGCCCGATTCATCCGAGCCGTGTCCGCTTCTCGGTCGTTCGTGGGAAAGGAGGCCAGCGGTGAGTGGAAGATCAGCTCCAGGCCGCGCCCCCAGGGCCGGTAGCGGGCAGTGACCGGGATCACCCGGGCTTGGCCCAGGTGCGCGAGCCGGCTCAGGGTAGGCACGGTCGCCGTGGGGATGCCGCAGAAGGGCACGAGGATGCCGCGACGGCGCGGGTCTTGATCGGGCAGATAGAACAAGGGATTGCCCTGGCGGATCTCCCGCACCATTCGTTGCAGACCGTCGCGGCGTTCCACCGCGAGCGCACCGAACCGTGAACGGCTGCGGCGTACCTGGGCGTCGATGACGGGATTGCGTATCTTCTGGTACAGGTACATGCTCGGGCGGATCAAGGCGGTGTAGGCAGCACCGCCCAGCTCCAAGCCTACGAAGTGGGGCACCATGAGGATCAGGTTGCACCGGTTGCGGAGTAGCTGGTCCAGGTATTCCCGATGCCGGAATCGTACGATGCGTCTCAGCCTTTGTCGGGAGCTCCCCCACACCAGTCCCTGGGTACAGACGGCAACTCCTAGATGGCCGAAGTGCCGGGTCGCAAGCCGCCTGCGCGCATGTTCCGTCAAGGTTGGAAAACAGATCGCGAGGTTGCGTAAGGTCACGCGCCGACGGCTGCCCACGAGCAAGTAACCCAAGCGTCCGAGACCCTGGCCCAGGGCCCAGAGCAGAGGGAACGGCAGGAACCCGATCAGGTAGGAGCAGCCGACCAGGATCCAGCTCGGCCAATGACGTGGGTGGAGAAGAGACCGGCTCGAGCCGGTACCCGTCGGTTTATCCTGATCTTTACTCACACTCGACTCCGGAGTCGTCGCCATTTTTTGCGAAACCCGAAATGGGGTCCGTCCAATTTCGGGTTTCGCAAAAAATCAGGCGACGGCCATGGCCTTCGGCGGCCCACGTTCGTCCCGGCGCGCACTCCGCTCGTCGCTCACGCTTCCTCGCTTTCCTGTGCTCCTCCCCAGCGGACGATCATGGGCCCTGGGGTATTGGCCGATAGCCGTTGGGGTAAGACTCCCAACAGTTCGGTCTTGGCAACCCTGAGAAGCTATCTAAAACCTAACTAGTGCTTGACCGAAAAGTCGTTTTTATCCTGAAGAACAAGGAATTATAATGTATCCGCAAGGTCGAAGTTTTGGATTCCGCTCCGGATATCGGCGAAGGCTTCAGGTGTTGACACTCGGACCTCATGCCCTAACACGCTGATTTTATTCGAGTGCGAGTCACGCGGCCAAGCTAGTAGAGAATATGCAGGGAGCGCGCAGAGCATCCACTTCGTCAAGCTTCCTCATTTGAAATCTAATGCGTCAAGTCATCAATCCGCAAAAGCCGCTCGGTGCGCAGAGCATCTCGGCCATCCAGTTCGACCCGAAATCGCGCATGACATTCCACAGATCTTGCGGGGTCTGCAATAGCTGCGTGAGCGCGTATTTGCCCTCTTCCGGGGTCATCCCGGCGAGCACGCGCGAGGGCCGGGAGGGGCCCGCCGATGTGAGCACCGGCCGTCCCGGTATGGATCAATGGAAGATTCTGGTGCTCGGGACCTTGCGCCTGGACCTCAACGCCGACTTCGACCGGGTCGTCCTGCCGAAAAAGGTAAGCGCTCCGCGGCCAATCAGGCCCACGAAGGCGATCCCGAGTGCATCCGTCTGCGCCGCCGTCATTCGGCGGTGGAATCGGCCATCAACGCATTGGACGCGCCTGGCCTTGACCGTTACCTGGATCATGACCTCCACGGATTCCAGCGTTACGTCGCCCTGGCCGTGGTGGCACGCAACATTCAACGTCTTGGCGCAATACGCTACCAGCAGGAGCGCGAACGTAAACAGCGAACACGAGGTCCCTACAAAAAAGCCGTCTGAGCTCAGCTCTTCCATTCCACTACCGCCGAGTCGGCCCACGGGATCGATCCGCCTGAAATCCGTGGCCAAGGCGATCTGTTCTCAATTCCATGCAAAACCACGACGACACCCTAACGACTACCTTTTTAGACAGTCTCTATCCAGATAAATTCTTTAAAAACATATGGTTAATTTTTATTACGTCATCTTCTGCAAGGGGGTTTCTAGACAGCCTCTTAAGAATTCGGTGAAATAGGCCGTCGTTCTAGCGAGCTACTTGGTCAAATTACAACCCAATGATGAGTTTTCTGTCTGGCACGAGCTATTATACGGATGCCTTGAAAATTCCAGAGATGGAATTTTCAAGATTCTCATGAGACACTTTGGAAAATTCCGGATATGGAATTTTTCAGGGTTCCCTCGAGGCCACTTTGGAAAATTCCAGGGATGGGATTTTTCAAGGTGCTAAGTCGAAGGTCTCCTGATCGTCACGGGGTTTCACTGGCTGCGAGTGAAGGATAGCATGTCTTATCTTCACCGCAATCCGATCTGGGGTGCCGGGATCGTCCTGTTGCTCGCGGGCGTTTCCGCCGTCCATGCCGGCCAGGATTGGAATTGTGTCAGAGGATCGGATGGCACCGGCTGGCTATGCACGAGCCGTGGTGGAGCAACGGTCCCGACTCGGGCCCTCAGGGTAACCCCTTCGCGGATGTCTACCTCGGCGCCCATCCGGGCGGCTGATTTCGAGGCCAAGTCCCGGCCCCGGATCGAGCCGATCCGGGCGACAGCTCGCAGCGAACTCGATGGTGGAGCATCGACTACAGCCGAGAGGACCGCCGCCGGACTCCATGTGCAAACGGCCGTGGCCTCGGTACCGGCCTTGCCTGTCGTTCCCGATACCTCGGCCTCCTCGGCTCGCGCGGTGGTCGCGGTGGCTGAAGAACGCCGGCCGGCGGAGGAGATGACCTCCGTTGCGAGCCGCACGGGCGGTACTCTCCCCAGTCGCGAAGATGGGCCGGGGTCCCGTGGTCAGACATCCGGTCCTCGAGCCACCGATATCGCTGCCGACCCCGGGGACGATCTCGATCGTTCGGTCCGGGTCGACCGGACCACCGCCGACGGTCCGCTCCACGAGGGACTCGAGTGGGGCTATTGCGGTCTCCGCCCGGCTCGGCTCGGACGGGCGGTGTCACCGCCGCAACCGACCGCGGAGGCCCCATTGCGGTTGAGCGCCAATGCCTTCGACTATGATCGCGAGCTCGATCTCTTGTGGTTGAGCGGGGATGTTCGAGGGAACCAGGGCAACCGGTTCTTAGCGGCGGACAAGCTTGTTTACGATCGTAATACCTCGGACCTAGTGGCCGAAGGGGACCTCTTCCTGACCGATCCCGGTGTCCGGATCATCGCTGACCGGGCGCAGCTGAACTTGGCCTCGGACCGCGGTCGCCTGTCCTCCGTGCGCTACCGACTCACGGGGAAGATCAATGCCCGCGGCCGTGCCGACCAAGCGGAGTTGGTTCGTCCGGGGTTGGTCCGGTATCGGAATATTGCCTATTCCACCTGCCGACCGGGACAGCGGGCCTGGTCCCTCGACGCCGCCGAGTTGGAGCTGGATCGGACCAGCGGACAGGGGGTAGCGCGCGACGCCAAGCTGCGGGTGCTCGGTCTCCCGGTCTTCTACGCGCCTTATCTCTCGTTTCCGATCGACAATCGGCGCAAAAGCGGAGTCCTAGTGTCGGCGGTCGGTAACTCGGAAAACAACGGTATCGATATCACCATCCCTTATTACTGGAATATCGCCCCTGCTATAGATGCGACCCTTTCCACCCGCTATCTGAGTAAACGTGGTCCGCTGTTCGAGACTGAATTCAGGTTTCTGTCGCCGCGCCAGAGGGTGAAATTTTCCGGCGAGGTCCTGCTCCGGGATAAGCAGCTCGCCGATCGGGGCGCGCGCTGGGCATTGCACATGGAGCAAAAGGGTTCTTTCGGGAGCCGTTGGTCGACCGCCCTCGACTACAACGCCGTCTCCGATGGCCAGTATTTCGAGGATTTCGGGAGCCGGCTGGAGCAGACCAGTCGCCGCAATATTGAACGCCGGGGCGATCTGAGCTATTTCGGTGATGGTTGGTACTTACGCACGCGGCTACAGGGATTCCAAACGCTGGATGAGACCCTCGCCCCCGAGGCCCGACCTTACGCCCGCTTACCCCAGGTGCTCTTTGCGACCGATGCGCACCATCCTATCGGCCCCGGAATCGAGCTGGGTGCCAGCGGTGAGTATGATTACTTTCATCACGAGACCAATGTATACGGGCACCGCGTCGCCCTACAGCCCTTTGCCCGTTGGCCCCTGCACGAGCGCTACGGACATCTGATTCCGCAGATCAACCTCTATCTGGCCGCCTACGCTCTGGAGAACCAACAACCGGGTCGTGCTACCCGCCCGGCGTACGCGATCCCGAGCTTCAATCTGGATACCCAGCTGGTGTTCGAGCGTCAGATAAAGTGGTTTGGTCGGGAATCTCTGCAAACAATGGAGCCACGGCTCTTTTATCTGTACACTCCCTTCCGGGATCAGGGCGATATCCCCACTTTCGACAGCGCGGAGCTGAGCTTCCGCTACAACAGCTTGTTTCGACTGAACCGGTTCTCAGGGCGAGACCGCATCGGCGATGCCAACCAACTCACGCTCGGCCTGACGTCACGGACCTTTGCCCGAGACTCGGGACGGGAATTATTACGAGCCAGCATCGGCCGAATTCTGTATTTTCGTGACCGGGAGGTCCGAATCTCCGGTCTGCCCGAGGTGGCGAGTGGATCCTCGATCGCGGGTCTCCTGAACGTCAACTTCCGGCACGACTGGACCGGTCGCGCGAGCTTCGAATACGATCCGCAACGGACACGCGGCCAATTGCGCCGGCAAACCCTGGAGCTGCGCCACCGGGGCGCGGATAACCAGCTGTTCAACCTAGCTTATCGGTATGCCCGCGATGCCGGCGGGGCGACTCGATACGAGGATACCGACCTATCGTTCAGTCTCCCGGTCGATCCTAGGCTCCGATTCGTCGGCCGTTGGAGCTATTCTTTGCTCAACAGTCAAACGGTGGAGGCCTTCGCCGGCCTCGAGTACGGGCGCTGCTGCTGGCGTGTGCGGCTGATAGGCCATCATCTGAAGAACGAGCCGGACAACGAGGGTACCACGAGCTTCATGATTCAGATGGAGCTGGCGGGGCTCGGCTCGATCGGGCAACGAGTGGACAAATTTCTCGAGCGCGATATCTATGGTTATTCCGTGGACTAGGAACCTTGGAAAACGGCCGGGCAGCTTGGATTTTTCAAGCTGCTCCGGAATTGCCAGCAGGCGGAGCATACTCCTGCGAACACTGTCGACCCTATTGATTTTTGCCCTAGTGCCGGCCGTTCCGACGCTCGGGATCGAAGAGCTGAACTTCATCGTAGCCGTGGTCGACGGCGATGTGATTGTCGCCAGTGAGCTCGCGCACCGAGTCGCCTTGGTGACTCCCGAGATCCGGGCTCGGGGAACCAAGCTCCCGCCGCGTTCGGACTTGGAGCGCCAAGTCCTCGAACGCATGATCTTGGAACGTCTTCAGCTCCGGAGGGCCCGAGAGGTGGGTGTCGTGATCGACGATTCCATGCTGACCGAGACCCTCACCAAGATCGCTGCCCGTCATGACCTGACGTTGGAGGGGCTGCGCGCCGCGCTCGAGTCCGAAGGCATAGACTACGAGAATTTCACCGCAGACACGCGCCTCAAGCTGATCACGACCCGCCTCCAGGCCCGTGAGGTGGTCGACAAGATCCGGGTGACGGAGCAGGAGATCGACCGTTTGCTGGAGCGGGAAGCCGACCGCCTGATCGAGCGCCGCGAGGTGAAGCTGTCTCATATCCTGGTTGCGGCTTCCGAAGAGGCATCTGCCGCGGCGGTTACAAAGGCCGCGGCCAAGGCTAAAGACCTAGTCAGGCGCCTGCGTGGCGGTGCCGATTTCGCACAGTTGGCGGTGCGTTTCTCCGATGGGCGGCGGGCCCTGGAAGGCGGCGATCTCGGTTGGTTTTCCATAGGCCAAGTCCCGTCATTGGCACAGGAGGCGGCCCGCTCGCTGACCAAGGGGCAATTCACCAAGCCGATACGTAGTCCGAGCGGTTATCACATCATCAAGCTGACCGACTTCAAAGGGGTGGGGCCTCGAATCGTCGACCAAACCAAGGTCCGCCACATCCTGATCCGCACCAATGAGGTCGTATCCGATGAGGATGCCAGGACCCGCCTGGAACGGCTGCGGACCCGTATCCTCGGGGGTGACGACTTCATGGCCCTCGCCCGTTCCCACTCCGACGACACGGGCTCCGCACTCAAAGGCGGTGATCTGGGCTGGATCGGTCCGGGCGATACAGTACCCGAGTTCGAACGGGCCATGAACGCCCTGGCACCGAGCCAAGTGAGTAAGCCGTTCAAGAGCACCTTCGGTTGGCACATCGTTCAGGCTACCGGGCGCCGCGCCCAGGACACGACGGACACCGCCATGCGGCTCAAGGCCCGCAAGGCGATCCGAGAACGCAAGGCCGGCGAGGCCATCGAGCTGTGGCTACGCCAGTTGCGCGACGAGGCCTTCGTGAAGATCCGTCTCCCCGGTGCCGAAGGAGAGGAGTAAAACTTTAGGTGACAGGGTGCGGATGGCAGTAGGGGCGATTCATGAATCGCCCCTACTGCAGAAACAACAAAATTATAGCGCTACCGGATTTTTCAAGGTGCCCTAAATTCCGCAGCTTCCCGGTAACAACACGAGAACACTACCAAAAATTCAAGGTGGCCGTGCGATGCACCGTATTGCTCGAGCAATGAACGAAGCGAAAACCGCGCTTTCGCTTCGCGTAAAGGAAAATTCCAGGGATGGAATTTTCCCACTCTTAAAGAAGGAAACCTTAAAAAATCCCAATTTTTCAAGGTGATTAGTTGGTATCCAGTCCGAGGTAATCCCAGGCCCGATGCCCGAGACTGATGGTTTCGGGCGGGGGTGTATCATCCAGCAAGCGGTCGGCCTCTCGGTTCAAGGTCAACACCCGTTCGGTATCGGCCGCGAGCCGGTCTTTACCCAGGTGCTTGTAGGCGGCGATCAGGACCTCCAGGGCATCCTCGACGGCGCTGGTGCGCTGGTAGTGTTCCAAGACGTACTTGCAGCGTTTGGCGGCCGCCACATAGGCCTGACGCTTCATGTAGTAACGCGCGACATGGACCTCGTTCTTGGCTAGGTTATTGCGTAGAAAGATCATGCGCTGACGGGCATCGGAGGCATATTTGCTCTCCGGGAACAAGCGCACTAGCTCGGAGAAATCCTGAAAGGCGTCCAATGCGGAGCCCGGGTCGCGCTGGGAAGGATCGATCGGGATATAACGGTCGAGGAAGCCGACACTGCGATTGTAGTTGATAATGCCCTTGAGGTAATAGGCATAGTCGACGTAAGGATTCTTCGGATAGAGTTTGATGAAGCGATCGGCCGCGGCGAGTGCCGTTTCAGGCTCATTGGCCCGGTAATGGATGTAGGCTACCTCGAGTTGGGACTGAGCGGCATAGCGCCCGAACGGATAGCGGGCCTCCAGCATTTCGTAATACTCGATGGCTCGGGCATAGTTACCTGCGGCAAGCTCGGCGGCTGCCTCGGAATAGAGTTTGGCTGCGCTCCAGTCCTTGGTTCTATCCTCCTGGCTCGGTAGCCAGCTGCAGGCCGCAAGGGTGAGCACAAACGTGCAGACAAGTACCGATCGCATCGGGTCAATACTGCAATGGGTTCGGGTAAAACGTTTGAATTATACCGAAACACCGGATCATTTGAGGGGATCTTGAAAAATTTCATCTCCGGAGCTTTTTTCGGCTCTCTTGCGTTTGGTGTGGGTAGCGCCATTTTTCCCATCGCGTAGAGTAGCCCGCTCCAAGCTTACTCTGTGCCCTTCTTTTCGCCTGTAGGCTCGGACCCTTCGCCAGGCCAAACGTCGGAGGTTTTCATCATGGACCCGTTGTCGTTGTTTACCCTTGCGCTCGGCTTTCCGGCTCCTTGGAAGGTCGTTGACGTGGCCTGCGATCCCAAATCGGGCCGGATCGATGTCCACCGCGCCTTCGCCCCGGGGACACGATTTTCTTGTCCGCATTGTGGGGCGGAACACCAGCCGGTCCACGACACGTTTGAGCGTGACTGGCGTCACCTGAGCCTCTTTCAATTCCAAGCCTGCATCCACGCCAAGGTGCCCCGTGTGCGCTTCGGGACCTGCGCCAAGACTACCCCCAGGTCGTGGCGCCCTGGGCGCGCCCCAACAGCGGCTTCAGCCTAAGCGACCGGGCGCGTTTGGCGCACCCTCGATCATTACGTCGATCAGGCGCACGCTCAAGAGGACTTCTCGACCATCACCTCGGTGGGTCTCGACGAGACCGCTTCGCGGCGTGGACACAATTACATGAGCTTGTTTCACGATCTCGATGCCCCGCGTGGGCTCTATGCCTGCGAAGGGCGAAAAGCCCAGGTCGTGGCCCAGTCTGCCGATGCGCTCGAGGCTCCTGGCGCCTGTGCCGAGAACATCGGCGCGGTCTGTATGGATATGTCGACAAGCTACCAGGCTGGCGTGTGTGAGTATCGGCCCTGGGCGGCGATCACCTTGGGACCACCAGGCACCTGATTCCCATCCTCCACCTTGTGGCGGGTAAGTTGACCCCGCTGCCGACTTCTCCGTTCGTCGTCCAGTCGGGCCTTCCCGTTACGACTTGAGTCAGGCCGCTATGACCCGCTACCCACACCAAACGCCAGAGAGCCAACTTTACTTCTCTTGAAAGACAGCTTTGATTCTAAGAGTGCAAGATACCGATCGAACAGCTCCCGTGGAACATTGCCTGCGTATCGGTTCGGGGCTGGCAGGGCGTCGGCTCGACCAAGTCCTGGCCGAGCTGGTGCCCGAATATTCCCGCAGCCGTCTGCAACAGCTGATCGACCAGGGGTTGGTGCTGGTGGACGGAAGGACTCGCCGACGACGTGATAAGGTGCAGGACGGTGAGGAGGTGTGTCTGCGGTTGGTGCCGGAGTCCCACAACCTGGCTGTCACCCAACCGATAGCCTTGGATATCCTGTTCGAAGACGACCAGCTCTTGGTGATTGACAAGCCGGCGGGTCTGGTGGTCCATCCTGCCGCCGGGCATCGGGACGGTACCTTGCAAAATGCCCTGTTGCACCATCGGTCACAGCTGGACAGGGTCCCGCGGGCCGGCATCGTACATCGACTCGATAAGGATACCAGCGGACTCCTGGTGGTCGCCAAGACACTCCCGGCCCACAAGTCCTTGGTGGAGCAGCTGCAGCAACGCAGCCTCTACCGGGAATATCGAGCCCTGGTCCAAGGGGTTCCGGTCGCAGGCGGGACCGTCGATGCCCCCATCGGTCGCGATCCGATCCAACGCACCAAGATGGCCGTGGTTCCGAGGGGGCGTCCGGCTGTGACCCACTATCGGGTGCAAGAGCGGTTCGACGCCCATACATTACTCTCCGTATGGCTAGGAACCGGTCGTACCCATCAAATCCGGGTCCATATGCGTCATATCCGTCACCCCTTGGTAGGCGACCGGACCTACGGCTGTCGCCCCCGCTTTCCTCGCGGTGCGGACGCGCCCCTGATTGCGACCTTGCAGGAATTCCCGCGCCAAGCACTCCACGCCACTGCGCTCGGATGCGAGCATCCACGCACGGGGGAGGCCATGTACTGGGAGCGACCTATGCCCGAGGACCTGTGCGAGCTACTGCGATTGTTGCGGGGACCCGGTGGTCATGAACTGGGTTGAGCCGGACTGGCCCGCCCCACCGCAAGTGCGGGCCATCTGCACGACCCGTGACGGGGGGCAGCACCGGACCTTTTGCCGGCCTGAATCTGGCCGACCATGTGGAGGATGAGCCGTCCGCGGTAGCGCAAAACCGTGCCCGACCGTGCGACCGCCTTGCTTTGCCCGCGGAGCCCCATTAGTTGCGGCAGGTCCATGGCTGCACCGTGGCCGGTGCGGAGAGAGACCCCAGGGGCAGGGACTGGCAAGCGGATGCCGTGATCGCCGCCTGCCCGGGGCGGGTGTGTGCCGTGCTGACCGCGGATTGTCTCCCCCTGTTGCTGTGCAATGCGGCCGGGACCGGCGTGGCCGCGATCCATACCGGCCTGGCGGGGGCTGGCGGTGGGCATCGTCGAGGCCGCTGTCGCCCGTCTCGCGGTGCCGCCCCACGAGATCTTGTGTTGGTTGGGGCCGGCCATCAGCCCGCAGGTCTTCGAGGTCGGGGCTGAAGTTCGGACACGCTTCCTCGCTCAGGAGGAGGACACCCGAGCCACGTTCGTGCCAGTTCCGAGGAAATGGCTGGCGAATCTGCCTGCCCTGGCCCGCGAGCGTCTGCGTGCTTGCGGTGCCGATCGGGTTTGGGGCGGCGGGCTCTGTACCTACTCCGACCCCGAACACTTCTACTCCTATCGGCGCGACGGTGTCACCGGGGCATGGCGAGCCTGATTTGGATCGATCCGGGTCATGAGGGATCGGGGTCATGAGGGTTTTGACCTTTTATTTGGTAACAACAAGATTAGAACACTACCGATCCACGGTGCGCTTGTGGGAGCCATTCTCTCGACGTTGACGACTAACGAGGTGGAACTTGACGGACTGGAGCATGTTGACTTTGGTCGGGACGGACAGACCCGGCATCGTGGCGCGGGTTACGCGCGCTATTTTCGAGACCGGAGGCAGCCTCGGCGAGGCTTCGATGATCCGTCTCGGCGGCAACTTCACTATCATGATGATGGTCGCTACGGATGGCCCCTGGACCGAGCTGGAAGCAGCCGTGTCGGCGGTGGCCGCGGAGCTGGGATTGCAATTCCATAGGGATCCCCTGGATGGGGGTCTGCATCGCCACCAAGTACCCAATGTCCAGGTCCGGGTGACCGGCGCGGACCGAGCCGGGATCGTCGCCCAGGTCACGGGTACCTTGGCGGATGCGGGATTCGACATCCTAGCCTTGGAATCGGATGTGGCCGGCGGTGCGGCGCATCCGATCTACATCATGAATATCCAAGGTTACTCCAATCGGACCATCGAGTCGCTCCGGGTAGCGGCGGCGGGGCTGGAGCAAGCGGGAATTAATGTGGATATAGCGTCCCTGGAGACCCTGATCGGGTAATACGCGAATGGCGATACTCGATGTTTTGACCGTTCCCGACGCGCGCTTGCGCCAGGTATCCCAGCCGGTGACGATGTTCGACGACGAGCTGCGAAGCTTCATCGATGATCTGGAAGAGACCCGATGTGCCGGGCCGGCCGCGGTCGGTATCGCGGCACCCCAGGTCGGGCGCTTCCAGCGCATTGTTATCCTGGATGTTACGGGAAAAAAGAACACCCCGAATCACGGCCACCTGTGTCTAGTCAACCCCGAGATTACCGCTTGGGATGGCTTCGAGATCGGCCGCGAAGGCTGTCTCTCGGTCCCGAATTACACCGGGAATGTCGTGCGTGCTACCCGGCTGTGTCTGGTCGCCCAGGACCCTACGGGTGCCGCGTTGGAGCTCGATATGGTCGGGTTCGAGGCGCGGGCGGCCCAGCACGAGATGGATCACCTGGACGGCAAGCTGTTTCTCGACCGTTTGGTCAGTCGTCACACGGACCTGTTTCTCCGTAAGGGGGTCTTGAAGAATCCGGGGTCTCCGTGAGATTTCCGGCTCACGGGGGCTAGCGTAGGCACCGGCTTGCCGGCACTGAGGTAGGGTCCCCATAGGCATAAAGCCCTTACCGCCTGATGCAAGGCACGACGAGGAGGAATAACCACCCCTTTTATTGCGACGAGTCGCAATGCCGCTATCGGGTGCGAGAAACGCGCATCGCGGCGGAAAATCCATATGTGACGGATATCATTATGAGTGCTTCCATGAGAGAGCGTCTGGTCCCCTTGCTCATAGCCGGCCTCCTGGCCTTGCCGGTCGGACTACCGGTTGCCAAACCCCAAGAGGTACCGGTTTCGGACCTAGTGCCCACCCACCGCCAACAAAGGACCACACTGGCCGTCAACCAAGCGTTGGAGCATTTCCATTACCGCAAAATAACCTTGGATGATGAGTTTGCCGAGCAGATCTTCGAGACGTACATCCAAGCCCTGGATCCTAACCGTTCCTTTTTACTGCAGCGGGATTTCGACCGTTTCAAGCGCAACGCCCGGCGCTTGGACAATGATTTGGCGCGCGGTAGGCTGGATGTCGCTTTCGAGATCTTCCGCCTCTATCGTCAGCGTGTCGATGAGCGAGTCGAGTTTGCCCTGTTCCTGTTGGATACCGGGTTCGACTTCGGCCGCACGGAGAGCTACCGCTTCGATCGCTCCGAGGCGGAGCGCGCCGGGAGTCACGCCGATCTCGACGAGATCTGGCGCAAACGGGTCAAGAACGATTGGCTCGGATTGCGCCTCTCCAAGAAGGAAGGAGGCAAGATTCCGGAGCTGCTGCGCGAACGCTACCGGGGACTGGCGCGCCGGGTCCGACAGCTCGATAGCGACCAAGTCTTCCGGATTTTCGTCAACGCCTATACCCAAAGTTTGGAGCCTCATACCAGCTACATGTCGCCGAGCATCGCGGAGAACTTCGATATTAGCATGCGGCTCTCCCTCGAAGGCATCGGTGCCGTGTTGCGCGAAGAGAACGGGTACACGGTGGTGCAACGCACCATCCCCGGGGGACCGGCCCGGCAGAGCGGGTTGATTCACAGCGGCGACCATATCGTCGGCGTGGCCCAGGGGCAGGACGGTGTGATGGAGGACGTGATCGGCTGGCGGCTGCAGAATGTGGTGGAAAAGATCCGTGGTCCCAAGGGCTCGGTGGTCCGGCTTCAAATCCAGCCCAAGGCTACCCGACCGACCGGCACGACGCGCGAGATTTCCATCGTACGCAGCCGGATCAAGCTCGAAGATCAGGCCGCCAAGAGCGCTCTGATCTATGATCTGGACAATGCCCCGGGGATACGCATCGGGGTGATCGAGATCCCGGCTTTTTACCGCGATTTCCAATCCGCATCCCAGGGCGACCGATCATTTCGCAGCACGACACGGGACGTTCATGCCCTGATTCGGGGGCTTGAGCGCCAAGGCATCAGCGGTATTGTGGTGGACTTGCGTGGCAACGGCGGCGGCTCCCTGACCGAGGCCACGGCGTTGACCGGGCTCTTCATCGATCGGGGGCCGATTGTTCAGGTGAGGGATTCCTTCGGTGACGTCGAGGTCGAGAAAGACCCGAATCCGGGCATCGTCTATCAGGGACCACTGGCGGTGCTCGTCGACCGCAACAGTGCCTCCGCCTCCGAGATCTTCGCCGGTGCCATGCAGGACTATGGTCGCGGGATCGTCATCGGCGAGCCGACGTTCGGTAAGGGGACCGTCCAAACCCTGATCGATCTCAACCGTTTCGTAGCCGGTGACCGCGGCAAGCTCGGGCGCCTGCGCCTCACGATGGCGGAGTTCTTCCGTATCAGCGGCGGCAGCACACAGCTGCGTGGCGTGGAGCCCGACATTTCATTCCCGACGGCGCGGGGTTTCGGCGACCACGGTGAGCGGGCCCTGGACAATCCCTTGCCATGGGCGGAAATCGCCCCGGCCAATTATGTGCGGGTCGCCCAGATTGCAGGAATCGAGACGCTCCGACGTCGCTCCGAGCGGCGTATTCGCCGTGATCCGGGATTCGAGATGCTGACCGCGCGGGAACGGGTGCTCAGAGAGTTGGACGACCAGACAATCGTGTCACTCCGCGAGCGGGATCGGCGTATCGAATCGAAACGGCGCAAGCGGATACTCGAAGATCAGCGCGATGCGTTTTTGCAGGCGCAGGGTATGGAGCCGGTGGACGAAGACGCCGAGAACGTGGATCAGGATGCCTTGGAGAAACAGCGAAAGGTCATCGCACGAATTCAAGTCAGGGAGGCGGCCCACATACTTGCCGATGTCATTCGCTTAGGCGCCTCCGGCAGATCGCGCGCGGCGATGCGTGATTGATGGTGATGGGTACCTTGAAAAACTGGTAATGCTAGGGGGCGTTCTCACTTAGAGATAACCCTATAATTTTAATTAATAATCAAGATTTCTCGTCGCATCTGATGCATGCAGTGAGAAATTTTTAATATCCAGACAAAACATGCGGTTAAGGCTAACCCAGCCATTTTTCAAGCCCGTCAGTGCTTGGGAAATGGGCGCGGAGCGAAAACTGCGTTTTCGCTCCGCGCCTTGCATCCCTATGGCCCGATGATGACAATTCCCGCTTCTCTATACCATACCTAAAAATACTGATGGCCGGACGGTGATGACTCTTGATTGGGATCGGTTTTTTCTCGTGTAACCATTCCCCGAGGAGATGCGCCCAGCAGAAGGCGATCGCTAACAAGGCCAGAAGCTTCTCAATACGATCCAACTCGGTCAGATGGGTTGCCTCAAAATCGAATCCTTGGTTCTTCAATGCCTTGAATAAGGTTTCGATTTCCCAGA
>Ga0209457_1000118_pt1 | contig 28322 bp, 19 predicted proteins | sample WorMetHEROISLAND_5_FD_187410 | JGI IMG/M metagenome (GOLD analysis project Ga0209457, IMG submission 187410) | Marine gutless worms symbiont microbial communities from Max Planck institute for Marine Microbiology, Germany - Olavius sp. 5 HERON... ... | reverse complement strand
GTACTCGATGTACCTTACGCTTGGATTACCACCTCGACCACTTGGCGTCGCTCCGCGAGCACTGTAGCTGCGATCCCGGTGCCGCAACGTCCGCAGGCGCAGATCCCCGTCAACGGGATGATCACGCACTGGTCGGGGTAATCGACCAGGAAAGGCAAGTGACACCGCGTCGGCCCGGTTGTCCACTGGGCCTGCACCCGCTTGGCTGGCGTTGCGAGCGTACCGGATGCGCTCGCGTAGCTGCTCAATGAGCGCCGTCTGCTCCGCAACCCGTTCACGCAACCGCTTAAGCTCGTCGTCAGGGTTTTTCAAAGAATGGGTTAGGGTTGGTTATTCCAGTATGGAAATAGATTATGTGTATAAACTACCGTTTGGTAAGAGGTCCTGAATAGTTGTAAGGGTTGTCCCTAATGACCGCAGAATAGCCGAACATGTGGGGGTGATTCATGAATCGCCCCTACATGACACACCGGAAACAACGAAATCATAACACCACCAAAGAAGATATCGAGTCAGCCCAAGGGTGGGCACAACTCATCCTAATGATCGGTTGAGCCTTTGTCTCCGGGTTTCTCCGCGTCGTTTCAAAAGAGAACCCAATCCACCTCACCAGTTGGTGGCGCGCTGTCGCGCAGCAAACAAGTGGCAAGTGGCAAGATAGGGGGCCGCGGGGAACCGAGACCATTCAAACACTGGTGTGAAGGCTAGGCATCTCGGCTTTACAGTCCGTGAGGCCGCTTGACGTGTACGAATAAATTCAATTGTAAAACAACATTTTACGAGATGTTTGATGAGAGCCCCCAACGCCCTTGCATATATCAAGGGCGCTGACTCCTTTCCAGACCCCTTTTCCAGAGCTACCGAATGATCATTTGTAGAAAGCAACGGCTTGGCGATTCCAGACGCTTAAGCACGCCGAGGAACTGAAATAGTCGCCATCGGTTACCCCTTGTTGAGTACGGATTACCGGTAACATCGAACAAGCAAGATTTTTATGGAAATTTCAGCCGCAAATGGACGCAAATCAAAGTCAAGAGGACGTCTAAAAACTATCCTATTGATTTACATAGATCCGTACCCGTAGGGTGGGCTGCTCCCACCGGTCAGACGTGGTATGTTGGTGGGCATAGCCCATCCTATAGGGTAGTTAGTTTTTAGATAGATTCTAAGGGGCCAGGAGGCGTCGCCGATGTGGCGGGCCGATCTCGACCGATTTGCGTTGATTTGCGTTCATTGGCGGCAAAAAAGAGCTGCCGATGGAACAACCGAGCCGACGTTATCGGTATTTCGGTATGACTGTTATGAGTAACCCTTTACTCTCGGGGTCCGATTAGGCTAGGGCGTTCAAGCCGGCGCACTCCAAAAGATCGGGTAGATAATCCGACCTTCCCGGCTTGCTTACCTGACGACCGCTCGTCTCAGCCGTGATGATCATTCGGAGCCCTGCCCCCTTTTCACCCTGTTGGGTTGGAAAGCAACTTCCGGCTAAAATCTCAGGCTTCGGGAGCTCTCCCGCAAATTGGCGGTCCTTCCCGGGTTCTTCATAACATTCGACCGGCAATAAAGAACACAGCAAGGAGCCTTTGTTATGATCAAGGTTCGACGACTTACCCGCAGCTACGGCGACCTCAAGGCCGTGGACGATGTCTCGTTCGACATTGGCCGCTCCGAGGTCGTGGGTCTTTTAGGCCACAACGGGGCCGGTAAGACCACCGTCATGAAGATGCTCACCGGCTACCTGGAGCCGGACGCCGGGGACATCCTCATCAAGGGTCTCGATATCCGCGGGCAACGGCGCGCGGTCCAGCGGCACATCGGCTACCTACCGGAGAACTGCCCCCTGTACCCGGAAATGACGGTGATCGATTTTCTGGATTACCAAGCAACCCTCCACGGCCTACCGCCGTCCGAGCGTCCTACCGCGATCCGTGATGCCATCGAACGCACGGACCTGGAGCCCAAGGCGGACCAAGTCATCGCCACCCTCTCCCGCGGCTACCACCAGCGGGTCGGCGTGGCCCAAGCCATTCTGCATCGGCCGCGGGTCCTGATCCTGGACGAGCCCACCAACGGACTGGATCCATCCCAGATCCAACACATCCGGACCCTGATCCGGGAGCTGGCCGAGCACGCAACCCTGATCCTATCGACCCATATCCTGCAAGAGGTCGAGGCCGTCTGCGACCGGGTGCTCATCATGCGCGCCGGACGCTTGGCCCTGGACTCCAAGCTCGATGCCCTGAGCAACCCGCAGCGCCTGCTCGTGGCCCTAGTGCAGCCCCCCGAGCAGGCGACCCCGGTGCTGATGGGGCCGGACCCGGTGACCGCCGTGGAGCCCATGGGGACCTTGGACGGCCGCTACCGCTACGCCCTGGACACCGCCGACCCGGCCGGCACCGCCCCCCTGGTCGCCCGTGCAGTAAGCGCGGCCGGTTGGGACTTGTACGGCCTGCAACCGGAGGTCCGGGACCTGGAGATCCTATTCGGCGTGGTCAGCCGGCAACAGGAGGCACCCCATGTCTGAGATCCGATCCATCGCCCGCAAGGAGCTGTGGGGCTTCTTCGCCTCGCCGGTGGCCTACATCTTCCTGGGCGCCTTTCTGGCGGTAAACCTGTTCGTCTTCTTCTGGGTCGAGGCCTTCTTCGCCCGCAACCTGGCGGACGCCCGTCCCCTGTTCGAGTGGATGCCGGTGTTGCTCATCTTCCTGGTGGCGGCACTGACCATGCGCCTGTGGAGCGAGGAACGCCGCGCCGGCACCCTGGAGATCCTACTCACCCTGCCGGTGTCACCCCTGCGCCTAGTGCTGGGCAAATTCCTGGCGGCCCTGGCCCTGGTGGCGGTGGCCCTGGTGCTCACCCTACCTTTGCCCATCACCGTCTCGCTCCTCGGGCCCCTGGACTGGGGACCCGTGCTCGGGGCCTATCTGGCCACCCTGCTGCTGGCCGCGGCCTATATCGCCATCGGCCTCTTCGTCTCCGCCCGCACTAACAATCCCATCGTCAGCCTCATCGGCAGCACCCTGGTGTGCGGGCTGTTCTTTCTGCTGGGCTCGGGTGCCCTCACCGGCCTGTTGGGACACCGCGGCGGCGAGATCCTGGAGCTGCTGGGTAGCGGCTCGCGCTTCGAATCTATCACCCGCGGCGTTATCGACCTGCGCGATCTCTCTTTCTATCTCGGTATCGTCGGTCTGTTCCTGGCCTTCAACGTCTACTCGCTGGAGAAGCTGCGCTGGACCGAGGCCATCGCAAACCCCACGCGCCACCGGCGCTGGGCCCTGGTTACCGGGCTATTCACGACCAACCTCCTGGTCACCAACCTATGGCTGCACCAGATCGACTGGATGCGGGCAGATATCACCCAGGGACGGATCTACTCCATCTCCGAGGCTACCCGCAACTACCTGGACCAGATCCGGGAGCCATTGCTGATCCGCGGCTATTTCAGTGCCCGGACCCATCCGTTGCTGGCCCCCCTGGTACCCCGGCTGCGGGATCTGTTGCGGGAGTACGAGGTCGCCGGCGACGGCCGCATCCGGGTGGAATTCGTCGATCCGATGGAGGAGCCCGAGCTAGAGCGGGAGGCCGGGGAGCGTTACGGCATCCGCCCGGTGGCCTTCCAGACCGCCAGCAAATACCAAGCGGCGATAGTCAACTCCTATTTCGACCTGCTGATCCAGTACGGCGACCGCCACGAAAAGCTGAGCTTCCGCGAGCTCATCGAGGTCCGGGACCCGGGCGAGGGAGAGCTGGAGGTGCGCCTGCGCAACCCGGAGCACGACATCACCCGGACCATCAAAAAGCTGCTCTACGGCTACCAGGGCGGAGGCGATATCTTCCAGGAGCTGACCCGACCCGTGGCCTTCCACGGCTACATCTCGACGGTCGACAAGCTACCGGAGCCCCTGCCCGGTCTGTTGGAAGAATTACGGGCAGTACTCACCGAGCTGGCGGAAGACGCCGACGGCAAGTTCACCTTCGACATCCGGGACCCGGCTGCCGGCGACGGCACTCTGGAGCACGAGATCAAAGAACGCTTCGGCTTCCAACCCTTGGTCCTGGACCTGTTGAGCCCCGAATCCTTCCATTTCTATATGGTCTTGGAATCCGGCGATCAGGCCCTTCCCATTCCCCTGCCCGAGGAGCTCGACAAGGCCGGGCTGAAACGGGGCATCGAGGCCGGAATCAAACGCTTCGCACCCGGCTTCCTCAAGACAGTGGCCATCTACACACCGCCCCGGACCGGCGGCGGATTCATGGCGTCGTCCGGCCCGGGCTACAGCGCGCTGGAGGAAAGCCTGACGGCCAATATGACCCTCAAGCGGGCAACGCTCGATCAGGGCACCATCCCCGAAGACACGGACCTGCTGCTGGTGGCCGGACCCGAGGACCTGGACCCAAAACAGGTCTTCGCTATTGACCAATTCCTGATGCAGGGGGGGGCGGTGATCCTCGCCGCCTCGCCCTACCATCTGGACTTTAGCGGCAATACCATCCGCGCCCGGAGCCAACCGACAGGCCTGGAGGAATGGTTGACCCATCAGGGCATCGAGCTCGAGCCGACCCTGGTCTTGGATCGGCAGAGCACCCCCTTCCCGATCCCCATGCAACGCGAGGTAGCAGGATTCCTGATCGAAGAAATCCGGAAGATCGCCTACCCCTACTTCCCGGATATCCGTGACGAGGGCATGGACCAGGAGACAGGCATCACCTCCGGGCTCGGGCAAATCACCCTGAACTGGGCCTCGCCCCTGAAGATCGATCCGGAGAAAAACCGAGACCGCCAAGTGATCGAGCTGCTGAAAAGCTCGGCGGAATCCTGGGCCAATGACTCCGCCGACATTCGGCCCGACTTCGAGACCCACGGCCCCCTTGGCTTCGCCATAGGGAAGAAGGACCCGGGCAGCCGACTCTTGGCGGTCGCGGTCCGGGGCCGCTTCGGCTCCTTCTTTGCCGGCAAGCTTTCGCCCCTGCTGGAAGCTGCGGAGGAGGCGGAAGAAGCGGACGAGAAGTCAACCACCGAATCGCAAGCAACGGAAGCAGCAGAGGAGAAAAAGGAGCCGGCCCAGCCGACGATATCGAGCGTCGTGGAGACCTCGCCCCCCTCGGCCCGGCTGATCCTGATCGGCTCCGCCAGCTTCCTGACGGACACCGCCATCAGCCTCGCCACGGAAGCTACCCGAACCCTCTACACCAAACCCCTGGAGCTAATCCAAAACGCCGTGGACTGGTCCCTGGAAGACCGTGGCCTGCTGAGCCTACGCGGGCGGGGCCAATACTCACGGCTACTCAGACCCCTGACCCGGAACCACCAGATGATATGGGAATATCTCAATTACGCCCTGGCCCTGGCGGGTCTCACCCTGGTCTACGGCCTATACCGACGTAGCCGGAGCCAACGTCGAAGCCATTACCGGACGATCCTATCCGCAGGGAGGTCCTAAATCATGCCGACAAAGACCCAAGATCGAGGACACAGCGCCGAGCCGACCAAAACTACCGGGGATACCCTCTTCTCGCCACTGGTCATCATCCTCGGCACACTGTTGGTACTACAGATCCTGGCCTCCCTCGCCCTGGGGTTCGAGATGGGGAAACCGGGCCCCGCGGAATCCACAGGCCCCCTCCTCACCTTCGACCCGGAACAGGTAACCGGCATCCGCGTCCGGACCCCCGAGAAAGAGCCGGTGCAGGTAACTAAGACCGCAGACGGCTGGATCATCCCCTCCCTGGCCGACCTCCCCGCCGCCGAGCACAAGGTGACTACCCTGCTCACCAAGCTGGAGGGCCTGCGCAAGGGCTTGCCGGTGGCCACATCGGAAGCGGCACTCAAACGCTTCAAGGTCTCGGACCAGACCTTCGAGCGCAAGCTGACTCTGGAGGTCGGCGATGCCCCGCCCGTAGCCCTCTACCTAGGCGACTCCCCCGGATTTCGGCGCCTGTTCGTGCGCGCCGAAGGCGACAGGGCCATCTACGAGGCAGAGCTCGGCCTCTACGACGCCCCGAACCGAGCGGACGGCTGGAGCGACCGGACATTGCTCCACCTGGATCCGGAAGCCATCCGGCAGCTCACCTTCGACGGCCTGACCTTGGAACGCACGGACGATGGCTGGCAACTTGCGGACCTGACCGAAGGTGAGGAGCAAGACCAAGTGGCCGTCGAAGACCGAGTCCGCACCCTGACCAACATCGACTTTCTCAGCATCCTGGCCGGTAAACAAGAGGCCCCCGCCCCGGATACGGAAGCCGACCCCATCGAGCTCGAGGCGGTACCCACCGATGGCAAGGCCATCCGCTACCGGATCACCAAGCTTGCGGAAGGCAATGGCTACCTACTCGAAGCCTCCAACCAACCCCAAAGCTTCAAGCTCGCCGGCTACGAGGTCAAGGACCTGACCGACCGGAGCCGAGCCGACCTGCTGAAAAAACCGGAAGAAACCACGGAGGGGCCATCCACCGGATCGCCACCGGCGACGACCGACAAAGAACCTGAGCAAGAAACCGTGGAAGAGGCCTCCAGCGAATCAGCGATAACGGACGATAAAGAACCGAAGGAAACCACGGAGGCCACATCTACCGGATCATCATCGACGGCCGATGATGAAGAGCCGCAAGGGCCCCCTTGATCCCGGGAGGACACGCTCGGAGCCCCGTCATGAAAAGCGCTCAGCAGATCGAACACGCATACACCGAAGCGATCGCCCAGCTGCGTCTCCATCCCTCACTGATCTGGACGAGAAACAACTTTTTCCTACTGATCAACAGCGGACTGTTCGCTTTCGCCGTGAACGGTGGGGCCGATACATGGCCAGGCTCTCCGCCCCTGATATCCATTGCCGGGATATTTCTCTCGTCGATATGGATCTGGGTAAACATAGCCGGTCAACGCCTGCAAAGACACTGGCGCGCTCTAGTACTCGATATCGAAGAAGAGCTCTTCCAACCCGAAGAGGGAGAATCCCTTGTAGAGGGACCATTCACGCGGGCCGCCGCGACTTTTTGGGTTGGAGCTACCTTGTTATCCTGGCGATCTGACCCGCATAGGAGCTAGATAACTTTAGAGTGGACTCTTTATCAGCAAAGCCAATGGGTGCGACTCTTTTGAAACGAAACCGGGCGTCGAAAATCCGAGCGTCGGGGCCAGTTGTATCGGACACTTTGTGGAGCTTGCGCACCCTCCCTATCACACCGCCTCGCTCTGAAACCTAGCGAATCCCTAGCAATCCACGCTGCCCCGTGGAATCGAACAGCTCCGTAGCCAAGTTGACCGCACCGGCGAGGTTCCAGAGGGTTGGCTGCGTCCACCGGAAACTATCGAGTAAGTGCTTGCGGGGAGGAATTCAGCCGCAAATAAACGCCAATGAACGCAAATATATTCAAGAAAAGTCGACGAGGATGAACCCATCTCTCAGCGTGTTCTCGGATGTGCATTTGAAGTCGGCAAAGTTTAGGGTCCTGGGTTTTTGGAGTCCGTGTACGAGAACGCTTTGAGCGTCGAGCTGGCCGAACACGGACCTTAGCCGAGTGTTTTTCGGCTCATTTGCGTTCATTTGCGGCAAAAAAGAAAATATCGAGTAAGCGCAAGGGTAGGCCCAGCCCACCCCCTAGTTGGCTGGGCCTTTGTTTCCAGGTTTCTCCGCATCGTTTCAAAAGAGCCGCACCCAAAGACAATAGGCAGTAGAGCTGCCTATTGCATGTTAGCCTTCGAATGCAAAAGGCACACGATGTGCGATGATCTCGTGAATGAAGAGTTACGCTTGGAATCGAGAGAAGAATAAGATCTTAAAGGGAGAGAGATATATATCGTTTGAGGGAATTGTCATCCATATCGAAAATAGCGATGAGTTGGACATATACCCACATCCAAATCAGGAGCGTTATCCAAACCAACCAATTTCTGTCGTAGCTGTAAATGACTACGCCTATCCGGTTCCTTATGTGGAATCAGAAGATGTTATCTTTCTAAAAACGATCATACTTAGTCGTAAAGCAATGAAAAAATATATTGGAGAATGGCTATGAGCAAGTACAAACTAAATGAAGAGGAGAAAGAGATCCTGGATACGTTCGAATCAGGAAGAATACAGCCAATTCAAAATGCAAATGAAGGAATAAAAAAGCACAGAGAATATGCTGCTGCAACTTTTAAAAAAGATAAAAGAACAAAACCGGTCAGAGTCAGAAATATTTCCGGATGGCGGGTTTAGATCAGGGAAGCAGGGAAGCGGGGACAGACCACGTATGATTTTTCCGGTCCGCTTCAGCAGCCGCTTAAACAATTAACCTAGTCCGTTCCCGATATTCCCAACAGGCCGTATCCGAAAGAAAGCCCATCTAAAAAGGCAGGCTCTTAGAGGCTGACTAAGAATTAACCTGCTGATTCTAATATAGAAGTATCCGTAGGGTGGGATGTGCCCACCGATCGGGCGTAGTATTTAGTGGGCACAGCCAACCCTTGAAGCAAAGTGAACGTGAGCAAATGTGCAATGTGACTGGCGGACGAGCAATAGGGGTAGCGTGGACTGACCCTAATCAACCAATGTTCCTATATTTAAAACTATTCAACTAAGCCCGTAGGTTGAGGTAACGGATGAACCCCAACGACAGATTTCATTGTCCCATCCGCCATAGGTTCCCCCGCAAGTTTGATTGTTCGATATGTTTCGAACCTAAGTATCGATAGAAGCATGCTTGAGCGCTAGACAAAAAATAACATGTGATTGAGAGAAAACCGTGAAGTTCGAGTGGGATTAGAAAAAGGCCTATATAAATTAAAAAAACATACTGTCAGCTTCGATGAAGCTCAAACTGTTTTTGATGATCCGCCTGCGTGCATTTTTGATACTAAATGGAATTCATTCGGAGAACAAAGAGAACTAATCATCGGTTACTCGAACAACAAGCAGCTTTTAATTGTATCGTTTACAGAAAAATTGCCGGGAGTCACCCGGGTAATCGATGCGCGGCATCGAGAGAGCGTAAAGATTATAAAAACTACAGAAGACACTGAACAGATTCAAGGTATGCTTTCCGAATACCATTTTGACTTCTCAAAGGCAAAACCAAATAGATTTACCAAGCAGGCAGATGCACGAATTAGTGTAACTTTAGATCCTGATGTAGCCCGGGTCTTTACAACGTCCGAGGCGGTAAATAAGGCACTGAGAGCTATCTTGGTAGCACCGCCAAATTCTTAACTTCACGGGAAAATCTGACTTGGCGCTCCAGCAAGCATGCCGCGAATAAATATCATGCAATCCCGTTCCATCCCAAAGGAAAAATGGTGATGAGCAGAGGGAACCTCTGCTGCCAGAGGGGCTAGTATCGGGCAACCTTTGAGCGAACGCGACCTCTGGATCGCCTCCAAAATCGGCCCCGAGCTGCGCCGGCGGAGCAGCCTGTTTGCCGGCATCGACGTCATAGATATGATCGGTGACTACCCTTACTGAAATCAACATCACTAGCCCGGCCTATATCCGGGAGTTGGATACCCAGTTCGAGCTCGACATCGCAGGTGACCTCATGGTCAAGATAGAGAAACACCTGTTCTTACTGGCTGGTAAGTAGCCACTAAGTAATCACCTAGGACCTGAAATTTCAAGTATCTGGTGAGTTCCTGGCGTATTTGATCCATTCGCTACAGAGTTTGCGGAAAGACCGACTGTGGTCGTGTACCTGCTCTAAGTCTCTTTCCGCCGGGAAGGCCGGTTGGTCGGTCACTTCTCTATATGTACCGTTCGGCATGTGTCGACTCAGCCAGCCTTTGGGATTCCGGGGTATCTCCAGATCGGGGATGACATGCCCATTCAGCACGAATCCACGCTTTGCCGTCGAGGGAACCCGCACTCGCTAGAAACCCAAGCTTCATACTCACGTTTCGGCAATACAACCGATATTCGACAATGTGGCATGATGCTACGAGCACGATCGATGATTTTTGGCCCAAACTCTGCCGGGCAGTCATCATCGGCATCGAGCAGGATGAATATCCAACCGCTGTTTTCGACCTTGGCCTCAGCAAGCTCGAGATACCTCCGAAACTCCTCGTCTTTGTCAAAAATCTGGCTCGACGTACCCGAATGGGTGATCCTACGTCCGTATAACTATCCGGGGTCAACCAATAGCAGAGACGCCGTAGCAGGATGGATAGGGCTTTTACCTCTCCATGTCCCTCGACAATCGGCACAATCTTGAAGGTCATTTTGCTCCAGCCAGTTCCGCGGCTACATAATCAATCCGTCATCGAACAATTCAGGCTGACGACTGCCTTGCGCCGCGAGAGGGGTTTCGTCCAGGCCGATTTGATCGAGACGGAGCAATTTCCCGGCCGTAAACAGCCGCTCTTCAAGCATTTTCCGGGAGGTAGAATCCACGGCGGCAATTCGCGTTTCACCGCCATCGGATACCACGGCAAGGAGCGTGTCGGGGGATAGCTCCGGATCATCCAGGAGGTCCGGGCTATAGCTGGTAATCAGTACTTGTTTCTGCACGGATGCCCGTTGCAATGCCTCGCGTAGCACCACGAAGGCGCTCGGGTGGAGTCCTGTCTCAGATTCCTCGACCCCCGACCAAGGTTGCTCGGTGGCTATTACTGCCTTGAAACAGCGCGGTCAGAATGCCCAAGGCACGGAGGGTCCCATCAGACATGTTCTTGGGCCCAGAATCGCCAGGGACGAGTTTGCCCGGCCATTTCCTGGAGGAACTCCAAGGTCTCTGCTGGCCCTAACCGCTCGTGTTGCACACCGTGCACCAGGGGTACAATGCTGCGTAGATATTCCCGGATAACCCTGAGCGACTCCGAATCCGACAGTTCCAACCGGCGGAACACACTGGCGATATTTTTGCCGGACGATTTCAGTAGATGACCATCCTGGGGTCGTTGGAGGTCCCGCATCATCTTGGGATCCAAATCGTAAAAGGCCATCGAGGTCAGGGCATTGAAGACCGGACGGAAAGTCGTAAGTCCGGATGCGGCCACGAGGCCAAGCCGGTCGCTGGTCACCGTTGGGAAGCTATCCTCACTGGTTCCCTCTACTTTCCCCTGCCGGATCCGGAAAAAAGGACCACCACCGGATGTGGCGCCGATTCTACATTCCTCATGCCAGACTCCAACGCCAACGCCTCTGAGCACACCAACCTGGAAGGCATAAACCCCCGTGCAGTTATCGGGCAGGATAAACTCCAATCGGATACCAAAATGCATTGGATACTCGCTGGATCGCCGACTTACCTCCGGCAACCCGCCCCGCTCGCTCAGGGCATTATCCAGGGAATTGCTCAGCGAATCACGCACCAAACGCAGTGCGTCGACGAAATTGCTCTTCCCTGAACCATTGGGTCCCAACAGGCAGGTCAGGGGACCAAGCCGAATGCCACACCCGGCGAGACTCTTGTATTGGCGTAGGACCATTCGGGTCAGAAATACGGAATCGGTCATGTCGCTATCTTTAGTTTGGAAAAACAGTCCGCAATCCGTAAAGAGCCTTAATTAGAACTTTAGTAAACCGCCGGTTTTTCCGGTGCGACTAGAAAAGGCTCTGCCGTTCCTGCGGTAAAAAGCCTCCTGAGGAAAATCCTGGAGCCTGACTCAGGAGGTAACCATGAAAGAATGGCAAAGCTTAGCCCACGTGAGATGGGAATGTATGTATCATTTTGTGTTCGTTTCGAAATACCACCGGAAGATGCTGTATGGTCGAACGTGCAGGCAAATCGGGAGGATTTTGTGATACTTGTGTCGGCAAAAGGGTGTGGAGATTCTCGAAGGGCCTACGATGCCCGACCACATCCATATAGTATTGAGGATTCCACCGAAATTCAGCGTTGCGATGATTGCCGGGTATCTGAAAGTGAAAAAGAAAAGAGTGCGGCTCTTTTGAAACGACGCGGAGAAACCCGGGACAAAGGCTCAATCGACCATAGGATGAGTTGTACCCACCATTAGACTGACTCGATATCTTTTTTTTTGCCGCCAATGAACGCGAATGGACGCCAATGAGCCGAAAATATTCGGCTTCGGACTATCCACTCCTTTTGCCGCTCGAAAGGAATTTGTTGCTCGGCCAGCTCGACGCACAAAACCTTCTCGTACACAGACTCCAAAGACCCAGGACCCAAGCCTTTGCCGGCTTCGAACGCATACCCGATAACACACCGAGAGGTGGGCTCATCCTCGTCGACGTTATCTTAAGGGGACCTTGAATCTTTCAAGGCGCCCTTAAACACATTTGCGTTATTTGCGTTCATTGGCGTTTATTTGCGGCTGAATTTTCTCCCCGCAGCGCATACTCGATATTTTCCGGTGGGCACAGCCTGCCCCCTGTGAATCCCCGTCGGTGCGGTCAACCTAGCCACGGAGCTTTTCGAATCCACGGGGCGACGTGGATCGCTACATCTTAGAGCGCGGCACGATAGGGACAGTGCGCAAGCTCCACAAGGTGTCCCAAAAACCGGCCTCGACTCTCGGAGTTTGGACCCCTGGTGTCATTTCAAAAGAACCGCACCCAAAGAAAAAAGAAAAAGATACCCATTTTGTTTAGCAGAAGTGTTTTGGATTTCACCGCAATGGATCCCGCGCACGCTTGATCTCGCCGGACATTGACGACAACTCAGCCCATATGGATACTCTGTTCCCCGGATCAAAAGGATAGGGTCCGGACAACTATAGGGAAACGCTGAACAATTCCATGCCTGGCTTGTTCATCTCACCGGATGGCGAAAAGCCCGGCTTTCGCCATCCTCACAATTTCGATGAGAGTAGGGGCGGCTGAAAAATGGCGGTGCCTCTATGCACCGCGGAAAGCACCGAATCAATCAGCGCCACCTCAGCAGCGATTAAAGGATACCTTTCGGAGACACCGGAGATGTCAAAACCAACCCCACCGAACCATCCTCAAACAGGCAAAACCATGGACACCCAGCGCCTGGACCGAATCGTTGCCAACGCCCGCCAAGCTCGGGACGAGCGTGAGAAAGGCTACCGGGAGCAGGCACTCAAGCTCTATCCCTGGGTCTGCGGTCGCTGCGGACGCACCTTCGATCACGCGAACCTGCGCGAGCTGACCGTCCACCACCGAGACCATAATCACGACAACAACCCATCCGACGGCAGCAACTGGGAGCTACTGTGTCTGTACTGCCACGACAACGAGCACCAACGCTACGAAGAGCACATAGCCGCCGGCGGTAGAAGCACCGAACAGAAAGCTAATAACCGGACCACCCATCAGCCCTTCGCGAGCTTGGATGCCTTGTTGAAAGGCAATAAATGATTATGACTATCCTGATGATTGCTGGAACCACGAAGTGCCGCTGCACGTTAGGAGCCAATTCACCAATGGGAAAACTCAAGGGTGACTCATCCGGAGCGTCGCCATTTTTCGCGAAACCCGAAATGGGGTCCGCCCGATTTCGGGTGCAAAAAATCAGGCGACGGCCATTGCCTTCGGCAGCCCACGTTCGTCCTGCGTCCGTCCCGGCGCGCACTCCGCGCGGCGCCAGGACTCCCGCAATGACTTGACACCGTGTCGCATGGCCTTACCTTTCGTCTCCGTCGGCGCTCAAGCGCCGCACTCCGACGAAACGCTCGGCCCTACGGCTACGCGGGGGTCGTCGCACTCCGCTCGTCGCTTACGCTCCCTCGCTTTCCTGTGCTCCTCCATAGCGGCCCGAGTCAGAAAAGCCACTTTTTGATCGTGGATAAGAAATCGCCGCCCGAACACTATGCCGAGCACATCTCAACCGCATTCCTTCAGGAGGTGTTCGATGGATGAAACTCCGAAGAGCCAACAAGAGCCAATGACTACTCTCGGCGCAGCGACTATACCTTCGACTCCAGAAATCCCAGCTCGGCTTCTTGATCGTGGGGAGCTTAGTTGCCGCTTTTGCGGCAATGATCCCGGCCGTGGCTGTCACCTAAGTTTTACACCGCCTTGGCAATCCTCCTGGTGATGGAAATCATTTTGACTTTAGTGACTCACTCACGCGGGGACAACAAAGTGTAGCTTGATTGCTACACCATTGCCGAATCCGCAAAGACGGCCACATGGCGTTGGCGTTACATGATGAAGGCGGAACCATATAAGGATGACGGCACCGCTAAGAATCAATTCGTATCTAAACTTCGGGAAATCCGAGAGGCGAGGCCATCCAACCCAAGAGACTTGGCGAGGAGTCTGGATGCCAATGCTCAGTCCATTAGCGACTTCATGAATGCGGAAAGCCTTTTACCTTGAGTCGCGGCTTCGTGAACAGAAAGGTTGGTACTCGAAGAAGGCGAACTTCAATTCAAGTAATGAATCGCGCTGGTTCTGGCTTACCACGGACCTACAGATTCTTACTGCCACCCTAGCCATTGTAGAAGCTGCCTCAAGTGGTTTTCAGATAGCCGTGGTTCCTATTCTAATGACCTGCGCCGCTGCTGCTATCGCATGAGGAACTTCAGTTTCCTATGCTTGTGGAGCAGGTTGAAGAAACTATTTCGCGCGAACACACCACATGGCGTGCTCGGTGAGACACGGTAGTCGGACCAAACAATAAGGGAACTAACATGTCGTCAGATCCCGCGCGATCATATACCAAAGAAGGTGATTATTCAGCTCCCCTCACTTGATTTCGGTTCGATTTGGATGCAACCCTTTGCTTTCTGGTTTTCAGAGTCAGAATTTAGAGGGAGGGTTTGAACGGGTACGTTTGCGCCCAACGTAAAAATCAGCCGCGTAGCCTACTGCGTCGGCTACATTCGATTAAATGCGAAGCGCAGCATTTTAGGGTCCGAGTTTATGGTTTTGTCGGGCGTTTTTCCTTCACGCATTTTTCGTAGAGGAATTTGGGGTCTAAATCAATGCCATTTACCCATTCGACCGTATCGAAAGAGACTCTTGCCGTATTCAATACATCAGGTTCTTCGAGCTTGTTGAACACGCTAAAACTCAGGTAAGTCTCCATATAAAAATGCCACTTTCTTCATTACTGAACTCAATAAGTATTTTATAATTTTCGGCAACAGCAACCTTTTTACGGATGGATACATGCCTCCAACCTCATTGCCAACTCCCAACCGGCTATCAATTCATCCTAATGCAGCTCTGCCCAGGCGAGAACAAATTTTATTGTTTCTTCGGGAGGCTTCCTTCCGACATTTCACATGTCCCTATATCGACTATAGCCCTATACTCTGTGTACTACACGTAAAAATGGGGCGGTGGATACTCACCCGGCGTATAGTACATACGGATAATTATTCCGTAAAACATAGCTACTGTCGGCATTCGTTTACTCTGCTTATGAATACCTCGACTACACCATTAAGGCATCGGATCCAGATCCATCCTTTCCCCTTCTTTCTTCACCGGCATCAGATCGGCCTTGCTCACTCCCATGAGGATAACGGAGGTGCTCGCCACATAGATGGACGAGTAAGTACCGACGACCACGCCCACGATCAGCGCGAAGGCGAAGCTGTGGATGATCTCCCCACCGAAGACGAATAGGGACGACAAGACCAGTAAGGTGGTCAGGGAGGTGACCAGGGTGCGTGCGATGGTCTGGTTGAGGGAGGTGTTGATAATGGACACCACATCGCCCTTACGGATCTTACGAAAGTTTTCCCGAATGCGGTCGAAGACTACGATGGTATCGTTCAGGGAGTAGCCGATGACCGCCAACACGGCCGCCAGCACCGGCAGGCCGAATGGGATTTGGAACAGGGCGAACAGGCCGATGGTGATGAGCACATCGTGCACCAGGGCGATGACGGAGCCCATGGCAAACCGGTACTCGAAACGCAGGGCCACATAGATCAGGATGCCCAGGATGGCGTAGAGCATGGCCAGTCCGCCGTCCTCGGTCAGCTCATCGCCCACCTGGGGGCCGACGAACTCTACCCGGCGCAGCTCCACGGGGCCCGTGGCAGCGGCCTCGATGGCGCGGAAGACCCGGTCGCCCAGGTCCGATTCCACCGCATCTCCCGACTCGGGCGCGATCCGGATCAGCACGTCCCGCGCGGTGCCGAAGTGCTGGACCGTGGTATCCGGAAGTCCCCCGGTCGCTAGGCCCGCGCGCACGGCCTCGAGCTCCACCGGACTCTCGTAGCCCACCTCGATCAGGGTACCGCCGGTGAAATCGAGCCCGAAATTGAGCCCGCGCACGGCGAGCGCGATGATGGCGATCAGGATTAGAACCCCGGAGAAGATCATCGCCTCCCGACGCCGACCCATGAAATCGATCTGCCTCTTACCCTCGAACAGCCGTATCCGCATGTTGTGATTCCCCTCAGATAGCCAGCTTGGCGACGCGCCGTCCGCCATAGATCAGATTGATCAGGGCACGGCTGCCCAGGATGGCGGTGAATAGGGAGGTGACGATGCCGATGAACAGGGTCACCGCAAAGCCCTTGATGGGACCGGTACCGAAGCTGAACAACACCACCGCGGCGATCAAGGTGGTAATGTTGGCATCCAGGATGGTGGACAGGGCCTTTTCGTAACCCGCATGGATACTCGCCTGGGGCGAGTTACCGTTACGTATCTCCTCACGGATACGCTCGAAAATAAGCACATTGGCATCCACCGCCATACCCACCGTGAGCACGATGCCGGCGATTCCCGGCAAGGTCAGGGTCGCTTGCAGCAGGGAGAGCACGGCGACGATCAGCACCAGATTGACCAAGAGCACTAGGTCCGCGACCAGACCGAACACCCGGTAGTAAACGGCCATGAAGAGCACTACCAGGATGAAGCCGATGACTACCGATAAGAATCCTTGGTCGATGTTGTCCTGGCCCAGGCTGGGGCCGATGGTGCGTTCCTCGACGATCTCGATGGGGGTGGCCAGGGCACCGGCGCGCAGCAACAGGGCTAGGTTGTGGGCCTCGTTGGAGCTGTCCAGTCCGGTGGTCTGAAAACGACGACCAAAGGGCTCCAAAATATTGGCGACGCTGATCACCTCTTCCGTACGCACCTTATGCTTGACCGGTTCTCCGTTCACCAAGCGCGTCACGGTGCGGTTCTCGATGAAGACCACCGCCATGGGCTTGCCCACATGCTCCGTGGTCACATTGCGCATGCGGCGCGCGCCCTGCCCATCCAGGCTCACGAAGACCGCCGGCTGCCCGCTGCTCTGATCGAAGCCGGCGGCGGCGTCCGTGATCTGATCCCCGGTGACGATCACCCGGCGTAACAGCAACACCGGCCGCCCGTCCCGATCCCGGTAGAGCTTGCTGGTTACGGGCACCCGCCCGTCCACCGCATCCTGGACACTGTGCCCGGTATCCACCAAGCGATACTCGAGGGTCGCCGTCGCCCCTAGGATCTCCTTGAGCCGGCCCGGATCCCGAGCACCGGGGAGCTGCACCAGAATGCGCCGCTCCCCTTGCCGCTGGATGATGGGCTCGGCCACGCCCAGGGCGTTGACACGGTTGCGTAAGGTGGTGATGTTCTGTTGCAGAGCGAAACGTTTGACCGCCAGTTCGTCCGCAGGACTCAAGGAGCCGTGGACGAAAAAGATACTGCCATCGTCCTCGGTCTCCAGGATCAGCTCACGAAACTCGTCGCCGATCCACTCCTCCGCCTGGTCCCGGGTCCGGGCATCGCGAAACTTGACCGTCACCCGGCCCTGATTTCGGATCACCGTCAGATAGCGGACCTTCTCCTTGCGCAGCAAGGTGCGGATATCGCCGGTGTAGCGTTCCAGGGCCTGATCGATCGCCGCCTCCATATCCACATCGATCAGCACATGGATGCCGCCGCGCAGGTCCAGACCCAGGAACATGGGCTGGATACCCAAAGTACGGAGCACCCAAGGGAGATCCGGGGCTAGGGTCAGAGAACTGTTGTAGCGATCCGAGAGGGTCCCTGCGATCACCTCCCGGCCCCGGAGCTGGGCTTCGGAAATCGTGAAGCGCACCAGCAGCTTGCCACCTTCGAGCTTCTCGACGGCTTGGTACTCGACTCCCGCATTCTCCAGAGCAGCCCGGACCTCGCCCACACTGGCGTCCGTCACCTCGGCACCCCGGACCCCGGTCACCTCGATGGAGGGATGCTGAGAGAAGAGATTGGGCAACGCAAATAGGATACCGACCAGGACCGAGCCCAGAATCAGCAGATTTTTCCACCATGGATATCGGTTCATGAAGACTCCATCGCACGGCTATCCCCGATATGGAAAAGGCGCCCGTGCGAGGTAGGAAGATCCCGCCAGCTTTCAGCACGCAAATACTTGGGAAATGGGAGCAAAGCGCAAAATTCTCGCCTCGCGGCTCGAAAAGGTCCAAGGATGGAATTTTTCAAAGCTCCCTCGAGATGCTGGTCCTTACTCACACTTGTCTCCGGCGGACGATTACGGGCCCTGGGGTGGACGAAGCCAGTGCCGGGGCTTTAGCTTCTGCCCCCCTCTCTCCAACCCTTCTCCCGCCAGGGGAGAAGGACTTATCGCCACCGACGGATCGGTTAGTGGAGTCAACCGGATGTAGGCGCCGGCTTGCCGGTGCTCGGGTGGGGTCCCCGTAGGTAGGGAGCAAGCCCTTAGATTTCGGCTTGGTGGAGTCAAGTATGCGCTAAGACCAGCTCAAGAGTAGGGTCCAACTATCGCCCGGCACCGCTGCACGCGAATACCCCGAGGCATCCGGCCCGAACAGCCGCATCCCGCCGGATTACAGCTCCTTCAGTGAGCCCTTCGGCAGCACAGATTCGATCGATTGGCGACGCACTTTCACCTCGATCTTCTCCGCCACCTCCAGCTTCGCAAAATTATCTCCCAGATCGACAATACGCCCGACCATACCACCCATGGTGATCACCTCGTCGCCCTTGGTCAGAGCCCCGACCATCTTCTTGTGCTCTTTCTGGCGCTTCACCTGCGGGCGGATCATCAGAAAATACAGGATCACTACCAAGCCGATTGGAAACAGCAGACCAAGGAGCGAGTCGCTCGGAGCAGCGCCTTGCTGCGCCAGGGCATCGGAAATGAAAAGGCTCATTAGGAAAATCCTCGCAAACGGCAAGAACCTAAGCTCTAGGGCGTGGAAATTGGGTTGTTTATTATGGGGAAATCGGATCGTTTATTATAGGGACCTCGGTAAATTCCGTCCTTGGAATTTTTTCAAGGCACCCTTACCACTACAATCCCGACTACGGAGCCACCCCGGTGGCATCGACAACCGAAATAGCTGGAGAACCCGCATGAAGCTGACCTCCGACGCCATCACCGACGGTCAACCCATCCCGGCCGATTGCGCCTTCTGCGTGCCAGACCCTGAGCATCATGTACGCTTGGGGACCAACCGCAATCCCGACCTGACTTGGTCCGAGCTCCCCGCGGACACCCGCTCGCTAGTGCTCATCGGCCACGATTCGGACGTGCCTAGCTGCGGCGACGACGTGAACCAAGAGGGCCGCCAAGTACCGGCGGACCTGCCACGGGTGGACTTCACCCATTGGGTGTTGGTGGACCTACCACCGGAGCGCGGCCGTATCACCGCAGGTGAGTTCTGCTCCCAAGTGACCCCCCGCGGCAAGCCGGGACCGGAAGGACCCGACGGCACCCGGCAAGGCATCAACAGCTATACTGATTGGTTTGCCGGCGATGCCGACATGGCCGGCAACTATTACGGCTACGACGGTCCCTGCCCACCCTGGAACGACACCATCATCCACCACTATCACTTCACTCTGTATGCCCTGGCAACCCCACGTTGTCCCGTCGACGGGCGTTTCGGCCGCGATCAAGTGCTGGCCGCGATTCGGGACCAAGTCCTGGCCCAGGCGAGCCTCACCGGGACCTACCGGCTCAATCCCGACGCCCGGTGAGTGCCGGCGGTGGCCGTACTGTTATCACGCGAAGCCCGGTAGGGCCAACTTGGCGCAGCCTCGGGGGCATGCTACTTTGTCCCGGTCCGCAACCAGCCACCCCCGAGGCAACCCACTCACCATCGCTCATGTCCAAGTTCGAGACCATCGGCATCATCGGCAAGCAAGACGAGGCCCCGAAGGTGTGGGAAACCCTCGACTGCTTGGTCAAGTGTCTGCGAGCCTCACGTCGCATGATCCTGTTCGACCCCGTGAGCGGGGCCAAGATCGCGGCACCCAAGGAGCACATTCTCGGTCTCGGGGAGATGGGTTTGCGCTGCTCGTTGGCGATCGTGGTCGGCGGCGACGGCACCATGCTCCACGCCGCACGTGCCTTGGCGAAATACCAAATCCCCCTAGTCGGGATCAACCTGGGACGCCTGGGGTTTCTGGCCGATGTGTTACCCAAGGAGATCGAGACCAGCATCGGGCGTATCCTCGCCGGCGAGTACGAGGAAGAGCCCCGCCAAATGCTGACGGTGCGAACCAGCGACGAGGAGCAGGAGAGCGACGAGTATCTGGCCCTCAACGAGGTGGTGGTACATCGCTGGAATCCGGCCCGAATCATCGAGCTCGAGATCTATATCGCGGGCGTGTTCGTCAACGCCCAGCGCGCCGACGGCATCATCGTCACTACGCCTACGGGCTCCACCGCCTATGCCCTGTCCGGGGGCGGCCCCCTGCTGCATCCGGCCTTGGATGCGCTGGCGGTAGTACCTATTTGTCCCCACACCCTAAGCAACCGGCCCCTCGTAGTAGCCGGCAACAGCCCCATCGAAATCCGCATCGGAGCCGACGATCGGGACCAAGTCAAGGTCACCTGCGACGGACTCACGGCACTGAATCTCAAGCCCCCCGCGCAGGTCCTCATCGACCAAGCGCCCTGGCCGGCACGTCTGCTCCACTTGGCGGGACATGACCACTATAAGATCCTTCGCGCCAAGCTGGGCTGGGGAGGAGGACCACCCCCGTGCTAACCGGGTCCCGGCGCATCCTGAAAGCGGCCTCGAAAAATTCCATCCTTGGAATTTTTCAAGATACCCCAAACCCGTGATACACTATCCGAGCTTGTCATGCTGACCCATATCCTGGTCAATGATCTGGCGATCGTCAGCAGCCTCGAGCTCGAGCTCACGGCCGGTATGACGACCTTGACTGGCGAGACCGGCGCCGGCAAATCGATCCTCATCGATGCCCTAGGGCTGGTGCTGGGGGACAAAGCCGACGCCCACCTGATACGTGCCGGATGCGAACGGGCGGAGATCGCGGCCGAATTCGACCTAGGGGCCTACCCCACGGCTCGGGAATGGCTCGCGGAGCAGGACCTGGATACCGGCAACGAGTGCCTAGTGCGTCGCCTGCTGGCCCGGCAAGGACGCTCCCGGGCCTACATCAACGGCCGCCCAGTCACCGGGGCACAGCTACGGGACTTGGGCGAATACCTGATCGACATCCACGGCCAGCACGCTCATCAATCCCTGCTGCGGGCGGCCCACCAGCGGGACCTACTCGACGCTCACGGCGGCACACGCGCACAGGCGGTCCGAGTAGCCGAGCTGTATCGCACCTATCACGACTGCGAGCAAAGACGGCAACACCTGCAAACCGCAAGCACCGATCGGGCCGCACGCCGGGAGCTGCTGAGCTATCAGGTGGAAGAGCTCACCGCCCTGGGTCTCGACGCCGACGCGATTCGCGGCCTGGATCAGGAGCAGAAACGGCTCGCCAACCTGGGAGCCTTGCAGGGAACGGCCGGCCGCCTAGTGCAGCGATTCTACGACGACGAGCCCTCGCTGCATGCTGAGCTCAGTCGGGCCGGCAGCGAGCTGGCGGCCCTCAGCAACCTGGATACCGATCTGACTGCGACCAGCGAGCTGGTGGCCGGGGCCGCGATTCAGGTCGAGGAGGCGGCCGCCAATCTGCGCCGCTATCTGGATACCCTGGACCTGGACCCGGAGCTCATGGACCAAGTAGAGCAACGGCTCACTCAGGTGCATGACCTAGCCCGCAAGTACCGGGTACCATCGGACCGGATCCCGGAGGCCTTGGCGGCCCTGCGTGCGGAGCTGGCGACCCTGGAGCAAGACGAAACCACGCTGGAGACCCTGGCCCGGACATGCGACCAAGCACGCACGGCCTTCCTCGCCGCTGCCGAGCAACTCTCCCAGGCCCGCGCCCAGGCGGCACAGCGACTTACCGATACGGTCACCCAGGCCATGCAAGAGCTCGGCATGCGCGGTGGGCGCTTCGCGGTGGAAGTCGCCGGAGTCGAGCCCGAAGCGGCCACCGCCCAAGGGCTCGACCGGGTAGCCTTCCTAGTCAGCGCCAATCCGGGCCAGCCCCTGCAACCCCTGGCCAAGGTAGCCTCCGGCGGTGAGCTGTCTCGCATCAGCCTCGGCTTGCAGGTGGCCACCGCCGAGTGCGGTAGGGTGCCGACGCTGGTGTTCGACGAGGTGGACGTGGGGATCGGCGGTGGCGTGGCCGAGATCGTCGGCCGGCTGCTACGAACCTTGGGCGAGGCACGCCAAGTCCTGTGCGTGACCCACCTACCCCAGGTCGCGGCACAGACCCATAACCACCTACTGGTCCGCAAGCTGACCCGAGACGACCAGACTTACACCGCGATCGAAAAATTGGACGCGACCGAGCGCGTGGGTGAGGTAGCACGCATGCTGGGAGGCCAGGAAATCACCCGCAAGACCCGGGACCACGCGCGGGAGATGATCGAACGCTCCCAGCATTGAGCCCCGCCGGGCACCAGCCCCACCGCCCACCGAAATACCACGACCTCATTGTTGTCGGCTAACAAAAATTGCAGGTACTCGAATAAGGCATCTTTCACTTTTTCGGCAATAAGTAATTCAATGGTTTGCTGTCACCTTCAGCAACGCCACGATATTCGCTTAGAATACGGTAACACTCCTGCTTTGTATCCATCCCCGAATCTATGACACTAATCGGATAACCGTGCTTTAATAGATACAGATTCATCACCAAACGGGATGTGCGTCCGTTGCCATCGATAAAAGGATGGATATCGACTAGCCTTTGATGCAGGTGGGCGGCCATCTTCACCGGGTGCATATCGCCCTGATTTTCGTTGTAGAAAATAAAATAACCCTCTACGAGCTTAAGGTACCAAATAGGCATCGGGGAATTCACGGCGCTTCCCGTCGGAGTGCAAGGTATAAACAGGTTGCCTGCGGTAACGTCCCGCGTCACGGTCTCTAATGCCTTTGAGAATCAAGGCATGGATATGCAATAAGGCACATTCATGGTTGCCCGGGCAATGGGGCGGAAGCTATCCACGCCGCGCTTTAGGTCCCGGAGCGTCGCCATTTTTTGCGAAACCCGAAATGGGGTCCGTCCGATTTCGGGTGCAAAAAATTAGGCAACGGCCATTGCCTTCGGCGGCCCACGCTCGTCCTGCGTCCGTCCCGGCGCACACTCCGCGCGGCGCCAGGACTCCCGCAAGGACTTGACGCCGTGTCGCATGGCCTTGCATTTCGTCTCCGCCGGGCGCTCACGCGCCGCACTCCGACGAAACGCCCGGCCACGGCTACGCGGGGTCGTCGCACTCCGCTCGTCGCTTACGCTCCCTCGCTTTCCTGTGCTCCTCCACTGAGTTGATCGTAAAGTGTCGACAAGTCCTTTGTAACAGGCCACACGCGCGCAAAATCAAACTTCGCGTTCAATTGTTTACTTGCGTCCATGATTGCATGCTGTAAAGAATGAAAATGCGCTTTGATGCCTGCAAGCTCCTGTTGCTCTTGTGGAGTCACAGGAATCAATGGATTGGACGCATTCCTTTGGTTAGCCATAAGTTTTTTAATCGGGTATAGGCCCATTCAAAATTTGTCAAAGTCGACAGGGCGAGTGCGCATCAAAGTCGCGTAGTAGCAAGAAGACAGGAGAAAATAGAGGAAAACGGCAATTGGAGTTTTCCGATGACAGCCGTATCGAGGAACATTTTTCCCAGCTTGAAGATCCTCGATCCGAGCACAACAAGCGTTACGAGCTGATGGATATTCCGATCCTTGGTAATGTGTGCCATCAGCGGTGCCCCTATCGAAGAACACGAGGTCCGGCAGAAGACCTAATCACCACAAGCTAAATCACCACCGGTTTTTCAAGGCACCCTCGAGCATCGGCGTGTGCCATCAAGGCCCGCAGCTTGTCCGTCGTCGGCCGCTCGACCACACCGCATTCGGTGACGAGCGCATCCACCAACGCCGCCGGCGTCACGTCGAACACTGGGTTGCGGGCACCGACGTCCGGGGGGCTGAGCCGTCGGTCGCCACAGGTGAGGACCTCACTCGGGTCCCGCGCCTCAATGGGAATATCGGCACCGAGGCAAGTACGCATATCGATGGTCGAGGTGGGCGCGGCGACCATGAATCCGATGCCATGATAGCGGGCCAGCACCGCCAGATTATAGGTCCCGATCTTATTGGCCAGATCGCCGTTTGCTGCGATACGGTCCGCACCGACGATGACCCAACCGATGCCGCCCGCGGCCATCAGGCTAGCCGCCGCGCCGTCCGCCTGCACCGTCACCGGGATACCCGCATGCGCCAGCTCCCAGGCTGTCAGGCGCGAGCCCTGCATCCAGGGGCGGGTCTCGTTCGCATAGACCTGGGTGACGCGCCCGGCGGCATAAGCATTGCGGATCACGCCCAGGGCCGTGCCATAGCCGCCGGTGGCCAGGGCCCCCGCATTGCAGTGGGTAATCACATTCGTGGGGCCCCGGATCAGGGCGGCACCCAGGTCCCCCAAGGCACGGTTCGCCACCCGGTCTTCCGCATGGATCCTCCGGGCCGCATCCAAGAAGGCAGGCACCGGGTCGATCTTGCCCAGGGAGTCCGATACCTGCCGCATGCGTGCCAGTGCCCAGGCTAGATTCACCGCGGTTGGCCGCGCCGCGGCCAACCGCGCCATCTCCGGCTCGAGAGCGTTACGCCACCCCGTCCCCCGCTGCACATAGGCATCCCGCGCCGCCAGCACCACACCATAGGCCGCGGTGAGACCGATGGCCGGTGCCCCCCGCACCACCATGTCGGCGATGGCCTGCGCCGTGGCCGCTGCGCTACTCAAGCGCATGAAGTCGGCACGTTCGGGCAAGGCGCGCTGGTCGAGCAGATACAGCTGATCCCGATGCCAGACCACGGCGTTGTCCGGGCCGGCGGTGAGAGGATTCGAAGTTTCCACGAGAGCATCTCCCCCGAATGAAAGAGCACCTTGAAAAAGTCGAGATACTCATGCGAGGCTGGAAGATCCTGCCGGCCCCATGACATAACCGATTGATAAATCGTGTAGAATCGAGAACCGCGTTGTCGCTTTGCGGAATAAAAAATTGCCGGGATGCAATCTTGCCGAGGTCCCCGGAAAATTGGCGCCTATTGTGGCCGAATCGGCCACCCACTTCGATAGGAAATCTATCCCATGCAAGCGGAGCTTCTCCTTCATCCCCAATGGATCGTCCCCGTCGACGAGGCCGATAGCATACTTACCAACCACAGCCTAGTGGTTGCCGGCGGACGCATCCGGGCCCTACCGCCAACCCCGGAGGCACGGACCCAAATCTGGGCCGCCCAGGAGATCGAGCTCCCGGGTCACGCCCTGATTCCGGGTCTGATCAATGCCCATACCCACTCCCCCATGACCCTGCTGCGGGGATTGGCGGACGACCTGCCGCTGATGACTTGGCTCCATGAGCATATCTGGCCGGCGGAGCAGCGCTGGGTGGATCCCGAATTCGTCCGCGCCGGGACCCGGCTCGCCGCCCTGGAGATGCTCAAGAGCGGCACCATCTGCTTCAACGATATGTACTTCTTTGCCGAGGTCAGCGCCCAGATCGCGGCTGCGGCCGGCATGCGGGCCGTAGTCGGCATGATCCTGGTGGACTTTCCCACCCGCTTCGCCGACGCGCCGGAGGAGTATCTACGCCTGGGCCTGGAGCTGCACGACCGCTACCGCGACCATGCCCGGATCCGCACCGCCTTCGCCCCCCATGCCCCCTACTCGGTATCCGACGGCCCCTGCGCACGTATCCAAACCCTATCCGATGAGCTGGATGTTCCGGTACATATCCACCTGCACGAGACCCATGACGAGATCGTCCAATCCCTGCGCGATCACGGTGAACGACCCTTGACCCGGCTGGAACGCCTGGGCCTGCTGGGACCGAGCCTAGTCGCCGTGCACATGACGCAGCTCGATGACTCGGAGATCGCGGCCGTAGCCCAGGCCAACGCCCATGTGGTCCATTGCCCGGAGTCGAATCTGAAACTCGCCAGCGGCTTCTGCCCGGTGGCCCGGCTGCTGGATGCGGGTGTGAATGTCGCCCTGGGTACCGACGGCGCGGCCAGTAACAACGACCTAGATATGATGGGAGAGCTCCGAACCGCGGCGCTGCTGACCAAGGGTATCGCCGACTCACCGTCGGTGTTACCGGCCTATGCCGCCCTGCGGCTGGCCACCCTGAACGGGGCGCAGGCCCTCGGCATCGACGCCGAGACCGGCTCCCTCCAAGCGGGCAAGTCGGCGGACATGGTGGCCCTCGATCTGCGCGACCCGGACACCCAACCCGTCTACAATCCGGTATCCCAAATCGTCTATGCCGCCGGCCGCGATCAAGTCCGCCAAGTCTGGGTAGCCGGCCAGCACCTGATCCGCGACGGCGAGCCCACGACCCTGGATCCGACGGAGATCCTGAAGGAGGCCCAGGCCTGGGGAGTACGGATCGCCGCTACCGATTGATCTCTCGGGGACCACCAATCTTTCACGGTGCTCTTTTCGGAGTCGGTAAGGCCCAACCACCGGCATGAACCATAACCTATTCGCCCTGCTCCAAACGCGCTTCCCGCACGATCGCGACCGGTGCTTCCTGGAGACACCGGAAAACCGGAAACTCAGCTACTGGGAGCTCGAACACGAGTCCGCCTGCCTCCAACAGGTACTCAAGGACCAAGGCATCATGCCGGGGGACCGGGTCCTGGTCCAGGTCGAGAAATCCCCGCGTGCACTCGCGCTCTACTTGGCCTGTCTGCGCTGCGGGGCGGTTCATGTCCCCCTCAACACCGCTTACACCCCGAGCGAGGTAGCCTACTTTCTTACCGACGCAGCCCCGCAAGTATTGGTGACCCGATCCGAGTCGGTGGACCAGCTCACTTCCGCCACCGCCGCGGCTAGGGTAACCCAGGTCCTTACCCTGGACGCGGACGATACCGGCTCCCTGGCGACGCTTGCGGATACCGTTACGCCCGATCATTCGGTGACTACCCGCGAGCCGCACGATCTCGCCGCGATCCTCTATACCTCCGGCACCACCGGCCATCCCAAAGGGGCGATGCTGACCCACCGGAACCTGACCTCGAATGCATTGGCCCTACACCGGACCTGGGGATTCGTGCCGCAAGACGTACTCATCCACGCCCTGCCGATCTTCCACGCCCACGGTCTGTTCGTGGCCACGCACTGCGCGCTGTTGAACGGCTCGGCGATGCTGTTCCTATCCCGTTTCGACGCCGCGACCGTCATCGAGGCCTTCTCGCGCGCTACCCTACTAATGGGTGTTCCGACTCATTACACCCGATTGCTCCAACATCCCCACCTGACCGAGGCTCGATGCGCCGGTATGCGGCTATTCATCTCCGGCTCTGCCCCCCTGCTGCCCGCCACCTTCCATGCCTTCGAGCAACGTACGGGGCACCGCATCCTCGAACGCTACGGAATGACCGAGACCGGCATGATCACCTCCAATCCGCTCGTCGGCAAGCGGGTCCCCGGCACCGTCGGTTTTCCCCTACCCGAGGTCGAGGTGCGCTTGTGCAACCGGGATGGCCACCGGGTAACCGGCGGCGTGGGTGTACTCGAGGTGCGCGGACCGAACGTAGGCCGCGGATACTGGCGCATGCCGGACAAGACAGCCGCGGAGCTTCGCCCCGATGGCTTCTTCATCACCGGCGATTTGGCCACCCTCGACCCATCCGGTCGGGTCACCCTGGTCGGGCGGGCCAAGGACCTAATTATCTCAGGCGGCTACAACGTCTATCCGAAAGAAGTGGAGAATGAGCTCGACTGCCTCCCCAGCGTCGCCGAATCCGCGGTCATCGGCCTGCCGCACCTGGACCTGGGCGAGGCCGTGGTCGCCATAGTGACCTTACAACCGGACGCTACGGCAGATGAGGCCGGGCTCATCGCCCGATTACAGGGAAAGCTCGCCCGCTTCAAGCAACCCAAACGGGTGATCCTTACCCCCGCCTTGCCGCGCAATGCGATGGGCAAGATACGGAAAAACGAACTGCGGGCAAGGTTTGCGGAGACCTTCCGGGTACCTTGAAAAATTGGCTCCCTTGCGTTTGGTGTGGGTAGCACCATTTTTCCCATCGCGTAGGGTAGCCCGCTCCAAGCCTACTCTGTACCCTTCTTTTCGCCTGTAGGTTTGGACCCGTCGCCAGGCCAAACGTCGGAGGTCTTCATCAT
>Ga0209457_1000116_pt1 | contig 28373 bp, 31 predicted proteins | sample WorMetHEROISLAND_5_FD_187410 | JGI IMG/M metagenome (GOLD analysis project Ga0209457, IMG submission 187410) | Marine gutless worms symbiont microbial communities from Max Planck institute for Marine Microbiology, Germany - Olavius sp. 5 HERON... ... | reverse complement strand
AGCGAGGTTTCCACATTTTCCCTCGCCGCTGGGTGGTCGAGAGAACATTCGCCTGGCTGAGTCGATGGCGTCGCTTGAGTAAAGATTATGAATGGAAACCAACTTCGAGCAAAACACAGGTTTATTTCGCATCCAGTCGTTTGCTTCTCCGGCAAATCTGTAATCATCAGATACCCTATAAAATAGCTGTTCGTTGAGTTTTCATTCGGAGGAGCACAGGAAAGCGAGGGAGCGTAAGCGACGAGCGGAGTGCGACGACCCCGCGTAGCCGTAGGGCCAGGCGTTTCGTCGGAGTACGGCGCGTGAGCGCCGACGGAGACGAAATGCAAGGCCATGCGACACGGCGTCAAGTCCTTGCGGGAGTCCTGGCGCCGCGCGGAGTGCACGCCGGGACAGACGCAGGACGAACGCGGGCCGCCGAAGGCCATGGCCGTCGCCTGATTTTTTGCACCCGAAATCGGACGGACCCCATTTCGGGTTTCGCAAAAAATGGCGACGCTCCGGATTAATAAATTTTAGACAGCCTCTAATGGCGATTGCCGGAAAATGGAGTACCGGATTGGGCTGGATTTTCGTTCGTATTCTAAGGTGCGGCAACCGGCACCTAGTGGACTATGTAACGGTTGACGCAACACAGAAGACGGACGATAAAGACCACTGACAGAAATCGCCTAAACTACCCTTTCCAGATCTCATGTACAGACATGTTAGATACATCCGGCTACTCGCCGGTATCCTGGTCCTAGTAACCCGAGTCACCTTCGCCGCGGAACCGGCGGCTGCGGGTCCATCCCCTTCCGTCACGCCGGGCACGCTTGGTCGTCTCCATGGCACCCCCTACGATCCCCACGCCCGACTCGATCCGGAGGTCCAAATCCGGATCGCACTCCAACACCAAGTGGAGGGGCGTCCGCAGGAGGCCCTGAACATACTCTCCACCGCCATTGCCAACCATCCGGATCAGGCTCGACTCTATGCCGTGCGCGGCAGCCTGTTGCTAGCGGCCGACCGTATCGCCCTGGCGTTGGCGGACCTAGAGCAGGCGATCGAGCTTGCCCCGGACAACGTCGAGGCGCTAACCAACCGGGCCCAGGCCTACCGCCGGTTTGGTCGTATCGACCAAGCCCTGGCGGACCTGACCCATGCTCTGAATCTCGCCCCCGATTTTCTGGCCGCTCGCTTCAACCGGGGTGCCTTACGCTATGGTGCCGGCGACTATCAAGGTGCCCTCCGGGATTTCGACCGCTGCGTCGCCCTGGACCCTCACTTGCCCGCACCCTACTTCAACCGGGCATCGGCCCAGGATGCTCTGGGGAACAAGAATGCCGCAATCAACGACCTGGAGCGATTCCTGAGCCTTTCCCGTAACCAAGCCTGGAACAGACAAGCCCGACAAATGCTGCAAGCACTAAAAAATCCGGATAGCGTACCGACGGCACCCAGGCCCGAGCCGCTGAACCAATAAAGCTACAAAGAGCAATAAAGAGTAATTGAGAGGCTGTCTAGGAAGGAAGACAGTCTTTATAAAGACACCTTGGAAAATTCAAAGACGCCCGTGTGGAGTAGGAATACCCCGCCAACCTTTATGTACGTAACTGTTTGAAATCTAGGAGGAAAGCGAGAATCGCGTTTTCGTATCGAGACCTGAACGATTCCAGACAGGGAATTTTTCAGGGTCCCCGTAGAGACTGTCTGGAAACTTTCCTACGACAGGCGGCTTTACGGGAATTAACGCTTTGTTTCCAATAGTCTTATCCGTACAGAGTCTGCCTAAAAAAGGCAGGCTCCTAAGGGCACCTTGAATTCTCCGGAGTACTCTCAATGCCCATAGTGACAGAATATCTCGCGCATCATGCCGACCAACTGGAGGGTACGCGCATCGCTGACCCGGTAATACACCCGGTTCGCATCCTTACGTGCGGCCAAGATCCCTTTATCGCGCAATATGGCCAAGTGTTGGGAGATATTGCTTTGCGAGGTGCCGACATAATCCACGATCTTCTGGACGCTGATTTCCTGACCGCCGATGGTACATAGGATCTTCAACCGTAGGGGGTGCGATATGGCTTTGAGCGAGCGGGATGCGCGCTCGATGTCCTCGTCGTCGGCGAATAGATGGTCGGACATATCCCCCTGGTCCGAAATAGGCAACACGGAATTCGTCGGGCGGCTTAAATCACCTACCATGGCACAATACTCTCACTTTGAGAATTACGGACTCGGAGTGCGATAAGGCCACTTTAAAATTCAAGATGGCCGTACGATGCAAGGAAGCACTGCCATTTTTCAAGCACGCCAGTGATTGAAAAATGTGAGCGATGCGAAAATCGAGTTTTTGCTTCGCGACTTGATAAAGTTCCAGGGATGGAATTTTTCAGGTCGCCCATAATAATCTTTTTTTCCGGGGGTGCGAATCCTTAAGGAAACGCTGCATAATTGACTGATTCCAGCGAGTGTTTGTTGGAGACCTGTTTCCCCGCCATTTTGGCGTTATTCGCCCATTTTTCCCTTAATATCAGGGAGCACCTTGGGCGCATTCTGCCCGCAGGCGCTGGACCATCACCGGATGGTCCAGCGCGAATAGACCGTACAGCTGCGCCCCGTTTTTCGCCAGCCCCTTGTAGCGGGTCTTGCGGTGACCAAACAGGTCCCTCAGAATACGAAAGGCGTGCTCCACAGGTGAGCGCACCTTCGCCTTGAGCGTCTCGATCTGCTTGACTACCCGGCGCAGCTCGCGCTTTCTTCAAGCTCCGTGACCTACCGGAGCGTCGCCATTTTTTACGAAACCCGAAATGGGGCCCGTCCGATTTCGGGTGCAAAAAATCAGGCGACGGCCATGGCCTTCGGCGGCCCACGCTCGTCCTGCGTCCGGCCCGGCGCACACTCCGCACTTCGCCAGGACTCCCGCAATGACCTGACGCCGTGTCGCATGGCCTTGCCTTTCGTCTCCGCCGGCGCTCACGCGCCGCACTCCAACGAAACGCTCGGCCCTACGGCTACGCGGGGGTCGTCGCACTCCGCTCGTCGCTTACGCTCCCTCGCTTTCCTGTGCTCCTCCGCTGCGCTTCGCAGCGACCTTCCAATCGATAGCCTTGGGGGGCGGCTCTTTTGAAACGATACCGGGCGTCGAAAATCCGAGAATCGAGGCCGGATTTTCGGACACCTTGTGGAGCTTGCGCACCGTCCCTATCACGCCGCCTCGTTCTAAGACCTAGCGATCCATGCCGCCCCGTGGGTTCGAACAGCTCCACGGCCACGGCTAGGTTTACCGCACCGGCGGGGATTGGTAGGGTGGGCTGCGCCCACCGGAAAATATCGAGCAAGCGCCGCGGGGAGAAGATTCAGCCGCAAATAAACGCCAATGAACGCAAATGTGTTTAAGGGCACCTTGAGAAATTCAAGGTGCCCGTGCAGGGCAGGGATGCCCGGCTAGTTTTCAATCCTGTAAATTCCTGAAAAATCTAAGATAAGTGAAAATCGCAGTTTCGCTGCGCGACTTAGAAAATTCCAAATATGGAATTTTTTAAGATCCCCTTAAAAAGTCGACGAGGATGAACCCACCTCTCGGCGTGCTCTCGGGTGTGTGCCGTTGAAACCGGCAAAGTCTTGGGTCCTGGGTCTTTGGAATCCGTGTACGAGAAGGCTTTGTGCCTCGAGCTGGCCGAGCGCTGACCTCAACCGAGTATTTTTCGGCTCATTGGCGGCAAGAAAGAAAATATCGAGGAAGCGCAAAGGTGGGCACAGCCTACCCTATGGTCGGCTGGAGGCCGCCTTTTTAGACAGTCTCTCAGTATTTCCTTAGGAATTCTTCAAATTGCAAAGCGAAAACGCGATTTTCACCGTACTCCGATTATTCAAGCAATCTCGGTGCTTAAGGCTGGCGGGGCATTCCGACCCCGCACAGGTATCTTGGATTTTTCAAGGTGCCCATCAGGCTCCGCTTGTCTATGTATCCCCGCGTTCATACGGGCTTGCAGAATATTTCGGATATGTTACAAAGGCGCTAATTTCAAGGTACCAATTTTTCATTGGCCGATCTTCGAGTCTCCTTAGCTTGTCTCACTTCAAACCTTTTCTTCGCATGCCCCGCGAGCTGCTGATCCTTCGTCACGCCAAATCGGACTGGGGCGCAGGTGTTGCCGGCGACTTCGAGCGTCCCCTCATCAAACGAGGCAAGAAGGATGCACCGTGCATCGGTAAATGGCTGTATCGGGAAGGACTGGTGCCCGACCTAGTGATCAGCTCGCCGGCGCAGCGGGCACGGCAAACCACGGAAAAGGTCTGTAAATCGATGGACTATGAGAAAAAAAAGATTCAATGGAAAGATACGGTATATACGGCGGATGCGCCGGGGCTGCTGCACCTGCTGAGACACACCTCACCCGAAGTGCATACCCTGTTGCTGGTCGGGCACAATCCGGGGCTGGAGGATCTGGTCCGTTATCTCGCCGGCGACGAAGTGGAAACGCGGACGAATGGCGGTAAGCTGCTCCCCACAGCTACCCTGGCGCGGCTGGAGATAACGGACAATTGGGAAGCCTTGGTCCCGGGCTGCGCCCAGCTGATCGCCATTACCCGTCCGTGCAAACTGGTGGATTGATCCTCCCGCCTATGATAGACGAGTATCGATGGTGCTCGATTCGTAGCGATCTTGCGATTGATCCCATCGGAGTACCGGTGGCCAAAAGCCCCCTCCGGAGATTGTGAAAGAATTTGCCCTTAGGTTTTGGCGGTGTCGTTTTAATTTTGTTGTATCCAGTGTAGCCGGTCCCGTGAAAAATCCCACGTTCGAGGTTTCCTTGATTCGGCAAGGACAAGATTCGTAATTGAAAATTCAAGGTCCCCCGTAGTGATGGTGCGATAGCGGCCTCGGAATGCCGCAACCGAAAACCCCTCTCCCCTAGCGGGAGAGGGGTTAGGGGAGAGGGGGAGTAAACAGGAGGCTTGGATACCGGCTCTATTCGGTGGGTGTCGGTCGATAGAAGGCACCTGAAAAATTAGCCGTGCTATAACGTAACTATTCAGGACCTCTTGCCAATCGGTAGGCTACACATGCAACCTAGGCTTATGCTGGAATAACCCACCCTAAACCATTCTTGCGTGAAGTGGGTTGCGGTGCAGATGGCGCTCATTGAGCAGCTGCGCGAGCGCATCCGGGAGTTGGAAGCGCGCCTAGCCAAGGATAGCCACAACTCCAGCCGGACGCCATCCTCGGACGCACCGTTCAGGAAGCCGCCACCACGCTCGCAACGCCAACCAAGCGGGCGCAAGCCCGGTGGATAACCGGGCCGACGCGGTGTCACTCGCTCCCTGGTCGATCACCCCGACCAGTGCGTGATCATCCCGTTGACGGGGACCTGCACCTGGAGCGACGCCAAGCGGTCGAGGTGGAGATCCAGCGTAAGGTCATCGAGTACCGCATTGTCGGCGGAACCTGTGCCTGTGAGCGCGCGCAACGCAGCACGTTTCCTGCAGGGATTGAGGCCCCGGTGCAATACGGACCGGGCGTATTGGCCTTTGCGGTCTACATGACCCAACCGTTGTTGCCCTAACCAGCGCACCGCCGGCTGGCCGGCCTTGGGATCTCACCGGGGGCCCCTCCCGCGGGCACCGTACGGGTGGCCCCGCCACCCGCCTGGAGGCGCCCGTCAACGCGATTCGCCGCGCACTCATCACCGCGCCAGTGGTCCATGCCGACGAAACCGACCGGCGCGTGAACGGCAACCTGTACTGGCTACACGTACTCAGCACCGACCGGCTTACGGCCTGCTTCCCTCATCCCAAACGTGGTGCCGAGGCCCTGGATGCGTTCGGTTTGTTGGCACCGTTCGCTGGCGTACTCATGCATGACCACGGGTCAGCCTGCCAGCGCTACTCATGTTGGCATGCCTTCTGCAATGCCCATCATCTACGTGAGTTAACCGCTATCGCTGAGAGGTCCCCAAGTCAGCCGTGGGCAACCGATACGATCGCGCTGTTGTGCCAGCCAAGCCAAGGCCCTGGTCGGCGAGGCCCAGGCCCAGGACCTCAAGGCATTGCCCACCGGCGACGTCGAGCGCTTGCGGACCCGCTACGACACTATCCTCACCGAAGCCGAAGCTGGCAATCCTCCCCGTACCCGCCGTCCTGGCACTCGCGGGCGAGTCAAACAATCCCCGGCCTGCAACCTCATTCGGCGACTGCGCGAGCACCGCAACGAGGTCCTGCGCTTCCTCACCGACCGGCGCGTTCCCTTCGACACCAACCAGGCCGAACGCGACCTGCGAATGCCCAAACTCCAGCAGAAAGTCTCCGGTTGTTTCCGCTCTGAAACCGGCGGAGATGCCCTTGGCATCATCTGCTCCTACCTTTCGACCCGCCGCAAACAGTCCGACGACCTTTTCAACTCGCTCGTCCTGACGTTCCAAGGGCAACACCCAATGCCCCAATTGGAGTAGCTGAATAGTTACGCTATAACTCGGTTGCTTCCAGGTATCCTGGATCTGAAAGATATCTCTGGCATCGAATCCTAAAATCAACAAAACAACAACATTACCCATTGGCGGGTGCTCAGTGGCCTTAGATCCACCCATTGAGCGCCTTTACAGGGATTCTGCGCTTCCGATGCCCGGAAGCCCACGCTGGATAGGCCCGCGAATTCTTTCACCTCTTCCGGGAGAGGGGTTGGGAGGAGGGAAGAGTAAGCAAAGATCCTCGGTACTTTCGGGGGCTTGAAAAATTGCATCTCTACGATTCTTCACGTTTTGAGACGAAAGCCTAGCCCTCGCTTCGTCCCGATTTTCAAACCTATAGGTACTTGAAAATCAGTAGGGCATCCCTGTCCCGCGCGAGCACTTTGGAAAATTGCAGAGTATCCTTACCCTGCACGGATATCTTGCACGGATATCTTGATATTTTCCAAGGTACCGTTCATAGGCGATAGAAAAGCTCGCGGCCCTACTTGTCGCCTCGGGATCATATGGAAGAGGAAGAAGCAATGACTGAACTGCTCGACCGTCTCATCCAGGATCACAGACACCTCACCCGCGTGCTCGATCTGCTCGAACACCTGTTGGACCGGTTCCACACCGGCGACGAGCCGGATTACGCGCTGATGTGCGAAATGCTCGAGTACATGGAAAGCTACACCGATCAGGTCCATCACCCGAGCGAGGAGAACCTGTTCGACCGGCTTCGAGCGCGCTCCCACGAACACTATCCGGTGCTCGGCCGGTTGGCCGAGCAACATCTGCAACTCACCCGAATCAACAAGCGTTTTCGCCAGTCGGTAGAAGGCATCGTGCATGAGGAAGTCCTGCGGCGGGATCAGGTGGAAGTCCAGGGACGGGAGCTGATCAAGACCTTACGGGAACACCTGGAGCTGGAAGAGCGCGAAGCCTTTCCGCTGGCCAGGGAACGGTTATCCGCAAACGATTGGGATGAGCTTCTCCCCGCAGATGACGAAGATCCCTTGTTCGGGCCCATAGAACGCAGACACTTCCAAACACTGTTCCAGTACCTGATGGAACAGTGAACAATTCACCGGCCGTGCCGGGCAGGTATGCTCGGCTATTTTTCAAGCCCATCAGTGCTTGAAAAATGGGAGCGAGGTGAAAATCGCACTTCGTATAAAGACTTGAGAAATTGCGTATCGTTTTAATTTTGTTGTATCCGGCGTAGCGAGCACCTTGAAAAATCCCAGGGAAGTTGTCTTTCAGGATTTACTCGACAGCAACAAGATTAAAACGCCACTCCACTTTCTCAAAGCATCCGTCAGTCTTTCGCGACTTCTTCCTCGATCACGGCAAACGCCTCTTCCAGGTGCTGGAAGCTATGATCCCCACCGTCGAAGATCAGGAGTCTACCGCAATCGCGGTACAGAGACTCGGCGACGCGATAATCGATAACCTCGTCCCCCCGATCCAAAAACAGGGTAGTCGGAACCCCATCACAGGGGGTATCGATCCCGTATTTGCGGGTGCTCTCGATCAGCTCCCGATCGACGCGGTAAGTCTTGCCGTAGGCGGTGGTCTGGAGGGTACCCGCATAGTCTTGCAGCAGGTCCCAAGGAGTGAGCGCCGGGTTGATGAGAAACAGATGGGCGAAGGTAAACCGCCGGGCCAAATATTGGGCATAGAAGCCACCCATGGAGCTGCCGACGACGATGGGCGGTCGCTCTTTATCCCGCGGCCGGTTGAACAGGGTGCCAAGCTCTGCTATCGCCGCATTCGGTTGATGGGCGGGATAGGACGGTGACAGGACGCGGCCAAGTCCCAACCACTCGCGCAGTGCGGCTGCCTTTTGGGAGTGACCGGAGCTATTGAGGCCGTGTAGGTAGATCAGCATCGTCGGCTTCCAGCCGTTGCATTGTTTTAGGCGATTGCCGAAAAACAATGTACCAGCTTGGGCCGGATTTTGGTTCATATTCAAGGCGCGGCAACCGGCACCTAGTGGACTCTGTAGCGGTTGCCGCAACACGGAAGACGGCCGGAAAGACCAGCAAGACGGTATTGCATTGGACAGAAAGCACCTTACTATCGAGTGTCGTTCTCAGGGTGTGCTTACAGCTTTCAGTGCGGCCCGAATGATCTCCTCGGAGGTCATGGCCCCATCGTCTACCGCCCGGGCCATCCGGTTGGCATCGGCGGGTCTGTAGCCGAGGGCCATGAGTGCATCCACCGCATCGTTCAAGGTGGAATCCCTAGGATCACCGGATGGTGGCGAGGACCCGGTACCCACCGACGACCCGGGAGATTCCGCATCCACCCGGTCCCGTAGCTCCATGACCAGACGTTGGGCCGTCTTCTTGCCGATGCCGGGTAACCGAGCCAGGGCGGCTGTGTCCTCCTGCCGGACACAGAGCGCGAATTCTTGGGCGTCCATGCCGGAGAGGATGACCAGGGCCATACGCGCGCCCACGCCATTGACCTTGAGCAGATTTCGGAACAGGGTCCGGTCGCCCGCGTGCAGAAATCCGTAGAGGGCTTGGGTATCCTCGCGGACGATCAGATGGGTGATCAAGGTGACCTGATCCCCGACTGGTGGCAAATCGTAAAAGGTTGATATGGGAACATCGATCTCATATCCGATGCCGCCAACATCCAGCATGAGTCGGGGCGGGTGCTTGTAGACGATCTCGCCGCGGAGTCTGCCGATCATGGACGGAAATCTCGCCAAGATGCCGCGACCCTGCGGCGCGGCGGAAGGCCCATGGCGTGGGCGTGACACAAGGCTAGGGCGAGGGCATCGGCCTCGTCCTCCGACGGCGTTTCCGGGAGGGAGAGCAGGAGGCACACCATGTGCTGGATCTGGGACTTCTCCGCCCCCCCGGTGCCGACCACGGCAAGCTTGACTGATTTGGGGCTGTATTCGTGGACTGGCATGTTCTCCCTGAGCCCGGCGCAGAGTACGGCCCCCCGGGCCTGACCGAGCTTCAAGGCCGCGGTGGCATCGCGGGCGAAGATGAGCTGTTCTACCGCTATCTCGTGGGGTTGGTACTCGGCCACGACCTGGGCGATGCCGTCGAAAAGTCGACTCAACCGCTGAGGCCAGGGCAGGTGGTTGACCCGAATACAGCCGCCGGCGATACGTACGCTGCGGGTGCCATCCGTATCGATCACACCATATCCGGTGCTGCGGGACCCAGGGTCGATACCCAGGACACGGTGGCTTGGCCGAGACTTGAGTGGCATCGGTTTCGGGTCTTTCAAGGGCGCCTTGAACAATCCAAGGTCCTCTCGATTATCCTGTACGTCTTCTCGGCTCCTACCCCTCGGCCTTAGGCAATTTCTGTCAAATGAAATACCATCTTGCCGGTCTTTTCGCCCGTCTTCCATGTTGCGGCAACCGTTATCTAGTCTACTAGGCGCCGGTTGCTGCGCCTTGAATACAAACGAAAATCCAGACCAATCCGGTACATCATTTTCCGGCAATCGCCTTATCGACCGCCGAGCTTCCTTCCGAAATCCCGTTCGACTGTGCTCAGGTCGACATTCAATTGTCTGGCAATCTCGCGGTATTTTGCGTTGCGGGCGTCGTTGGTGCGATCGACCAGCCTTTTGACCTCCAGGGTATGCCGTGTCGCTTGCAGATAGCCGCGGCTGGTTTCGGTGACCCATCCCGCCCGTTTGGCGTCGTCGACGGATAGGGCGTAAATAACGGTAGGCAGCAAGAGTGTGGAAATCAACACACTGGCCCAGGCGACTTGCTTGACGGTACCGATGCCGGCTCGTTTCTTCATGGCTCGATCTCTGTTCCAAAGAGCTCCGGATGCTCGCTCAGAGTATGCTCGACGGTCTTGTCGAGCTTGATATTGACCTCTTGCTCGATTTTTACGTTGACATTGATTTCGATCGGCTTGTCGGGTGCCTCGACCTTGACCCGCGGTGAGCAGCCGGCACCGGCGGCGATTGTCAGCAGGATCCATATGATCCCGGATACTTGGCGGATACCGACGAGCCGGGAGCCGAGGTCGAGCATCCGGGTTGCCGGGCGGCTCTGCTTTTCCGTGCCGATCATACACATGGGCGTTGTGCTCCCCTGTCCGGTTTTCGACCCGAGGACTGTGCCCTGGGCACCGACATTCTCAGTGGAAATAGCGGGATAGGAAGGCCCCGAACCGCTCGGCGAAGGTTACGATCGATAGGCTACGCTGGGCAATCGTATCAAGCTCCCCGTCGATATTGAAGCTGAGCTTGAAGGGGTGACCATCGTATAGATCGGGATTGGCACCCGCGAGGGTGATCGAGAGCCGTAGGTGATCCTGGGTCCTGCCGTTCAAGGTGATGGATAGATCGGTGTAATGGAAGTTCCACAGGGCTTCGAGCAAGAGCTCCGTTTGGCTGTTCTGCGTGAAGAACGCCGGCTTTGTCCGGGGTCGATAATGCAGCACGCCGGGTGCTTGGGCGCGGATCGAGCCCTGGTCGACCCTGACTTGGGAGCCGCGGATACGCAGCAGGATACGCCCACTCAAGGTCCCGATGCCCTGGAGTCCCTCGGTCGGGAGCAACCGAAGCAGGTCGTTCAATGCGATGTCACGAAACGTCAGAACGACCGGGTGCTCCGCCTCCGGCCGATCGAGCCGTAACACGAGGGGTTCCGCTTGTACGCGGCCGCCGCCCCAAGCGAACCGGAGCTTCTCGATCCGAAGGGATGGCATATTTTCGGTGTGGAACCGGATCAGACCCTGGCGCAAGGGTACGCCGATATCCATGAGGCCGATCCGCATCTCTTGGGTCCCGAGTCGGCTTCGGACCGTCCGACCCGCGCGCTCGATCCTTGTATTCATCTCCCGGATCGAGACTCCTGGTGCCTCGAACCCCAGGTCGTGCAACGCCAGACGTACATGGGAGGTGGAAACACCCGAGACCCAGGACAGACCACCGCTCACGGCCAACGAGCCTTGTGCCTTGTCGACCAACTCCCCGAGTGCGGGCACCAAGTCTCCCGGCTGTAAGCCACGCGGTGAAAATCGAATCCGGTCGAGCTGGTAGCTCAGCTCACCGATGGCCACCCCGAAGTCGTACCTCCCTCGAGCGGAGAGCTTGAGCGGGACTTGGTGTCCGCGGGCCCCGAACCCGAACGTCATGGCTCCGTCCCATCGACCATCTGCCTTGCCGGTCAGGGTCAAGGCCGGGAACTCGCGGGGGGTCGTAAGACTCTCGACCAGCGCACGCCTCATGTGCACCGAGATCGTTTGCCCCTGATGCAAAGAGAGAGTAAGGTCCGAGACGGCGACCGCCGGCTGGTCAAACGTTAGGCGCCCCCCTTGGGTATCGAGCTTCAGGTCGATGGTCTGGGTGGTGGGATTCCAGATCGCGGACAGGTCGGCCTGGGGCAGAGTGCCGATGAGCTTCGCGGGCTGCTGTCCGCCCGTGACCACCAAGACCGCGGGACGGCCCGGTAGGGTCAGTGCCAGTGACGCGATCCCACCAGCATCGAGATGGGCTAGCGGTCTTCCCGCCGCTTGGCGGGCGCAGAGCGCGATGGGGCGTAGCAACCGGATGCTCCCCAGCTCCAGGTGCCGTACCTTGACCGCTATACAATCGTCCGCGTTGAGTACCCAGCTTCCGTCCTCTTGTTTCAGGTGGCCCCGAAGCTCGATTGTGCCCCCGGTCAGGTGGTTGCCGCCCTGATTGGTCTCGGCAAGATCCAGCCGCGTGGAGATCCGACCTTGTATCCGGGACGCCGTCCCGGCTAGCTGTGCGTCCAGTGCCCGCAGGTGGAAATCGATCCCATTTTGCACCCATATGGTCGGGTCGAGCCGGAGTCGGTCCAGCTCGAATCCGGGCCCGTCCTGCGATTTTGCCGTATGCTCGATACGGCCGGAGGCCATCCCGGCGAGCTTTGATTGGGTCGGGCTTTGGAGGGTAAAGGCGAGGGTACCCGTGGCACTGTGATGCTCCAAACCGATACTCGATGCGAGGGTGAGCGCATGTCCCTCGACACCGGAGACCCGGAAACGCACGGGTGGGTCCCGGCCGACCAAGTGGCCGTTGATCTCCCAGGGTGCCACTAGCACGGCCAGGAGCGAAGCCCCGGCCAGGGAAAGGTCCGCGTCCAGGCGTCCCGAAGTCTCCGCCAGCCGGCCGGGGAGAGCGAGCCCCGTGAGTTGGAGGGAGACTTTCCCGTGCGCGGATACCTGCTCCAACGGGTGTTCGGAGCCGATGGGCCATGTCCCCTTCAGCCGAGCCTGCAAAGATACCCGGCCGTCGAGGCCCGTACCAAATCCTGTCGCCTTATCCAAAATGGCCGGATTCAGACCCAAAGCGTCCAGGTCCAGCGCGAAGTCCAGGGCCGATCCTGCGTCCTCGGCCTGAGTGGCCCGAATCCCGAACTGTACCTGTGATCCGGCCAGATAGGCTTGCAAGTCGCCGGTGGCCGAAAGCCGTCCGCTTCGGTCCTGCTCTAGCCGTGCCTCCAGCGCAAGCTCCCCCCGGACCTCCTGGTAATGCGGCTCCAGTTGGGCCACGAGCTTCCAGTCGCCTGTGTCCGCCCAAGCCAAAGTTCCGCTCAGCGGAACATGTAGGGCTCCCAGGCCTGTTTCCAGGCGCAACCGGCTGGTCCGGAGCTCGATGCTCGCCGTGGGGAGTGCCAGCATTTCGAGGGCGGTGGTCTCCGACGTGGTGGGCAGGGATAGGCCCGTGAGCCGAGGAATCCCGCTATCTTGGAAGACGAAGCTCAGGTCCGCGCCCTCGATCAGGACCTTGTCCAAAGGATGGCCGTGCAGCAGGCGAGCCGGATGAAACAGCAGGGTCAGCCGCTCCAGACGTTGCTCCCGGCCGTGCCCAAAGCTTATGTTCGAGAGCGACAGATGGTGGGGAGAGAGGCTCTCGATGGTGAAGTCCGGGTCGCCGAGACCGTTCGCCGCCAGTCGGTGCTTAGCCCAGCTCGGCAGGAGCAGGCCGGCTGCGAGGGTGACCAGAGCAACAACCGACAATGACCAAGCCAGGACTCGAAATGTCTTTCTCATAGCTTCACAAGGTTCCGAGATTCCGGAACCCTTGCCGAATGTACCAATTGTCGAGTTCCGACGGACCCTTCCAGCTCATTTGGGTGTGGCCCTTTTGAAACGACGCGGAGAAACCCGGAAACAAAGACTCAGCTGATCATGGGATGAGTTGTGCCCACCATTGGGCTTGCTCGATATTTTCTTTTTTGGTAACTATGTAACTATTCAGGACCTCTTTCCAAGCAGTAGGCTACGCTCGTACCCTGTAACCATACCCGAACTGAACTCCCTAACCAATTCTCCAGAAAGCCCTGACGACGGGCTGAAGCGGCTGCATGAACAGGTTGTGGAGCAGGCTGCGATCATTGAGGGGCAAACGGCGACCATTGAGCAGATGCATGAGCGCATTCAGGAACTCGAAGCACATCTGGTTAAGGATAGCCACAACTCCAGCCGGCCACCATCCTCAGACTCTCCGTTCAAGAAGCCACCACCACGTTCGCGGCGCCAACCCGGCGGGCGTAAGCCCGGTGGACAACCGGGGCGGCGCGGCATCACCCGCTCCCTGGTCGATGACCCCGGTCAGTGCGTGATCATCCCGCTGCCGGGACCTGTGCGGGCGGGCGCGGCGGCACCGAGATCGCCACTACGGGACTCGCAGAGCGACGCCCGGTGATCGAGGTGGTGATCCAACGTGAGGTCATGGAGTACCGCATTGTCAGCGGGATTTGTGCCTGCGGGCGCGCGCAACGCAGCACGTTTCCCGCGGGGATCGAGGCCCCGGTGCAATACGGACCGAGCGTGTTGGCCGTTGCGGTGTACATGACTCAATATCAGCTGCTGCCCTACCAGTGCACTGCCGGGGTACTCAATGAGCTGGCCGGCCTGGCGATCTCACCGGGTACCCTCCAGCGCGCCGTACAGGTGGCCGCCGCCCGCCTGGAGGCGCTAGTCACCGCGATTCGCGACGCCCTCGTCGCGGCGCCAGTGGCCCATGCCGATGAAACCAGCCGGCGCGTGAACGGCACTCTGCGCTGGCTGCCTGTGCTCAGCACCAACCGGCTTACGACCTACTTCCCTCATCCCAAACGCGGGGCCGAGGCCCTGGATGCGTTCGGCCTGTTATCCCAACTCGTGGGCGTACTGGTGCATGACCACGGGTCAGCCTGCCAGCGCTACCAATGTCTGCATGCCTTCTGCAATGCTCATCATCTGCGTAAGCTGATCGCCATCACTGGGAGGTCCCCGAGCCAGCCGTGGGAAACCGATATGATCACGTGCCAAGCCAATACCGTGGTCGGCGAGGACCAGGACCTTGAGGCGCTGACCACCAGCAACGTCGAGCACTTGCGGACCCGCTACGACACTATCCTCAGCAAAGCCGAAGCCGGCAATCCTCCCCGTCCCTGCCATCCCGCCATCCCGGCACCCGCGGGCGGGTCAAACAATCCCCGGCCTACAACCTCATTCGGCGGCTACGCGATCGCCGCAACGAGGTCCTGCGTTTCCTCACCGACCGGCGCGTTCCCTTCGACAACAACCGGGCCGAACATGACCTGTGCATGCCCAAGCTCAAGCAGAAAATCTCTGGCTGCTTCCGCTCCGATACCAGCGCCGGGGACGTTGCCATCATCCGCTCCTACCTCTCAACTCTCCGCAAACAATCCGACGATCTTTTCAACCCGCTCGTCCTGACCTTCCAGGACCGCCCCCAATACCCCAAATTGGAGTAGCTGAGGTAGCTGAGATAGTTATCATTGGCGTTTGTTTGCGGCTAAATTTTCTCCCCGCAGCCTTTACTCGATATTTTCCGGTAGGCCGCAGCCTGCCCCCTAGGCAATCCCCGCCGGTGTGATCAACCTGGCCACGGAGCTTTTCGAATCCACGGGGCAGCGTGGATCACGTCTCAGAGTGAGGCGACGTGATACGGAGCTCCACAGGGGGTCCGAAAAACCAGTCTCGATTCCCGGATTTTCAACGCCCGGTGTCGTTCAAAAGAACCGCACCCATCTCATTTTGGGGATAGAAAAAGGACAGGGATGCTCAGCTAGCTTTTAAGCATGTAAGTGCTTGAGAGATAGATGTAAAGCGAAAACCGCATTTCCGCTTTGCGGCTTGGAACATTGCCGGGATGTAATTTTTCAAGGTCTCCCCATGTATCGATGTGGGCGGAGTGGAGCGAACCTGAATATAGCTGTCGCGGTCCTAAAAAAACGCAAAACGGCCCAGCTTTCGCAAACTGGGCCGTTATTCGAAAATCTGGTAGCGGGGGAAGGATTTGAACCTCCGACCTTCGGGTTATGAGCCCGACGAGCTGCCTGACTGCTCCACCCCGCAATAGAGCGGGTAATTTTACGGTTTGGTGGTTTCGGATGCAACCTCGGATTTGGGGAGGCTCGAAAACTCCATCCTTGGAATTTCTCAAGCACATACCTGCTTGGAAACCGACGGGTCATCCCTGCCTCCCACGAGCACCCTGAGCCCGTTGATTGTCTTGCGGTACAGGCCGATATCGCAGCGTGCGGCTATCCTGACCTATCCGACCGATGTCGCTGCATCGTGCTGTCCGAGTCTTCGCCGGACCACCGAGGGCATCCAGGATCCGATCGGCGACGCGAAAGGCATTGGCATAAATAGTCCAGGTGAAGGGCACGCTGCCGCCGGTGGGCATAAAGCTACCGTCGGTGATGTACAGGTTGTCCAGCTCATGGGCGCGGCAGTCAGGATTCAAGACCGAGGTGTTCGGGTCCGTGCCGAACCGGCAGCCGCCGGCGACTAGATTCTGTGGGGGCGAGCTACTCACGCCCCAGCTCAGATGCTCGGCGCCCATCCGTCTCAGGACCTCGACGCCTTTTTGCGCCAGGAATCGACCAACCTCCAGGTCTTGCGGATGATAGCCCAAACGGATGCGTGCTACGGGCAGGCCCCATTTGTCCTTTTCCCGGGAATCCAGGGATACGTAGCAATCGTCCACCGGGGTCCAGTCGCTGAAGATCTCGAAGCGCAGATAGCGTCCTGAGTCGAAGTAGGCCCGTATGCGGTCCTTCAGCGGCTTGCCCCAGATCAGGTTCCCATCCGCATCCCATTTCTGCGCGATGGCCCGGGAAATGGCATTGGCGTGGCGAAACATGAATTCCACCATCCCTCCCTTGCGTGGCTTCCCCGTCTTGGGATCGGAGAAGAGATACCAGTCCTGGAGTGCCCGATTGACGAATAGCCCCCGTGCCTTCAGGGATTGGGCAAGGTTCGGTGCCAAGTTGGCGTAGAGAAGGACTCCCGTACCCGCACCCCCGGCGGAGAAAATGAGGTTCTTGCCCACCTGTCCGTTACGGTTGGCCAACCCATCCGGGTGCTTGGGACCCGTGGACATGAGCAGTAGTCGCGCCGTCTCGATCGCTTGGCAAGCGACGACGTAGATACGGGCATCCAGGCGTTTTCGGGTACCGTCGCCGGCGATATATTCCACGGCCTCGATCCGGCCTTTGGAGTCGCTCAGGAAGCAGCTGACCATACAACCGGGGCGGATCTCACACCGTCCGGTGCCGACCGCCCGGTCCAGCAGGGCCGCCCGTGAGCTGCCCTTGGCCCCGGTGCTACAACCGTAGCTCCCGCAATAGTTGGTGTAGATGCAGGCATTACGTCCCATGGCGGGGCGGGACAAGATGGCTCGGGGCACGGGTAGGGGATGATATCCCAGGTCTTTGCAGGCGCGGTCTATCCAGCCGGAAACCGAGTGCTCGGCCGTCGGCGGGTAGGGGAAATCCGGGCTGGAACGCGGCTCTTGGTGCGGGTGGTCGATGACCTTTCCCGAGACCCCGACCCGGTGCTCGACCAGATCGTACCAGGGCTCCAGGGTTTCGTAGTCGATGGGCCAGTCCGCCAAGTTGGCCCCGGCGACCAAGCCGAAGGTAGATCCCAGTCGAAAGTCGGCGGGCTTCATGCGGTGGAAAAAGCCGCTCATGAAGTTGGTGGCACCACCCACGCAATTGCCGTTCCACCAGTCCCAGCCGGAATCGAAGGTGGATTCGGTCTCCCAGACACCCTGATCGTTTTGCTGCTCCAGCACATGGCGTTCGTCCAGGAGATTGGGTGTGTAGGTGCTGCGGCGGCAGCAAGCCATCTCGTCCTTGTAGAAATCGTCTTCCTCGAGCCAGGGTCCCTTTTCCAATACCACCACCGAATAGCCGGCCTCGGCTAGGGTCAGGGCCACGGGACTGCCCCCGGCACCGCTACCGATAACGCAGATATCGAAGTCTCGGCTCATGTCTTGCCCAGCCTGCCGTAGATCTTGTCGGCCGGGGGACGCGGTTGTCCCGGATCGTGCCCCAGCCATTTCCAGCCGATTCCGTCCGGATTGCCGCCATAGAGCGGATCCGCCAGCAGGGCCTCGAGACAGTAGGTGATCAGGTTGGACAGCCAGCGTTCTCCCGGTCCGCTGCTGGCGATCCGGCGCAGCAGGTCTTCGCGCCGTGCGGGTGCGATCCGGGAAAAAGGCCGACCTTCCCACGCCTCGGCAAGCTCTTCCAACCACCCGATGCCATCGAGGATGAAGCCCTTGATGTCGGAATCGAATCCGGGGTCGGCTAGGGTCCGATCGAGATAAGCGGTGGCATTCACCTCGCGAGCCCCCGGTGCATCCGGCTCCGAGGGCAGCAGGTGGTCCTGAACCGCCGCGATGGTTGCCCACTGGACCGGGTCCAGGGTCTGCCCCGAGACCTCCGGCATAGCTCCAGCACCGGCGGCCCATGCCACCGAGAGGCCGGGGGAGCAGGCGGCCAGCGAGCCGGCCTTGAGGAAATCCCTACGTTGCATGTCTCCTGCTGTCTCCACGTATTATCTCCGTGATTTCTTCGCCCGCTTGTATTCCGCCATGGCCTTAGGGCATCAGGCGATTGATCCGGGCAATCCAGGTCTTGTCCAGGGGGGCGTTCTGAAGAATTCCGGTGGCCCACCGCCACGCTTGCTACCATGCTTCGAAAAGCGTTTTCAGAATGCGGCGGCCTGCCAGGGATCATAGCCGGCTCGTGCCATATAGAGCAGGCCCAAATGGTCGGCCTCCGACTCCTGGGTGCGCGAGTACGGGAGCAAAACGCCGTGCTTCGCTCCCAGACCATAGGCTGCATGACCTAGTTGCTGGAGCGTCGCCATTTTTCGCGAAACCCGAAACGGGGTCCGTCCGATTTCGGGTGCAAAAAATCAGGCGACGGCCATGGCCTCCGGTGGCCCACGTTCGTCCTGCGTCCGTCCCGGCGCGCACTACGCGCGGCGCCAGGACTCCCGCAATGACTTGACGCCGTGTCGCATGGCCTTGCATGTCGTCTCCGCCGGCGCTCACGCACCGCACTCCGACGAAACGCCCGGCCCTACGGCTACGCGGGGTCGTCGCACTCCGCTCGTCGCTTACGCTCCCTCGCTTTCCTGTGCTCCTCCGCGGTTGCATGAACGGGTGGCGAAGCAGACGGCGCTCATTGAGCATCTGCGCGAGCGCATCCGGGAGTTGGAAGCGCGCCTGGCCAAGGATAGCCACAACTCCAGCCGGCCGCCATCCTCGGACTCACCGTTCAAGAAGCCGCCACCACGCCCGCAACGCCAGCCAAGCGGGTGTAAGCCAAGTAGACAACCTGGCCGACGCGGTGTCACCCGCTCCCTGGTCGATCACCCCGACCAGTGCGTGATCATCCCGTTGACGGGGACCTGCGGGGGACCTGCGCCTGCGGACGTTGCGGCACCAGGATCGCGGCTACAGTGCTCGCGGAGCGACGCCAGGTGGTCGAGGTGGTGATCCAGCGTAAGGTACATCGAGCACCGCATTGTCGGCGGAACCTGTACCGGTGGGCGCGCACAACGCAGCACGTTTCCTGCAGGGATTGAGGCCCCGGTGCAATACGAACCGGGCGTATTGGCCTTTGCGGTCTACATGACCCAATACCAGTTGTTGCCCTACCAGCGCACCGCCGGGGTGTTCAATGAGCTGGCCAGCCTTAGGATCTCACCGGACACCCTCCAGCGCGCTGTACGGGTGGCGGCTACCTGCCTGGAGGCGCCAGTCAACGCGATTCGCCGCGCACTCGTCGCCGCGCTAGTAGCCCATGCCGACGAAACCGGCCGGCGCGTGAACGGCAACCTGTACTGGCTACACGTGCTCAGCACCGATCGGCTTACGGCCTACTTCCCTCATCCCAAACGTGGTGCCGAGGCCCTGGATGCGTTCGGCTTGTTGGCACCATTCGCTGGCGTACTCGTGCATGATTACTGGTCAGCCTGCCAGCGCTACCCATATTGGCATGCCTTCTGCAATGCCCATCATCTACGTGAGCTAATCAGCTGTCGCTGAGAGGTCCCCAAGCCAGCTGTGGGCAACCGATATGATCGCACTGTTGTGCTAAGCCAATGCCCTGGTCGGCGAGAACCAGGACCAGGACCTCAAGGCATTGCCCACCGGCGACGCCGAGCGCTTGCGGACCCGCTACGACACCATCCTCACCGAAGCCGAAGCCGGCAATCCTCCCCATTCCCGCCGTCCTGGCATCCGCGGGCGAGTCAAATAATCCCCGGCCTGCAACCTCATTCGGCGACTGCGCGAGCACCGCAACGAGGTCCTGCACTTCCTCACCGACCGGTGCGTTCCCTTCGACAACAACCAGGCCGAACGCGACCTCCGAATGCCCAAACTCAAGCAGAAAGTCTCTGGTTGTTTCCGCTCCGATACCGGTGGAGATGCCTTTGCCATCATCCGCTCCTGCCTTTCGACCCGCTACAAACAATCCGACGATCTTTTCAACTCGCTTGTCCTGACGTTCCAAGGGCAACCCCCAATGCCCCAATTGGAGTAACTGAATAGTTACCATCCGCCCTTCGATATGGCTGGTCTTAGCACACACTCGACTTCACCAAAAGCCGGGAACAGAGCAAAATACTGCCGCTTAAGCGACTCGAAGAATTCCAAGGATGGAATTTTCCAAGGTCCCTTCATGAAAACAGCCGCCGCCACCAACGCCGGCGGCCCTTGGGGCTGGTGCCCAGGTTGTTGCCAAGTCGACCGGGGGCAAATGGCTCATGACCCAACCGGGTAAAGGCGGATCATCACTAAAGCCGCAGGAGACTCCGAGATCATTCGGGTCATAGATCTTGACCAAGCTCGGTACCTGCAAGTCGTCAGCATAAACGATGCCGCAGCAATCCTCCTGATGCTCGCGGCCAGCAGCCGCTCCATCTCGGTCAGAAAGGTCTCGACGCGGGCGGCATCCGCCGACTCATCGGGCGGCCTCTCCCCGACCGCATACAGGTACCAGCCATCCCCCGAGCAGGTACGCATCTGCTCCCAGAGGGCATCGAACTGATGCCAGCGCAGGGCGGCGGTAAAGCTACCCCTGAAGGCCTGCAGGTAGGCCGATGGTAGACCTTCGATACCAAGCATAATGATTCCGAATGAAGTGGATCCGGCACTGTGGCCGAGCAGGTAGAAGGTAGCGTTCTAAATTTGTTGTTGTCGAATAAAGAGGACCTTGAAAGACGGCCTCCCTGGGATTTTTCACAGTGCGCCCTCCTTTAGAGGCTGCCTAAGAACTAATCTATTGATTTTAATAGAACCGTATCCGTAGGGTGGGCTGTAGCCACTGGCCAGGCGTAGTATTTGGTGGGCACAGCCCACCCTACAGGTTAGTTAGTTTTTAGATAGCTTCTTAGAGCGGGAAAATTCCTTCCTTGGAATTTTCCCTCAACGCTAAGTCGAAATTGCGATTTCGACTTGGCTTCATTTTCAATCGGTAATCCGACTGAAAATGGCGGTACACCCTTGCACCACACGGATACTTTAAAATTACAGTGCCCGCTACACCGGAATACAACAAAATTAGAACACCACAAGGCAGAACAGCGTCGCTATTCAAAGGACGTTTCCGGCTGCTATATTTAGAGTTTTTTTCGATGGAAGCAACGTCTATGTCAGCACTTTTCGAATCCGAGCTTTCCGGATTGTCCTTAGTCGGTCGCGGCAAGGTCCGCGACATCTACCGGGTCGATAATGACCAGCTGCTGATCGTCACCAGCGACCGCCTCTCCGCCTTCGACTTGGTACTACCCCAGCCCATCCCCGGTAAAGGCGAGGTGCTTACCCACATCTCCGACTTCTGGTTCGAACGCACACGAGACTTGGTGCCGAATCACCGCTCCGATATCGCCCCGGAGCAAGTCGTCACCGACCCTCGGGAGAGGGCCTTGCTCGGCGACCGGGCCTTGGTGGTGAAACGGCTGAAGCCATTGCCGGTGGAGGCCATCGTGCGTGGCTACATCATCGGCTCGGGCTGGAAGGACTATCAGCGCAGCGGGGCGATCTGCGGCATCGAGCTGCCACCGGGACTCGCGCAGGCGGACAAGCTGCCGGAGGCTATCTACACGCCATCGACCAAGGCCGCCGCCGGAGAGCACGACGAGAATATCGACTTCGACCACACCGTCGATCTCATCGGCCGCGAGCTGGCCGAGCAGGTCCAGGATATCAGCCTACGCATCTACCGGACATGCGCCGAATATGCCCGCGAGCGGGGCATCATCATCGCTGATACCAAGCTCGAGTTCGGCCTCGACGCGGACGGTCGGCTGCATCTGATCGACGAAGTACTCACCCCGGATTCCTCCCGCTTCTGGCCGCAGGCCCAATACCGCCCCGGCAGTAGTCCCCCGAGCTTCGATAAGCAGTTCGTGCGCGACTACCTCGAGACCTCGGGCTGGGACAAGACCCCACCGGCTCCGGAATTGCCGCCGGACATCATCGCCAAGACCGCGGCCAAATACCGGGAGGCCGAGGAACGCCTGACCGGCCGAGGTTGATGCAACACCCATACATTTACTCGGTCCCTGTCGAAGACGAAAAAGAGCCCTGACGACAGTCGGAGCAGAGCACCTTGAAAAATTCAAGGTGCCTGTGAAAGTTCCGACGGTCAGAAACGCAGGCCCAGGAGTAGCCCGGCAGTAAAGGAAGCCGCGCTGGAGAGATGATCGGCAATGAAATCCTTCAGCGCGCCGCCATAGGCCACCAGCCAGTCGACGAAGCCATCGTAATCAGAAACGCAGGCCCAGGAGTAGCCCGGCAGTAAAGGAAGCCGCGCTGGAGAGATGATCGGCAATGAAATCCTTCAGCGCGCCGCCATAGGCCACCAGCCAGTCGACGAAGCCATCGTAATTCGACTCCATCCCGGCCCAGTCGACCTGGATGATGCCGCCGTACTGAAGGCTGAACAACAACACCAGCAGCAAGCCGCCGAGCACCAGCGCGATCTTGAAAGCGACCTTGAGTGCATAACCGACGGCCACGCCCACCATGAAGGAGAAGCCGAGCCGGAGGAAAAACCCGGACGAGAAGAGATCACCTTCTTCCACCACCGGTGTAACCGGAGAGGCTATCGGTTGTGTTTGCGGGACATCGTTAGGCATGGGCGTGGCCTCTTCCGCGAATGCAAGAACCGAACAGGGTCATATCGATTATTATCGAATTAGCTCGTTCGGGAAATTCAGGAGACCTTTACCGTCCCCGCGGCGGCATCAGGTCCGTGATCGAGCCATGCACCATCTCCGCAGCAAAGCAGATCGTCTCGTTCAGCGTCGGGTGGGGATGGATGGTCAGGCCGATATCCTCGTAGTCCGCCCCCATCTCCAGGGCCAGCACCGTCTCGCCGATGAGTTCCCCGGCGTTGGGACCGACGATGCCAGCGCCCAGAATACGCTTGGTCTGCGGATCAAACAGCAATTTGGTCAGGCCCTCGCCGCACCCACTGCTGAGTGCCCGACCACTCGCCGCCCAGGGGAACAGGCCTTTCTCATAGGCGATGCCCTGGGCCTTGGCCGTGGTTTCCGTCAATCCCATCCAAGCCACCTCGGGGTCCGTATAGGCCACCGAGGGGACTGTCAGCGGGTCGCACAGGGCTGGCAGCCCGGCGATGACCTCGGCGGCTACCTTGGCCTCGTACGTAGCCTTGTGGGCCAACATGGGATTACCCACCACATCGCCGACGGCAAAGATATCGGGCACATTGGTACGCATATGGACATCTACCGGGATGAAACCCTGCGCATCCACCTTGATTCCGGCCTTCTCGGCCGCGATGAGCTTGCCGTTGGGGCAGCGGCCGACAGCCACCAGGATGCGGTCGTAGGTTTGAGCTGCCGGGGCCTGTTCCCCCTCGAAGTCGACCCGAATACCATCGGCCGCCGGGCTCATGGCCGTGACTCGGGTGCTCAGCATGAGGCGGTCATAGCGCTGCCGGACGACCTTTTCGAGGGGACGCACCAAGTCCTTGTCACAGCCCGGGAGCAGTTGATCCAGTAGCTCCACTACCTCGATGCGGGTCCCCAGAGGCTGGTAGATGGTAGCCATCTCCAGCCCGATGATCCCACCGCCAACGACCAGCATCCGTCCGGGGATATCCGTCAGCGCCAGGGCCGCGGTGGAGTCCATGACCCGCGGATCCTCATGGGGGAACCCCGGAATCCGCACCGGGCTGGAGCCGCAGGCAATGATGGCCTGGTCGAAATCGATCGCGAGCCGGTCCGCCCCGGTCTCGACCAAAATGCGATTGGGGGCCACGAAACGACCGCGGCCTCGTACCACCCGTACCTTGCGCTGTCGGGCCAGTGCCACCAAGCCATCGGTCAGCTTCGCGACAACTTGATCCTTGCCGGCGCGCAGCTTGTCCAAATCGATCTCTGGCTCGCCGAAACGCACGCCCATAGCGGCCGATGCCGCCACCTCATTGATGATTCGGGCGGTATGCAGCAGGGTCTTGGAAGGGATGCAGCCGACGTTGAGGCAGACCCCCCCCAGGCGGTCATAGTACTCGACCAGAACCACTTGCTTGCCCAAATCCGCGGCGCGGAAAGCAGCCGTATACCCGCCCGGCCCAGCACCGAGCACCACCACCTGGGTGGATAGCTGGGCAGCGGGCGTTACCTCGGCGGGAGCCACGCTCGGCTCCGAGGGAGAGGGAATCGCCGGGTCATCCGCCGACGCGGCCTCCAGAGTCAGAATCGGGTCACCCTCCGAGACCTCGGCCCCGACCTCGACGGCGAGTGCGACGACTCGACCCGCCTCCGGAGACGGGACCTCCATGGTAGCCTTGTCACTCTCCAGGGTAATCAAGGAGGTCTCCTTCTCTATCCGATCACCGGGGGCGACCAACACCTCGACCACCGCCACCTGCTTGAAATCGCCGATAGCGGGGACCCTGACCTGGATATTCGTGCTCACGTAAAAATTCCCGTTGTTGCTGAAAGAGACTCGATGGGACCTTGAAAAGCCGCGACCCGGCCATTCTAAGGAGAGAGGCTTCTTGGCCGCCGGAATTCCGAGGGGACAATCGCAAGATCACTACGAATCGAGGGTGGTGTTATGATTTCGTTGTTTCCGGTGTGTAGGGAACATGTAGGGGCGATTCATGAATCGCCCCTACATGATCGGCTATTCCACGGTCATTAGGGACAACCCTTGCGATTGCCCATTCTCGGCAACAACAAGATCAGAACACCACCCTATAATCCAAGGACATCTCTGACATCGAATCCTAGAACCAACAAAGCAATAACACCACCTTTCAAGCCTCGATACCGGCGTTTGTCAGGAAAGAGACGACATCTATCCCGATAGAGGGGGATCTATCCGAACTTGTGGGGCCGAAAATCCTCGGCGTTGACGATGACAACACTGTCACCGGTAGCTCGAATCACGAACAGCCCTCGTTTTGCGCGTGTTGGTCACTGGACTCTTCCGCGCGCAGATAGGCGATCGCGCCCAGTATCCTACAGGCCTCGTATTCGGGCATGTAGCCTTTGACTTTCTTGAGGCGCTCGACGAAGGCTTCGACCTGTCCCACCCGCAGGGTTGTCTTGACCTACACGAGGACGATCTCCTGGCCATTGTGCGCATGATATCGAACTCGTAGCTCTCCCCATCCCGGTGGCCTTTGCGCCGGGTCGAGGTATCCCGGATCCGGATGTCCCGTTCGTTCAGCAAGCGGACCAGATCCCCTTCGACCAAGCCTTCCATCAGCTTGTCCCACTGGCCTTCGAACAGATTCCGTAAGGCCTTCAGCGCCTTGTCCGTCTCCTTAGGATAAGCGGGCTATTTCTCGGGTTATTTCTTGGAACTTACGGTCCGACTCCTGGAATTGCGGTCCGTCTCCTGGAACCTACGGTTTGTTTCCTGGAACATTTGCCAGACGTGTTCGAAATTCAATGTGTTTTCCATGATGTAAGTATACATTTTCAAAGAAGTTCTTCTGTATCTCAGGGCGGCATTTGTCAGGAAAAAGACGACATCTATCCCGAGAAAAGGGGCTCCGCCCGAGCACTTAAATTTTTTAAGGCGCCTTATCGTCTGCCGGGTCCGCAGTCTCACTGTCGGCTCGGTGTGACAGCAAGCCTTTCACCTTCCGCCAGTACAGCTTTTGCGTATAGGGCGCGGCAACGACACCACCGATCATCGCCTGCAACAGTAGGCTACCGGCCCCGGGGCCCGTATAAGCGAACGCGCCTACGGGTACGAGCAACAGCCATCCCACCAGAACGCTCGGTAATAGCGATCTTCCGAATTCCATAGCAGTCCCCCCTGTCACCGATCCGGACCTGTGGGCGCCTGGAAAAATCCCAAGGATGGAATTCATCGAGGTCTCCCCATATCAAAGCAAGGAAGCTCCGGCATTGGCCGCTTGCCCCGGACATCTTGGTCCCGCGCTGTCGGAACCCAAACGGTTTTGCTCCCCGCCCCCTTGCCGACCCCTCCCTGCCTGTACTTGGCATAGCGAACAAACAGGTCCGGTAGGGACACCAGCTCACAGCCCCGCTCGGCGAGGACGCGCCCCGGCGCACACACCGCAAAAAAGGTGGCGTAATTATCGATCATATCTTGCTCAATCAAGGTCTCGATATCGAGGCCGACAGAGACCCTGAGCCATGATCGCCATATACCATTATGAGGGCATCCCGATGCCGCTGCGAGCGGCCAATCCATCGAGCAAGGCCTCGAGTTTCAGGAACACACACCGAACCTGAGCGTAATAACGAGCCAACACCTCCTTGCGCTTGGCCGCGATCCTGCCACGATCGTCACCATACACCTCGCCCAATCGGTAGCCGGCTACATGGTGTCCCAAGACATGCTCGCACACGTCGGGGTCAACACATAAGGGGCGTGCGGAGGCTGGAAATGGGCGAACAACAAGGTACCCCTGTCGCTACGCATCACGGCATCCGCGAAGGTATTGAACCAATCATGAATATCCCGTTCCTCCCAGCGTGGGGCGATCCTTCTCCCGTCGCCCGTGGACCCGATCCCTTCGATCAACCTGAGCAAGAGCGGCACCGAGTAGGTCCAGATATGATCGTGGTAGCTATCCGGCAACATCAGCAGAAACTCCAAGATATGCGCCATCAAGCCGCCGGCCCGGGACGGATCCGCGCCCAACCATGCCGGCACCATGACACGGAACTCCACGCAGCTCGAGACCCTGGCGTGCGAGCAATAACCGATAATCCGGGAATAGGATTGGTACACCCGGATGACATAGCCCCGCGCTGCATAATCATCAAAGTAGGCGTTCTCTCCAGCTCGAACCTCTCCCCATGGTATTCCGGTGCGCCACCCTGCTCCGCGTACTCCGCGTTCATCATGTTCGAGATGGAATCCAGGGTGCGGGGATGGCGGCTGAACGCGCGCTCGAAGACGCGAAACCCATGGTGTTCGGCGAGACCTCGCATCGCGGCATAGACCGCCTCCCCTCCCTCGCCATCCCGTCCGACGGCCCGGGGGCAAGCAATTCATCTAAGGATCAGACAAGGGTCAGATAAATGACCAGGGGTGGTCCCGTGTCCGTGGCCACCGGGGGCGAAGCCGGAGCGGAAGCTTCCAACGTCAACCTGGGAAACGGCTCCGTGGCGACCATCGCCAGGGCAACTACGACCAAATACAGGACTAGGATTCTCGTCGCATACCGGCGTATAGCCCACAGGCCCATACCCAGGATGGCGAAAATCGACAACAAGAGACCGCTATGGCCAAGATCCTGGGGACTTGCTCGGGGATTCGGTTACCTAGGTCAAGCATCCCGACCAATCCCGTATAGGCACCGGTCGAATCCAAGTGGATGAAGAGGACCCCAGTCAGCATCACCAGCCGAGCCCACGGCCCGGCGAGACGGATCATCAGCCCCAAAACCCCCGCGGCGACGACGATCACCGCGATTGCGAGCCGAGTCTCCACCCGGAGCACAGGGATATCGGTATGGATCAGAGCCTGATAGACCGAGATCAGCAGCACCGATGCGCAATCAGCACATAAAGTTTCGGCTCCGGAGAAGACATGGCCCGCTTACGATAGGTCCTACGCGGATCCTTGCTCGAACAAGAACAGACACCGGCCGGCCAGGGTAATGGTCTCCCGTTTGTAACTATTCAGCTACTCCAATTGGGGCATTGGGGGACGGCCCTGGAAGGTCAGGACGAGCGAGTTGACAATATCGTCGGATTGTTTACGGAGAGTTGAGAGGTAGGAGCGGATGATGGCAACGTCCCCGGCGCTGGTATCGGAGCGGAAGCAGCCAGAGATTTTCTGCTTGAGCTTAGGCATGCACAGGTCATGTTCGGCCCGGTTGTTGTCGAAGGGAACGCGCAGGTTGGTGAGGAAGCGCAGGACCTCGTTGCGGCGCTCGCGTAGCCGCCGAATAAGGTTGCAGGCCGGGGATTGTTTGACCCGCCCGCGGGTGCCGGGACGGCGGGGACGGGGAGGATTGCCGGCTTCGACTTTGCTGATGGATGGTGTCGTAGCGGGTTCGCAAGTGCTCGACGTTACTGGCGGGCAGCGTCTTAAGGGCCTGGGCCTGGGTCTCGCCGACCACGGCATTGGCTTGGCATAACAGCGTGATCATATCGGTTGTCCACGGCTGGCTCGGGGATCTCT
>Ga0209457_1000115_pt1 | contig 28459 bp, 40 predicted proteins | sample WorMetHEROISLAND_5_FD_187410 | JGI IMG/M metagenome (GOLD analysis project Ga0209457, IMG submission 187410) | Marine gutless worms symbiont microbial communities from Max Planck institute for Marine Microbiology, Germany - Olavius sp. 5 HERON... ... | reverse complement strand
CTGAGAGCCGCTGGAAGGAACTTTGTACAGGTCCGAGATGTCCGCGGGTGGTTCATCCTGACTGTCCCTTCATCTTCGACAGGGGGACCTGTTTCTTGTGCGGTGTCCGGTACGTGTTGTCGCACAATTCAACATTTATGTGATTCTTTCCCCGGCACCGATCCAAAAAGGGTTTGAGTGTCGCTTTTATTTGCCACATAATGAAATCTGTGTTCAGGAATTTTGTGACAAATGAAGGGTAGCAAATCATGGACAATGATTTCGACCTCGATACCGGCGACCGCGTGGGCTATGCGCGAGTAAGCACTGATAGCCAGGATTTATCGAACCAACGAGATCGATTGCAACAGGCTGGTTGCGTGCGAATTTTTGCCGAGAAAATCACGGGAGCTAAACGCAACCAGCCCGAATTGAAACGCCTGCTCGACTATGTACGGCCAGGGGATGTTGTGACGGTAACTCGGCTCGACCGATTGGCCCGGAGTACTAAAGACTTACTGGATATTGCCGAGCGGCTCCAAAGCCACCAAGTGGGCCTGCGGAGCCTTGCCGAGCCATGGGCAGACACCACAACGCCAGCGGGTCGCATGGTGTTAACTGTCTTCGCGGGGATTGCGGAATTCGAGCGCTCCTTGATTGTCGAACGGACGCGACGGGGTAGGGATGCGGCTAAAAAGAAAGGGGTTAAATTCGGGAGGAAAAAGGCACTCTCGGAGGATCAGTGCAACCATGCCAAGGCGTTAGTAGAGGAAGGGCAGCCGGTAAGAGAGGTAGCAGCCTTGTTCGGAGTGAACCGGATGACGATCTACCGGGAGCTTGCCCGTTCGAGATAACCCTTCGCTTTCGAGCGGCCCTGGCAGGCTCCGTAACCGCGCTAGAGCGCCGCATAGAGCCGTACACGAGGATCGGATTCTTGCCCCATCTTTCCCGATGCACTTGGGAATTAGACCAGCCCTCTTCGGACACGCCGTTCGGTCGCTTGACGGCCTGGGCCTTCGATTCGCCATACGAGCACTTGGCTAGCTCTACGGCATAGGTCGTCGTCCGGTAGCTGCCGGGCCTCTTCCCGCTATGCGCTTCCCTATACTTGGCCGGTCCGGAGAATATGCTGGCGAGCTTTCTGAAGATCTTGATCTCGTTCCAGATCTAGGGCTTTTTCGCTATTGCTGACTGATGCTCCTGCCCCCTCTTCTATTCGATTCTTTTCATGATCTCTTGCATAGCCATGAGGTGCCCGCGTCGACGATCCAACATCGGTGTGGCGATCTTGAGTAGCTCGCTGGAGTGCGGCCAATACTTGCTCGTCTGCCGCCACTTAGTGCAGGATTGTTGCAGGATATCTTCGGGCAAGTGACTAATGTTGCTGACAAAATACTCGATCAAGATCCGTGATCTGGATCGCGTCCTCGTAAGGGAGCACGCACGACATCTGCAGGCGCTTGAGGATCAGGTTGATTTTGTCAGCTGCAGCCGGATCCAGCTGCGCCTCTAGGGCTGATCTGTTTCTGAACGCAAGATTGGAGAGGGGTAGAGTTGGTTTAGGTGGCCGCCGAGAACGGCTCCCTTCTTGGTCTGTTTCCTATCGATTGGAATTGTTGCATTTTCAGGTAAGGGGTATTTCTATAATCCATTGATTAACAACAATTCGTAGCGCGATGAGTAGGAGGCGTCGTCTCGCGATGGGGTTGGTGTGTTGATAGGTTTATTCTACTCGGTTTTCAATGGTTTCTCATTTTAGGGATTCAGTCGAAGACAAAGGGTAACTTCACAGATTTTCTATTCGTTATGCCAAACCTGGGGCAGCTCTCGAACCGGCGGCTTCCTTCACTCGCCATGGCTTGGCCTCTCCACGTGAAGGCGCTCGAAGGAGGCGCGCCGTGCGGTATTTTGATCCCATCCGATTGAAAGGCCGAGAATGGACCCGGCTGAGTTCGAGATTACACCTGAGCTTGTAGAAACAACGTGGTGGGTACTGCCAAAACCCCTAAAACCTCTAGAACCATCCCTCCGATGTGGGTTTTGAGAGTTTTGGTGGTAGATGGTTGGGCGTTTTTGGAAACTGTGCCAATCCTCTTTATCCTCCCTGCTCAGAACCGACAGGCAGTGTTAGAACAAAAACAGCGCAAAATATTGATTTTACTTAATGGAGGAATTGACTCTGCATGTTGCGCCTGATTTCTCAAAAAGGATACTTTGTTAAGTCTCTGTTTGTTGATTTTGGCCAATTGGCAGCAGGTGGAGAAGCGGAAAAGGCTAGCGAGATTGCTGAAGTGGCTTTCATGTGATTTGATGGAAATGAAAGTGAATCTGCCAAGGCGATTCAGTGGTGGTAGAAGTAAAATAACAAGTCGAAATGCTTTCCTTAATTAACTTGCTTTGATGTTCAAACAAATTGATGGATGCCAAATTGGTATTGGCATCCATTCAGGATGCTCCGTATTTTGATTGCATCCCAAATTTTATCGAGTTGATTAACAAATTCACAAGAGAATCCACTGATAGTCAGTGACGTATTATAGCACCTTTTATCGATTGGAAGAAGCAGGAAGTATACGAGTATGCTCGTTCTGTAGGTTTGCCTCTGGAAATTACACACAGCTGTGAGTTTCTTCCATATGGATGTTGTGGCGTGTTTCCTTCATGTGCTGACAGGGAGAAGTTCAATTGCTGGCCGGTAGAAGACGAATGAAGAAGGATGGCTTGGAGGTTGCCAGATCTCCAATTCTTATACCGTCATTTTCAAGCAAGGGACTTTCGAAAGATGTCCGTGGTTTGCTGGGAATTATGTCCGAGTTCATCACGAAACGTTTGTTGATTAGCGCTTATGACATTGAGCATGGATTCTATAGTTCGTGCTGGATATCTCGAGATCGCATTCTTGGATAGTGGAGGATACGAGACGATGAAGGACCATAAGCTTTCAGAGCTGCGAGCCGCAGAAATCGAAGAATATTCACCTCACCTACTTATTTTTTGAATAGAGTAAAACTGATTAGAAAGGAACGACACTTATCCATCTTTTACCGGACACTTATTCTCCACAGAAAGGATCCTCGGTTGGATGGTTTCAGTCTGTTCTGAGGATTGCGGCGTGAACGCTCGGAAGAAATACAAAAAAGGCCTTTCGGCCCGTTCAGGTATAGTTGCAGGTAAGGTGTTTCGTTCTCCTCCAGCCGATCAATGTACTCCGTGATTTGACGCTAGGTAGGTAAAGATTTTGGACTTCGGTAAACGCCTGGAAGCAATCGCTTGGCTTCCGCGTAGATTGTTTCCCGGCACCAGTCCAGGTATTCTATTTTGGCGCCAGTTTGGATATGGCGGCTCTGGCTTTGGGAGTGAGTTCAGCGAGGTATTTGCTCACCGGATCAACGCTGTGGGCGTCAGCGACTTCGGTCGTTGGGCCTTTGTTTTTGCGGGGTCATCTCGCCTAAGAGACTCAGGTACGGACGCTGAGAGGTTGTGGGACAGATAGGCGCACACTTCGATCACCGTTTGGCATCATTGGCATTGGTCTGATCTTACTAGCCCCGTTCTTTTTAACGTTTCTTGCAATATCTTGGTCGCTTTATATTCCGGCGAGCCCTTGGCTGGATATCGTAAGGACCTGGACAGATTCTCTTCCGTGAAGGATGGTCTTAGCCTGATACCCAGAGCTTCCCGCTCCTCTGGCGTCATCTCCAATATGGACTTTGCCAACCTTATACCGTCCCTATACCCTAACTCTCGTTGCACCAACGAGTTTTTTCTCGCCTTCCGTTCCTTCTTTTCCTTTTTCATCTTCCTTTTCTGTGACAGGAAGTCTGCTTTCTGTGATCTCCTAGGCATGGCTTCGCCTATTATTGCCCCATGCGACATTCGGTCGCCTCGATAGGCTCGGGGTCATTCACAGGGAAATGCCAGTCCTCATAGGACTCAACGAGGGTGGCGAGCACGTCAAACTCGTCATTCTCGGCCGGTGAACAATCCCTCTCCATGAGCGGTTCAACGCGAACAAGAGCACTGGTGTAGTCTTGCTCGGTACGGATTGGTCTCACACGGGACGCTCTCACCATATCCCTACCTAATGGATACCTCTAGGTCCTATCAGGGAATCGGGATACGTAGCAAGCAATTGTGAAATTGACACAGATGGAAGCATACCAAATATGCTCATCAATGGGTACGCACCCTCAAGGCCTACTCCCGCTCGGAGATTGGCGCCAAACTAGTAGACGCTACTGGCATGGAGGACGTCAAGCGTATGTTTATGCTGACGAAGCTGTACACCATTATCCTCAATCCGCCTTCTTGAGTTCAAGGCTACGGGCGTTCTTAAAAACTGCCCGTTTCACGGTATCGGACGCTCCTTCGGGAAACTCAGCTGAAATCTCCACCACCAACCGCCCCGAGGCATTCGGGTCGGAGCAAAGCACCGAGACAATCTCATCGGCAATCTGAACGAGGCGCATCTTTGCCGTCGCAGTCGGAACTTCGGCGCTTCCGTAAAACGATGTCAGATTTTCCGTAACGGGGCCGGGTGCAAGCCCCGGATCCGGTGAAACCGGCGGTACAGGGGTATCTGGCATATCCCCCCCCGAACTGGGAACCTTTGGCGGGAGCCGATGGGCCTTTTCATATGACTTGGTATCTTTCGGCTCAATCAGCAGAAGCGTGTCGTCGAAGACCACATCACCGCCACCAAACTGAAACCCTGCAAATGTCCTGCTATCCTGACCGTAGGCCGTGCCAAAGAAGTCTTGGCTGGCTGCGCCGGTGCGGATCGCCTAGTGGAGAACGTCCCGGTTCTTGAAACGCGGCAGGTAGAGATAGCGCAGTGTGTCTTCGAAGAAGCCGGCGGCGCTCACTGCGATCTGCTCGCCCTTCCAGTACAGCTCCTGGAGGATGTCGCGCAGATGAATGGGCGACCAAGTTGAGATGACCAGCTCATTACCGAGACACACGCGCGTGATCTCCGTCCCGAGGGATTCACCGGTCGTATTCAGCGCGAAGGCATCAACCGTAGGCTTCAGGTCAGCCGCGGCCTCCTGGAAGGGACACAATAGCCATTTGTAGCACTCGCGCGTGATGCGCGGCAGAATATTTTGAGCGCTCCCTCGCTTTCCTGTGCTCCTCCAAAGCTGAAGAATACGGTAGAAAACCGAGTACGATAAATTTATCGTACACACTAAATCCAGTAACTTAGAAGGCAATCAATGATTTATGGTCTTTTTTGCCGTACTTGAAAATATGATGATTGCGCCCGACAGAGAAAAGTACCCGCGGGTACCAATATGCATACGGATGGAATAAGCCTCCGCCTGACGACGCAATTATCGAGCGGGTTAACTACGACGGAACCAGCGGGGAGAGACTTCCATGCTGCACGAATCGTCATTGCAGTCGATCCTGCGGTTAGGGTGATGATCAGAGGGGGTACGTGCTGGAAGATGCCACGGATCAGCGGGGTACCGCACGAATGAACTACCCGATTCGCCCAAGCCAGCGGTACCCGCTGATCCGTGATCATTTTCCAGCACGTACCCCCTCTATTGACGTCCTCTCCGCCCTTCGGTGGGTTCCTGCTGCTGGATGCCTTACTGCACTACTCATTTCATAGGCGATCTGGACTGCGCCCGCGCACCCGGCAGGAAGCGTCCGCCGCGTCCTGCCCTTCGGCTCGCAGTTTTTCCATCCCGCGAGCAAGGATGTTCATCGCACCGACAAGGTCGGCATTGTCCTCGAAGCCGCACCTCAACCACTCCTGATACTAAAGGCGCGTCCCTGCATGCTGCGGGGACACACCGATTGGATGGCTTGGGCGGCACTGCGAGCAAGAGACACCCCGATTACTTCTTCTCCGAGTTCGCATGGGCCTTGAACATCTTGTTCATCAGCTCGAGATGTTGCTCATCGGTCAACTGACCTTCGGTGGCGACCTTTGACCAAAGTTCGGCATTACTCATCTCACGATGGCAACCCAGGCACAGGCCAGTGCGCTCTATACCCATACGCATTTTCTTGGTCAAGGCGCGGGACAATGGCCAGTGAGTCCCGACTGTCTGCACCTGCTGACCGTCCTTGATGATGGTGGACCAGTCATAATCCAGATTGGGGATCCCTGTGATCTGGGTCTGGTAGCGGCCAGGAATCACTTGGCCGTTCTTCTGGTCAATCAGATCCTCGACGAGGTCCTCGTGGCGCGCCTGGAAAACGCCACCTGAAATCCCATATCCAAGAGCTTTGGGGTTGTTGTGGCAGGACTCACAGGTACGGGCCTTGCGCTGGGCTGAGTGGGGCTGTACCGGGGCCATGTCGATGGCTTCCGGTACCTGCTCCTGGCCGAGTGCCGCTTGCTCGTCCGGTGACTTGGCGAGCTGGTTGAGTGCTACCACCTTGCCCTCTCGGTCGATGACGGTGTAGATGATCTGGCAGCCTGGCATCAGCGGGGTCACGCGCCCCTCGCCGTTAATACCGAGCACTGGCTCCTCCCACCGCAAATAGGAGCGCTTCTCGAACACCTTACCTGGACGCTTGTAGCCATGGGTGCCTAAAGGAGACTCAGCGGTCTGGCCATCGTCGAGCCGCTTGCTGCCCCCGGCGATCCAATCTGTATCCTGGAACGGCTTGCCGTCCTTATCCTTGCCGTAATTGACCTGTACGTGGCAACCATAGCACTGGGGTACCCAAGAGGCATGACAAGCGTAACATTCCATGCTTTCGTTGTGCTTGGTCACCTTCCCCATAGCGACCATGGCGTCCGGGTTTTTCCAAGCGTTGTCATCGGCCAGCTGCTTCAAGAGCGGAACCTGGAAGTCCAGACCGGTAGCGGAGTGTAGTACCACCTGCTTGCCGTCCTTCACCACATTGCCCAGTGGGTTTCCGCGGGTAGAGAGCAGGTAGCCTTCCTTTTTGTCATATGGGGTGGCATAGATCTGGGTTTCGGCGAGCAACGCATTGCCTAACCCCCGTGCCTCACCGGTAAGCTTCTTAGCAAATTCCTCGGAGTAACCCAGCGGTAGCTCCCACGGGAATGCCTGGGGGGTACCGTGGCAGTCCTGGCACTCGATCTCGACCTGGGCTAGGGTGGTGCCAAAAATATTGCCGTCCCCATGCGTGTCAATGGTGGTGTGGCAATCCTGGCACAGCATGCCGCCTTTGGGGTTTTCTGGTCGACTCTGATTGTACTGGTGGTGGAGATCGTCGGAGATGAAGAGGTACTGCTTGGTGTGCAGCTTGGGCTGGGTCTTTCCCTTCTCATCGAACGGTGAGCCATAGGGGAATTCCATCAGGCCCTGGTAGGTAACGCCGATCCGCTTGCCGCGGTTGTGGCAGGAGTTGCAGGTCTCCACAGGAATGCCAGAATACTCCATATCATCCCGTACCTTGACTTTGGTCTTACGAGTGCCCTGGATGCGGTGGACCAGCATATGGCCCTGTTCCTCCTTGTCGATGGTTGGATCACCGCCCTCATAATAGCCCTCATTACCGTAAGGGATATGGCAGGCGGAGCAGCCCATACCACGATGGTCACCGCGATTTTCGCGCCCTTTGATACCCACATGGCAACGCTGGCACTGTTGGCGTTGGTAGGTGAAGCCAGCCAGCTTGGGGTCGGCCTCGATCTCCTCGACTGAAGGCAAGGGGATTTGATCAAGCTTGGTGGGCAGCTGGTCAGGATGTTCCTCGATCAGCTTGGCCATGTAGGTCTTATAGGCATCGGTGCCGACAGTCGGCGTCAGTCCATCCATATCTTCGACGGTATAGTTACCCCAGGGCACCTTGTGGTTCCGGACCTCTTCAATACCCCAAGTGTGCAGGTTACCTTGAATCTTGCCAGCCTCGGTGTTCATCAGGGCACGTTCTAACCGGTAGGGATAGCCTTGGTGGCAACCGGCTTGGCCGCAGGTATTATCGGCGATCCAGATACTGCCCGGATCCGGATAGAAGGTCTTTGGCCCTGTCTTCGACGCCTTCTCGGACACACCTTGGTGCGCCTCCTCGGCTGTCAGGCCCTGCGGGTTGCCCCCGTGGCAGACCACGCAGCCCTCGGGATCACCCTGAGGTTTCCCCAAGGCCTTGATGGCGGCCATCATGGCGCTGGTTTCCTCGCGGATCGATTCGATACCCTCGTGGCAACCCAGACAGCCCTTTTTCTCGGCGGTTTCCAGTGTGAGCTTATGCGGAACAGAAGCCTGGAGTGAATCTAGCGCCCCAAGGGTTAAAAACAGTGCGATCGAGACTAACCACCTCATGGTTTCCTCTTTGGTCCTGATGAACAAGGCTTCTTGAAAGATATTAGATCTTACCCGTAAGGTAGCTATTCAGCTACTCCAGTTGGGGCTTTGGGGGGCGGCCCTGGAAGGTCAGGACGAGCGAATTGAAAAGATCGTCGAGTTGTTTGCGGAGAGTTGAGAGGTTAGGAGCGGATGATGGCAAAGTCCCCGGCGCCGGTATCGGAGCGGAGGCGGCCATAGGCTTTCTGCTCGAGCTTGGGCATGCGAAGGTCGCGTTCGGCCTGGTTGTTGTTGAAGGGAACGCGCAGGTCGGCGAGGAAGCGCAGGACCTCGTTACGGCGTTCGCGTGGCCACCAAATGAGGTTGTAGGCCGGGGGTTGTTTGACCCGCCCGCGGGTTCCGGGACGGCGGGGACGGGGAGGATTGCCGGCTTCGGCTTTGCTGAGGATGGTGTCGTAGCGGATCCGCAAATGTTCGCCGTTGCTGGCGGGCAGTGTCTCAAGGTCCTGGGCCTGGGCCACGCCGACCACGGCATCGGCGTGGCATAACAACGTGATCATATCGGTTGTCCACGTCTGGCTCGGGGACCTCTCAGCGATGGCGATCAGCTCGCGCAGATGATGGGCATTGCAGAAGGCATACAAACATTAGTAGCGCTGGCAGGCATGACCCGTGGTCATGCACGAGTACGCCCACGAATTGGGACAACAGGCCGAACGCATCCAGGGCCTCGGCCCCGCGTTTGGGATGAGGTGAAGTAGGCCGTAAGCACGGTTGGTGCTGAGCACAGGCAGCCAGTGCAGAGTGCCGTTCACGCGCCGCTGGTTTCATCGGCATGGGCTGCTGGCGACGCGACGAGTGCGTCACAAATCGCGTTGACTGGCGCCTCCAGGCGGGCGGCGGCCACCCGTACAGCGCGCTGGAGGGTACCCGGTGAAATCGCCAGGCCGGCCAGCTCATTGAGCACCTCGGCGGGATCATTTCATGGAATCTATCTTCCAAGGCCCGGAGACCGTCCCTGAATTCAATATAGAGATCAACCAACTTGTTTCCCTGTTGAAGTCCGTTGCATACCCTGTTAATCCTCGAGCGATAAAAGCATGGTCTCACCACGCATTTGAAATGCACGTTGAAAACTGCGGAGAAAACTATCCCAATTCGAAGCTACACACATTAGTGCTATGACAGCTGTCAAGCATTCTTTTAGTTTTAGGATGCCCAAGTTCAGGTATAAACCATTGATCGTGTCGATTGCTGAGGTGGCCAGATGGGAGCCTCGGATTCAGCTCCCTCAGCTCATCTAGCACGCTACGACTATAGACAAAAGAGTTGGTGTAGTGCCCAATAACATTGGGCCTTTTGACGCCATCAGGGCCGGGCCAGCCCTTGAGTCGGAATATCTGCTTGTAAAATTCGTATGGGAACATGTCGTCGACGGTAACGCTCCACCAGCGCCATTACCTCATCCACTGGCGCCCGCCGGTGCGAGACCTGCTTCAGGCGCTTGTCGACCACCCCTTGCAAATCCTCGTCCTCGTAGCGGTCAACATAGCGCCGAAAGGCCCACTCGCATACCCCGAGCAACCGAGCCTCCTCCTGTCTCAGGCGGCCTGCTTGCCACCCCATACGCCTCTTCAAATCTCATCTTCCGAATCTTCTGCAGTAAGTTCGTCCGGCTTATTGGACACCTCCTCGGCGTCCAGTGAAACCAGACACATCACGGGCTACAAGTCTGAACAGTTTATTTGCTCTCTACAGGAAATTCCGAAAGTTTTCAAGAAATGAGGGTTTTCCAAAAGCATAAAGAAAGAATAGAGAAGGTAATCACAATACCCCGCCAAAGTGAACTGTTTGCGCAAGACATGAAGGGCATGCTGGAAACGCACCTGACATTCGATGCGGCCGTACGGTCGGAAACGTTCCACTGTATGAGCAAACACCGCCTTAAGACAATGAAGGCGACGACCATGGTCTTCAGCGGCCCACGTTCATCCTGCGTCCGTCCCGACGCGCACTCCGCTCGTCGCTCACGCTTCCTCGCTTTCCTGTGTTCCTCCTTTGCAGAAGGACGCAATAAGGGTTCTCCGCTAACTCGTGATACACAAATATCAATTTTGTATCAAAATTGCTGCCGGTGTCAGCCAATTCACCGACCCTGAAGCCCGCCGGCGCGCAAATCACCAGTTGCGCGACTTCGCCGCCGAACATTCTGAGGCGCGCAAAATCATGACGTTTATCGACTGACCGGAGGGAGCAAGCTCCCTCTTTTCAGTGGAAAAGCCAATATTTCCTCTTGCGTGATTTCCCACACATACACACAATATAATTGTGTGCACACGTTCTCGTGTGACATAAACAGGCGAGACAACCTATGCAGACCATTGCGATCATCAGCCAGAAAGGCGGATCAGGAAAAACGACGCTTGCCCTGCACTTGGCGGTGGCATCGCAAGCGGCTGGACGCAACACGGCTGTAATTGACCTCGACCCGCAGGCATCCGCTGCCAAATGGTCGGATCGCCGCAAAAATGATGTTCCGGTTGTCCTTTCGGCACACGCCAGCCGCCTTTCGAACGAGATGGAGCGTACAAGGAAGGCCGGATGCGACATCCTCTTGTTAGATACCGCGCCCCATTCCGATAGCGTGGCTCTTGAAGCCGCCAAGCTCGCCGAGCTTGTATTGATCCCTTGTCGCCCTGCCATTCTCGATATGGAGGCGATTTCCAATACGCTCGACTTGGTACGTACGAAATCGACACCCGTTTACGTCATCATGAATGCAGTTGCACCGCAGGGCGGTGAAGCACGTGAGGCCGCAGACGCGATTACTGAACTCAATGTGCTCGTTTGCCCTGTTCAGTTAATCAATCGCGTGGCATTTTCCCGATCTCTCATAACAGGGCAGACCGCACAAGAATTCGAGCCGGATGGAAAAGCCGCGCAGGAAACCTTAAGATTGCACGAGATCATGTGTGCATACTTGAACAATTTCGCCAATGAACACAAAGGAGCCAACACAGATGTCCAACAAGTTCGCGAACGCACTTAAGGGTAGCGCGAAGGAAAAGCCGGAGATGGTAACGGAGGCAGCAGGCGAGACCGCTTCCTCAAAGTCACCCCATGAGAGGTCAGCTCGAAAGGGAACGAAACACGTGGGCGGTTATTTTCCGCCGGAGGTATCAAAACAACTACGGCAGATTGCTCTTGATGAGGATACGTCCGTACAGAGCTTGCTTGGTAAAGCACTCGATATGCTGTTTCAGAGCAGGCGGAAGCCAACCATTGCACAAAAGAATGTGAACTAGAGAACACGGTCACGTGTGCATGTGTACACACGCGAAAGAAGGGTCCATGCAACTGCCGTCCATCGACAAAATAACTACCAAAGACTTACGCGACACTGAGCGGCTTAAAGCTCTCTATGTACAGGCGGTCGAGCGGAAATGGTGGGCAAACAATGATCTAGCCGTGCTTGAATTCTTTATGTACGCCGAAAAGGCTCTGCACGACGACAAGCAGGGAACACCTGCGAAGCTCTTCTGCCATCTCATCAAAGACAAGCAGAATCCGAATATCACGCAGGCGATGGAAAATGCGGCTTTGCTTCGCATGCCGTCCTTCAAGCGACAAGAGCTGGTTCAGAGGGCAGGAGACTTGCGGGCAGATGCCGACGAATTGCAGCAGGAGCTTTTCGGCGAGAAGCAAAATATCGGTTTCATGCATTCGGTCATGGTGCAGTGTTTCATGCCGCAAAAACGACTGCCTGAGAATATCCGCCGATTTGTCTCGACTCACGGCAAGGCGTCTCTAGTTATCGAGGCGGGCATACTTGCAAACCCTGAAACGTCCCAAAAGTTCATCGAGTGCGTTGTTCCTTACGGCTCACACACCCGCCTCATTTTACCTTGGATCAACCGCTACGCGCTTCAACACAAAACACGCGAGATTGACATGGGCGCGAGCCTGCGCAAGTTCATGGACAAGGTAGGACGGCCTATTGGCGGCTATAACGGCAAAAAGACGACTGAGAATGTTGAGGCAATTGGGGCTACCCAATTCATTCTTGGTGAGTGGTCAGATGATGGCGCAACCACCAAGTACGGACGAGTAGCGCAGGCGGTCTCTTTCTGGATAGAACGCGATCCCAACCAGCGCGTTCTATGGAATCCGTCTTTGGTACTGTCAGAGTCGTACTACGAGCTTTTGCGCGAGAGGCCGACACCCATAGACCTCAATCATTTGGCACAGCTTACGAAAAGCCCGATGGCGATGGATTTGTACGCTTGGCTTTCCTATCGCTTACCAAGCATCCGCCAAGGCAAAACCGTCCGCATTCCCGTCCAGCATTTACAGGAAGTGTTCGGGAGGAATATTAACACCCCGAAGAAGTTTAGTCAGAAACTCCGTGCAAATTTGAAACTGGTGGCGCAAGTGTACTCTAAATTCAATATCTCAACCGAAAAGGGGTTGCTGATTCTGCAGAACTCGCCACCGCCTGTGTATGACCGAAACGTCGTTACCCTATCTCAATAAATGTGATGAAGTGGTACCTACGGTAGTCTAGGTTTTATACGGATTTGCAGCAATAGCTGTGTGATAAAATGGTACCTTCCCGTGATGAAATGGTACCTAGAGAAGCTATTTACAACACCCAAGCCATTGTTTTTAAAATATTTTTATCTTTTCCTACAATCTCTTCTTATATATATTTTCTCTGATATATCTTCATAAGAACTTATAGAACTAACATACTTACAGACAACTCTCTGCAACAAATTCAACAAGAACAATAAAATCAAGCCTAATAACATAACTCCCATTTCCAAGAAAACAAGCCCCCTCTAATCCAACTAAAAACATACAAGTTTATTCACTCCACCAACAACTTCACCATTCTCCAATAATTGCACGACCTACGACTCCTTCAAAGTAACTTTCACTACGTACGCTCTATAACCCTAAAAAAGTCGGATCCATAAAGAATACAGAAAAATAAATACTACTTACCAAAAAAACAAAAAATCTTTGCAGATCACGTCTAATTCAATGGAGGAGCACAGGAAGCGAGGGAGCGATAGCGACGAGCGGAGTGCGACGACCCCCGCGTAGCCGTAGGGCCGGGCGTTTCGTCGGAGTGCGGCGCGTGAGCGCCGGCGGAGACGAAATGCTAGGCCATGCGATACGGCGTCAAGTCATTGCGGGAATCCTGGCGCAGCGCGTAGTGCGCGCCGGGATGGACGCAGGACGAACGCGGGCCGCCGAAGGCAATGGCCGTCGCCTGATTTTTCGCACCCGAAATCGGACGGACCCCATTTCGGGTTTCGCGAAAAATGGCGACGCTCTGGAAAAAAACCATAAAAGATACCAACCGAGGAAACCTCTAAAAATTTCCCAAAAACACCGAGATAAACACTACCAAAACCCTCAAAATTCCATCGGAGGAAAGTTTTGAAAGTTCCGAAACATCACCATTAGAAAAAATAATATCCCCCAAACAAATCTAAGCATCATTCAAAAGCTACAAAAATAACCAACAGAACGGATAATAAAAAAAAGATCGGGAGACTACTAACTAGAATTTTGGCAATATCTTTCACCACGCCACCAGCGTTATCTAGTAATAGAATACTGACCAATAAGAAAATAACCTTTACCTTTAAAGATAGATTAAAAGTAGTTAAACTAGGAAATAGTAACGTCCTTTACAACAAGGAAATAATAGCCGTAAAAGATAAGCCCTTGCGTACTCTCATTCCATTACTAAAAATACCTTTTAGGTACACAGCACGGATCAAGATTAAGATTCACGTGAACAAACCACACTACAGCATTGAAAATACAATATAGAGGAAGATAGGATTTTCTAGAAAAGAACCACATCGTATATCACAGATTACAGATACCTCTGAGCAGAAATAACCTCAGCACAGGAACTAAACGAAGACTCAAATTGTACCGGAGATGGATAACCCATGACATAAACAAACTTTCCGCACAATTAGCCCAGATGAAAAACGTAAGAGCCGATACACTTAGCTCAGAAGTAAGCCCTATAAACACAACGTCAGCAGACAACCAGGAAGTAGTACCCAGTCCCCAAATAACCGACAAGAAGTCACCACCCAAGCTAACCTCTCCATTTAACAGCAGGAACAGCATAACCCACGCTGCAATCGTCATGAGCGCCAGGAATGAAACTAAGTTAGATGCAGTTTCCATCGTTAACGATAACCAAATAAAGATGGCACTTGAAATAGAGACAGCTAGCGCGAGAACGCTGAGTCCGCCGAAGCTAAACGGGCATAAAAGGTACTTGAGTCAAAGATTAGAACATTCCTTCGGGAAATACGCCCGTGAACTAAAATGACTCGATTGGCATCTGCTTTTTTCTATACGATACAGCCACCCCTGTCGCTCGTTCCCCTAGTCCTATAGAACCCCATGGCCGACTGCTAGTAGATTCGACCACACTTCCGACATTCCAGTTGGAGAGTTTATTGGAGGAACACAAGAAAGTAAGGGATCGTAAGTAACAAGCGGAGTGCGACGACCCCCGCATAGCCATAGGACCGAACGTTTCGTCGAAGTGCGGCGCGTAAGCACCGACGGAGACGAAATGCAAAGCCATACGACATGGCGTCAAGTCAATTACAGGAGTCCTGGTGTTGCACGGAGTGCACGCCGGAACGAACGCAGACCGCCGAAAGCCATGGCCGTCACCTGATTTTTTGCACCCAAAATCGGACGGACCCCATTTCAGGTTTCGCAAAAAATAGCAACGCTCCGATTGAAAATAAGAAAAGAATTAGCTACACAAATCACGGAGGAATACTTGGAAAATATTATGTCAGAGGACAAAACCAAAATATTAACGCTATTTAAAGATAAAAATGGAAGAAGGAGTGAGTGGACATTTAGAGATAGGTATAACTTCCAAATCGAGATCCAAGCCTTTCACAGAGACAAGAAGAAAAATCTTATCCACGTTGGAGTGAATCCAACTAGTACAGTTGGACGTTATGAAGTGATCCCAGAATCCGAATGAACGCCAAAAATCCACAGTGAACATAAATGAATAGAAGAATAACTCGAGAAAGTTCTAGGAGAAAATTCCACGCGATCTTAGCACTGGATTTATCGGAAATTTTAAAACGCTTCGGAGATGGTCAGTGCGATTTCGTACACCATAACGAGATCACGTTCCGTATCTGGACATACGCTTGTTATAGAAACAAAGACAAAGGAGTTATTCGGGTCATCGTATCTGTCGATAACAGAAGTACTCTGTCTTCCCTTTTGCCGACAACCAGGAGAAAAACCCTATACGAAACAGAGATCCGTATTGCAGAAGAGAAGATAAATGATCTATTTTAAAATCAGAAGGAAGTGATTTTAAACTTGCTAAGCGATCCTGGAAGGGAGAATTACAAGGAAATAGAAAAGGACAGGACAACCTATCAGGTGGATATCACAGCATACTACGAAAATAAATGGACAAGAGAGAACGTGAAGGTTCGTGTAACGTCAAAGATAAAGAGGGACGGTATGTTGCAACAGCGTTACGCTTGTATATGTAGAAGCGGACCAACAAAAACATTGTGGCCGGACAGGATACCAACAAGGTAGTATCCTGCATGATCCACCAGAAAAGAATGCAACACAAAGCCCACCATCCATTATCTTTCCGGCGGCACATCGGCACATTTTCCCCGATGATCCGCATCAATTACAGGCAATCTATTAGTGCTAATGCCGAAGTTGATTTCTTCACGCAGGACTCTACTATTCTTCGTAATTGAGTTTAGAAACAGGATGATGTTCTTGGAAAGAAGTGCTCAAACGATCATGTATTCTAGGTTTCAAAGTGTTTTCCCCAATCACTAGAGATGGTATCCCCCCATGGGATCAAAACAATCCCCGCGTTAAAAACCCGTTTATCATCAGTATTAAAAGCAAGAACCCCATGCCCAGCAGGGTGAGGCCCAGCAGGTGAGAGAACCGGTTCCAGGCTTTGGACGGGGGTGCAACCAGCCGTCTATTTAGCTCACCGGAGGCCCGTAGCCGTTCATATTCCGCGGGGCGCTCTTCCTTGAACTCTTCTAGATCCCAGGAGCCGGTGAACATCACCGTATCCAAAGGAAATTTGGCTGGCCGTAAGTGGTTATTGAAGAAATGCACTACGAACAGGGTTATGACCGCCAGAAAGGCCTCCAGCCCGTGGGCCACCGTGGACAGGTTGAAGACCCAACCGGGTAGGACGGTGCCTACCGTATCAACGAACCAGAGCAGGATGCCCGATAGCCCGATGACCAAGCTGCCCCAGTACACGGCCCAGTAGTCGAATTTCTCCCAATAGGTCCAACGGTCGAAACGCGGTGGTTTGCCCTTGCCGAAGTACCAGAGGAATTGTCCCTTCATATCTTCCCAATCCTGCCTGCGTGGCAATAGGGAATCTGGACCAAACCAGTCGAACTCCCGGTCGCGGAGAATGCGCATCAGGACCACAGCGGCATGGCCGAAGATGGTCAGCAGGAAGACCATACCCGTCCAGTGGTGGATTGCGTTGAGAAGTCTAGGTCCACCGAGGAGAGGCACCAGAGTCTGGGCCCAGCCCGTGTTCGGATACATAACAACCATGCCAGTAAAGGCCAGCAGCATCATAGACAGGGCGAGCAGCCAGTGGTTGACCCGCCAGCCCCAGGCAAAGCGACGGAAATGTACCCCACTGCGAGGTTTCCGGCGTTTGACCCGCATGGGATAACCGCGCCCCTCAACTCTACGGTAGACCACCGGATATTCCTGCTTTTCGCGCCAGAACCAAAGCACCGAGTGGGTGTAGGCGAAGACCAATACAAAAACGATCAGCGCACCCATTCCCTTGCCAAGCAGCCACAGGCCTGGGTATTTATCGAAGTTACGTGTGGTACCGTGGGGCTGGTACTTGGCGAATTGCGTATTGGCTCGCTCGTGGCACTTGCGGCAAGTCTCGACACGGTTCCCTGTGCCTACCGGAGAGGCCACATCCGATACCCGGACGATGTGGTGACCGGTGTGGCAGTTTACGCACCTGGGGGCATCCGGGTTACCTAGCCAAGCTAGCTGTCCGTGAGGGCTAGCCATATAGCCGTCACGCTCAGCAGCGTGGCACTCGCCGCACTGCTCGGTGACCACTTGATGGGCCGGCAGTTTGGTCAAGTCTGTGATCTTATGGGAGCTATGACAATCACTGCAGGTGGCCGAATCACCGACCCAGGGTCGCTTCAAGGCCGCCCCGTGCAGGGACGTCCGGTACTCTTCCAGGGCCTGCCGGTGGCAGGCCCCACACATAGCGGGCGATTCCACGCGATAGGTACTAGCGCGGGAATCATCCGAAGGGAAAACGTAGTGTGCCGTATGGCAGGTCGCACAACCGGCGTTGTCGGGCACCGAGGTGTCCCCATGAGCAGATAGTGCGTAGTCGCGAGTAAAGGTCACCAGACGCGGCGGCTCGAACCGCAACCATTCGGCACGCTCCGCAGGCATCCATCGTTTGCCTTCGATTTGCTCATGGCAGGTGACACAATCCACTCGGGAAAGCTTATCCGGGTGAGGTAGCTCTTCGATGTCGCGGTGGCAATCGGTGCAGGCCAGTACACCATGTACGCTCTCTTCGAAGGACTCGGTGGCAATGAATAGAGGCTTCTGTACGGCCTCTCCGTGCTCACCAGTTGGGACGCCGAAACCCTCAACGCCGTGACACTCCTGGCATTTGGCGTTCTCGAACGGCCTAGCCCCACAGAGCGTAGATATCAGGAACAAGATCAGGCCGAGTGGGAGTCCGAATCTCATGGTTACTGCCATCTCTGCATGAGACGCAAAGGCAAACAGGGAACAAGAAATTACACATACGGGTTCGTTGCGCTCTGTGCGCCTGTTCAGCACCACGTAGGTGGAGGCCTCCGCGAGGCGGGAAAGTCATTCGGTGCTGGTCTTACCGACCTTGAAACCGTGGTTATCGCTATCCTCCGGGCGCCAGAATTTGGGTGGCTCTCTCCCTTCGAACCAGCGGTGCAGCTCGGAGGAGAGGATCTCATCGAGTAGAGCCTGGACCGCATCGGCACCCACCGTGTTGCCCTCATGCTTGGCTTGCTTGATGGCCTCGCGTATCTCGGAGACCAGCTCGATATAGAATCGATGGGCAACCTCATACATACCCTCCCAGTGGGCATAGTCAGGGGCGAACATGGCTGCGCCGTGACGTGCCCGGCGCCCTTCGTGGTGCCACAGGTAGAAATAGGTCCACTCCACCGCCTCGTTGAACTTCACTAGGTCGCGCAGACCATGCTCGACCATAGCCGTGACCAGCCGTTTGGCAGGGAGCGCGAATTTGTTGTTATAGAGGTTGACGAAGGCATCGAGCTGCTCGAAGTGGGCGTCGGCGATCCTGCGCCCATGGCAGGATCGGCAAATGCTCTTCATGTCCTTGCGCCGATCAATCCAGGATTTAACGTCATGACCGGCCGCCTTGGCCTTGGCGTCGATCTTGGAAGAGACGGGGGAACGCAGATTCCAGGAGATGCGGTTGCCGATGTCGTGGGTGACCGGCAGGTCCTTGGTGCGGGACATGTGGCAGGTGGTACAAGTTGGGGCGGCATTATAGTCCTCGCCCACCACCCACTTAGCCGAGTCCAGGTTCATCCGGTCTATATTGGCGCGGAAGGCCACGCCGTGGGCAGACTCTTCGAAGATCTCCTTCTGTGGATGGTCGGGACCCAGGTGGCAGCGGCCACAGTTGTCCGGGTGACGGGCTTGTGCAGCGGAGAACTTGTGGCGCAGATGACAGGCGGAGCAGGCCCCCTTGGAGCCATCCGGGTTGATGCGCCCGACGCCCGTGTTGGGCCAAGTGGCCACGTCCAGGGTACCGTCGGAATTGACCTTGACGATGGAACCGTGGCAACCGGCACAACCCATGGTCACCACCGGTGAGGTGCCGTTTAATACCGGACCGCCTTCCACCACCTCGGCCAGCACATTGTCTAGAGAGCCCAGGATGTTTCCCGCCGAGGCATGGTGAGAAGCATCGAACTCGGTCACTTCGCGCTCGTGGCATTGAGCACAATCTTTCGGGGAGACGATGGTCGCGATCACAAAGTCCTTGTGCAGAATGGCATCCAGGTCTGACTTGTCCGCTGCGTGGCACTCGTAACAGCCTACGTTCGCGGCGAAGTGCTTGGAGTAGCCCCACTCGCCGTATATGCCGGGGCTCTCCTCCCGGTGGCAGGATATACAGGTCACGCTTTCCTTGCTGAGCTGTGAGAAACCCTTGAGGATCTTTACTGGCTCCTTCTCCTGAGGTGGCATCAGATAGGAGGGCCCAGCCAGGGTCGTGAACGATAAGACTGACAAATAGAATAAGGCGACACCGGCGATTAGCCATGGTGCCTTTGGTGGTACAGGATGCATCTCTATTGCTCCTTGTCTATATCCGGGGGGGGTTGAAAAATCCATCCCTGGAATTTTTCAAGCAATCACGCCAGGTGCCACCGGGAGCGGAGGCTTCGATCCTACGTAGATTGGTCTCAGAAAAGGTGCTCGCCAGATGGAGTGGGTCGAAGGCATTGATAGGATGATGACTTGGTACCTCCAACAGCACCAAACGGGTCTGGCTGTTGGGAAACAACGTAACTAGGCGAGAAGACTTGTATCCTAATGAACCCAATAGCCAGTTTCCTGGAGTATTGCGAAGAATCACGCAAAGATCGCTTCCCCCACGAAACCTGAGTAGGCGCGGCACGTTTTCCATGGAAACGATGTCCGGGCTGATTTCACCAAATCAGGCGGACGGTGGTCTCGACCAACTGCCATTCCGGGTTTTCGTTATTCTGGCTGAATCGACGGAGGAGCACAGGAAAGCGAGGGAGCGTAAGCGACGAACGGAATGCGACGACCCCCGCGTAGCCGTAGGGCCGGGCGTTTCGTCGGAGTGCGGCGCGTGAGCGCCGGCGGAGACGAAATGCAAGGCCATGCGACACGGCGTCAAGCCATTACGGGAGTCCTGGCGCAGCGCGGACTGCGCGCTAGGACGGACGCAGGACAAACGTGGGCCGCCGAAGGCCATGGCCGTTGCCTAATTTTTTGCACCCGAAATCGAACGGACCCCATTTCGGGTTTCGCGAAAAATGGCGACGCTCCAGCGTGCCCTAGATCGGCGGCAAGCTGGATGACTTCTTATGTTTGACCTTCGAGCGTGTCGTCGGCAAAGACAACTGCGTGGCCTTCGAGGGGATGGCCTTGCAGATCCCCAAGGACCGCCACCGGATGCATTACGTGAAGGTCAAGGTGCGGGTGCATCGTTATCCTGATGGCAACCTCGCCGTGTTCCACGGACCGCATTGCTTGGCTCGATATGATGCCCAAGGTCAGTCGATTCCGCTACAGCTACGGGTTGTCGCGCAGGTCCGCTGCCGTATCCAAAGCGGACAGTTGATGTGCTACTAAACCGAACAGTTCTATTTGTTGCCAACATGGCGGATCCATAAGTCCCACTAACGCCTTCTGAATTGGGTAGTCGCGTGAGCGAAAGCAGTCCCCTTTTGTGCACACCAACCGAACCATCGCTCTGTAAGGTTGCTGGTGACGCAAAGCGCAGCAACGACTGGTCATCCTTGAAACCGACAAGATGCAGTATTGACGATCTTCACCGTCTGATCGTGGGATAGATGATTCCTTTGCAAAATCAGGTCCATACACGCCACAAGAAATCCGCCTGTGCTGTAAACTGGATCAAGTACAATGCCACTTTTCATAACTTCACAGATATCAGCCACCAGCCGCATGATGTAACGTGGCATGAAATACTTCATTTCAGACTGATCTGTTTCTCCGCCTCGTAGGTCCCCGCTGGCAGCTCATGGGCCACACCCTTGTGGCAGTCGATGCAGGTCTTTTCCTCATCAATGCCTTGTTCGTGCCGTTCACGGGAGTGCCTCTGCTGGATCGACAGGTCCATGGAATCGTAGTTGTGGCAGTTGCGGCACTCCCGAGAATCCGTCTCCTTCATGGCAGCCCAAACATTCTTAGCGAGCTGCAGCCGCCTAGCCTCGTATTTCTCGGGGGTGTCGATGGTGCCGGCAAAGTGGTGGAATACTTCTTTACTGGCATGGATCTTCCTGGCGACCTTGTGGGTCCAGGTCTTAGGCACATGACAATCTGAACAGGTGGCACGCACCCCGGTGCGGTTCATGTAGTGGATGGTGCGCGTATATTCCCGATAGGCGTTCTGCTCCATCTCGTGGCACGTGATGCAGAATGTTTCGGTATCGGTTAGCTCTAGCGCCCAGTTAAACCCAGCATAGGCGAGGATGCTGCCGCCGATGAGTCCTGTCGCCAGGACGGTTCCAAGAGCATAGTGGGCACTTGACCGCGTGAATAGGTGACATAGGCGAACCATGAGTCTGTTGTTTTCTTTTTTGAGTTGAGCCTGCATCGGGGTTGGTTAGACTTGTGTGGTCCTACTCGGTCTCAAATGCCGAACGGAAAGTGTTGGGTACTAGGGGTCTGGCCTGCACCTGGGACACGTGGCATTGGGTGCAGAACCAGCGTAACCGGGTGACCTTGTCCAGCGCTACGCCGCGGCGGTCCACGTAGTGTGTCTCGCTGATCTTGGGTGCGTTCTCCTCCACGTTATAGGGCCAGTCGTGACATCGAAGGCACTGGTTGACCTTCAGGTTGATCTGATACTTCTTGACTTGGTGCGGAATAAGGGGTGGCTGTTGACGGTACGCTCGCCCGAATTGGCGATCTGTACTCTGCTGTCTGATGTCCGGCGCGTCTGGCATCTCTTCAATTGCTGTTAGCCCCCGGAGAGACTGCACGCCAGGATCCTGACCGATCGTCTGGGATGCCACCATGATGGTCTTCAACAACAGGCCAAGTCCAATCGCAGTGCCTATGGTCCATCTGTTCATCTCCCATCTCCCTCTTTGCTTATCAGCTACCTGCAGGGTTTGAATTCACGCCGCGTGGCCGGTGGTTGAAACGGTTCCTATGGGAGGAAAGACCTTGCCGTCCCAGAGTGCGATAATGCAGATCAAATTCGAAAACGTCCTTGGCGCACACGTCGATGCAGCGGCCACAATTGGTGCAGTCGCGGGAAAGGATCATCGGTCCGATCTCGTGCTTGGTGCAGCACAGCACAGGCGCGATCACGTGGGGCTCAGGACAGACCACGAAGCAGTCCATGCAGTTGTTGCAGGCTTCGCGCTGCTTGGCTGCGACGCGCACGGCGCTGAACGATCCTACTAGACCGTAGAATGCACCCATGGGGCACAGGTGTCCGCACCAGCCGCGGCGACTGACCACGAGATCGAACAGGAATACCGCGGCGACCACCATCCATCCCAAGCCCATGCCGTAGATCAGGCCCCGATGGAGGATCGAGACCGGGTTGATTAACTCCCATGCCACAGTTCCGGTAACAGCCGCTACCACGAGGATGGTACCCAAGATCCACAACCGGACCTCACGGTGGGGCTGCCAGCCCTTAGACAAATCCAGGCGCTTGGACAGCCAGCTGGCGGCGTCTGTGACCACGTTCATAGGACACACGAACGAGCAGAAGACCCGGCCACCGATCAGCCCGTAGGCAGCTAGTACTAGGCTTGCACCGACGAACGCGTCGGTGCTGGGCCAGTGCCCCGACGCCAGGGTCTGCGACAGCACGAACGGATCGCTTAGCGGCAGGATACCCAGGATCAGGCTGGAGTTTAGGTTGCCCTCGACGATCCAAAGCCCCAGCAGCGGGCCAGCCAAGAACAGGGTAAGTACCAGGGCCTGCGAGGTACGGCGCAGGATCAGCCATTTATGCGCTGCGACCCAGCTCTTGGCGGCGTCAGTTCCGGGGCGAGTGGGGGCGCTCATGGCTTGGCCCCGTTGGGAAGACGATCCGGAAGGTCTATCAGATCCTTGACCAGGGCCTCACCCTTCTTTTCCTTTTCGACCCATCCGAGCCGGTAGTGATTGCCGATCCGCCCCTTCGCCAGATGCCTCGGGAAGACTCGAATCGCCGCCATCTCCAAAACGCAGGCGTACTCGCACTTGCCGCACCCGGTGCACTTGTCCGAGTTCACCGTGGGTATGAACATGGCGTGGACCTGGGTCCTGGGATTGTGCTGGCGCTCCAGCGTGATGGCTTCACCCAGCAGTGGACAGACCCGATAGCAGACGTCACAGCGGAGCCCCTGGAGGTTTAGGCAGGTCTCCTCGTCCACTAGGACGGCGAGGCCCATACGCGAGTCATCGATGTTGGTGAGCTCCGGATCCAGGGCCCCGGTAGGACAGGCGGCGACGCACGGGACATTGTCACACATCTCGCAGGGAGCCCGCCGGGCGATGAAATAGGGTGTTCCCACCGGCACGTCCTCGCCGAACTTGGCTAGGCTCAGGGTCGGATAAGGACAGGTTTGGACGCATAGGCCGCAGCGGATGCAGGCCGAAAGGAATTTCTCCTCCAGTCCGACGCCAGGCGGACGGACGGCAACTGCTGGTAGCGAGCGAGCTGGGCGCGCAAACGCGCCTAGCACCATGCCGAACAGGCTGGCGGTGCCGGTGGATCTAGCGATGTTCGCCAGGAACCGTCTCCGGCTGAGCCGATCCTTCGCCGGCTTTGTGGTCCCGCTCACTATATCTCTCCCGGAGTTTCTTCGATCAGGCCTTGACCACCTTGCACGCACATTTCTTATAATCAGTTTCTTTCGAGAGCGGATCAGTGGCGTCCAGGGTTAGCTTGTTCACAAGCTGGCTGGCATCGAACCAAGCGATGTATGCTAGGCCTTTCGGCGGTCGATTGCGCCCGCGGGTCTCAACACGGGTGACTAGTTCGCCACGGCGAGTCTGTACCTTGCATGCCTGACCACGCTTGAGGCCGCGATCCCTGGCGTCGTCGGGGTGCATGTAGACCTTGGCCGAGGGATAGGCCCGGTAGAGCTCTGGCACCCGCCGGGTCATAGACCCAGAATGCCAGTGCTCGAGGACGCGGCCGGTGGAAAGCCACAGGTCGTACTCCTTGTCCGGGCTTTCCGCGGGCGGTTCATAGGGCGCGAAGATGATGTTCGCTCTGTTGTCTGGATTTCCGTAGAAGTTGACGCCCTCACCCGCCTTAACGTGGGGGTCGTAACCCTCGCGGAAGCGCCACAGGGTCTCTTTGCCGCCGATCACCGGCCACCGTAGGCCGCGCGTTTGGTGGTAGACCCTGTACTCAGCCATCTCGTGGCCCTTCTTGGGTCCCTCGTACTGGAAACGGCGGTACTCCTCGTAGAGGCCCTTCTGGAGGTAGAATCCGAAGTACTCGGATTCGTCATTGTCGAAGCCCTTCTCCAGGTCGTCCAGTGGAAATTTATTCACCTGACCGTTGGTGAACAGCACCTCGTAGAGGGTTTTGCCGCGGTGTTCCGGCTTCTTCGCCAAGAGTTCCTCGGGCCACACCTCCTCGGTCTTGAAGCGCTTGGAGAACTCCACCACCTGCCAAACGTCTGAGCGGGACTCATCCGGCGCCTTGACCTGTTGGCGCCAGAACTGGGTGCGCCGCTCGGCGTTGCCGTAGCCGCCTTCCTTCTCGGCCCACATGGCGGTGGGTAGAATCAGGTCGGCGGCAGTGGCGGTGACTGTGGGATACGGCTCGGAGACGACGATGAAGTTCTCGGGGTTGCGATAGCCCGGGAATGTCTCCTCGTTCATGTTGGGCGCCGCTTGCATGTTGTTGTTGCACTGGACCCAATAGGCGTTGAGCCTGCCGTCCCTGAGCATTCGGTTCTGTAACACCGCATGGTAGCCTGGCTTTCCCGGGATCGTTCCCTCGGGCAGGTTCCAGATCTTCTCGGCGGTATCGCGGTGGGTCTTCTTCATGACGACCAAGTCCGCCGGCAGACGATGGGCGAAAGTGCCTACCTCTCGGGCGGTGCCGCATGCCGATGGTTGGCCGGTCAGCGAGAATGGGCTGTTGCCAGGCTCGGAGATCTTGCCCATAAGCAAGTGCACGTTGTAGAGTAGGCCATTGACCCACACGCCGCGGACGTGCTGGTTGAAACCCATGGTCCAATAGGACGTCACCTTCTTATTAGGATCGGCATAGGCCTTGGCTAGGCGCTCCAGCTTTTCGGGCTCAACACCGGACATCTCGCTTACCTTCTCGAGCGTGTACTCGGAGACGAGCTGGGCGTATTCCTCGAAGGTGATCTTGTTGAACCTGCCTTTGCCTGGATTCTTAGCCGCCTTCTGCAACGGATGGGTCGGTCGCAGGCCGTAGCCGATGTCAGTGATGGTCTTAGTGATGTTGACGTGCTTATCCAGGAAGTTCTGGTTGTACGCTTTGTTCTGGATGATGTGGTTGGCGATGTAGTTGAGGATTGCTAGGTCGGTCTGCGGCGTGAACACGATGCCGTTGTCGGCCAGCTCGAAGCAGCGGTTCTCAAAGGTCGACAGCACGTGGACCTCACTACCCTCCTTGGTAAGCCGCGTATCGGTGAGCCGCGACCATAGGATCGGGTGCATCTCGGCCATGTTGGCGCCCCACAGCACGAACACGTCAGCATGTTCCAAGTCATCGTAGCAGCCCATGGGCTCGTCGATGCCGAAGGCCCGTATAAAGGAGACCGCGGCTGTGGCCATGCAGTGCCGGGCGTTGGGGTCGATATTGTTGGACCTCAACCCCGCCCTCATGAACTTGGTGGCGGCGTAGCCTTCCCAGATGGTCCACTGGCCGGAACCGAACATGCCGACCGTCGTTGGCCCTCCCCTCTCAATGGCGTCCTTGAACTTGCCTGCCATCACGTCGAAGGCCTCATCCCACGAGACTTCGGTGAACTCGCCGTTCTTGTCGTACTTGCCGTTGCGCTTGCGGAGCAGCGGCTTGGTGACACGGTCGTGGCCATACATGATCTTAGACAGGAAGTAGCCCTTTATACAGTTGAGGCCGCGGTTCACTGGAGCGTCAGGGTCGCCCTGGGTGGCCACCACCCGGCCACCCTTGGTTCCCACCAGGACGCCGCACCCAGTTCCGCAGAACCGGCAGACGCCCTTGTCCCAGCGAATGTCGTTGACGACAGCATCGGATGTCTTCAAGCTTGGAAACACGGTGCCCGTGGCCGCCGCCGCGGCGACCGCGGCCTGGGTCTTGATGAAGTCGCGCCTGGATAGGGTCATGGTGCGTGCTCCTTCTCGGCAGGATCTTGTTCGAAGTAGTTGTAAACGAGGGAAGCGCTTAGAACGCCGTCCAGTTCGTGGAGCCGGCTCAGAGTCTCAGCCGCCTTGGCATCATCGGGCTGGTCCAGGGTGACAATGAGGCGTCCGTCCAGCGTTGTCGCATGGATTTCGATGCCGTCCAGTTCCGCGAGCGCACTCTTGGCGCACTCGGTGTTCTCCGGACGGGTGTGGATGACGAGGCCGGAGATGCTCACGATGATGCTTCAGGCTGGATATGGGTGATCTTGATGGCTCCGATGGGACAAGGCACTTGGCAGGTACCGCACATCCAGCAGGTGACGCCCAGAATAAGCCAGACAGTCATCGCCCCCCCTTGGAGACCTCCGGCTCCTTTCACGACCACTGGACTTTCCACGAAAAGCGTAGCAGGCCCGACTTTACATAGCACCGATTCCGCGCAGCAACCCTTCTCCGCGCCCCGGACTCCCATCTCCCACCGGACCCTTTCGCATCTAGCCCGATCGAGGACGCAAACACCGTCCGCGCCGCACCTCAGATCGTCCGTGGGTAGCTGGATGATGGGGTAATGCCGTGCGCGTGACCGCCTTTGATGTCCTGTATCGTGAGAATGTCCCGGAAGGTGTCGAAAATTGATGCAAGTGACACCTTGAATACAGAGGAGAGTGAGATGGTAAATAATGACCGAATGTGTAATCTGTGGTGAGCGGGCTAAGACGTTTCCTAGAACAGGTTATTATACCCACCAAGACTGTCCACGCTGTGGTGAATTTAAAATCTCAGGAACACTCGAAGTCATTCTCCAAAAGAATTACCCAAAAGATCACGAAGCCAGGACTAAACTATCCGGCTGGGTGCGCAAGCGCAATATGTTCGGCGAGGTCCCGCATTGCTCTGATAAAGACGAAGCAATAAATTCATATCTCTTTGATAAAATCAAAGCGATGCTGATTCCTGGAATCCCCGAACGGGCGAGCCGACTTTTAGAATTCAAGGTACGTCGTCAGAAATCGATTGGCCAGGTATTCAATAGGGATAACCCGGCATTATGAGGAATTATACGCACGCTAAGCAGAATCCACACAGGGATTTATCGCCATGCGGATCCGCGATTCGACGCAAGACGCTTACAATAGAGGACTCGAGGTTGGAATCTCTGAGGCAGGATACGATCCTCTCCGAATTGATAAGAAAAAGCATGTTAATAAGATCGACAATGAGATTCTCTTAGAGATTCGGCGTGGCGGATTTCACTGGTCGCCGCGGCGGTGTCTATTTCGAGGCGGGCTTTGCATTAGGTCTGAATCTACCAGTGTTTTGGATCTGCCGAAAGGATGATCTAAAGAAGCTCCATTTCGATATACGCCAGTACAATTTCATCATTTGGGAAAAACCTGAAGAGCTCACCAAGAAATTGAAAGATACGATTCAGGCTATTATTGGAACGGGACCCAGAGATTCTGAATAAGTTCTTGCGTCTCCCGACCTGCTCGCGTTCCTGAGTTTCGGGCTGGTGTCCGCAGGTTGAAATTCTCGGTAGCGGGGGCTCAAGCTGGGCGGATTGCTAGTGCTAAAGTTGCTAAAGATAAGGAGCGCACCAACTCTAGAAGCTCTAGCACTAGCAACCACCCCGATTCTGTTTTTCCCGCGCATCAGATTAGAACCTCTCGTAATCACCGCGAGAGCGTCCCTGAGTGGCTCTCTCAGGTGATTTCTTGCCTGCCCCTGCTTTTCCCTCCCTTACCCATCTTCCATAACGGACTCTACGGGTCTTTCCTCGATCCTTTCCTCGATGGGATGAAGCATTCCCTTGGTGAGACAGAGCGATATTCCCTCGGAGCCGACACTTTTCAGGTTACGGGGCGTACGCAACGGAAGTCACCCCGGAGGGTCCGTAAGGAGCGAAGCGACTGAAGGACGGCGGAGCCATTGACGGAGTGAGCACGCGTGTATCTGCCAGGTCGGCTCCGAGGGAGCATAAAGACTTTTGGTCTGGAGGTCTCTCGGTTGATTGAGAGGGTGAACAAAGCGACCCGTAGTGCGCCGCTGAG
>Ga0209457_1000114_pt1 | contig 28549 bp, 22 predicted proteins | sample WorMetHEROISLAND_5_FD_187410 | JGI IMG/M metagenome (GOLD analysis project Ga0209457, IMG submission 187410) | Marine gutless worms symbiont microbial communities from Max Planck institute for Marine Microbiology, Germany - Olavius sp. 5 HERON... ... | reverse complement strand
CAGAAATCCTATGGCCGACATGGGGGACATGTAGAACGTAATCGGGATAAGCAGGGCGATTGCCGTTACGCTGCCCAGACCGGGTAGAACGCCGAAAACGATACCGACGGCAACTCCGCAGATGATGTGCAGAAAGTTACTAAATGTCGCGGCTGCCACAAAACCATGCAATAATTGTTCTAACAATTCTGCACCCCAGTTAAGGAAGGCTGACACTGAGTATGTGCCAGAAAAGCCTGGCTATCAAAACGGGAATGAATATTGCCGCTACTGATATGATCCACCAATTGCGCAAGCCCCCATATATCATGCCGGCGGCTATCGTAATTCCAGAGGCAATCTCGAAACCCACGAACCTAAGCAACAGCCAATAGATAGCTGATGTACCCAGCCAGACCAGAAGATTCAGCGACTCTCTTTTCTGGAAGCCCAGGGTCTCTGCAGCTTCGCTGAACTGAGATTCATCAAGGGTATCACCGCTTTTTCGCCATGCGGAAATTCCGAGAAGGAGTCCAGCCAGGGCAAATATGGCCATACTGAGCATTGGCATCAGGTTCGGAGGCAAATCCCCCGCATCGTGCCGGGTGGGTACGTGGCCGGGAATCAACCAGACCAAGCCTACGATTGATATGGCAAAAATTATCAACGAAGACACTATGTTTATACGCCTCACGGCAACCTCCAGTCGCGGAATTTCCGTACGACTTGGGCTTACATGCCCATCTTTGCCTTCATATTTTTGAGTTTTTCGACCATTCCAGGCAGAGATTCCTTAACTTCTTTGCCCGATAAGAACATCTGGGGGAACTTCAGATTTTCTTTCAGCATTTTCATGAAGGCAGGATCCCTGGTGGCTTTTTCTAAGGCTGCTTCCAAAAATTTGGTCCTGTCATCCGGGATTCCCTTGGGGCCCATGACGATGACCAGGCTGGGAATAGCAACACCATACTTTTCCATCAAAGCCGGCGCATCCGGACTTTGATGTAACCGTTCACTATTGGTGGATGCCAAAACTCTCATCTTATCACCATACCTTTGATGCACACCCCCACTCCAGGCAAAGTCAATCTGTCCACCCAGGAGCATGGGAACCATGCCGCCGCCACCTTTGGTGGGAACTGCCCGCCAATCCAATCCCTCCTGTTTGGCTACACTTAGAATGACAATTTTTGAGATGGTGCTCTGGTCTGCAAAAGTAACACCCGGGGTTTTTTGGGAGTAGGTAATCAATTCGGCAAGTGTCTTGTAAGGTTTGTCCGGCGAGCATACGACAGCCGTCTGATACTGGGTTATGGCGCCTAGATAAGTGAAATCATCCAATGTATAATCGACCTTGTCATGTATGGGCGACCAGGTGGGAATCTGTTCAGCCCCAATCAAAATGGTATGTCCATCAGGCTTTTGGTCTTTGAGATACATCGCCCCAACCGCCCCACCGGCACCTGCCCGATTTTGGACCACAACAGGCTGTCCGACCTCTTTAGACAACGCCTTGGCATATACACGCACCATCGTGTCTGTGCTGCCGCCGGCCTTAAAAGGCACGATAACCGTAATCGGCTTATCGGGAAAGGCGGCATGGGCGGGCGCCTTAACCAGACCGCCGATCAGAACAAGCGCAATAGCAATCGCAATAATCTCTGTCCAGAATGGCCTGATTTGAAAATAACTTCTACTCATCCCTCTTTTGCGTACCATGATAATTCTCCTTCCTCTTTTTGCTGGTTTACGGTTCTACGGAAGTTGAAAGGGCCGATCGTTCAGGCCTGCAACTCCCCGCCGGCCGATGGATCGTCATTGCACTCTTTTGGAGATGACGGATTTTGGCATTTCGTTAAAAAGATAAATAGGACTGCTCCAGGCCTGTGATCCATCTTCCATAGTAAGGCAGACCCAAAGCGGATTGTCCCTCCCAGGTAGGATGCTTACCGGAATTTCGGCCTCGTGCTGCTTGGGCAGTTCATGATCTGGCAAACGAAACACCCTGATACATCTGTCCAGACCGCCGGCCTCCAATGTTGTTTCATCCATACCCATCTCGGAAAGCTTCACAAGGAGCGTTCCGAGATTGGTTTCGATTCTCAGTTGTGAATCTGCGCTCTCATCAAGCCAAACATCGAAACCGCTGAAATTGCCTGTGGTAATGGACTCCCAGATTAAGGCGCCACTGTTGTCTGTTTCTATTTTCCTTTCCCGATTCCAAAAGTTTATCTTTTGCAAACGGCGAATGGCGGCGCCGGTAAACACCGCCTTACCATTCCATAATGTTTCTCTTCCTCTGCCCCGATATTCGGCGCCACTCCAGATAACACGAATCCGTGATCCCAATTCTCCGGAACCAAAGGGACGAATTGTTTGAATTACCTCAGTGCCGTTTCTGATCTCGATCCGTTCGATACCAGCCTGGGTGACGGCCTTGCATCGCACCGTTACCGACTGATCTCTGGTATGGGCGATGTCACCCATCATGACTTCTTGCGTTATTTGGGGTTTCGTTTCCGGAAACACGATTGGATCACGGTCGAAAACAAAACCATCGGTCAAAAATTTGCTTCTTACATCCAGATACAATCGGGTGCCGGTGGTGCCATAGTGGTGGCGACGGCGTAAACACTCGAATATGTCATCGCGGGTCAACCCCCCGGCCAAAAAGCATGTTAGGCCTCCGTAGGCGCCAAAGGTGGAAGCCCCGGGATAACTGGCTCCAGGCCGCCCTTTGTGGTCGTCGCTATTGCAGACTACACCGACCCGATAGCCTAACGAAAAGCAGTCAGCCATCAGCCACTCAAAGGTTCCCCAGGCCGAGTGGATTTCCATGGCAGTCTCGATAGCGGGATCATGGGCAAAGGCCACGTTGGCATACCTTCCGCCGACATGGGCGTAGGTGACACAATCCTCTTTGGCCAAGTCAGTAAACAGTTTCTGGGCATCACAGGCATCCTGGTCCATATCCGATTGATCGGTCAGGAGAGCGTGGGAGGAGCGTCGAATGGCTTTGCCTTCGGTCTTGAAAAAGATATTTCGATCGCCGCCGACTCCGGTGTTGCCCGACCATTCATATCCTGGAAAAGTAACAAATCGTCCATCCTCATGAAAATCCTCGGTCAGTTGGTTTAAATGTTCCCAGAAAGCTTTATTGACCTGAAAGTCATTAGCCTGATGGCTAATGACATCCAAAAACGCGAGATCACGGGCGAAGCGTAAGTACTCTTCGGCCGTCCCGATACCGACTGACTCGCCGCTTTGGCCATGGAGATCACCCCAGTATCCAGACAGTTTGCCGGCCATTATCACCATGGGGTTAGATTCGGCAATAATCCGGTCATCTGGATCCAAAATGTTGATTCGCAGTACACCCTCACAGGATACCGTAAGTTTTTCAAAAATGATCGCCTTTTGTCCTTTACGGTATTCAAATTGCTTTGGCAGACCGTCAATGGGCAGGCTGGCGGTCAACCGAAATTTGCCGGTTGCCTTGTGCGTCGGATTGCCCCACTTGTCCTCGGCCTTTACGCCGAGACGAAACTCTTCGTTCGGGCGGCGCAGGGTCGGCAGAACAGCCTTCCAGATAAACGGATCGCCCGGAACGACAGCAATCTCTAAAGGTGTGTCCAGGGGCACAAAGTGACCCGTGGCGCAAGGGTCGACTGAAACCTTAAACTCAAAGGCAGATTCAGCAAAGGTCTGGAGCAAAAATCCCGGTGATCCCCGGGATGTGTCACCAAAAGCAATTCTGACAGTCTCCCCTTCCTTAAGCGAACCTCCGGCAACCCGTATGTCCAAGCTTTTGTTTCTTGGTCTATAGCTTCTCCCGACATCAAGGATAAGCCTGGCATCGCCACTCGTACTGGCGCTGATGTAATTGGGCGCCTCTGGATTACCGGTCTGGAATCTGCCCCAGTCACCAACCAACCGAAACGAAACCCTAATTGAACCGCTGTCGTCAATGCCGTAACGCCCGGCAGTATAAGTCAATGTGAATGAAGCGTAACTTCTGGTCACAAACTCACCTCTGGGTTCTAGCTCGACAGAACCATACACCTGTGGATTTTGAAAAGGTTGAACTGCCGGCCAGGCTTCACCAATAAGTTCTGATCGAATGGATGGCTTCACGTAATTATTTTTTTTAAAATTTCTCCATCGCGTATCATGGAAGCGAGTGATTCTATGTCCAGTGCCAACTGGCGGTCCGACTCGACGAAGGGGACTTTCTTGCGTATAGCCTTGTAAGCAAGGCTGGTTCCCCGACCGAGCCGTTCGGGGCCATCGGGCCTTAAATCAATCGCCTGGGTTGCCGTAAGCAATTCGATCGCGATAATATTTATAACATTGTCGACTATTTCTAAAGTGTGGCGAACGGCATTGGCCCCCATGCTGACATGATCCTCTTGATTTGCGCTTGATGGTATTGAGTCTACACTGTCCGGATGTGCCAGCGTTTTGTTGTCAGAAACCAATGCGGCCGCCGTGTACTGGGGCATCATCAAGCCTGTGTTCAAACCGGGTGATTTCACCAACATGGCAGGCAGACCGTTGCTCAGCTCCGGAGTTACCAGCCTGAAGGTCCGTCTTTCTGAAATATTACCTATCTCGGCCACGGCTATCCCCAAAAAATCAAGCCACATGGCAATTCCTTCACCATGGAAGTTACCACCGGAGATGGCGATAAAGGAATCTTTGCCGGAATCGTCTCTGAAAACAAGAGGATTGTCGGTCGCACCATTGAGCAGCGGTTCGATGTTATCACGGACAAATTCCAAAGTGTGTCGTATGGGTCCCAACACCTGAGGCGTGCATCTTAACGCATAGGCGTCCTGAACCCGCTCTGGTTCAGAATCCACCAGCCGACTTCCCCGAACAAGATTCCGTATGCTGGCTGCAGTATGCTCCTGGCCGGGGAGACGGTTAGCTTCCTGCAGCCGCGGATAAAAAGCCGTGGACAGGCCGGTCAGCGCCTCGAGGCTTAATGCAGCGGCAATCTCAGCGTTAGCGAGAAGCCCCATGGCACGGTGAATGGCCAGTGCCCCTGCGGAAACCATCAAAGTAGTTCCATTGCAAAGAGCCAACCCTTCTTTAGCCTCGGGTTTTACCCGTGCAATCCCCGCCCTGTGCATCGCCTCGGCTCCAGTCATGAGTTTTCCACGATAAAACGCCTGGCCGCTGTATCCGCCATCTCCGTCTTCAATATCGCGGGTCAGGACGACAGCCATGTGAGCCAAGGGAGCTAGGTCGCCGCTGGCGCCTAGGGATCCTTTACATGGGATAAACGGAGTTACCCCGGCATTGAGCATATCTATCAGGATTTGCACTAGGACGGGTCTGACACCGGAGTAGCCGGTGCAGAGCGTATTGGCGCGCACCAACATCATGGCACGAACGATTTCAACCGGCAACCCCGGTCCGACCCCCACCAGGCAGGCAAGAATCACGTTACGCGATAGCTTGGAGGCTTGCTCGGGCGCGATTCTGATTTTGGCAAGAGGCCCAAAGCCGGTGTTGATTCCGTAAATGGTTTTATTATCGTCAGCGACGGTCGATTTGATCCAATCCTGCGAAACAAGTAATTTTTTTCTGACAGTTTCGGAAAGCGGTGCTACACGTGCCTTCTTACATGCAACATCAACCAGTTGATCAATGGACAGCGAATTCCCTTCTATTTCAATATGTTTCATGAGTTTCTCTTTTCGTTGTCAAAAAGGACCCGACCGTCTTTAATTACAGAAACGACAGGATTATAATCCAAACGATAAATCAGGTGCTCGGATTCCGGAATATCCCAGATTTGGATATCAGCCTTCTTGCCCTTTTCCAGACTACCAATGTCAGCATCTCGTCCGATGGCCTTAGCGGCCCCCACCGTCGCTGCAATAAAGGCCTCTTTCAGGGACATTCCATGATTTCGGCAGGCAAGCAGTATAACGAATCGCATTGATTCAGCCCAGTTGCCCGGATTTAAGTTGGTTCCCAAGGCAAGGATCATGCCGGCGTCAATCATGGCGCGTGGCGCTGCTGGTCGCGTATGGGCCACGGCGAAATCCAGGGCCGGGAGCACCACTCCGACAACACCCGCCTCGGCCATGGCGGTCATTTCCCGGGAGGAGGTGTAGTTCAAATGTTCAGCTGAAATTGCAGGCAATTCTGCTGCCAGAGCCGATCCACCAATACTCGCATAGGCATCGGTGTGAATTTTTGCACGCAGGCCATGATGGATGGATGCCTCCAAGATGCGGCGAGTCTCCTTCACAGTGAAGTAGCCGTCATCGCAATAAACATCACAGAATTCCGCCAACCCGGATTCCGCCACCTCGGGAATCATCTCATGAAGCAGTGTTTCGATATATCGATTCCGCTCGGATTGTCGGTTGCGGTCTATCTCCGGCGGATAGTCATGGGCACCCAGAAATGTGCTGACGATATCGACCGGCTGGGACGCGACCAGCCGCCTGTTGACACGCAGCATTTTTATCTCGTCCGCCCGGTTGATCCCGTACCCGCTTTTGCTCTCCACAGTAGTTGTACCATGGTGAAGCATGCGATTCAGCCGATCCATGGCAGTGTCAAACAATTCGTCTTCGGAGGTCTCCCGGGTCATTTTGATAGAAGCTGGAATTCCGGTATCAAAGCCCATGGCTTCAATCTCTGCAACAGTCTTTGTCATCTTCAGTGCAAACTCTCTGCTTCTGGATTTTCCGAAAATCAAATGGGTGTGGCAATCCACAAAACCAGGTGCCATAATTTTTCCCGAAAGATCAATGACCTTCGCCGCGGTAACATCCACATCCGTCTCAACCTGGGAAATTGGGCCTACCGATAGAATCCGGCCGTCCTTGACGGCGAGAGCAGAGTTATTCATGCGAACCAACCTATCATCATCTGACAAGCCGGTGATGATTTCCGATGCACCCTTGAAATACAAGTCTGCTGTTGGCTTATCGTTCATGGTCATCACCTACTCTCCGGACCAGCCAATAAGAGAGTTCTCTAGTACCTGTTCAATTGAGAAGTTATGGGCCTGAAGGTAATAGCGCATCGTTTGAACCATTGCCCCCATGGGCACCGGGCCCACCAGTTCGCTTTTTACGACATTTACGCCGTAGCGGGCAGCCTCTCGTTTGACAGCCTCCATCACCATGGGAATTGATGTTTTTTCGTAATGTACCAGATTCATAGATACCTGTACCTGGCCTTGCTCTTCTAAAGACAGGCCGATGCCGCGCACATGGCGGAAACCGCCGTTTATGTGGCGTACACTTTTGGCAATGTCCATAGCCATGTCAAGATCGGTGGAAGCGAGGTTGATGTTCAGCGCCACCAAAGGAAAACGCGAGCATACTTGTATGGAGCCGGTCTTGGGTACAAATTTGTAAGGCCCGGCGTCCGGGGCGTAAAATGGGTCCTTCAGCTTTTCTTTCAGGGCCTCGTACTGGCCTTTGCGCACCTTGGGCAGGCTGACCCGATCCGGATTAGTGGCTGCATCTTCATAGAAATAGACCGGCACCTCGAGCTCCCGGCCGATCCACTTGCCAAAATTATGAGCAATGGCCACCGATTCTTCTTCACTAATGCCGCGAACAGGGATAAAGGGCACTACATCCACCGAGCCCTGGCGGGGGTGGGAGCCCTTGTGCCCGGTCATGTCGATTAAGTTAACAGCAGTTCGAACCAGCTCCTTGCTGACGGCCACCACCGCCTGTGGTGCGCCGATGTAGGATATAACCGATCGGTTGTGATCGCTGTCGGAAGAGTAATCCAGGAGTATGACGCCGGCCGCGTTTCTGACTTTATCTACCACTTTTTCTACCACCGAAAGATCGGCGCCTTCGCTGATGTTGGGAACACACATCAAGACTTGCATCACAAATATCCTTCCTGTGTTTTACATGGAGGCATTCAAAACTTTCTCAAGTCTGGATTCCAGGTCACGGACCTGGGCCTTGTCTTTAAGATAGGGCAGGTTTACCCGAACGTTGGCAACACACCCCTTGAGGCCGGCCTCTGCCAGGTGTCTGGCGCACTCTAAATCAGAGGCGGTATTCGTGTTATAGCCTTTCTCTAATCGGTCGCAAAGGGCCAGAACCCGGCTGCACATAAAGGCGTTTTTTAAAGGCACCTCGGCGCAGCGAATCATACCTTCCCTGATGGCCCGGCTGCGGGCGGTCTTCTCCAAATCGCTGCCCTTGGGCATTCCAAAGGCAGCGTTGACGGCCGCGAAAGCTTCCGAATCCTTGCTGCCACCGGCAAACAGCTCCCTGCACAACGTCTCCGCCCGGGTGGCAATCGCTTCATAGTGTTCAGTCGGCGCCAGGTCTTTTTTACCCATGGAAAGGCGGGCAACCATGCCTGCCATTCCCGCTGCCATGGCGCCGGCTATACTGGATGCCGTACCCCCACCGGTGGTGTTGTCGTTAACGTCCAGCACTTTTAAAAACGATTTGATATTACTGTTCAATTCATATTCCCCTAAAGCTTCTCATCGCAATGGTCATACCCAATATTTTAACCCGAATTTTGCATGAAATTTTACCATAAAATTGTTTATATTTGATATTTCAGCTTGTTAACAACCTGAAATGAGACATCGGTTAAGGAATGAACTCTTCCGACCGGCATTGTGACGTTTTGCACGTCCAAGAGTGCATTCATGCTGCACCTCCTTTGCCAATTCCTACTCCTCCTCATCTTCAATTTTACAACTTAAATTCAGAATCTTACAGCTACTCGCTGAGGCTGTCCATTGTCTCTTCAGTCTATCTTGCTGTGTGGCCCGCGGCGCAGTTGATGTCCCCCTTCGGGGCCGAAGGTGGCTTTGGGATTCCACCAAAGCGGAATCTTGATACTGTCATTTGTTAGCTTGCCGCGGCCTTCAGCCACGTCCCGGGCGCTCGCATATCCGGCCTGAGCATGGCGGACCACACCGATGCCCGAGTCAGTTGTCATGCAGGCTGCCAGTCGAAAATCAGCATCATCAGTGCCGTCGGCAATCATGGTTACCCCGGTATGCACCGCTTCGCCCATGGAGTAGTTGGCTTGGATTGCAATCAGATCACACATTGCCGCGCAATTTAGGAGCCCATTAAGCATTGGCCAATCGGAGATCAAATCTCCACCGTCCTTCATCTTTTCGGACTCGAAGGTGGGATTGACGATGGAACCGGAATCCAGGTTATCCCGCGAAAATGCCACCGGCCCTTTTACTTCACCGTTCTTGATAAGTTCGTTTACTCTGAGCGCAAACGCCTTTCGTTCGCCAAAGCCCAGGTAACAGACACGGGCCGGCAACGCTTCGATCGGCAGATGTTCTCGGGCCAGATTGATCCATTTGGCCGCCAGTTTGTCTTCGGGGAACATCTCCAGCACAAGGTCGTCCAGGCGGGCCAGATCGTCGGCGTCACCGGAAATGCAGGTCCACCGGAACGGTCCGCGTCCTTCGCAGAACAGAGGCCGGATGTACTCGGACACAAACCCCGGAATTGACATGGCTTCGTCTTCGGACATGCCCGCATCCCGGCACTCTTTCCGGATCGAGGTGCCGTATTCAAAGACGTGGACATATTCTTTGTTGTGGAAGGCATTCATGGCTTTGAGTTGTTTGACCATGGACTCCCGGGCCTTTTGAAAATAGAGTTCACGGTCCTTGATCCGAAGTTCATCGGCTTCGATAGCGGAGTAGCCTTCGGGGATGTAGGACAGCGGGTCGTGACAGGGGCACATTTCGGTAACAATATCGGGTTCAAATCCTTTTTCATAAGCTTCCCAGAACAGGGTGGCGGCGTTGCCCACGAGACCGATGCCCAGGGGGTTTTTCTCGGCAGCGGCCTTTTGGGCCATCTCAATGGCGTCGTCCAAGTTTTTGGCCTTGACATCGGTAAACCCGATTTTAATCCGTTTGTCGATAATCTCTTCTTGCACATCGATGTCGATGCAGACGCCGCCATGCATGCTCATGGCCCTGGGCTGATTGGCGCCCATGCCGCCGTGGCCGGCAGTCAGCAGAATGCGTCCTTTCATAGAGCCGTCAAAATGCCGGTCGGCGATGGCGCCTAGGGTTTCAAACGTACCCTGAATGACGCCCTGGGTGCCGATATATTCCCACGGCGCTGCAGTATATTGGGCGAAAATGGTCAGATTTTTATCCTGAAGATCATAGAACGTGGGCCAGTCGGCTTTCATGATGTTAGTCGTGGCCATGACTACTGTGGGTGCATATTTATGAGTTTTGAAGATTGCCACCGGCATTCCGGATTGCACCACCAGGGTTTCATCGTCTTCTAAATCCTTCAGCGAATCCACGATGGCATGATAGGATTCCCAGTTGCGGGCACACTTTCCGATACCGCCGTAGATCACTAGGTATTCAGGCGCCTCAGCATTTTCCATGTTGTTTTCGAGCATTCGTAGTATGGTTTCCTGTTTCCATCCCTTGCAGCGCAGTTTGTCACCACGCTGCGCTTTGACCGAGTATAGAATTTCATTTTTCATCCTTGTCCCTCTTTTGTTTTCATACTCTCCGGCAGGCGATCAGTCCTGTTGTTAAAATCGTCTTGCCGGTTTTACAAATCCATTCAAGAAAATACTTGTCTAAACATGTCCCTACATATATACATATATTGAAATGGCTCTGTCAAGAAAAAAATGGTCTTACATAAAAAAATTTCCCATTTGACACGTATATAAGTGTGGTGCATTTTTAGTTGCCTCATGGAAGTATTGAATTGAACCGGTAATTTACAGATTAGCGTCTATGAAAAAGAGGTGATATTCGTGGAGAACAGGGAAACGCAATGCGACAATACCGGTAAGGATGCCATCCACAATACGATGGTCCCAATTTTTAAGCAGGTAAAGACATACATTATTAAGCGCATCGAATGCGGCGAATGGCCCCATGAATCCCGTATTCCATCCGAAAATCAACTTGTTAAGCAATTCGGGATTTCACGTAGCACCACAAATCGTGCCTTACGCGAGCTTACCTCCGAAGGGTACTTGATCCGGATTCAAGGGGTGGGGACATTTGTGGCCCCCCGCAAACCCCGTTTCGCGCTGCTTGAAATACGCAGTATCGCAGATGAGATCGTACGCCGTGGAGGGAACCACAGCTGTGACGTCCACCTCTTAGCCGAAGAAAAAGCTTCTCTGCGACTGGCAATTGCCATGGAGTTGCCGGAGAATTCTCCAGTATTTCATTCTATTATTGTACACCGGAATAACGGTCAACCCGTCCAGCTCGCAGACCGGTATGTGAACCCGGAAATGGCTCCTGATTACCTCAAACAGGATTTTACACGGATAACCCCGAGCGAATACCTGTTTGGATTAGGGCCGTTGACCGAAGCGGAACATACCATCGAGGCGCTGGTACCGGACGATACGACCAAGAACTATCTTGATATGGCTGATAATGAAGCCTGTCTGGTCATTCACCGCAGGACTTGGTCCAACCGCATTGTAGCGACGAAAGCCACACTGTTCCATCCTGGTTCGCGCTTCCGGCCAAGCGGACGATTTAAACCCTCTCCCGGTATGAATAAGGCCGACAAATGATAGGTGCGTTTGGCAAGACTCTTTTTTGAATCTATAGTAAGGTCACACATAGAATAAGCGTTGGAAAAGATGGTTTCGGCCCGACGGCCCCGGTTCATAAGATGGTACCCGGCATCCGGGTATGCAATTCGAAGCGGTCGTGACATGAGCGGTTTTTATCATTTGGCAAATAAGCGTCAAAGGCAGACTTGACCCCTTTATGGGACATAAGGTTAGCGTGATCTCATCCGGTTCGAAATGCGTCGGACAAGCTGCCCTACCTCATCAATTCCGGCCAGATGGGCGGCGCCTAAAAAGAGCATAACAAAGACGATTCCAACTCCACCCACCAGCATCAAACTGCCGCTGAAAGTCTCTACCGGAAATCGCTGCGCCAATCCGCGCCGGATCCATTCAAACAGCAGACCCAAGGGCACAGATAACGCAACGACCTTGTAAATGAACCAATAGAGTTCTCGGCTGTGGGGGTTTGGTTGTTTTCGATTCCAGACGGCATAGAGCAGCCAGACCTGAAAGGTGGTGGAAAAGGCAATGGCCAGGGCTACCCCTTTAGCGCCGAACAAGCGTGTGCCCACTATGTAAAGGGGGAGCGAGCAGGTCACCGCCGCTGTGCAAAAAAGAGCCGGAAAGAGAGTATTTTGCATGGCATAAAAGCCGCGCAGCACCGCGGTTTGAGCGGTAAAGGCAAAAGCGCCCAGCATCAAACAGGCCAGAATTTCCGCGGTCACGTCGGTAGCGGCCGCGTCAAACCGGCCCCGTTCAAATAAAGTGCGGATCACTTCATGGCGAAGCACCATCACCAGCACAGCCAAAGGAATAACGAAAGTGAGATAACGCAAAGTACTGTTGAGCAGCCGGTTCATCTCGTCCATTTTATGTTCCGCCGCCAGCCGCGCCAAAAATGGAAAAGAGGCGACACCCACCGCCTGACCAAAGAAACCCACCAGCATCAACATCACCCGCAAACTGTAATTGAGCCCGGCAATGCCCCCCCTTGGAAGGAAAGAACCAAAGTACTTTAAAAAAAGCTCGGTGGAAAAGAGCATGGTCAGCCCTACCATTAAAGGAAGCGAGAGTTTGATGTAATGAATGAGCGCCGGATGGCGCCAATCAAAACAAAGCCGCCACGTGAGCCCCACCCGGCGAGCGCCCCAATATTGCAAGACAAAATTACCCAAAAAGGCACCGCCCAAAACGCCATAGGAGAACCCGCGCATTCCTGCAGACGGGACGAACAGGCCACCGGCAATAATACCGATATTGTAAATTAACGGGGCCAGGGCAGGAAGAAGAAAGCGCTCTTTGGCAAACTGAACCGCCATAAAAAGACCCCCCGCAAAAAAGAAGAATTGCGCGGGGATAATGATCCGGGTCATATGGATCGCTTCCACCCGCAATGCCGGTTCGGTCAGGCCGGGCGCTAAGAATCGCACCAGGTGTGGGGCCAGCCAGATAGCGAGAGAGCTGCAAAAGAGCAGCAAGGCACCACATAGAGTGAGGATCGTGTTAAAAACCCGCCACCCCTCGGCCTCGTTATGGTCGGCCAGATAGCGGGTAAAAATCGGAATAAAGGTGATCGACAAAAAGCCGCTGGCCGCCACATGGTTCAGGATCTCGGGGATAATAAACGACACCTGGTAGGCATCTACCGCCCCGGTAACGCCGCCCGCATGGGCGATGACCATCTCCCGCACCAGCCCGGTCACCCGGCTGCCCAGAATGGAAAGGCTCATAATCAACGTGGCCAGGCCCACCTTTTTGTACAGCGCGGAGGTCATATCAGCGGATCATAGCAAAACCTGAAAAATAAACAATGCAGGTAAGTGTACGCCGTTGGTGTGAATCAAATCAGCGTGTGAGAATCGACTCTTGCATCACAACGCCGCAAAGGTCACCGCTCAAATGCCACACGCATACCGCGGACATCGGGATTCAGTTCCCCCTGGTGAAATGCCGGCTTTCCGGAAACGATGGTAGTAACCACTTTGGACTGAAAAGTATGACCGTTAAAAGGGGTCCAACCGCACTTGGAGACAACAGCGTCGTCGGAGGCTTTGTGGGGGGCGTTTAGACGCAAAATCACCAGGTCAGCCCAATACCCTTCCCGAATAAAGCCCCGCTCTTTGAGATCAAACAGCCTGGCCGGGGCGTGGGCGCACTTTTCCACAATCAGCGGCAGGGTAAAAATACCCTGATGATAGTGCTCCAGAAGGGACGGCAGGGCGTATTGCACCAGCGGCAATCCGGCGGGAACTGTAAAGTAATCGGCGCCGTTTTTTTCCGCTAATAGATGGGGTGCATGGTCTGTGGCAATGACATCGATGCGATTTTCAACGACGGCGTTAACCAGCGCCCTGCGATCCTGAGCGGTTTTGATAGCCGGGTTGCATTTGATCCGGCTGCCCAATGTCAGGTAGTCTTCATCGCAAAAGTGGAGATGGTGAACGCAGCATTCGGCGGTTATGTGCTTGGAGGTCAGGTCACCCCTTGCAAATAGCACAAGCTCGTCGGCTGTAGATAGATGCAGCACATGCAGCCGGGTCCCGTGTCGACGGGCCAGAGCAATGGCCAGTTCCGTCGATTTAAAACAGGCTTCGGTGGAGCGGATATGGGGATGCTCCGTTACGGGAATCGCCGTGCCGTATTTTTCTTTCAACTGTTGGGCGTTCGCCTCAATGGTGGGGGTATCTTCACAGTGGGTCGCCACCAGGGTCGGTGCGTGGGCGAAGATCTGTTCCAGTACCAGGGGATCATCCACCAACATGTTGCCTGTGGAGGCGCCCATGAAGACCTTGACCCCGCAAGCCTGCTTGGGATCCAGCCGCTTGATCTCTTCGATATTGTCATTGGCGCCGCCCAGATAAAAGGCGTAGTTGATTGCGGAGGCGGCTTTGGCCCGCTGGTATTTTTCCTCCAAAAGCGCCCGTGTGGTAGTGGCCGGTATCGTGTTGGGCATCTCCATGAAACTGGTGATGCCGCCCGCCGCCGCCGCCAGAGATTCGGAGAGGATATCGCCCTTGCGCGTCAGGCCCGGCTCTCTGAAATGGACCTGATCATCGATCATCCCGGGAAAGATGTGGCATCCGGCGGCATTGATGGTCACATCGGCCGGTTTGCCGGATAGATCAGAACCCACAGCGTCGATCCGGCCATCTTTGACATAAATGTCCGCCTCAAAAATGCGGCCTTGGTTGACGACCCGGCCGTTGACTAAAAGAAGACGGTTATGGTTGAAATTTGTTGGCATTAAAAACAGAAGATGGATAAAAAAAGCTTTGGACGACAGGCTTAAATCTTAACCCACTCTATCTCCAGCTCCTCCCGCGCTCCCATCGCCTCTTCCGGAAGCGTCACCAAGGTCTGGCCGGCGCCCTTTTCCTTTAACAGCTCAAGGGTTTGGCGATTCAAGTAATAGTCGGTGTCGGTTTCGCTCTCTTCCACCAACGTATCGATGAGAAACTGTAGATCGTCTTTTGAAATCTCGCCCAGAATCTCGCCGCTGACCTTCTCTTTCAACTGAATCATGCGCCTCTCCTTAGTATTGTCACGCCGCTATTGTTAGTAATATCGTAGAAAGTTATCAAAGACGGACGGCAAAGGGAAAAGTTCGCGTTCAAGGCGTCGCAAATTTTGTGTTATCTCGAACGTTGAGCCAAGGGGCTGGGTGGACGTGAACCACCGCAGTCCATTGTTTGTACAAATTTTCGATACTACAAATCGATTCCCAAAACTCGCATGTCCGCCCAGTCCCACTTAAGCGACTGGTTCGCTTTTAATTTCCTGTTAATCTTTTGTATGCAAGCTCAAAAAGAGGCTCGTATTCTTTAATTTCTGTTTTACCTGGCTCAATGTAATAAATGGCCTGCTTCCATTGAGATTCATATCTGGTCATTTTGATATTTATGCTTTTTGCAACATCTTCTGTGATTTTGAAGAAGAAAGCAAAGGTTTTTGAACCAACCCAATTAATGCCGAAAGCGTTGTAAAAACCAGCCTTGAAGCCACAATAACGTTTGTTGAATTTTAATTCTAAGCTCCAATCTCTTTGTGCAACAAAACTTTCAACTTCCTTGGCATATTTGATGAATGCAATCGCACTTTTTTTATTGTATTCTTTTTTGTAAAATTCCTCGTCATAAATTTGCATTCCTGATGTTGGCTTGGTACGCGATGTTTTTCCTGCTCCCAGTTTGTTAACAAGATATAATGAATTTTTTTCTTCAACCCATCTTTTTACTTCGATTAGATCAACGGGATACTCGATTTTATCAACTATGTCTAATGTTGATCTCAGGATTGACGGGGCAATGACAATTATCCTTACTTGAAAACTATCCCAACTTATCGCGATGTCATCAGGCTTGTTGTCACATTCAAGCCATAATGATTTTATAGAGTCAGGATTGTTTTCTGCCCAATAGGCATATTTAAGAACTTGGGGAATAAAGGAAACATCAACGGAGAAGTTCTTTATTTCTATAATACAGATATTCCCATCATTGTCGATGCCAACTATATCAGGAATTCCTTTATTTTTTCCACCGCGTATCTGGCGTTTGATTAGGAAAATATCTTCCAGAATTTCTTGAGTATTGAAAATTTCCTTTTCAAAGTCTTCCTCTGTTTTGAAAGGAGTGGATAAAAGACTTTTTGTTTTTCCATTTTTTTTCCAGAACAGGTTTGCCATTAATTCCTCCTCCTCCTATAAAAAGTCAACATAAACGCCTTTATTATTATTGATTGTCATACATACGGATCACCTGGCCGGTTCCCTTGCCAAGGATGCTTTTTACATAACCGTTAACCACCTTGGGCATGGGGATGGGGTTATGGCCGGGAAAATAGTCGGCGTATTTATCCACAGCGTCCTCGACCAAGCCGGGTGCCACCACGTTAATACGGTGTCCGTTTTTCATTTCCAACGCCGCCGCCTTGACAAAACTGTGCAGCGCACCGTTAACCATGGCCGCACTGGTAGTCATCATCACCGGATCGTCGGCCAGAATGCCCGTGGTTAACGTAAACGAGCCGCCCGGACTTAAATAGGGCCGACCAATCCGCACCAAATTCACCTGCCCCATCAACTTGCTTTTCAAACCGATGTAAAAGTCATCTTCGTTCATCTGGTCAAAAGGCGCCCATTTGGCCTCTCCGGCAATGGCAACAATGGCATCCACCGTACCCACCGTTTGAAACATCTTTTCAATGGAGCCGCTGTCGGTGATATCAACGGTGACATCGCCCGCGCTTCTGCCGGCAGTCGTCACCTCATGCTTTTGCGCCAAACGGTCACTTACTTTTTTACCAATGGTGCCGTTACCGCCAACTATCACTATTTTCATGGAAATCCAGGTCTCGTTCTACCAATTGAATTTTACCTCAATTTCCACGTCGGGATGCAGGCTCTGTTTGACCGGGCAGGTGTCCGCCGCCGTGGCCAACTTCTTTTTTTGCGCGTCGGTGAGCCCCTGGGGCATATCAAATTCGGCAAGCACCTTTTGCACCCGACGCGGGTTGGCGCTCATGTGTTTTTCCACCCGGATGGCGCTGCCGGTCAAATCGATTTTTTCACGGTCGGCCACCAGCCCCATGATGGTCATCATGCAATTGCCCAAGGCGGCGGCCAAAAGGTCTGTCGGTGCGAACAGTTCACCCGTACCGCCGTTGTCCGCGGGCGCCGTGGTGGCGATTTGGGCGCCGGACGGGCCGTGGGTGCTCTGGATGGTCAACCGGCCCTGATACTTGCTTTTCACTTCAACACTCATCATCTGCTCCTTTCGATTCACCCGGATTTTGCATGAAATTTTACCAATCTTTATCAATGTCAAAACACCCAAACGGTATTTGGGAAATAACAGTAAGCATATGCTAACAAGCTGAAATATTCAATATAAATAATTTTATGGTACAATTTCATGCAAAATTCGGGATTAAAGCACTCTTTCTCATTATGAGGACCCCCGCCTATAAAAGCAAGCGTCGGGCTGACGTTTATGATACGTTCAAGGGGTCGCCCGCCAGCAGCGCCCCCACCTGGCGGGAAAAACGGGCCGGATCATCCAGCTTGCCCCCCTCGGCCACCAGGGCGAGATCGAACAGCATCTCGCTGTAGAGACCCAATTGGGGGTCTTTGCGATCGGCGTCATAAAGATCTTTCATTTTAGCGGTTACGGGATGCGATGGATTGATCTCCAAAACCCGCTTCACCGTCTCCGGCGCCTGACCCGATGCCCTTAGGATTTTGGACATATAGGCACTTACGTCATGGTCGTCGCCGGAAAGACAGGCCACCGATGATTTGAGCCGGGTGGACGGCTTCACCGCCTTGATCTTTTCAGCGAGGTGGTTTTTAATATGACTGAAGAGCGCGCCATACTCTTTTTCCACCTTTTTGGGATCCCGATCATCTTCCAACACCCCTTTTTCAGCGCTTTTCAGCTTCTTGCCGTCGTATTCAGGCAAGGCCCGGACCACCCATTCGTCCACCGGATCGGACATCAGCAACACTTCTGTCCCTTTCTCTTTTAACGCCTCCAGGTGGGGGCTGTTGGCCAGGGCAGTGAGATTTTCACCTGTGATATAGAAAATCTCTTTTTGATCGGGTTGCATGTTTTGCACATATTCGGCCAAGGTGATCGGTTTTTCCGTGGATCGGGTGGTTTTGTAACGCAACAGATCGGCGATCTTGGTTTGGTTGGCGCTGTCGGTATGAACCCCCAGTTTAAAGATCTGCCCAAACTCGGCGTAAAATTGATCAAATTTATCCTCAGGCATCCGGGCAAACAGCTCCAGCAGCTTTTTCACCAAATTGCGACGAATGTTTCTCACCAGAAGGTCCTGCTGCAAAATTTCGCGGCTGATATTGAGGTTCAGGTCGGGTGCGTCCACCACCCCCTTAACAAAACCCAAGTATTCGGGAAGCAGTGCTTCGCAATCATCCATGATAAAAACCCGTTTGCAGTAGAGTTGCACCCCGTGTTTTCTTTCAGGCTGAAACAGGTCAAAGGGCGCCTTGGAAGGGATATAAAGCAGTGCACTGTACTCGGTGGCGCCTTCAAATTTGAGGTGCACCTTTTCGAGCGGCGCGTTCCAGTCGTGGCTGAGGTGCTTGTAAAACTCTTCGTACTCCTCGTCGGTCACATCGCTTTTGTTTCTGGCCCAGATCGCCTTCATGGAGTTTAAGGTCTCTTCGGCGGTCACCTTACGGGTGGTCTCGCCGATGGGCTTGCCATCTTTATCCTTGATGATCGCATCTTCGGGCAAAGGCTCATCCTTTTCCACATCCATAACGATCGGGTAAGCCACAAAATCGGAATGCTGGCGGACAATTTCACGGATGGCCCCCGTGTCGGTATAATCTTTTTCACCTTTGGCCGCCTTTTTCAGTTCCAGGGTGATGGTGGTGCCCCGCTCTTTGCGGCGACCCGGTTCAATGGTGTAAGAGCCGTCACCGGAAGAGACCCACTTGACCGCCTCGCTGCTATCGGCGGAAAGGGTTTCCAGGGTGATGGTGTCGGCCACCATAAAAGCGCTGTAGAATCCAACCCCGAACTGACCGATCAACTCCGGGGTCAATGTCTCTTCCCGCTGCGACTGTTCCAGGGCCGCCATAAACGCGGCGGAGCCGCTTTGGGCGATGGTGCCGATATTTTGCAGCACCTCATCATAAGTCATGCCGATTCCGTTATCGACAATTTGCAGGGTCTGCCTGATCCCATCGGGAACAATCTTAATCTTAAAGTCGCTGTCGCCTTCCAGCGCTTCCGGATCGGTCTGGGCTTTAAACCGCATCTTGTCGATGGCATCGGAAGCGTTGGAGATAAGCTCCCGTAAAAATATATCTTTGTTGGAATAGAGCGAATTGATAATAAGGTTTAAAAGTTGTTGGACTTCGGTTTCAAACTGCCGTGTCTCTTTTTTCACATCGGTCATTTCAGCAAACTCCTTTTATAAGGTTGACCAACATCTGAAAAGTTATCGTGATGGCTATGGAATAAGGCCCGGATACAAGGCGGTGTGGTTTTTCAGGATCGAAGCCATACATTTTAGTATGCTGAGCGTCTTAAAAAACCACAACAACGTCGCAGATGAGCCTTTTTACGACGCCATCGGGTTTAATTTGTTGGGAAAATATAAACCGTCGCGAAAATGTGTCAAGCAAGGTGGCGGGGCCTCCGAAGAGGAATATTGACTTTAGGGCCAATCCTTTTTATTGCTGGATGGCGTTAAGCAAATTGAGCCTGATGCTGAAATCGGGCCAAAAGGGTTGTTTTGTGGAAATAGTAAGGTGTGAAGGAGTGAAAGAATGAGCTGTCATAACGGTCACGACCTCATCATCATCGGCGGCGGCGCGAGCGGCCTCACTGCCGGCATCTATGCCAAACGGGCCGCCCTGGATGTAGTGCTGATTGAAAAAGGGGCCGTCGGCGGTCAGATGAATATGACCGATGATGTCGAAAACTACCCGGGGTTTCCCCGTATCAGCGGCGCCGAAATCTCGGCCAGAATGCTGGAACATGCCGATTCCTTGAGTCTTGATATCATCTATGATGAAGTGGTGGAGATTGAACCGGGTCTGGACTTTCATACGGTCAAGCTGACCGACGGCCGTGAGCTGCCCACCTGCAGCATTATTTTGGCCACGGGCGGTCAGCCGAAAATGCTCGAAATTCCCGGCGAGCAAGAAAATTACGGCAAGGGCGTCTCTTATTGCGGTGTCTGCGACGGCTTTTTTTTCCGCAACAAAACCGTTCTGGTGGTGGGTGGCGGCGACACAGCCGCCGAAGAGGCGCTCTATTTGGCCAAATTGGCCGACAAGGTCTATATGGCCCACCGCCGGGATGAACTGAGGGCCAGTAAAATTTTACAAAAACGGATCTTTGACGATTGCAAGATCGAGATGCTGTGGAACACCATTACCATGGAAATTTACAGCGAGAACGGCGCCGTTTCCGGTGTCGCCTTGCAAAACAACGCCACCGGCGAGAACAGTGAATTGGCCGTGGATGGTGTGTTTATCTTTATCGGCTTTATTCCCAGAAACGAACTCGCCCCGGCGGGGGTCAAAATGACGGCTGAAGGATATATTGTCACCGACGAAAAGTGCGAAACCAATATTCCGGGAATTTTTGCCGTTGGGGATTTGCGGGAAAAGTACGCTCGCCAGATCGTCATCTCCGCCGCCGACGGTTCCACCGCTGCCTTGGCCGCCGCCCATTTTGTGGAAGCTAAAAAAGCGACCGGTGACGGTGTTTGCGAGGCCCCGGCCCATTTGCTGCAGGAAGAGTAGCGCAGTTGGTTTACAGATTTTATTTTAAATAAGCGCCCATGGAAATTGAGATTAAGATTGCAAATGAGAGGCATGCGGGTGATTGTTTAAGTTGTGTCGAGCCGTCGGCGCCGTGGGACGCCTCTTTTAATCCAGCCCAACCGCCGAAAATGATCTGCGGGAGATGATCCTTTACGCATAAAATCGATTTTTCCCGTTGAGGGCGGGTCTAATTGAGTATCGCGCCCTGAGTTTTTTAGCGGAATACAAAAATGAGAATATTCACGATTCTTATCACATTCGTTATCACGTTTACCGCGTATGGCGGCGAAACCATAAAAAATCCCGTAGAGGTCGGTGACGTTCAATGGGGCCGTGATTTTGATGCCGCCTTAAAAGAGAGCGCTGCAACCGGCAAACCTGTACTCATCCTTTTCCAGGAAATACCGGGTTGTTCGGGTGTTCGGAAATTTGGCCGTGAAGTTCTGACCAACCCCTTGCTGGTTGAGGCGATGGAAAACCAATTTGTGCCTCTGCTCGTCTACAACAATCGCAGCAACGGTATGGATCATAGACTTCTAAAACGCTATCGTGAGCCCGCATGGAACTATCAAGTGATCAGATTTCTCGATTCTGGTGGTAACGACATCATTCCGCGAAAGGATCGCGTTTGGACGACCAAAGGCGTTGCGTCGCGCATGATCCAGGCGCTGGCAGCCGCCAAACGCCCAATCCCGCAAAGTCTCAAAGATCTCGCCAAAACCGGATAGACCGACTCTGCTCATTTCCAAACCCCGCAGAACTCCCCTTTTGTATCGCAGGACGGATCTTTGTGCCCGCCGTTTAAGGGCAACCACGGAGAATTACCTCCGGAATGTACAAATATTTTTATTGACACCGGACAACAGTATGCATTAAACATTAAAAACGTTTAGTACCTGATAAACAAATTAAAGGATACTGGAGCTTACCATGAAAAAGACCATTGAGGATATTCGTAATGATCTCATCCATGTGATTGGTGAAAAGGCCGAAAAATTCGGCTTTTCCCGTATTGCCGGCCAACTGGAAGGCCTGCTGCTCTTTTCTAAAGAGCCCATGTCCCTGGATGAGATGGCCGAAAGGCTGGAGGTTTCGAAGGCATCCATCTCCACCAATATCCGCTTTCTGGAAAGGTGGAAGGTGGTCAAAAAGGTGTATCATCGGGGAGCGCGGAAAAATTTTTATGAGATCCGGGGCAATATCTGGGAAATTGAAACCGAAATCCTGTCGACCATCGTGAAAGATGAAATCGAAAGAGTAAGAGAGACCATTTCGAAAAGTGAAACGGATTTAAATGCGATCAAACCGGAAGGAAACACCGCAGATGAGACGGCGTTTCTTCGCCAACGCTTTTCAGAGATCAACGAATATATCGAATCGGCGGAATACCTCCTCAACCTGTTCCTGAAACAAGGCGAGATATCTCCCGCGGTGGTAAAGAAAATCACGATATCCTAAAGAGGATAAAATGCGGATCATTCTGTTTACCGGCAAAGGCGGTGTGGGCAAATCAAGCAATGCGTGTGCAACGGCCGCGCTGACATCGAAATTGGGTCAAAAAACATTGCTCGTCAGTTCCGACCTCGCTCACAATCTGTTCGATATTTTTGATCTCTCCGGTAGCGGCGAACGGGTGGAAATTTCCGAAACGTTAACCCTTCTCGAAGTGAATATTCTGGAGGAAATCAAGGCGAACTGGGACTCCATTCAACAATATATGGCCGATTTTCTCTCTTATCTTGAGATGGAGCGGATGATTGCCGAAGAGTTGTCGCTAATCCCCGGCATAGACGCGCTCTTTTTGTTGACCCGGATTTTGCGGGAAATCGAAAGCGGTGTATACGATGTGATTATTGTCGATTGCGCCCCCACCGCCGGAACGTTGCGACTACTCACTTTCACCGATTCTTCGGCCGGCAAATTTAACCGCATCATCGATATTGAACGCCGCGTCCTGAAGTTGATCAGACCCATCGGAAAGAAGTTCAAAGGAATCAAGGATATTTTGCCCGATGATGAATTATACGCCACTTTCGGAAAAATCATCGAAGAAATCGGGCGGTTGGGTGTGATCTTGCGCAACCCCGAAACCGCCTCCATCCGGCTGGTGCTCAACCCGGACAAAATCGCCCTTGCCGAATCAAAGCGCTCCTATACCTACTTTTCGCTTTTCGGTTTTCCCGTGGACGGCATATTTGTCAACAAACTACTTCCGGCGGAGCTTGAGACCGGTTATTTCAATCGTTGGCGTCAAATGCAGCAGGACCAGATGAAAGTGTTGCGGCAATCCTTTTTAAACACCACCATTTTTACCATCAAACACTACAACAGCGAACCTATTGGACAAAAGCGCCTCGAAGAGATGGGGCGCGATATTTACGGCGAGCTGGACCCGGCGCAGGTCCTTTCACAAGTCGATACCGTTACGTTTCAAAAAGAACCCGGGGAAATCGTACTGTCCATTACGCTTCCCGGCCTGGATAAAGCGAACCTCGATATCGGCCGCAAAGAGAATGATCTGCTGATCAAGGCGGAGGGCTTTTCAAGGGTTCTCGGCCTGCCCGATACACTGGCCGGTGTCGATATCGCGTCGGCCCGTTACAAAAATGACCAATTACATATCTCTTTTTCTAAAGCCAAATAGCCTTTAGGCATGAAACGGAACATCCATTTGAATCGGGGCGTGGGCGATGGTGAAATTTAAAAAGCGGCTGGCTCCGGCAGGTGTGCCGACCTTTTCCACCACCCTTTTCCAAGCCCTAATCGGTTTTTCGCCATCTTTACGCCTCTATTTTGGCGCACCCGATATGTTGGTAAAAAACCATGTTTCCTTATTTTTGTCTATATGAAAAGTCTTACCAAGATATGTACAAAAAGCAGATTTTCATCGTTCGTTGTGGCTGTTTACGGCCATGAAGGTTAGTCTTGTTATTGCCGTCATCCTCGCGATATTTGGATTCTACGCCATTTCCGGTGGGGGGCAATTCAACACTACCCTGGCTGAAACAGGTACTTGCTGTCATCAGCACCATCTTTGTTTCGCGGGGTCTGTTGGCGGTTCCGGATGCGTCCCAATGACGGTGACATGGCTTTATTGTCCCATTCGGGGAATGGGAGAAACACCCTCGCCTCTCGGCGAAGGCTTTAGCAGGCCCGTAGGGCCAAAAGCGGATATCCTCCGACTGAAGTCGAAGGTTTTGCGTTTTCTTTCATAAACTACCGTCGCTTAAAAGCGACGGTCTTTTATGGCGGCTGCGATGGCCGGATTTCATCCGGCCGAGCGCACCTCGCCGCCGAAGCCACCGCCTTCAGGCGGTTGAGAATTCACTTGATGAAAAGTTGGGCAAACCCTATGTTACTAAACCATTTAAAATCCAGGCAAGTAACTATTTACCAAACACGGTGATAATTAAGTATACCGTCCCCGGAACTTCGGCCCGCATGTCCACCTGTCAACGCTTCAGACATGACGTTACCGGTATGCCCACATGACTCGGGGTCAATGTGGTTCGTTACTCCTTCATTCGTCCGTTATAAGGTTGAAACCACCGTCTTTAAGACGGTCATCTTTCAGATAGCAGTATGTATGTAGATACGGATCACCCCCGGCTAAAGCCGGTGGTTTCGTCCAGTCGGCGTAAACAACCACCCCATAAATGGGGTGGCCTTCCGACCGATCATTAAAATAACGTTGACGCACCACAAACCCATCGTCTTTAAGACGATGGTAATTTAGTGTACGGCTCTTGCATCCGCTACTCTTCGCCAGTTAGCCGGCGCTTCCGAAAAATTCCGGACACTACCCCCAATTGACCAGTTACGCTTCTTCATGCAGTTTCAATCCACGCCCCCACGCGGGGGGGCGACCCTCGTAGGGCGGCAACCCTTTGCCGCCGGAAAAGCTGTGATGGATGTTCCCATTGGCATGGTTGCAGATAACCTGACAGAGAGGGGGCACCCGATTCTGGCCCCTGTTGCGGCCCTTACCCTGGCGGTCAGTTCCGGGAAAATAGTCGAACCCCACCTGGGGCGCCTGTTGCGGCGCGGCGGCGCTGCTGCGGCGCGTCACGGGAAAAGGGCCGCCGGGGATATTATGGGCCGCCTGAAGGCCGCGGCGGACGCGAACCTCGGCCGGACCGGTTCCGGGGCGACAAGGCCGATTGCGCCCAAAAGCGCGCCCGAAAAGGTGAACATTCCGCCGGTCAGCGGAAGCGAGGCGAAGATCGTCACCCCCGGCATCCGCGAGGGGGTTGCCGCCAGGTATGAGGTTGTGGACGCGGCGGACATACAGGCGTCGCACAAGCATGACACGTTTGCGAAAAACCCCAAATATCCCAAGGGCATACAGGAGCGGCGCTACCACGATGACCCGACGGAGCAGTACAAGGTGATCGACAGCGCCCAAAATCCTGAAATGCGCTACCTCGTGACGGACAACCCCGACGCCATCAACGGGCCGCCCATTGTGACGAAGGACGGCGTGGTGCTGGGCGGAAACAGCCGCGCCATGACGATCCAGAGAATGTACTCCGATCATCCTGAAAACGCGGCGGCCTACAAGGAGACGGTCCGGCGGAACGCAGAGCGCTTCGGCCTGGACCCCGACAAGGTGGCCGGGATGGAGGCGCCCGTTCTTGTCCGTCGCACCGGCGTTGGCGACAATAAAAAGTCGATGACCCGGTTGGTGTCGGAGTTTAACCGCCTTGACAACCGCACTGTCGATAGCAAGATTGATATAGAGGGCCAGGGCAGACTTTCCGCAGTGGCCGAGCAGGGGAAGTCGTTCAGGGATATCCCCAAGTCGCCTGAAAAGGCGAGCGTACTATTCAGGAGGATTGATGATGCCACACCTGGACTTCATGATGTACCATCTGGGCGAAGAGAAGGAGGGCGACATATCGTTCGGCATCATTCGGCCGGAATGGCGCGAAGGCGCACCGTGGGGGTTGCAACCGGCCGAATCCGGCGAGGACCCACCCACCTTGACGGCGAAAGAGGCGCCGAACAAGCCGCAGCGCTCGTAAGGGATATCCGCAAATCCGCACAGGAAAAATTCTACACCATCGCCGTGGACGCAGACGGCAAAATCCTCAACCTGCACAAGTATTCCAAGGGTAAAAAGGGTTCCACGGGCATCGACGCGATCGAGGCGGCCGGTTTTGCGGCCAACATCCCCGGCGTCAAAAAGGTTTACACGATCCACAACCACCCCAGCGGGACAGGCAGGGCAAGCACAGGCGACCGTGTAACCGCCCATCGCCTGGATTCTGTCTTCAAGCTGGCCGACATCGAATCAGAGCATGTTATTGTCGCCGGGAACAAGTATCTCGGCTATAACTATTCCGGTGCGACGAGCATACCGAAATTACCTGGACCGGTTCCCAAAGAACAACGTATTTTCGAGACGGAGCGCCACCTGAAAGGCCCCGCACCGGCGGAGCGCCCCTTGGCCGATGTGGGGGATGCCACCCAATGGGCGCGAATCAACCGCCCCGGAAAAGCGGGCCTGATCCTCATGGACGGCCAGAACCGGCCCCTGGACTTCTTTGAATACCCCAAGGGAACGACCCGGAAAAAGGCAACCGCCGAGCTTGTCAGGCGCATGGAGTCAACCAACGCGGGAAAGCTCGTCGCGGTGACCCCGAGGCTGACCAGGCGGCAGGAGAATTTCTTTAGGAAAGTCAGCAAGGCAGTGTCCATGGACGCTACGCTGGAGGATATTGCTGAACTGAAGGGGGGCAATAGGTTTGTGTCTCATGTGGCGTCCGGACGTTACACGCCGCCCGACCCCAAACCCAAGGATATCGCGGACGCCCTGTCGCGCTCTTTTGACGACCTCAACACGAGCAAGCTTTTGATGCACCCCGGCGCTGTCGGCGGCGCAGCGGGCTTTCTTGGGGGGTTCGAGGCGGATGAGGACGGCGGTATTCGCTACAACCCGGCCAGGGGACTCAAGTACGCCGTTTATGGCGCCGGCGCAGGGTTCGGCCTGAACAAGGGGGTACGGGCGTTCCAGGCGAGCAGGGCGGGCAAGCCGCCGTCGAAGGTTCGGCAGGCGGTAACGTCCGGCGTCACGAATTTTCGTGAAGCGTTTGAAGACGACTGGCGGCGCGTACGCCTGCTGACCCGCCAGAAGGACGTTGACCTTACAGAGGCCAACGACATGTACGCCGCGGAGACCCGATACCGGGGCAGGCTCTCCGCGCGGATGGAGGAGGCGGAGCGCATCGTTGGCGATATTGACCGCTCCGTTCTGGCCGCAGCCAGAAAATACGGCATGGTGGACGCCGAATTCTATGACGATGTGAGCAAGTACCTGATCGGAAAGCATGTGCCCGAAAGAAACGCCAGGCACGGGGCCCGGGCCGCCAAGTATTCCGACAAGGAGGCGGCAGGCATGGTGGCCGACGTTATGCAGAAGCCTCACTTTGAGGATGTTGCGGCCGTCGCCGGAAAGATCGCCGCCCTGAACCGGAACACCATTGATATACTGCTTGACGCGGGTGTGATTACGAAAAAACTGCATACCCTGCTGCGCACGGAATACAGGAACCACGTCCCGCTGAACCGGGTTTTGAACGATGAGGATGACGTGGTGCAGGCGCTCCTCACCTCCCGCGGGTTGGACGTGCGGGGGTCGGGGCTGAAAAGGGCCAAGGGGAGCGACCTGGACATAGACGACATCCTGGCGAACGTAGTGGCCAACCATAAGGCGGCGCTGGTGCGGGCGGAGAAGAACATCCTTGACCTGCACACCCTGAAATTCGCCCGGGACAACGCCCACCTGGAACTGTTTGAAGAAATTCCCGCGAACAAATTCTTCATCGGGACGCGCCCGAAAGAGCAGGGCGGCGGCCCGATCTTCGAGGACGTTAGGGGTGACCCACATATCCTGCAAATGATGGAGAACGGCAAGCCGGTATATCTGGAAATCGCGGATACCCGGCTGGCCGCGGCGCTCAAGGGGGTCAACCGGAAGCAGCTGGGCGTGGTAGGTAACGCCGTCTGTTTCAATCCATGCCCCCACGCGCGGGGCGACTTTTACATGTCCAAAACCCCCATTGCATCAGCCCCCTCCACGCCCCCACGCGCGGGGCGACTTTAGATTGGAAACAAGCGGTCGCTTTTCACAATCCTCCACGCCCCCACGCGCGGGGCGACTTTACGAAAAGTGTTTCTTAACTAACACGATTGCGTTGCCTTATTAGAAACGGTTAAAAAAACTGCCAGAAGGCCTAGAAATCCTCATTATCCCAAACACTTAATCACCTTAGAGGGCCATATCAGAAAAAGACGCTTAGACCAGAACATGCTCCAGAAAGATGTGGCCAAAAAGCTACAGACTGGTGAGTTTAGTCTAAACAATTGGGAAAAGGACAGGTGTCAACCCCAAACAAAATTCTATCCAGCGATTATGGACTTTCTGGGATACTGTCCCATCCAATACCCTAAAACTTTGGGCGAGAAACTGGAGCTGTATCGGAGTCATAATGGAAAAAGAATGCAAGATTTAGCGGAGATGTTGGAGGTTGCCCTAGTGTCATGTCACGCTTGAAAAGTTAGTTAATATTTGGTATGGTCAGAGAAAAAGGAGGAGACCATGCCCAAGATCAAATACCGATTTTCATTGAATCAAGATGAACGTGATGAGCTTCAAGCAATTGTCGCTAAAGGAAAGCACAGCTCCCGGAAGGT
>Ga0209457_1000113_pt1 | contig 28893 bp, 27 predicted proteins | sample WorMetHEROISLAND_5_FD_187410 | JGI IMG/M metagenome (GOLD analysis project Ga0209457, IMG submission 187410) | Marine gutless worms symbiont microbial communities from Max Planck institute for Marine Microbiology, Germany - Olavius sp. 5 HERON... ... | reverse complement strand
ATGCTGACAATACGGCATGGATTCCCAGGCCTTTTACCACCCTCATCGGCGGCAAAGGGTTGCCGCCCTACTTTTATCAGGTGAACGAAGGCTCGAATTACCATAAGGCCTTCTTTATTTTTCCACATAAAACGATGAATCGCCATTATTTTCAGACTGCGGGAGGTTCAGGCATCACCTGATATGATTAACCGTGTCGTCCAGAAATAGGGGCGCATAACAAACGCAAGCACACGGATCAATTTTCCGTTGCGCTCCAAATTACCCGGTGTTGCGGGCGTTGGGCGCACCTAAAATGGCATTTCAATTTTCATTGACAAGATGTAGCCAGATGGCAACAATATGGGTATGATTGAAATTCGCAAAACTGATAATTTTGCCAAGTGGTTTGATGACCTGAATGATATCCGCGCACGTTCTCGCATCTTGGTACGAATTGAGCGATTGGCAGCAGGAAATCCTGGGGATGTTAAACCTGTTGGTGAGGGGGTATCAGAGTTACGGATCGATTATGGGCCAGGTTATCGAGTTATTACAAAAAGCAGGGCAGAACAGTGATAATTTTACTGGCTGGTGGTGACAAACGTACCCAATCCAAAGATATAAAAACAGCCCTCAGCCTGGCAAGGAACCTATAGGAGCGTGTATCATGGCTAAAACAACGACAACCCGTTACGATGTCGCTGAACATCTTCGAACACCAGAGGAGATGGTTGCATATCTTGAAGCTTGCCTTGAAGAGGCGAATGGAGATGCAGCTTTCATTGCAAAAGCCCTTGGTGATATTGCCCGTGCCAAGGGAATGTCACAAGTTGCCCGTGATGCCGGTTTGTCCAGAGAAAGTCTTTACAAGGCTCTGTCTGGAGAACGAAGCCCAGCATTCGAAACAATCCTCAAGGTAATGGGGGCGCTCGGAATAAAATTGCATGCAGAAGCGATTCAAGTAAATAGTAAAACTGCCCAACATATCGCTGGGCACTGACCGGGGCTACGCTGCCGCTTCGCCCCGGCAGGTCAGTTCAGTGTTAGGCCGTAGTGGAAATTGAACGATCACTAGAGCAAGAGTCAAGGGCGGACTTGACCCCTTTACTCTACAGAACACTTTTAGCTGATTTGAATTGTGAACGGCGCCCCTCACGTTCCGCTTTATGTTTGATCAATCTCAACATCTTAATCCGGATCAGACCACTGAAAGGGGATATAATCAACCAATACAGTCCGAAAAGCAACCGCGTTCTCGTATCGGTACAAAATACGCGCGTTTGTGTAGAGAGCAGCGTAGTATCGGGAGCAATTCGGGTTAAGTGAAAATTCCACGCCCCCTTTGCGTAACCTTTTACCTGCAGGGTTTTAAAGGCGGGCGGTGACATTTGAACGATTCCACCTCTATGTATGATAAACCCGATCAATATCTCTTCGTTCTGGTTTTCTTCCAATAAGACAAATCCGCTTTTGATAAATCCCTGCAGGTTGCGCATTCTCTGCGGTAAGCCACGTGCAGTGAACAGCATTTTAATTGTTGGCGATTCAGTAAAATCGATAGTTTTAATCACGGGGTAGATTTTTTCAGCAGGCCGGGTAATTCTTATGGTATGCCACTCGCTGAAATGATAGCTCTTTACATACTGATCAATAAGCATGGATGGTTCACTTTCCCGCTGCATTTGCCTTCAACCCGAATTTTGCATGAAATTTTACCGGAAAATTATTTATATTTGATATTTCAGCTTGCTATCAATATGTTTGCTGTTATTTCCCAAACACCGTTTGGGTGTTTTGACAAGATTATCATAGATAACCATTCCGATTGAAAGAGCGCAGACATCAAAAAAATCGCAGGTGCTCTTCAATCGCTGAAAGGCGCCGTTTTCAGCCGAAGGTCCGAATATTTGAGCCGGCAACCCTACGGTGACCGTATCGTTTCGATATTTGCGCGTCAAGTGCAGAGCACTTTGAAAATCGTTTTCAATGGTACTATCGGGTAATCTTTTAAGGATGGGATCAAATCGTTTAGATGACGGTTGGCTAATTCAAAACTGATGATAGTATCCGTAAAGCCATAGTACTCAATGCCGGCAAGGGCATCTGTCCGGCTAAATTTTTTATTGCCGGCCCAAAGAATTGCAGACCCGTTAAATGGATAAACACTTGAAGCAATGGCGAGGCATTGCAACCCGTTACGCCGGGAACGCAGCCTCATTTCCGGCGACTGTTCACATCAGATGTATTTATTGTCCCATTCCCCGAATGGGACAATAAACCCCCCAATATATACTTGACTTAATATGATATATAGCATTAAAAGTATACTCAATCCGCATTAATTATAGAAATCAGGTGCCAATGCAATGAACCCAAGCGCTCAAGAAGTCAACGCCCCCTTAGGGCGGGAGGCTTTCACTATGAAATTAATTCGCCGGCTGCACCGCGCCATTTGCACGCTGAATCAATGGGTGGGAAACTTTATTGCCTGGGTGGCCGCACTGCTCGTCTGTGTTGTGTTTATTGATGTCTGTATGCGTTATCTTTTTAACACCAGCTTTGTTTTTACCCAGGAGCTGGAATGGCATCTGTTTGGTTTTATCTTTTTGATCGGCGCCGGATACACTCTTTTACATGACGGCCATGTCCGCGTGGATATCATTTATCAGCGGGTCTCGTCCAAAACCAGGGCCTGGATCAACCTCATTGGAGTCATCTTTTTTTTAATTCCAGGCTGTTTTTTAGTCATTCAAACCTCTGCCAAATTTGCAATCAATTCCTGGAATATAATGGAAGGCTCACCGGACCCCGGCGGCGTTCCCTTCCGCTTTATTATTAAAGGCGCCATCCCTGTTGGTTTTACCCTGATGCTGCTGCAAGGAATTGCTTTAGGGCTGGAAAGTTTTCTTGCGATCATGGGTATTGATATTAAAAAAGAGCCTTCTTCCCGGTCTCATGGCCGGATGGCTTAAGTTGTTACACGAATGATGAAGACTCTTGCGGAACGGCCTAAATTGATACGCCCATCCGGTCCAGCCGGGAAAACAAAGGATGAAATATCTCCAATACTAAATTACCATCGTCTTAAAGACGGTGGTTTCAACCTTATAACGGACGAATGAACTTTGCCGGGAAGTGTTCAAATCGATGCTAATTGAACTTTTACCTCTATGGATGTTTATCGCCCTGACGATTTTATTGATGGCGGGATTTCCCGTCACCTTCACCCTTTTGGGAACCGCCCTCTGTTTCGGGCTGATCGGCTTTGGCTGGTCTTTTTTTAATCTACTGCCACTTCGTATTTGGGGGGTGGTGAAAAATGTCACCCTTATGGCCGTGCCGCTTTTTGTTTTTATGGGAGTGATGCTTGAGCGGTCGGGGTTGGCCGAAGAACTGCTGGACACCATGGGACTTCTTTTCGGCCGTCTGCGGGGTGGTCTGGCCATTTCGGTAATCGTCGTGGGCGCCTTACTGGGCGCTTCTACGGGTATTGTCGGCGCCACTGTAGTCACCATGGGTCTTTTGGCGATTCCCACCATGCTGCGCCGAGGGTATCAAAAGGAGCTGGCGACCGGCACGGTATCAGCCTCGGGGACCCTGGGCCAGATCATACCCCCCAGCATCGTACTGGTTCTAATTGGTGATATTGTCGGGGTTTCCGTAGGTGATCTTTTCATGGGGGCGGTTTTTCCGGGGCTTTTATTGGTGGCCCTTTACTGCATCTATTTAATCTGTGTCGCCTGGATCAAGCCGGAGTGGGCGCCGGCGCTACCGCAGTCGGAAATGGACGCCATCACCAATAAAATGCTGATGCTTCGTGTCGGCAAAGCCCTGATTCCACCGCTTTTTTTGATGGTTGCCGTGCTTGGATCCATCTTTGCCGGTGTGGCCTCCCCCACCGAGGCGGCCGCCGTGGGGGCCGTGGGAGCCACTTTGCTAACGTTGATCAACCGCAAGTTTACCAGGCAAACCTTGCATGATGTGATGCACACCACCGTCAAGCTGACCTGTATGGTTTTTATTATCTTATGCGGTGCGGCGGCATTTGGACTGGTTTTTAGAGGATTGGGCGGCGATGGCCTGGTGCGTAGTTTTTTAGGCGGTATGGCCGAGCAATACAACGCCGGCGTGGTGTTGGCCATTGTGATGGGGCTTATTTTTATCATCGGTTTTTTCCTCGATTTTATCGAAATCACCTTTATCCATGTTCCGGTTTTAGCACCCATCATGCTGGAGTTCGGGTTTGATCCCATCTGGTTTTGCGTCTTGTTGGCGGTCAATTTACAGACCTCTTTTATGACACCGCCGTTTGGATTTTCCCTGTTTTATTTAAAGGCGGTCACGCCGGCGGATGTGCGGACCGGCCATATCTATCGCGGGATTATCCCTTTTGTGATTGTCCAGTTGATCGGCCTGACCATTATTGTGCTCTTTCCGGCGCTGGCGACCTGGCTGCCCAAAGTGGTCTACGGCGTCTGATGAAACGCCCTGGAAAGGGGGCTTGGTATTTTTACCGGCCACCGGCAGGAATGGTAACGACATGATCGCATAATGTTTGCTTGATCATGGTATTTGTTGACGCATTTATTCGTCCGTTATAAGGTTGAAACCACCGTCTTTAAGACGGTCATCTTTCAGATAGCAGTATGTATGCAGATACGGATCACCCCCGGCTAAAGCCGGTGGTTTCGTCCAGTCGGCGTAAACAACCACCCCATAAATGGGGTGGCCTTCCGACCGATCATTAAAATAACGTTGACGCACCACAAACCCATCGTCTTTCAGATGATGGTAATTTAGTTAACCCCGCGCTATTTTTTCCTTAGCGCCCACCCAAAGGAGGAAAGCGATGAAAAGACGTGATTTTCTAAAAAAAACAGGCATCGGCGCTGCGGCGGTAGCCGCAACAGCGGTCAATGCTCCCAATGTCATTGCCCAGAAGAAGTATCGCTGGAAAATGGTCACCACCTGGCCGCCCAAGTTGCCCGTCTTGCAGGATGGATGCGAACGGTTGGCCAAACGCATCGGTGAACTTTCCGACGGCCGCTTGACCATCGAAGTTTTTGCTGCGGGCGAACTGGTACCGCCTCTGGAAAGTTTTCAGGCCGTCTCCGACGGTACCGTTGAAGTGGGCAGTGGCGCCTCCTACTACTGGGCAGGTAAAACACCCGCGGCGCAATGGTTCGCGGCGGTGCCCTTTGGCATGAATGCTCAAGGATTGGCCGCCTGGTTCCACGGCGGCGACGGCCTCAAGCTATGGGAAGAGGTCTATGCCCCCTTTAACCTGATCCCCCGCCCCGGTGGCGCCACCGGTGTACAGATGGGCGGCTGGTTTAACAAAAAGATTGAATCCATCAATGATTACAAGGGCCTGAAGATGCGCATTCCCGGCTTGGGCGGCAAGGTGATCGCCAAAGCCGGCGGTACTGTTGTGCTTTTACCCGGCGGCGAGATTTTCACCTCTCTGGAACGAGGTGTGATTGACGCCACCGAGTGGGTCGGACCGCTACATGACCTGCGCATGGGTTTTTACCAGGCGGCCAAATACTATTACTACCCCGGATGGCACGAACCGGGCACCTATCTGGAATATTTCTTTAACAAAAAGGCGTTTGAAGCGCTGCCCGTGGATTTGCAGCATATTGTCACCGCAGCCTGCACGGAAACCGAACATTGGGTTTTGGCGCAGTTTGAAGCCCAAAACGGTGTTGCCTTGCAAACCTTGATCAATGAGAAAGGTGTGGAACTGACCCGCTTTCCCGATGAAGTATTGGCTTCATTGAAAGAGCTGGCTAAAGAAGTGGTGGCCGAAGAGGCGGCCAAAGACCCGATGGCCGGCAAAGTCAATGATGCTTTCCAGAAATTCCAGAAAGTGGTCGGCACCTGGGGCACGATCTCCGAGAGCAGCTATTATAACGATATCCTGGACAAGTTTGCCCTGAAGAAAGGGTAATGGCTTTGTAAAAAGTCTCACATCTATGGCGTTATTGTGGTTTGCCAGACTCTCAATAGACTTTCGATCCTGACAAACCACAACGCCTTGTATCTGAGCCTTTTTCCTACGCCATCCAATGATTTAACCCGAATTGGTAAAATTTCATGAAAGTCCGGGTTGAAACAAGAGCATCGGCTGGACCGCAACCGTCTCAAGGCACCCTAGGAGACCGGATCAATGCGCTGTTGAGCGCCGCCGGGATGAATTTTGCGAATTTGGGGTCAACTTCTCAGGCGGCGGTTTGTTGTTGCTGCGGGTCAGTTTTACGATGATCGCTTATTGAGATCCGGAGCCGACGATTTGCTGCTCACTTTACAGAATATAGCCCAAATCGGTTTTTTCAGGAATGAGAAAAGGAGTCTCCCAACCCCTGCAGCCATTTATTACTCTGCATGAACCTTTTCTAATATTTTATCTTGATGCTTTTCTGTCCATTGCTTAAATTTAGCATCAGGCTTTAATGCTGGTATTGCTTGCGCAATCATCTCGCATGCCAACTGACCAGTCAGCTCATGAAACCTTCCCTGCATTGTAGCAACGAGGTCTTTGCGCACCATCCCCTTTTGCCTTAAGTCAAGACAAAACTCCGCGTCATCAGGAGATATCGTCACATCTTTTAAGGCCCAATCATATCCCATTCCTTTTGTTTTTGAATTTTTCCCCATTGCTATCTGATATGATTGCCCCGGTGTCATAGCTAAATTAATTCCACTTAGATTCTTCGCCAAACCCCGAAAAATTGGATGTATTGGTGCCAATATCAAATACACAGAATCTTCAACTGAAAGATCGAAGTAATAGAAATTTGAGTTTCTGGGCTTCCCTCTCAGCAATGGCAAAAGAGAACCATCTTTTTCTTGAAGTAAATGAAGTGGGTAATCTAACGATGTAATTCCACCCCCAAATGTAGAAAAAATGTCCAATTTAGAGACATCAAAAGTATCTATATCCAAATGAGTCCTAGTAACAAAAATTCGTGCTTTTCCTTCTGATATAGCATTCGGTTTCGGTAGCATGATAGGTTTCCCCGCACAACCGAAGACAAACAGCACAACAACCATTAACAGCAGTTTTTTCATGATAGTTTCCTTTCGTGATCGACTTCCGCTAAAAATATTTCGATCAGATACGCCTCATTTTTAGCAGGAAGAGTCTTTTCCCATAATCTGCCAACCAATCCTGGTCATCTCTATGCTCACTCTATGATCGATCCGGATTGTAACAGATCCGACAACAATTAAGGCAGCGGCTCGATTCGTACTTGGCGGCCTCTTCGCTGATCACCAGATCGGCCTCTTCAAAGGACCGGATCCGCTCGGCCACATCCATTTCCGGCATGGGCGTCCGCTCGGTGGCGTTAAGACCTTCCACCTTTTCAAACAGCGATTCAGGGATGTGCTTTTTCTGGAGTGATTTGGGCACCGGTATGACCGGTTCACCGGAAAGATACTGATGAATGGCGCGGGCCGCCCGGCGTCCGCCGCCAATGGCGGTCACCACCAATGAGGCGCCGGTAAAAGAATCGCCCGCAGTAAAGATATCAGGGATGGAGCACTGCAAGGTCTCTTCATCAGCGTCAAAGGTTTGCCACCGGGTCAGTTTGAGATCTTGGAGCTCATCCAGGTCACCCTGGAAAGAAACATCCGGCCCTTGGCCGATGGCCGTCACCAGCATATCGATGGGCATCACCGTTTCTGAACCCTCAATGGGCACCGGCCGGCGTCGGCCACTGGCGTCCGGCGCACCCAACTCCATTTTTAAAAACTCAAGGCCGGTTACTTTGCCCTCGGCGTCACCGATCACTTTGGTGGGGGCCGCCAAAAAGTGAAATTGGACCCCTTCATGCTCCGCCGCCTCGATTTCCACCATGTTGGCGGGCATCTCCTTGCGGGTGCGGCGATAAACAATGGAGACCTCTTTTGCACCCAAGCGTACCAATGTCCGTACACAGTCGATGGCCGTGTTTCCGCCGCCGATAACGCCGCAACGCTCACCCACAAAGGGCTTTTCGTGTTCCCCGCCGGTTTGTTGCCACAATGCAAAACTTGTTAGGAAATCGATGCCGGTATAACATCCTTCAAAGTCTTCGCCATCCACGCCCAACGTGTAATCCCGCCAGGCGCCGATTCCGAAAAAGATGGCGTCATAACCATCTTCGCGCAGGGAATTAACAGTGATATCTTTGCCCAGCCGGGTGTTGGGATGCCACTCAATACCCAATTCCAGCATCCCGTCAATTTCCCATTTCAGCACCTCCTTGGGTAAGCGGTATTCGGGGATGCCGTAACGAATCATACCGCCCGGTTCGGGCATCATATCGTAGATGGCCACCTGGTGGCCCAATCGCCGCAGAAAAAATGCACAACTCAGGCCCGCCGGGCCGGCGCCAACGATCGCCGCCCGCTTGTCCGTGTCCGGCGCGCATTTGATGGGCAACCGAGACCCGGAATTCATCTCAAAGTCGGCGGCAAACCGCTTCAGTTGGTTAATGGAGACGGCCTCTTCCTCTATACCACGCCTGCAGTAGTCTTCACACGGATGCGGACAGACCCTGCCGCAAGAGAGCAGCAGCGGATTGCGCTCACGAATGGTATTTACCGCTCCGGCATAGTCCCCCTTTTTGATCTGGTCAATATATCGGGGAATATTGATCTCGGCCGGGCAGGTTTGGGCACACGGCGCCAAGGCATCATCTGACTGGTTAAAATGGAGCAGCCGCCGGGACATGGTGCGCACGGTGATGATATTTTTGGGGCAGACGCGTTCGCAGGCGCCGCAGCCTACGCACTTTTCCTCAATCACCACGGGGTAGCCTTCCGGCCCCATTTTGACAGCGGTAAAGGCGCAGGCGTCAATACAGTCACCCATCCCGATACAGCCAACGGTGCAGACCCGCTTCCCGCCGTAGAGCGCCGCCAGGGCGCGGCAGGAGGTGATGCCTTCGTAGATATATTTGTCCTCGGCGCGATGCCCCCCAAGGCACTCATTCACGGAGAGCAGCGGCTCCGCGCTGCCCGGATCAACCCCCATCACCGAGGCCACATTTTGCGTGGTTTCAAGCCCGGCGACCACACAAACACCTGGGGGCGCCTTGCCGTCCACCACTGCCACGGCCGCCGCAGAACAGCCTGCGTATCCGCAACCGCCGCAATTGGCGCCGGCCAAAAAATACTCTACCTCGGCGATGCGCGGATCTTCGTACACATAAAAAACGCGGGATGCAACACCTAAAATGGCGCCGCAGGCCGCGCCCAATCCTAACAGAACTAAAACGGCTTCGACCACGTGGGCCCCTCCTTATACCATTCCCTTGAACGCCATGAAGGTTAAAGAGAGCACCCCCGCGGTTACCAGCGCGATGGAAGTATCTTGCAGCGGACGGGGGACCCGCGCCAATAAAATACGTTCCCGCACACCGGCAAAAAGAATCAGCGCCAATCCGAAGCCGATGGCGTAGGAAAACGAGGCCACCAATGCTTCGACAAAGTTATACTCTTCTTTAATATTGATCAGGCACGCCCCCATGACCGCGCAGTTGGTGGTAATCAACGGCAGGAAAATACCCAGGCCCGCATAAAGGGCCGGGATACTCTTTTTTAAAAACATCTCCACAAACTGCACCAGTGAGGCAATGACCAGAATAAAGGCGATGGTCCGCAAATACTGCAGCCCAAACTTTTCCAGTATAAAGTTGTTCAGCACCCAGGTAATCATACCGGCCAGCACCAGGACAAATACCACGGCAAAGGACATTCCGACAGCGGTTTCCATCTTTTTGGAGGTCCCCAGGAAAGGGCAGTTGCCAAGATACTGGGCCAGCAGGATATTGTTGATCAGAATGCAGCTAACAACCAGGACGATATAGTCACCCATCAGAATGCTCCTATCTGCTTTCCAGCATGTTCATCACGCACAGCAAAAGACCCAATCCCACAAACGCCCCCGGCGCCTCCACCATAAATGTGAAGGGCTGAAACGATGGTCCAAACAGATCGATGCCATGGAATGAACCGTTTCCCAGCACTTCCCGAACAGCACCCAACGCGCCCAATGCCAGGGTAAAACCCAGGCCGATGCCCAGGCCGTCGGCCAACGATAAAAACGGCCCGTTTTTGGAGGCGAACGCTTCGGCCCGGCCCAGCACCACGCAATTGACCACAATCAACGGGATAAATATGCCCAGGCTCAGGTAAAGCGGATAGAAAAAGGCCTGGGACAACAGTTCCACTACCGTCACAAAGGTGGCGATAATGATAATAAAACAGGCAATCCGCACTTTGGCGGGAATGATGGTGCGTAACAACGACACCAGTACGTTTGAACAGACCAGGACAAAGGTCGTGGCCAGTCCCATGCCGATACCGTCACCCACGGTCTTAGTTACCGCCAAGGCCGGACAAAGACCCAGGACAAGCCTGAATGGGGGAATTTCAGCCCATAGCCCCTTGGTAAATTCACCTACAATTGATTTGGCCATCCGTAAATGCTCCCAAGCCCTACTGCATGGATTGAATTTTTGCTTGTATTTGTGGTTTCAGGCGCTGGTAAATGTCGCCGATACTGGTTGCCGCCGTGCAGACCGCCCGTGAGGTGATGGTGGCGCCGGACAGGGCGGAAATCGTGCCGTCATCCTGTGATACGGCAATCGGCTCCAGCACCGACAACCCCACAAATTGCGCGGCAAATGCGGGGTCTTCCTTGGCCCTCGCTCCCAAACCGGGCGTCTCAAGGCTTGTGGTAATACCGATATCCACGAGTACATCTTCATCCAGGTTGATCGCCGCCATGACCCCCACATCACCGGCATAGCCGGGCCCAAAGCTTTCCAGTGCCACCACATTAGCCTTACCGTCAAATTTGCCGACAAAAAAGCTGCGTTCCGTTTCCCCATCGGTCAGTTTAAACCGGTCGGCGATGGGATCATTCCCGGCGCCTCGCATGATTTTTTTAATGGCCGGCCCCTGAACAAACTCCAGTTCCTGAATCTCAATCTGCTCAAGCGTATTATCGCGAATTGCCGCCAAAAGCCCGCCGGAGAGGGCGGCCAAAACCGTCAACACCACGATCATTTTGATCATTTCACCCATTTAGGTCACCTTTCCAATTGCCCCGGGACGAATTTTATCCAGCAGGGGGCCCAGCGTATTGATCAACAGAATCGACAGCATCACCCCGTCAACCCAGGCGCCGATCGTACGGATCAGAACCGTTAAAACGCCGCCCATGGCGCCATAAATCAACATGGGTATAAAATTGACCGGCGAGGAAGAGTCTTCCGTCGCCAGAAAGACGGCCCCAATGAGTGTGTAGCCGGTTAGCAAGTGAAAAATGGGGCTGGCGTATTTTCCCGGATTGGCCCCATAAAAGAGGGTCGCGCAGATAAAAATACCGGCTAAAAACGATCCGGCGATTTCCCAGCGAATAAATCCGCGCAGAATCAGGTATAGTCCTCCCGCTATGAGCCCCAACCCAAAGACCGAACCGATGCCGCCGATCTGGCGCCCCATGAGAAAATCGATGGCGGAAAAGTCGGCCACCGCATCGGCGCCGAAAAATTTATACCGGGTCAGCGGGTACATGGCCGAAAAATCGAAATTATAATGGACCAACGCTTCATTAAAGTCGAGATAATTGGGCCATGACAGCATCATGATGGCCATGGCCAACGCCACCGGGTGAAAAGGATTGCTGCCGATCCCGCCAAAGATGTGTTTGCCGATAATCATGACAAGAAAGGAGCCCACCAGCACCAGCCACCAGGGCGCCGTGGCCGGCAAAACCATTCCGCACAGAAGGCCCATGAGCGCAGCGTGTCCGTCACCGATGGTCGTCTCCCGGCGCGTAATCCGGTTTATCAGCCATTCCCAGAAAATACAGAGCGCAACGGATAACGCCACAACACCGGCGGCCGGCATGCCGAATAAAAAGCAGCCGAACAGCGCCGCCGGCAAGGCGGCCGCAAAAATATTCCAGTGCCGCTCCACAACAGAGCTTCCCACATGCACAAAAGGCGCATGCGACACGATGAGCCTATTGGTATTATTCATTGGCTCCCTCCGCCACAGTTTCATTTTGTTCGGCCTCTGTTTCGGCCTCGGCGGCCAGGGCGGCTTCCGCCGCTTGTATGCGTTTTAGTTCAAATTTTCCCAAACGAATATACTGGTAGATGGGGATGCGCGCGATACAGACAAAGCTGCACAAGCCGCAATCGACACATGATAACAAATCATACTCCTCGGCGGCTGTCTCATACTGCCCCGCTTCTAAAAACCGCACCAGCATGTTCACGGCAATATTGGCGGGACAGATTTGCACACAATCGCCGCAGTTGGTGCAGGGGTATTCCGATGTGTGTACAATGGATGCGGCTTTTTGGACCATAATACCATCGGTATCCGCCTGAACCGGTGTATCCGCCGAAAAGACCGCCCGGCCGGTCATCGGACCGCCGATAATCAGGCGGTCGTTCTCTTCCAGTGTCTCTTTGAAGGTGGCAAGCACCCGGCTGATCGGTGTTCCCAACGGCACCGATAAAAGATGCCGGATGCCGGACGAATCCACAAAAGTTACAACTTTATCGACTACGGGCGCTTTGGAAAAAGAGGCGCTGCCAACGGCGGCCGCTGCCTCGGCGCTTATAAAAACAACCCCCGCCTCTTCACTGCTCAGACCCGCGGGGACATCCAGGTGTAATACGTTTTGTATTACCAGATCCGGCGCTCCGGAAGGGTAGGTGCGATCCACGGCCAGGACATCGGCGTGAAGGTGGCCAAAGTTCTGCAGGCTGTCGCGCACCACCACCAAAACCGCCTTCTCAACGGACGTTAATTCTCGCAACAGGGCGATTCCTCGATCAATGGCATCCAGCCGGTTTTGAACATGGTATTGCTGCGTTCCCAACAGCAGGTCCTGATCAACGCCCATTACGACCAGGGTGTGAATATTTTTTTCAGGATCGATAAAAGCCGAAAGATCCGGGGCGCCGGGAAAATTGGCAAAAAACGGTTGGGCGCCCGCCAAATCCGGATTTTCCATCTTTTCGGCATAGGCGGGATCCACCTTCTTTTCTGCGACATCAACGGTTACCCTGTGAAAGGTTTGACCATAGTCGCCTTCAACGGAGTCGAGTTTATTGACCGTCCCGGAAACCGGGACGACACAACCCGCCGAAGGATCTTCGTCCGGGGCAATCAGTTGACCGCACTGAAGGATAGCACCATTTTCTATTGGCGGGATCGAAGCAAAATCGGATTTATCAAGTAGAAGTGCGACCTGGTCGGGTGGATCGATTTGTTTTAATACCGCGGGCGCCGAGACCAAATTTTCATATTGAACCGATGGTTTGGAGAACCCCCAAAAAGATGTTTTCAGCATCGCGTTACCTACGAATAATGGTTACGTTCGTTTAAATATTGTTACAACAGGTGGCACTGATAGCAGTTATCCGGCCCTGGTCCGGGCCCCCGGCCAAATTCTTCATGGCAACCCATGCATTGGTTATGAAACGCATCACCGCTTTTGAGCATCTCGGCGCCTTCCAGCTCATCCTCATCATGGCAATCCAGGCACGACTCGGCGAAGGTTTCCGCATCCTGCGCCAAATGGCAATCCTTGCAGGCAATGACCTCTTCTTCATCCGCAGGATGATGGTGGCAGTCTTTACAGGCAAGCCCGTACCCGACATCGCCGGTATGGATTTGATGATCAAAAAGGACCTTGCCTGCGGTTGCCTGAAATACCATCCGCACCGGCTCTTCGGGCGCCTCCTGCTGGAAAAACGCATAGGCCATAACACCCACAAAGAGAAGGTATAGGGCCAGTCCGCAGGTAATCTGGACCGCTCGCTTTGATGCCATGGACGCTCGCTTCCTTATCAAGATGTTACTTCATACGGAATTTTTACACTCTCACCGTGCAAAAAACACCTCGAATGGCTACCATAATGCCACCTCGCTTTCAAGGTTTTTTTAATACACTAACAAATTCCGGAAAAGAGAAGACCTTTATATAATGAGACCCTTGCATAACACCCCTTTTGGCCCGATTTCGGCGTCCGGCTCAAAATGGTATCCTCGAAATATTCAATATATTCATGCGGTTACACTTTTCGTCTTCCTTGAACATGAACAAAAACAGATGTTCTGCAAAGATCTCATAATCAAAGGTGTTACATACCGTAGCAGTGTGTTATGTCTGATATACGAGATGGTTCCTGTCATCTTTTTATCGTTTTTTTAAAACTCATCCATGTTTTGCTCGAATCGTGTGGAAAAGAGTGAATTCTCAACCGCCTGAAGGCGGTGGCTTCGGCGGCGAGGTGCGCTCGGCCGGATGAAATCCGGCCATCGCAGCCGCCATAAAAGACCGTCGCTTTTAAGCGACGGTAGTTTATGAAAAAAAGGCAAAACCTTCGACTTCAGTCGGAGGATATCCGCTTTCGGCCCTACGGGCCTGCTAAAGCCTTCGCCGAGAGGCGAGGGTGTTTCTCCCATTCCCCGAATGGGACAATAAAATTTTCAGAATATTAAAAAAACAAGATCCCGTTTGACCGGACCTGTCAAAACGATGGGGTAGGTTTATCCTGGAATCGGAACACGGCTGCGCCCGGAGGGCGGGTATTTGTTTGTTGATTAGAAATAATCGCGTCGTCGTTGTTCCATAATCATCATGCCGGGATGATTTTATAGCAATTACCCCTGTTTTTTGGGCCGACATGGGCCAATGAACCGGTTTGCACAAAATCAATCGCGGATTGACAATTTATATTTTATGGTCTACATTTCAACATTATGAGAGCCCTAATCAGGGCTTAAAGGGACTACTCGCGAGACTATTGTGCCGCTCGCCCATTAAACAAATGTTAGATTGTGTCGTCACGAGATATATGGTATAGTGCAGCCAACAACTAATCAACTGGGGGTTACACCATGGAATCGCTTCCCGCGCATCGACGCCACGACATATCTGATCATGTCTGGGGTTTGCTTGAACCGCACCTGCCCGGCCGTAAAGGGCAATGGGGAGGTGTGGCAAAAGATAATCGCCTGTTTATAAACGCTGTGTTCTGGGTATTGCGCACAGGGGCTCCCTGGCGGGATTTGCCGCCTGATTATGGCGACTGGAAGAACACTCACCGTCGTTTTTGTCGCTGGCGCGATAAAAGGGTATGGGAGGCGATCCTTGAAAAACTGATCAATGAGCCGGATTATGAATGGCTCATGATTGATGCCAGCCATATTAAGGTCCATCCACATGCGGCCGGCGCCAGAGGAGGCAATCAGAAGATGGGCCGCACAAAAGGGGGCTCAACACAAAGTTGCATTTGGCCGTGGATGCGCATGGTATGCCGGTCAGAGCAATTATCACGGATGGTACCACAGCGGATTGCACTCAGGCATTGCCATTAATTAAGGGAATAGAAGCGGATTATCTGATTGGCGACAAGGGATACGACAGCGACGCGATTGTTGCGCAGGCCGCATTGCAAGGGATGACGGCTGTGATCCCGCCACGCAAAAATCGCAGGGGCAAACGTGAATATGACCAATATTTGTACCGGTTGCGGCATTTGGTGGAGAATGCGATCTTGCATTTGAAGCGTTGGCGCGGTCTTGCTACGCGCTACGCCAAGAATGCGGACTCATTCCTGGCGGCATTCATATTCGTTGCATCGCACTTTGGGCCAACATCTCGTGACGACACTATCTAGCATTCATAGCGATACGTCAAAAAATTTGGACACCCATCATTTAAACCAATTTTTTGAGTGATAGTTGTACGTATTGGTTCACATGCACCCACGGGAGGCTGATGATGAAACTTCTTGTTGTTACAAACCGGAAAATCAGCAACAGCAACGCCAACGATATTACGCTATTCGGCGAGAAGGTAAATGACAAAGGTGCCAGCGAACTGCGCCTTGCTTGGGCCGAAAAGGGTGCAGGCGGGAAGTGGAAGCTAGCTCTGATCCCGGAACCCGATCCGCTAACCCTAGATAATATTCCTAGCCGGGAGGCCTTTCGTGAGTACGTGCGGATTTTACGAGAGAAACACATGGATTGTGTTTATTATGTTCACGGTTACGATAAAAAATTTTCTGAAACATTGGACCAAGCCCATAAAGTGCACAAGCGGTACGGGGTGGGTGTAATTGTGTTCTCCTGGCCTTCCAATCCCGGAGGATGGATTATCAGCGAATACCGGCAGGCACAGGCCATTGCCTCCAACTCGATCGTAGCACTTGACCGTACATTTGAAAAACTGGGTTCTTATCTGTGTGTGGAACGCGATGAATTGTGCGAAATCTCCTTTAATCTTTTATTGCACAGTCTCGGTAGTTTCATGTTTGAACAGTTTATCCGGAATCCTATTTTTTCAGGTGAAACGCGAATGTTTGATAATATCGTGTTAAATGCGGCGGATGTTGATCTTGATTCCCATAAAGAATGGACTAACAGCCTCAAATACGCACGCAGAGTGTACGCTATTATTAACGAGCGTGACTCCATTCTGGGTCTCGCTGACTTAATTAACCCAGATCGCCTTGGCAACACGGCTAGAGATCTAGTCTCTCCTCAACTTGATTATTTTGATTTATCCGACGGAAAAAATGTTGAAAAGAAACATCAGCACTTTGAAACCACTGCCAGTGAGAATCCGGTAGTTGAGAAATTCTTCAAAAACGTGTTCCACGGCAAGCGGGGACTGCCTCTTGCCGGAACTACATACAATAACAGCAAAAACGCCTATGAGTTGGATTAGCAGACTGTTAGAAATATTTATATATATCCAAACAGGATTAAAGTGGGCTTAACTGTAAAGACAGTTTTTCACTCAATTTAAGCGTCGTTATAGAATTTTGGTCGTATTCAATTCAAAAGCCTGTATCATTATTTCAGCTTTCAGATTTGCTCAGGCATCTAGCGAAAGTGGAAGCTAGGCCCTGAGTTCTTTGCATAACTCCCCTTTTTCACCCAATTTTGGCATCAGGCTCAAAATTTAGTCCTCGAAATATTCAATATATTCCTCCAGTTACATCGTGATGGTGATCAATTCTTACCAGAAAAACGGCTGGCCGTGGAAAAACCTGATAAGAAAGCAACTGCATAGCAGCACTTCATAAGTTTCCAATTGCTCCTATCGATGTCCCATCAGCAACATTATGCTTGACAAATTTTCTTTAACTATTACAGCATAGAAAAAATAAAAAACAAGGGCAAAAGAAACGCTCCCTTTTGGGAACGTCTGCTCAATGATGCTATCATTGAGGGTGCTATATGACCAAACATATATTGATAAATGAATGGAACAGTCAAGTGATAATTTCAAATTAAGTTCTGTTATCTGCGCCTATGGAGAGGGTCATATCCTACATTGATGGATTCAACCTTTATTTCGGTTTGAAAAATATGTGACGAATTATGGCGGGCCACTTCGAAAGGCGACGGAGGCCGCCATGCTGATCGGTAGTAGGTAAAAATACCCATAAAATGGCTTTTCGGGGCTGAAAATAATAAAATAGGAGTGACATGACCAAATCTGACGCTATCAGCTTAAGCAGAAATAAAATTAACGCTCATACCCCCTCAAAAGAGGCGCCAGATCGGTGGCATTCTCTTGAAGATCATAGCATTAATACTGCCAAGATGGCTTATGCGTTCGCCAAGATTTTTGGCGCAGGGAGTACAGCGCTCGTACTGGGTATTTTCCATGATCTCGGGAAAGTCAGCCCTTCCTTCCAGGAATATCTTGAGGCATGCCATAGAGGCGAGAAAGGGGCTTCAGTTCCTCATGCTGTTTGTGGAGCCGCGTACCTTTGGAGCATATTGTTACGTCAGAATAATCACAACACCTCACTATCTTTGTGTGCTTTGGGTCATCATAGCGGCTTGAGTGCTGAGCATCAAGTTGTTACTAAAGGAGGAGAACTTGATCAGTGGTGGAATGATGATGGGAATAATCAACTTAAGAAATTTATGTGTAATATGCTGCAAAAAATGTCACTTAAAACGCCAGAATCCCTACCACGCAACAATCTTCGGCGTGAATTCCGCTTGCGCATGCTCTTTTCGTCACTTGTTGACGCAGATTATCTCAATACGGAAAATCACTTTAACCAAAAGCGATCGGCGGAAAGAAGCAACTGGATTCGTCCTGCTGACCTTTGGCCGATCTTTCGGGCTGATCAATTAAACATGATGTGGCGAGGACGCGGTGAGCATATTAATCAAATACGCCGGCAAATTTATTTTTCATGTATCCGGTCAGGCCAAAAAAATCCGGGAGTATTTCGATTGACGGTTCCTACGGGTGGCGGAAAGACCCGTAGTGGACTCGCATTTGCATTGTCCCATGCAGTCGCCAACAAATCACACGGATTCCGTCGCATAATTATCGCAGTACCTTATACAAGCATTATTGATCAAAATGCCCAAGTGTACCGTGAAATTTTTAGTGATCGTTTTGTCTTGGAACATCATAGTCAAGTCGAGATCGGTAAAGATGAATATCAAGATGAGGCGCACCTGAAACAAAAGTTAGCTGCTGAAAACTGGGATTATCCTTTAATTGTTACAACAACAGTTCAGCTTTTCGAAAGTCTGTTTTCGAATAAACCGGGCCGATGCCGAAAATTGCATAATATTGCTAATAGCATCCTTATTCTTGATGAGACACAAACCCTACCATCTGAGCTTTTGAAACCGACAATGGATGTGCTGAGAACCCTGGTGGATGAATACGGGGTAACCTTGATTTTTTCTACTGCCACACAACCTGCTTTTGATCAGACACCTTATCTTGACGTATTTGACGGCCTTTATATCCATGAAATTGTCAATAACTACAAGGAACACTTTAAGAGGTTAAAACGAGTTAACTACCAGCCTGTGCGCCAGTTGGACTCGCTTATCGATTTGGCCGATGAATTGGCACAGCCCGAGAATTTTCAAACCTTGGTCATACTCAATACCAGAAAACATGCGCTTGAACTTCACAAGGAGCTACAAAGTCGACAGGCGGATGGTTTGTATCACCTTTCAACCTTGCTCTGTGGAGCACATCGGAAACAGTTGCTCAGGGAGATTACCGATCGGCTTTCCAAAGAAAATCCACTGCCGGTCCGTCTTGTAAGCACACAAGTTGTTGAGGCAGGCGTCGATCTCGATTTTCCTGTTGTTTATCGGGCCATGGGGCCGTTGGATCGAATCGTACAGGCGGCGGGACGATGTAATCGTGAAGGCAAAAGAAGAAAAAATGGTGAAGTAACCATATTTGATTTTCCTGATAATGCCTCGCCTCCAGGTGCTTACAAGATGGGTCTTGAGGCTGCGAAAACAATACTGGAAAGGATAAAACCTGAAAAACTGCATGATCCGGAAGTTTATACAGAATTTTTTCAAATGCTATTTCGGGATGTTGATTTGGACAAAAAAGAAATACAACCTTACCGCTGTGACCTGGATTTCCCCAAGGTGGCGAAAAAATACAAGTTGATTGAAAATACAATCCCGGTGGTGATTCCATCTTATGACAATAACGAAGGTGAGCGACGATTGCTGGCGTATACATCAAAACCTTCACGGAAAACCGGGCGCAGGCTAATGCCCTATATTATAAACCTTGGAGCACATGAGTTGAAAAAAACTGAAATTAGCGAATGTCTTGAAGAGGCAGCTCCTTTTTTATACCGATGGGTCGGTGAATACGATGATAAAACCCATCGAGGTATTCAGGATATTGTGCGTGATCCTGCCGACCTGATTATGGGAGACTGATTATGAAGATTGTAGATATCAAGGTGTGGGGAGATTATGCCTGCTTTACTCGCCCTGAATTCAAGGTGGAGAGGGTGAGCTATCCTGTCATGACACCTTCTGCTGCCAGAGGGATATTGGAGGCTATTTATTGGAAACCGCAAATTCGATATAAGATTCAGCGTATTGGTGTTTTGAAACTGGGAACTCACTGGTCATTGCTCAGGAATGAAATCTCTAAACGACAATCGGATCGTAGCCCCCGTGTTGTGGTGGTAGGCAGGCAACAACGAACCAGCCTCATTCTAAAAAATGTCGCCTATCGCGTTCAGGGCCGTATTGAGCTACGTAATGGGGAAACAAACATAGCCAAACATTTGGATTGCTTCCGGCGCAGAGTGGAACGGGGCCAATACTTCCACAAGCCTTTTCTTGGTTGCCGGGAGTTTGCCGCCGACTTTGAATGGCTTGGGGGAGGGCGAAATACTGGCAAAACGATTTTGCCGGATGCCAGCCTCAACCTGCCTGTCGGCACTATGCTCTACGATACAGCATATATTGTTGATCTGGAACATTATAAGGCGCATCCGGAGGATCGGCTTACATTTTATCGACAGGTAGACGGGATTTCAAAGGAACAAAAGGGATACGCCAAGCGGTTATTTTTCAATGCGGAGATAAAAGAAGGCTGGCTGGTGGAGCAGGAAAAAGATTGCTTGCCACGGTCCCTTTTCAACAAATTGACAGAATTGGAGGTTTGATATGGGATTTCTTGATGAACTTTCACATGCCTCTAAGCGGTTTCAGCACGAAAAGACATTTGGAGAACTTGCGGTGGGCTTTGATTATCGGCCCATCAACTGGATAATCGAATTTAATTCAAATTCAGAAAAATTGATTCTAAAAAAATATAAGGAAAAAATTTTTCGATCGGTTCCGATGCGTGCTGACCGATCTGGGAAAGTGACAAAAAATAATATTAAACCAAATCTATTTGCTGATAATGCACGATATGCCTTGGGGTTGGCAAACGGAACAACAACAACAAAAGCTTTCAATGCCTTTAAAGACTTACATGAAAAGGCATTGAATGTTTTTTCTGATATTAAGGTTTATCCTGGTATTGGCGCAGAGGAAGAGGTGAAGAGGGTTAAGAAAGAGCTTGAAATTATAATTGCTTTCCTCCGGTTACCACAAAAAGAAAGAAAGAATCATCTAACAGGGGCCAAAGTGGTAACGCCCAATCAAGACAATACGCAAAAGAAAAAAAAGAAGGCTGTTAAAGCAAAAATACCTGAGCCATCAGAAGTTGTGGCCTTTGCCACAAATTACCGCCACCTCTTTGACAGCAAATATGCAAAATTATTTTGGAAGCAGCATTTGAGAGATGTTTGCTCGGATGAAACTGGGGTTTGTTCGATATGTGGAATGGAGGATCAACACCTTCTCAGGATTTTACCTTTCAAGATACGCTTATTTGGAGAACGGTGCCCCATTCTCTCAGTCAATACTGATGAACAAAAATCCTTCGGTTCTTTAGGGAAAGACCAACTTGGTAATTCTCCTATCTGTATAGAATGTGCCGGTAAAGCTGATCGTGCACTCAAATTTCTTTCCAAACTTGATAAAAATAGCGAAGGCAGAGAAAAAAACTACGGCCGCCACGCTGTTATTCTTGCTCGCGATGACAGCAAAGGAAAGAGTAGGCAACCGCTAAGGAACCAGATTGCGGTTTTCTGGACAAGGGAATTGATCGAGTTTCAGGTAAATAGCGGAGAAAAGAAAACATTTGAAGATCTTGCGAAAAGTCCACTTGAGGAAATTGACGAAATTCCAGTAAACGGAATTCCAGTAAAGGCCGGTCAATTTCGTGAACTCTTAAAAGCTCCCTTCGCAGGGGGGGGAAACAGGACTAACTTGCCGACTAATCGTTTCTTTCTTGCCATACTTTCGCCCAATAAAAGTCGCCTAGTTGTGCGCGAGTGGCTGGATACTGATGTCGGCCAGGTCAGTGAAAACATTTCCCGTTATATGGATTCTCTGCAAATTATCCATCCGGATGGACGAGGTGTTTGGGCGCCACCCCTACCCGCAATGCTGGAAGCACTTCAATCGTATACGAGTGTCAAACAAAAGGGCAAGGAAGGACCAAGAATATCGGCGCTAGGACCGGATGTAACCCGTAAACTGATCCGGTGCATTTACACGGGCACACCTCCGCCGGCGTCTTTGTTGCATCGTGCACTCCGCTGTTTTCGTGTCCCTGATACATCCACTGATGATACTACCTTAGGAAAGGAACAAAAAGGCCGGCAGATGTTACGCCGTATGGCAATGGCTGCGGCAATGAAACTTGTATTGGCCCATAACGATAATAATAAGAAGGAGCGAAAGGCCATGGAACAGTCGAAGACAGATTATGACAAAGAATCAACCTACAAGAAAAAAGCCCCCTATAACTGTGGACGGCTTTTGGCCGTTCTGGAAGCCATACAAAGAAGGGCGTCCTCTTCCGGACGAGGGGTGAACACCACGCTTGTCGACCGATTTTATGGCACGGCCTCGACGGCGCCTGCTACCGTTTTTGCCGGTCTGCTTAGTATGGCAACAAAAGCTCACCTGCCTAAATTGCGCCGTGAAGGAAAAGAGATTTTCCGAATCCGGGAAGAAACTGTTAACATCAATGATGTGATGGCTGGAGTTTGTAAAATCATCGATAAAGCAGGAGGGTTTCCACCTCCCCTGAAACCTGAACAGCAGGCGCAGTTCGCCCTTGGATTCTATCATCAGCGTGCTGAATTAACCACGCATAAAAGTAGCAAAAATACATAAAGAAAACAACTCACTAGCGGAGGTTATCCATGGACGGTCAAAAACAAGAATTGTGGCGGAACATTAAGAACGAACCATTTTGCGATCCGGCAAAACGAATGGATTTTGTTCTGTTTTTTGATGTGCGTGACGGCAATCCCAACGGAGACCCGGACGCAGGGAACCTTCCCCGTATGGATCCCGAAACCGGGCAGGGGATCGTTACTGACGTCTGTATCAAACGGAAAATTAGAGATTATCTCTATATGGTTCATAAGCGTCCTATTTACATTCAGAGCGAAGCGTCTTTGAACTCCCTGTATTTTAAAGCGGCAAATGAGATTGCAGAATACAAACCAAAAGAAGATGCAGCCGAGAATGATCAAAAAGCAAATGATAAGAAATCTGTTGAGGCGCTTCTCACTGTATTAAAAGATGACGAATTTAAAAGGCTTATAGGCAGTCATGAGGCGTCTGGTGAAGGAGGGGATGATGAGAAAATAGTACCATTCCGGGACTGGTTGAGTACGATTGATGTGGAAGGCATGGAATTCGATGCCGAACGCAGTGAACTCAGTTACCTGGGTGAAGTAAAATCAGCGAAAGATTTCAATGCCCTACTTAAACAGGATGAGTTCGAGTACAAATCTCACGAAAAAGCGATAGACAAGCTTTCATCTTTTCTTGTCAAAGCAAAAAAAAGTGGTGGTACTCAAGAGCGGGTTGCACGGGAAGCTGTAAAGCGAAAAATGTGTGAGAAATATGACGATATTCGCCTGTTTGGAGCTGTGCTGACAGCAGGGACGAACGCGGGCCAGATTCGAGGACCGATGCAGATAACCTTTGGTCGCTCTGTTGAGCCGATTCTTCAGATGGACTCAGCAATAACCCGCTGTGCGATAACAAAGTCATCGGATTGGAAGAAGAAACAGACAGAATTTGGACGCAAGCCATGGCTGAATTGGGCTGTCTACAGACAGCATGGCTTCTACAATCCAATGCTTGGCCGGCAGACCGTTACAACCAGAGAAGATCTTGCTCGATTCTGGGAGGCACTAGCCTGTATGTTCAGAAATTCGGACTCAGCAAGTAAGGGTGAGATGACGATGCATGACATCCTGGTCTTTGTGCATGACCATCCCCAGGGAAGCTGCCCATCTCACCTTCTGTTTAATAAAGTAACCTGCGAACCATTTACCGATACTGTCTCCCTAAGCGATAAAGACATGTCGATAATTAAGAGGGATGGTTTCGGCAAGTATTACAAAGTCGGTGTAGATGAACCTGATATAAAGCCTGAACGACCTCTAAAAAAATTGTGGAAATTATAAACAAGTATCCGTCAAGCTTTGTAAACGAAAAAAGGCTCATATTCCTTGATACCATTGGCAGCGCTCCAGAGCGCGTGGAGTTCATCGAAACTTTTTAGTTCAGTCAATCCGCCAACTGCGCGGTTTCAATCCCCATGGCCTTGGCCGGCTTTTCCAGCGTGGCGGTGCGATGGTTGGTTTCGGGGCGTTCCATCCGGGACAGGGCCGATTGCGTAATCCCGGCCCGTTTGGAAACGGTCTTTTGGGTAAGTCCGAGGTCTTTGCGCCAGGCTTTCAGCCCGAATTTTGCATGAAATTTTACCGGAAAATTATTTATATTTGAGCCAATTTCAAAACTATCAGAAACTATTGCCCGAGTGTTCATGATAAGCGCCACATTCTGTGAAAATTGATCAACATGGCTTTCAAACAACGAATATAGAGGGTGAAATAGATTGAAACGAGGCTCTATTGGTGATTAATATTATCTTCCAGTATATCAACAACTTGACGGTTAAGGCTTTTCCCGGCCGCTGCGGCAGATTGAACCAGCTTGAAGTGAAGCTCTTTGGGAATGCGGATATTAAATTTTCCGGAATACTCTTTGCGCGGATTCACACCGTCTTCGGCGCACATATCGAGAAATACGCGCAACGAAATTTTACCCTCCCGACGCAACCCGTCGATATCCTTGGCGTAAAAATCTGCCCCACCGTTGAGGCCGATAAACTCTCCTCGGAACATATCGATTTCAGGGTCATATTGAATGACCGCCCGGTAGCCGTCAATTTCCAATGTATTGATCATGGCTTCACTCCATTTTCCTTGAACCATTTGCGGATGCTGATCACCGCTCCTTTATCTGTATTGGGTGTTGGATGCGGTCTGTGGAAAACCCGGTGTTCACCAAACAGCCGAACGCCGATCCGCGACCCTTCGCGTTCACTGAGTTCACCACCCAATGCAACCAACAAGGATTCAATTTCAGCCCATTTTATATTCGCGCTAACCGGTTGGTGGAAAATCAGGGCTACGGTTTTCCGATGCTTGCGCTTCATGCTAATATGGTACTTCAGTTTAGTACCATGTCAAGGGGATTTTTCAGGGTAAGCAGAATGACTGTTTTTTCCGAAGATGAATTGTTGCCCATATCCGCTCTTCAGCACCTCCATTTTTGCCCCCGGCAGTGCGCCTTGATCCATGTGGAACAGATGTGGGTGGAAAACCGCTTTACCGCCGAAGGACGCATTCTGCACGAACGGCCGGACAAGGGTAAAAGTGAACGGCGCGGGAAAATGAAAATCGAAAGGGATTTGGCCCTGCACTCTTTTCGTTTAGGGCTGGTTGGCAGGGCGGATGTCGTTGAATTTCATCTTTCTGATGAAAAGGTCTGGCGGCCTTTTCCGGTTGAGTATAAACGGGGACGCCCCAAAAAGGACAACTGCGACCGGGTGCAGTTGTGCGCCCAGGCAATCTGCCTCGAAGAGATGTTGACCGTTGAGATTGGTCAGGGCGCCCTTTTTTATGGAAAAACCCGGCGTCGTCAGGATGTTGTTTTTGATTCGAAACTGCGGCAGGAGACCGGGCATTTGGCTTCGGAATTACATCTCCTGATCCGCCGCGGGCAGACCCCCAAAGCGGTGTACTCAAAAAAATGCGCGCGCTGCTCATTTTTAAATCAATGTTTACCCAAACAGTTTGATCATCATAAATCGGTGCAAGATTATCTGATGCGGATGATTGAAGAAAAATGAAAAAACATCTCAATACGCTCTTTGTGACCACCCAGGGCGCCTATCTGGCCAAGGAGAGAGAGGCGGTTCTTGTCCGGATCGAAAACGAGACCAGATTGCGTCTTCCCATCCACACCTTGGGCGGAATTGTCTGTTTCGGCAATGTCGGCTGCAGCCCTTATCTAATGGCCCATTGCGCCGAAAATGATGTCGGCCTCAGTTTTCTGTCTGAATACGGTCGTTTTCTGGCACGGGTACAGGGTCCGGTATCGGGAAATGTACTTTTAAGAAGAAAGCAGTACCGTCTGGCGGACGATATGAAGGCGTCAGCAAAAATTGCCTATTTTATTCTGGCGGGAAAGTTGGCAAACTGCCGCACGGTGCTTCGAAGGGCTGTGCGGGATCACGGTGGTAAGATTGATAAAGAATCTGTTGAGGCAGCCTCAAGGCATATTGCCCACGCAATAAAAAATATTGATCCGGAGATGCCTTTAGACCTCTTGCGGGGGATTGAGGGCGATGCGGCCAAACGATATTTTAGCGTTTTCGATCACCTGATTACATCTCAAAAGAGCGATTTTTCCTTTACCGGTCGCAACCGGCGACCTCCATTGGATAAAGTCAACTGTCTGCTTTCGTTCGTTTATACGATCTTATTGCATGATGTCCGGTCGGCTCTTGAGGCGGTGGGGCTTGATCCCCAGGTCGGTTTTCTTCATCGGGATCGCCCCGGACGGCCAAGTTTAGCTCTGGATCTGATGGAAGAGTTTCGTCCTTTTTTCTCAGACCGACTGGTGCTTTCGTTGATCAACTTAAACAAAGTCCGGCAGAAGGGCTTCGAGAAAAGCCAAACCGGTGCTGTTTTGATGAAAGAAGACACACGGAAAGAGTTGCTGGTTGCGTATCAAAAGAGAAAACAGGACGAAATTACCCACCCTTTTTTGGGTGATAAAGTGACCATTGGTATTCTGTTTCACTTGCAGGCGCTTCTTTTTGCCCGCTATTTGAGAAACGATTTGGACGGCTATCCGGCTTTTATCTGGAGGTAAACCATGATGGTGGTGGTCAGCTACGATGTTTCAACGGAATCTCCGGGTGGCCCCGGACGATTGCGACGCGTTGCCAAGGTTTGTCAGGATTACGGGCAACGGGTTCAATATTCCGTGTTTGAATGTATTGTGGATCCGGCCCGGTGGGTCAAGTTGAAAAATGCCCTGTTGGATGAAATCGACCTGGAGTTTGATTGCCTCCGGTTCTATTTTTTAGGGTCTAATTGGCGACGGAAGATAGAACACATTGGTGCAAAGGAAGGTTTGGACCAGGAGGGTGCATTAATCTTATAAATGTTGCTTGCGAACATGAAGCTGCCATCGATTTCCAGGTAGGTTCGCCATGATCGATTTTTCTATAATAATAAGTGGTTGCAATGATTCTTCAAGCGATCTATTATCCAAATATATTGCAACCGCTTCAGTTCGCAGATATTGTTCAAATTCATTCGTTATTTTAATGTTTTATAGATAGACGGTCGCCCCCCGCGTGGGGGCGTGGATTGAAACCCCACTTTTTACCCACTTTTTCCCCACCAGAATTGTCGCCCCCCGCGTGGGGGCGTGGATTGAAACCTGCGCACAGAGGCGGATGTAGTGTCTCGCCAGGTCGCCCCCCGCGTGGGGGCGTGGATTGAAACAGCATACTTGCGGATGACCTCCGGCTCTGATTCGTCGCCCCCCGCGTGGGGGCGTGGATTGAAACTGTTTCTGGGGGTTCCGGTATCGATATGGTATCGTGTCGCCCCCCGCGTGGGGGCGTGGATTGAAACGGGAGCATTCTCGACGTGGCCAAGGGGTGGTTTTCGTCGCCCCCCGCGTGGGGGCGTGGATTGAAACAACAGCCGAAGCAGGGCGGATCGTCACATCGGGCGGTCGCCCCCCGCGTGGGGGCGTGGATTGAAACCGTTTACTACCCCTGCTCGTCGGCATGGGAATGCCGTCGCCCCCCGCGTGGGGGCGTGGATTGAAACAGGATGCGTTAAAACAGTTTGTCAGCGACAAGGTCGTCGCCCCCCGCGTGGGGGCGTGGATTGAAACGGGTAGCTCGGCAAACACCCGGTCCAACCATGCGTGTCGCCCCCCGCGTGGGGGCGTGGATTGAAACGGATTCCATGATGCCGCATATTCGGGGGCTCCTGATGTCGCCCCCCGCGTGGGGGCGTGGATTGAAACCAGATGTTTGTCCTCTTTGTGGAAGGTAATATGGGTCGCCCCCCGCGTGGGGGCGTGGATTGAAACAAATAGGTTGGTGCCACCATCAGAAACGAAACAAGTCGCCCCCCGCGTGGGGGCGTGGATTGAAACCAAAGATCTGGTGGAGAGATGGCGAATAAAAGGTGTCGCCCCCCGCGTGGGGGCGTGGATTGAAACAGATATTCGCCGAGATAATTTCATTAAATCTACAGTCGCCCCCCGCGTGGGGGCGTGGATTGAAACTTGCCTCGCCGCTTCCCTGCAACACTGTAGGGCGTCGCCCCCCGCGTGGGGGCGTGGATTGAAACACGTCCCGGAAAATTACTCCCCTCACAACGCGATGGTCGCCCCCCGCGTGGGGGCGTGGATTGAAACAATGGACGAGCGCAATGTCGCGAAAATCACCTACGTCGCCCCCCGCGTGGGGGCGTGGATTGAAACACGGTCACCCATAGTCATAGTGACATAGGGGTTCGGTCGCCCCCCGCGTGGGGGCGTGGATTGAAACGGCAACGACATGATGCGCCCGACGTTTCACGCAGTCGCCCCCCGCGTGGGGGCGTGGATTGAAACTCTTCCAGTCGTGAATGTCCGTTCTCAAACTTCGCGTCGCCCCCCGCGTGGGGGCGTGGATTGAAACGAGGTCGAGGGGCTGCTGCGCGACGACCTGGCCGTCGCCCCCCGCGTGGGGGCGTGGATTGAAACCAACGAAAGGGGCGTCACCTTGGCGCGGATCTCCAGTCGCCCCCCGCGTGGGGGCGTGGATTGAAACATCTAACCTCCTCCTCACAATAAAGTTTAAAAACGGTCGCCCCCCGCGTGGGGGCGTGGATTGAAACGGTGTGTCCGCAGGATAATTCGATTTGATATTTTGTCGCCCCCCGCGTGGGGGCGTGGATTGAAACTAATCAAACCTCTAGTGCCTAATTGACAAAGTAAGCTATATAATGTATATCTTGGCATTATGCCAAGAAAAACACCGAAGATTGAAATACCGCCAAAGGATAGGGAGATTCTGATCATCAGAGTCAGAAGCCGTACGTTACCCAGGCAAATGGTCGC
>Ga0209457_1000112_pt1 | contig 28899 bp, 31 predicted proteins | sample WorMetHEROISLAND_5_FD_187410 | JGI IMG/M metagenome (GOLD analysis project Ga0209457, IMG submission 187410) | Marine gutless worms symbiont microbial communities from Max Planck institute for Marine Microbiology, Germany - Olavius sp. 5 HERON... ... | reverse complement strand
GCTCCAGGATGGTCTTGATCAGCTCGCGCTGGTGTTTGAGCTCCTCCTCGATGCGCACCATGCGCTCGCGCAGCTCGATCTCGTAGACCGCCGGCGGCTTTCCCAGGGACTTCTCGGCGAGCCACTCACCGAGACGCTCCTTGATGTACGCGATGTCTTCCGCGGCGAGGTTCGTGATGGTCATTGGCATTCCTCGGTGGGCAAGAAGATGGCCCTTATCCCCGGTAGGGCGCCTCGAAGACGAGGTCCTGCTCGACGACGATGTTGAACCGGTAGCCGGGACGAATGGTCAGCGTGGGCTGGACGTTCAGGTATCTGCGCAATATCTCCTGGCCGATCTGATTCTACTGTGAGGCCAGCTGCTCGGCGATAGGCTCAGCGAGGCGGAGCTACCCTGGGGTGCATCCGTGAGGCACAAGTAGCCTCTCAAGCCCGCTCACTGTCGAAGACAGGGGGTCACAAAAAGCAGAGACCCTATTAAGCGCGCTAGAGCGCCGCACAGAGCCGTACACGCAGAACGGATTCAAAGTTCGGTTTCCTTGGTGAGGGTCACACGGCGTTGCTCGACCGACAATCGGGGCTTCGGTCCAGGGCTAGGCCGGATATTGGCAACAACAAGAAGGTAACTTTCTAATTGAGAAAGACCCGAACACGGCCAAAATTCCCTCATAATTTCGGCTTATTCGGAGAGCAGTTCTTTTCGCGATGGCTCTTCCAAGTGGAATGACCGCCCAAGGTAACGGCCAGCCAGGCTACCCAGTTGGCTACGCGGATGCCATTTACACGATTACCGGTATCGAGAAACAGCTTGTCCCAGAACTTTTTTCCCCTATCTTTTCCATAGGGTACTACCTGATTGTTTGTGTCGATCTGCCACAATTGGTCGTATTTGTACCCGTAATCATGAATCAACCCAGGAATCAACAGCAGCCCGATGGGACTGAGTAATGCCCAAAAGGTTCTGGGAATCGAGGCCCCATCGAACTCGAAGCCTTGCGGAAGAACGATCCGGGTGCCATCTTCCAACTCATAGGTCCAATTGTCGCTCAGCTGCCAACGCCTGCTCTCACAGAGCCAAACCGCATGCCGATTCACGTGTTTTTTGTATACCTTCGTAGGAATAGGGATAGGTTTCAGGTTTGGCATCTTCGAAGAAGTGACCTGAAAAATCTCTTCTTCTCTCTTTAGAGAAATCTCTCCTTTTTTCTCCATGCTCCGATAAATGAGATACGCGCTTAAGAACAGGGCGATTATTATCGTGCAGACAGCTCCTATGAGCATTATTATGCTCGCAAGGACATAAAGGATATACATAACGATGTTTTCGGAACCAGCGTGGTTACTGGACTTGCGGGGAAAAGGGTTGAGAAAGGGGGAGGATATTCGCTACAAACGGCGCTCTGAGCCTCTCAGGGGCTCTGAAGGTCATATGCCGTCCTATACGGAGGCGCTCGAACTGGCCGGATCGGAGACCAACGCCGTCACTCTTGGGCTGTTTCCTATCGGTTGTAATTGTTGCATCTTCAGGCAATGGATATTCCTATATATCCATTGATTAACAATAATTTGTTGTTCTATGAGCGGGGGTCGGCGTCTCGTGATGTGGTTGGTGTATTGATGAGCTTATTCTACTCGATTTTCAAGGGTATTCCATTTTAGGGATTCAGTCGAAGATAAAGGGTAACTTCACAGATTCTCTATCCGTTTATGCTAAGCCTAGGGTAGCTCCCGAACCGGCGGCTTCCTTCACCCGCCCTAGCTTGGCCCCTTTCCATATGGAAGTACTCGAAGGCAGCACGCCGTGCGGTATTTTGATCCCATCCTATTGGAAGGCCGAGAGTAGCCCTCGGATGAGTTTCGGGTTACACCTGAGCTTAATAGAAGCAATTCCAAAACAGGCAACTGATATTTATGGAAAAATACCGAAACTGGTGGGTGGCGAAGGTTGGGGCCTGGAACGTATAACCAGCCGCATAGACGAACCTTACGAGAGCTACGCGACCGGGCTGCCGGATTCGAGCCACAGATGGTCAAGAAGCGCCAGCGCCGTGGCGGGTACTGACAAAACTGACGAAGTCTCCTTCCAATTGGATTTTGGCGGTTTTGGCGGTAAAGGGTTGGGGCTTTTCCTGAACATGGCTCTTGCGTTCACTCGCCGAGCGGCTCTCTGAGGTGCTTGCGTGCCTGTGCTCGCCAAAACTCCCATCTCCATGGGTAACGAGCCTATGTCACAACCGGACGCCCCCACCTTTCCTGACGAGCCCTCCGATCTGCGCGTCCCACCCCACTCTATCCAAGCGGAGCAATCCTTGTTCGGCGGCTTAATGCTCGACAATGATACCTGGGATAACGTCGCGGATAAGGTGACGGTGAGCGATGTCTACCGCCGCGAGCACCGCCTGATTTTCGAGGCGATCAGGCACCTGGTCGACGAGGACCAACCCTTCGATGTGGTGACCTTGGCGGAGGCTCTGGAGCGCAGCGGGTAACTCGCGGACACCGGGGGTCTCCCCTATCTGGGCTCCCTGGCCAAGGACACCCCGAGCGCAGCCAATGCGGTGTCCTATGCCGAGAGGGTAAATTGGTTTGCATGTTGAAACCGGAGCCGATCTGGATAACGCCGTGGCCGACTCGCCGCGTGGATCAACAAGGGCGAGCTTACCGGAGCTTGTTGCTACAGCTGCTACACATCAACCGGATTCTGTAGCAACTGTATCCAGTGTAGCTGTAGCAAAGCAGCCGGACCCATCCCGGAACGGTCACCGGAGGCAAAATCAAACATCCGGGCTTGACTGGCGCACATCGGGGAAACCGACCCGGCCACCATCGACGAGGTGATGGACAAGCACCGCCATGACCCGGAGGCTCGCCGTGACTATCTGAACTGGTTGAACGATGTGCCGGGAGTGGTTGGCACCGATGAGCTGGTAACCTACGTCGGTTGCGTCCATTTCGGACGTATCAGAAGCCTCAACGATCCCTCCCGCCAGCATCCCAACCTTGGGCACTGCGCTAAGGGTGAACCGAAAACCATTGTCAGTTTGTGGGATAGTGGGTTTCCCAAATGATCTCGACAAAAAAACAACTGTAGCAACTGTAGCTGTAGCATGGGCCACTGGAGGCCACCATGGGCGGTATCGGTAGCGGACGCCAGCGGTGCTGGTCTGCGATATCGACTGACGATTGCCGATCCATCCTGGAAACGGGAGGGCCGGCTCGCCCCGCATCAATCCTTCGACTGTATGTGGTCCCGCCAGGGCGAGGTGATGTCTTCCATCCGCGTGCGCACCGAGCCGGACCGGGTGATCCTCACCGATTGCCACCGTAGCGGCGGTGAAGACCGGAAGGACGCAAGCTATCCCGTTTATCTCGACTGGACTACCTGTAACTTTGGTGGCCAACGCCCCTGGTTTCTCTGCCCCGCCCGTGGTTGTGGTCGGCGGGTGGCAATCCTCTACGGCGGCGGCATCTTTGCCTGCCGCCACTGTTACCGCTTGACCTATCCCAGCCAGCGGGAAACCGGCTATAACCGGATGGCGCGGCGGGCTAATAAGCTCCGCGACAAGCTGGGCTGGGAACCGGGCTGTCTCAACGGCCCCGGCGAGAAACCCAAGGGGATGCACTGGAACACGTTCGAGCGGTTGACGGCGCAGCACGATGCCTTTGTACAGACCTCACTGGCCAGGATCGCGGTGCGTTATCGCCTACCCCTGCCTTGGTGATCGTCATGCCCAGGCCGTCAAAGCGACCGGACAGTGTGTCTGAAGAAGACTGGCTCGATTTTCAAGCACATTGGGGAAAAGGGCACCGAGAGCCTGATCCGCGTGTACGGCCCTGTACGGTGCTCTAGAGCGCTTAATAGGGCCTCTGCTTGGGACCCCCCTGTCTTCGACCGTGAGCGGTCTTGAGGGGCTGTCTGTAGCTCACGGGGCATTCCAGGGACGTGAGCCACGTGCTGTTGTGTTCCCCTTGCCTTAAGGGCTCTGTTTCAACAAGAAAGACCGACCGGACCTAAGACCAAGGTCGGTAAGGCGGAGTGTCCCAGAACGCCTACCATTGACAACCACAATGGCCAGTATCACTCATCAGGATCAGTGCCGAAAGCAGTGGGGATATGAGAAATGGACCGGCAGTTTGAGATAGCAGCAACACGATTAATCGATACGGGAAAACAGTTAGCTGCCAAGGGATTGGTTCCTGCAACGAGCGGAAATTTTTCAATAAAATTGCCTAGCCATGACTTAGCGATCACAATTTCCGGTGTCGATAAAGGAAACTTGCAGATGCAAGATATCATGCGTACCGATAGGAATGGTGAATCGTATGATCAAAGGATACCATCCACAGAAACCTTATTGCACGTTCAGATATATAACAGGTTTCCTGATACCAATGCTGTGTTGCATGTACATTCGTTGAATTCAACTGTACTTTCAAAAATATCAATGCCAAATGTCACATTGGATAATTACGAATTGTTAAAAGTATTTCCTGATATTGATACTCATGACACACAAATAGATGTACCTATCTTCGAGAACAATCAACATATAGCGATCCTGGCTAAATTGGTCGATGAGTATATGGATAAAAAGACCGGAATATTTTCTTATATGATAGCAGGTCATGGATTATATACCTGGAACCACACTATACAACAGGCATTGATGCAGCTCGAGGCTCTGGAGTAGCTGTTTTCGTGTGAGTTACTGAAAATGAGGGCTGCATAGATGGTCAAAGCTATCGTGTGTGATATTGAAGGAACCACAACTTCCTTGAGTTTCGTCAAGGATACTTTATTTACCTACGCACGCCGACATATTTCAAAGTACGTTAGGGAAAATACGGATAACCCCATCATTTCGACATTACTGGATGATGTGAGGATAGCAATGCATCATCCAAACGCGACACTTAATGACATCATTGATCAGCTTGAAAGATGGATCGATGAAGATGAAAAAATAACTCCATTAAAGGCTATTCAAGGCTATCTCTGGGAAGTCGGTTTTAATAACGGTGATTACCATGGACATGTGTATTCTGATGCTTATGAAAAACTCAAAATTTGGCACGCATCCGGAACTGATTTATACATCTTTTCGTCCGGTTCGGTACGTGCACAAAAGCTGCTATTTTCTCACACTGAATATGGTGATTTGACGCCTATGTTCAGTGGTTATTTCGATACTAATATTGGTGCTAAGAGTGATCCCAGTTCTTATATGAATATAGCAGATAATATTGGGTATACGGCTATGGAAATATTATTTTTGTCCGACGTAAAGCAGGAATTAGATGCGGCTAAATCGGCAGGGTTGTCTACCGTCTGGTTAATTCGATATGGAAGCCCAAGCCATGATAGCCAACATCCTCAAGTGACCAATTTTCTCGATATTACAGTGTAAGCTAGCAACACATCGGGAAAGGGGGAGCCAAGAATCCCGTCTGCGTGTGCGCCCCTGTGCGGCGCTCTAGCGCGGTTACGGAGCATTCTGCTAAAACACCCCTGTCTTCAACCGTGAGCGGTCTTGAGGGGCTGTCCGTGGCTCACAAGGCCGTTGGTCCCACGTCCTCACACTGTCCCCAGGATTTCGGTACGGCAGGGAAGTCTGGCAAAAAACGGTGTGGAGAAATGCAATATCCTGCTCGGATTCAAAGCCAGCTAGATCTTGTTTGCAACCAGCCAGTCGATCCAGTCGGTTTCGATGGGTTGGTTCCAAGCACGTAGACCGCTGGCCCGATACCCCCGCACGTCAACGGGCCTGGGAGGTCTTCAAGCGGTTGGATGCCATGGAGGCAGCGGCTCTGGGTGCTGACCGGGAAGATGGCGGTATCTCTTGGCTTCGGTTCGACTAGGCGGCTCAAAGGATATTAAACGCATGGTATGAAAAGCACATGCCAAGGGTCACACATCCTCCAAGAGAGATGAATCTATGCAAGACACGAGGGAAGCACGTGATTCCAGCCTCAATAAAATTGCCGGTAATCCAAACGCGCCTGAACGAAAACCGCGCAAACACCCACGACAGTTAACTCCGGTAGAGAAACGAAGTCTGGAGGCCAGCGTCTCCATTGCAACGGAGACCCTAGAGCAGATCGCCTTCCAGCACACCGTGCTCTGCCAAACCTGCATGCCGTACCGCAATCCTGGGGATGAGATAAGGGTTTGGGAACGGGAGCAAGGCGACATTGCGCTGCTGATCGAGGCAGGGGTAGCTCGTCACCCGGAAACCAACCGGTGGGTAAAGTTGGGCCTACCGTTCGGCCCCAAGGCACGCTTGATCCTGGCTCACCTGAACGCCGAGGCACTCAGGTCCGGCTCTCCTAAAATCGAAGTCGAACGCAGCTTGACGGCCTTTGTCCGGCGTCTTCAGGACCCAACCAAACGGGGGAAATCCGGACCGAACGGGTATCAAATTCGCGCGTTCAAAGACCAGTTAGGGCGTTTATCTACCGCGCTCCTTCGCATAGCTACGATCAACGATAACCACCCCTTTCAGATCGACGAAAAGGTCGTTTCCGGCTTCGATTTATGGTTTCCAAAGGACGAACAACAGCGTGTCCTGTGGCCTTCGACCATCCAACTTAGCCTCGATTACTTCGTGAGCCTCCAAAAGCACGCCGTACCCCTCGACGAGCGTGCGCTGGCAGCGCTGTCGCACTCCGCTATGGCCCTGGACATCTACACATGGCTGGCCCAACGCCTACACCGCATCCCTCGCGGGAAATCGCAGCCCATCAGGTGGGCGGCGATCAAGGGGCAGTTTGGGGGGGAATTCAAACGGATGAACGATTTCAAAGAAACATTTCGTCTCGCCCTATGCCAGGTCCTTCTGTGCTACCCGAAGGCCAAGATCGAGGCGAACCACGGAGGATTGACGTTGAGGAATAGTCCACCCCCGGTTTCTGCCCGCATGATCCTTGTATAAAAGCCTGGTGATCGGTGAAGCTATCCACGGCCACTTACCCGCACAATCCACGGCCACTTACCCGCACAATCCACGGCCACTTACCCGCACAATCCTATAGGTAACCTATAGCTACCGATAGTTATCAGCCAAAACCTGTGGAGAAACCTCCACAACGGAACCCAACTCCAACGAACCGTGGCACAGTGTCGGCCAGCTGCCAGCTACTTTGGCAGGAACAGAGCAGCGGAAAGCTCTTACGGAAAGGTCTACAGGGAACAGTCCCTTCCAAGGGAAACGCTCGGAGCGGAAGATCAAGCCAAGGAGACCAATCCAAGCTCACTGGCGCGGAACGTCAAATTCAAAGTAGAAACGATGCACAGAAGCCGTCGGAAAGGCCCTCAGAGCCTCTCTCAGGCGATTGCGAATGTTTGGGGTAGGTTGGGATAACATAAAAAGGAAAAACCGCTCTACAGTGCTCTCAGAGGCCCGCCAGACCCTATGCACAAGTCCCCAAAAACGACTATCGAGTTTCTTTACCAGCACACTCACCGGAAAAATCACCTCTCACCTATTCCGCACGCTTGCCGAATTTGAGCGCAACCTAATCTAGGAGCGAACACAAGCGGGGTTGGCCGCCACCAGGACGAGGAGGACGCCGGGGTGTCTGCTGCAAGGCCCTGGACACAGAAAAGCGCGGCTTTGCCGTTGATCTGTACCAGGAAAGAAAGATTCCGGTCGGCAAAATCTGCAAGCTGATAGGAATCTCAAAAACACCGCGCGGAAGCTAACTATCTCCTTCGGCGGCCCGCGTTCGTCCTGCGTGCGTCCTGGTGCCGCACTCCGCTCGTCACTTACGCTCCCTTTCCCTGTGCTCCTCCAAGAGGTCAGGGTCTATGCAACTACCATCCATCGATAAAATAACTACCAAGACTTACGTGAAACCAAGAAGATTAGAGCTCTTTATATGCAGACGTTGATCAGAAGACGACAAGCAGGGAAGGGGTTGTCATTTTTTCGAGAGCGCTGCCTTAAAACCACTGGGTATTTCTAACCCAATGATGTTGATTATTCGTTATTCTTACGTAATTGAGGTTTAGGAATCAGAGAAAGAGAGATGAAAAATGATGATTTTCCTTCAACCAAAAAGACGGCCTTTAAATGCCCACATTGTTCCGCGTACGCGGCACAAACATGGTTTACGTTAGGTGCTAATCAGGAGAAGAAAGCTCCTGCGGTCAAGGTTAATGAGCGTCTGGAATTAATTAAGAAGCATGCGCAGGACAAAAATCTTACGGATGACATAAAGAATTCTGTCCTTAAATATGCCAGAGAAACTGAAATCGTAGTAGTAGAAAGGTATAGTCAATGCAACTACACCGTGAGAAACCTATTTCTTAGTAAGTGCTACAATTGCAATAAGGTAGCAGTATGGGTACACCAGAATCTGGTGTCTCCGGCTCAGAAAGAGGGACCCCTACCGAACCAAGACCTACCCGAGGACATAATTCATGATTTCGAGGAAGCCCGGAGCATCGTGGATTTATCGCCGAGGGGGTCGGCAGCTCTTTTGCGCCTCTGCATTCAAAAGCTCTGCAAGGAGTTAGGAGAAAAAGGAGATAATATCAACAATGACATTGCGAGTCTTATGGCAAAGGGGTTGGATCCACTGATCCAAAAATCCTTGGATATCGTACGTGTAAATGGAAATGAGGCCGTACACGATGGGGTTATGAACCTCAAGGACGACAAGGACACCGCGTTAAATCTTTTCACGATTGTCAACGAAATTGCAGAACAGATGATCTCACGTCCCAAGCGCCTCAAGCAGATGTACGAAAGATTACCCGAAGATAAACGGAGAGGGATTGAGGCAAGAGACAAAAAGGTTGGAAACTAGGAGATGGGGATAAGGGGTATTTCCCCCCCCGTCTTCGTGGCAGCTGGAGTCGCAAGAACTCTCTTTATTCCTGCAACCCATAAAGCACCTTGCGGCAGCTTCCGTGGCCTTCGAAAGTGCGGGAGCGGAGGTCAGGATACGACTTCTGCACCGTCTAGAATCCCGCTGGAGCCAAAGCTTCCCCCAAATCCATTTTCCCGACCCCTTTGAGGCATGACGGTATTTGAGGACCTCCAAGGGTAAGTCAAGCGTGGTTCTGGTGGCTTAGCTATGGCTACAGTGGCTACAGCGGTTACATCGATCGGCTGATTGGCCTCAGGTGTAGCCGGCGTAGCCGTAGCCTCGGTGTCCGCTGCAGATGTCGGCACCGCTCGGTCCGTTCTCGATACCATGCGGCCCGCAATCAACTCCCTATGGAGTAGTGATAAGCTGATCTCCGGCGCGTTAAACGGCACGCTAATTGCCTAATTTAACCCCCTAGGGTACCCAGGGCCCCCAAAGCCTCACAGGGCCGGCCCAACACGGTTGCGGCTTATTACAAGCGTCGCCCCTGCGGGTCGCAGCGCACCCCCTAACCCGGCGTCTGGGCAGGATCAGCGGCAATCTCCGTCCACCAACCCTGTGCGTCCAGAACCACTCGAAGGCGTTCCTTCGCGCAGCCAGGGCAAGATACCAACCACCTACCGTGGCGCTGTCGAAACGCTAAGAACACCTTCTCCCCGCCATGTTCCGGTACGGGGCATGGGGATTTGGATAGGTCCTTTGGAGTGAATCGAAGCACGCCATCTATAGCTATAACCTAAACCCCCTATAAGGTGCTGAAGAGGTAACGGATTTCTCTGCGGGGCTTGGAAAAAGTCGTATTCGGCCTGCGCGAGAACCGTTGCGTCCTTTGGCAGAAGGACCAGAACGCTGCCTGATTTCCCGTCGACTTCCCACATCGCTCGGAATCGGCGCGCCTCAAAGCGCTGGTTTCCCCAGGCGGGATCACCCAGCAGTACTAAACCATCCCGGCCGATGCCTCGAACCACGGAGAAGTGATCCTGTCCTCGATGACGCAAGTGCGCGATGACAGGCATGCTGAGTTGCTTGATCTGGTCGAATGTGAGTGACAATCCGACGGCTCTAAACTCGAACTTCTCGGCCGCTTGCTTGAGGTCGGAAAAAGACGCCGTGGCCTCAAGCTGGTCCTGGATTGCCTGGGCAAACCGCTCCTGGATGTTTGCGGGGGTGGTTCCGTCGCCAATCGCGCGGATTACCTGGGCGAGCAGGTTCTGTTTGATGCCTTCGAGCGTTATCGCTCCATCGAACGCGGCCCGGATAAGCGTCGAACGAATGCTCCGCTCGAAGTCCGAAGCCACACCGGCGAGATTGGCCGCGATGACTTCAGCGAGGATGTCCGCCTCGGATACGTCCCGGCCGTAGAAAAATCGCAGGATCGTTGCCGTGGCGGCGGAACCGCAGGAGGTATCCAAGGCCTGTTTCACGACCTTTGCGTCTCTCAGGTCTTTCCAGGTCTTGATAGGGAGGCTGCCGGCAGCGGTTGGGTAGCGAAGATGAATTTCTCTGGAATCCACAGGTGCTGTCTCAACCATTAGAACAGCGCCTAGCACCATCGGGATCCGAGGCCACTGCTTCATTCGGAACTCGCCGGGGAATTCCTTACATCTTCGGCATTTACAAACGCCTCTCTCCTTACAGGCCTGAGGACGGAACATAATCCCCCGTCCGCGACATCAACAGCTATTTTGAGTAGTTTCTTTGTCTCATCGTCATAACTCGCATACATCGTTACTTCATATTCAACACCGTCCTTTACTAGGTATTCGTGTTCAGGACGATTGAACATTCTCCGAATCCTTCCCTTATCTCCGGAGATCAGCTCCTTCAACTTGTCTTCCGCAAGTTGACGCGCGATTCTTCTGTTCATAATGTCCATTCATATATGCTGAAATCATCCGCATCTAAATATTCTACCCTACATACGTCACGTCCCCCACCTTCGTCCACAGAAACTCCTATACGGATTAGTTTCTTTGTCGCATCTTCGTCTTCATCATAAAAAGCCTTTATTTTTACTTGGTGTAAGTAACCGTCTTCCGGAACCCAGGCTTTAGTTTCTTCCCCGGATTTTGTAAAATAGGTAACATAGATAACTTTACTTTCCGGCCCTTCGGAAAATACCGCCAAATATTCCTCTCCCTCTTTTGTTATAAACCAGTGTTCCCCTTTTTCAAGAACCTTCATGATCCGTTCTCTATCGCTAGAGACGATCTCATGTAGCTTCTTTTCTGCGGCTTGGGCCGCGAGTTTCTTATTCATCCTTTCTCGGTGCCACAGGGACATAAGAAACGTCCTAAACAATGCCGTAAGAAACTGTAGAAACAGTATAATTCTCGATCTACTTTTCTTGTCCTGTTTAGCCATAGCCACCACTTCCGCTTCCAGACCTCACCGATCGAAAACCGAGACCACGACGTAACGATCTTCTTTTCTTAGGCCGGTCCGTTACGCCGTTCCCTCTGTCCCATGTTTCAGATCCTAACAGTTTGGTCCGCCAACGTAGAGGCAGACCTCTGCTTTGGTCGGCATTACATAGTCCATAATGAAACCGCGTAATGCCTCGCTCGGTATATAGAGATCGTCCGGGTTGCTCGCGCTGCTCATGCGTCGAATTCTCAACGGCGCTGTCTCCCCTATTGTCTCCTCCACGAGAAGGGCGATCAACTCAGGGCTGGGAGTTCGAGTATCCGAGGATTGAGTACTTGTGCTGGGAGTTCGCTCTACAGAGAGGCTACGCGGCGTAGCCTTTGGTTTGGGGGGAGGTCTTGATGTATCCTCCCGACCGTAAGGAATTCTAAAGTGCCAATCAGACTTAGGGACTCCTTTAGGTTGACCTTTGGAATTGAATTCTCCTTTTCGGATCTTCCAGACATCGACTTGCCAGTGTTTTCTCCACCCACCCATTACCCCCCACTTTTTGGGGAAATGGTGGTGAGCTGGGTCTCTATGTATGCGAAAACCGAACTTCCCGATATAAAAAGGAATCCCAGTGAAGAAGCTATTATAAAAACCAACAACACCGCGAGCGATACGTCTCCAGTACAAAGCCCAATACTTGCCTTCTATCGACTCTAATTCTTCAGGCGATAGCGGCACGAGATCGCCGACTTTATATTCGGCATCTGAATTGAAGATAAAATCGATATCCGCCTGAGTGAGCGTCTCGGCAAATACAGGCTGTGTTACCGAGCAGACCAGTAGGAGACCAATCAGCATGGATTTGAGTTGTTTCATGGTTTAACCTCGATCAGAGGTAACTGAACGTTTGCGAATGACCCACCGTCACTATTGGAATTAGAGGGTGATGTCATGAGTAATGTGGAACCCAATGGAAGACCCGGCGTCTCCGCTCACATCCGCCGATAGATTGAAAAACATAGCCGTCTTTTCATCCAGGGAGAATCCAATACCGAACGAAGCATTTGTACGCGTGAATGCAATTCCCGTGGGTTCGCTATCGATTTTGTTTTTTTCGTTGTATGTGATCTGGAAACCGCCGGACACGGAAATTTTGTCGTTGATCGCAAAGTTGAGGGCCGGCTGCAAATAGAAGCCATCGCCCGGATCGAAGGTGATGCGGTTTCCGTTATGGAGCAACGGGCGTGCTCGTGTATGGTTGTACCCAACCGATAGCGATAGCACAACGGGATCGAAGCTACGGTAAGTCGTCAGACCAATACCCCAAGTTCTCCCGTAAATGGAATGGTCCTCCGCCGAGGAACTGGCGTTTTCGATCATGGAGGCTTCGATATATCCGAGCAAGGCGGGTGTCTCGGTATCGGGTGAAAAGCCATGATTGATGCCCAGAACAACCGTATTGAATTTCGTTGCAGATACCCCGGTTGAACTCGCCGCTGCGACCAGACGGTTCTCTCGGTGAGACCCGGTGATGCGTCCAAAGATTTCGGTTGTCGGCGTCAGCCCGTACCGGATTCCGATTCGGGCTGAAAATTCATCCCGGTTTTGGAGTGAAAAAACATCACGGCGTGTCTGGTTCCCATAGTTCAATCCAACATTGAAGCGTACAACGTGATCTTGTATTAGCAGCTCCTGACTCATAAGAGGCAGATCGGCCCAACAAATTGACGTCTCCAAACAGGAGACAAGAAGAAAACAGCGGAGCTTTTGACACATACGCCGACCCGATGCTCTTCATGTGGATTCCAGCCATTGCTCACTGGAGCGATCACGGTCAACGGCCTGGAATCCAAACCTCCTGGCCGCTTCTCTAAGGTCTTGAAACGAGGCCAGTCCTGCGGTTTCGCGCCCTGGCGTGTGCCGCGTGGACGCCTGGTAGCTCCCTGATCCGCCCAAATGAAAAATAAAATGACTATAAATCAAAATGTTATATGACTAATGGTCAAGGTAGACCCCCAATTAGACCCCGATCGAACCGAAATTCGACCCGGAGCCGCCGGTGTCCGGTCAGTGGGTGCGGAAGAAAAGGGAGCGCGGGAAGCCGTTCTGGGAGCGGGATGAGGGGACTATTGATCGAGCTCAGAGGGGATCGATCACGGAGGCTGTGGCTGGATTTGATCGATTTATGGCGGATCAGGGATCAGCCAAAAGGATGTACGAAGGCGTCCGATACAATCCAATAACTCTCCATATAAAAATACAAGAGTGGTCCAGTAAAGGCCTTAGCCGTCCAGTATAATCCGTGAATATCGGGGGTCTGATCGGGTTTTTACGTACGGAGTCTCCCATCCAGGGAGGAGAATGATGCCGATTCACAAGCTGACCCCACGCAAGGTGGTGACCGCCGGTCCGGGGAAACACGAAGATAGCAGTGGTCTGCGGCTGGTGGTGTCCCGGACCGGCTCCTGGAAATGGAGGTTGCACCTCACCCTTCATAGCAAGCGCCGGGAGGTGGGCTTGGGAAGCTTCTCCAACGTGGGGCTGGCCGAGGCGCGGGAGCGCGCCGCCGAGTACCGGAAGCAGGTCAAGCGTGGCCTCGATCCCATCGCGGCCCGGCAGCTTACACATACGCGACCGGACCTGGGAGACCCGTGCCAAGGAGATGGTGGCGATAATCCAGGATAGCCTACATCCAGGGCATCTCGACCCGGAGCGTTGACGACTTGGTCGAGGCCATGAGCATGACCGGCATCTCCAAGAGCCAGGTCTCCAGGTTCTGCGAGGAGATCGACGTACAGGTGAAGGCTTTCCTAGAGCGGCCCATCGAAGGGCATTGGCTGTACCTGTGGTTGGACGCCACCTATATCAAGACCCGCAAGGCCGGCCGCATCGTGCCGGTGGCCGCGATAGTTGCCGTCGGCTCCGACACGGAGGGCCGCCGCGAGGTTCCGGGTCTCATCAGCCGGCGAAGATCAGTGGGAGGATGCTGCTCTTGCACCACGCTAGGGGACATGACCCTCATGAACCGGGAAGACATTGTGCGCTTGCCCGTTCTTCTCTATTGTTTTCCGTAAATTTCTTGAGAGCATTCGGGAAACATTCAACGAATTTTGTCGAGTTCTTATAGAGTGCGTATATCTCTTCGAATGTCTTCTCAAGTGGGAAGTTACCATAGTCGTTATGAACAAGACGGTTTCTCTCTCTCCCGATCTCCAGAAATGCCTGAATAGAAGAGTCCAAATCTGGTTCTCTTTTGACTACATCCTTCATCCAACTCTGGAATTCCTTCCCGAATAGATAGAAGAACTTGTTGATGTTCTTATTCTTCCAGTCAAACCAGGTATGATACTGACGGCTTATTACCTTGTTTCTGACGAGGCAAGTCAGGACATGGGTTTCCGTGGTCACTGCCGCTGTGAAGTTGAGTACTTCCTCTGACATACGTTTCTCAAAGTAGCTGGCGGCAGCCATCAGGAGTGCTTTTCTGAAGTTGTCATCCGCTACACTACGCAATGATAATTCATCTTTCTTTTCCAAGACTGTGAGAAGGTCGGAAAACTCAGTGTAGAGGCGGTCAACGACCGTAGAATCCATCGTACCACCTCCTAAAGAGTCCCGATAATTTCTCGTGCCCGATTGAGTCTATCCTTCACGTTCGCGGTTTGCGTTGTACCTTTCTGAGCCGCCGCTACAAAAATCTGATCGGATTCGAGGGTGTTTATATGCTCGATATCGAGTGTCCCCTCGACGGGTCGCCGCTCGGCAAATGCCTTCTCACAGGTCGCCGTGAACACGGCCTCATAGAGGGCAAGGTTGAACCGTTTGTTCTTCTTTCCAAAGAAAGCATCCTCCGGTAGATCTGAGCATGCCTTCAGGAAGGACCCGAAGAGATTCTGGAGGTATTCATTTTCCTCACGACTATGCTTCTCGCATTTCTTTGAAAACTGATTAAGAAACTTGACCATGGAAGGTGCATAGTTACTACCATCGATAAGCATGGCGAACCCTCGAAGGATGCTCTCGATATCCCTCATGTGGAGGTCCGGCTCATTCTGCAGAAGAATCTTCAGCCGCCACGCCGGTTCTTTGTTGATGAGATAGAGCATGTTATAGAAGTCAGAATGGTACATGCTCATTCGGATTTCTTGTGGATGTAGGTTGGTACCTCCGGTATTGAGACGGTTGAATACCTCATACATGGATGAGTGATCATCGGAGGGTATATTCTGTTTAATAATGATATTACGGATTGGCCGCAGATCCAGCTGCTCCTTGTAATCCTCCATCGTGGAATAGTTCAAGCCATTGAATCTATTCTTATGATTAGAAATCCTATTAGGCAATTGAAGATTGAATTTCCGAAAGTATTTGTCATTGTAAAATACTGAGTTCGGTATACTACCCTCGTGGTCAAAGATCGATCGCAGCTCCACGCTTTTTTCTTTGCGTGGGAAACGTTGCTTAATAAAATAGTAGATGGACATCAGGCGTTGCTGACCATCAATCACCAGAAACTTATTGCGCGCCTGCTCGTACAGAAAGAGTTGCGGCACTGGTAAGCCGAGGATCAGGGATTCAATCAGCCTGGAGGAACGCCTCAGATCCCAAACGAAGTTTCGTTGGAAGACAGGGATGCGGATTGCTCCAGACTCTATGAAGCTGTGCAATGTCATCACGTTGAAGTCGTTGGGGGTCGCCGTTATGTCATATTCCTCGACCTGCGACTCCTCCGTGTCTTCCACGTAATCCTCAAACCAATCCGATTGCCCATCCCCGTTCATGTGTTTTTCCCAGATGGTGTTGTTATCTCTCAAAAGCCATTATGTACTTGCACTCGCTTTTCTTTACCAATTGCGATGTACGGAGGTCCGTATCTTTAGTGCTCCATGGACATCTATCCAGCGATATGCGGCCGACAACAGGACACTGAATAACCTGGGTCCCGGCTACAAATTACACGGTGATGCCTACCTGTTATCCGCCGGCATTAGGGATCCTTCATTTGAGTGTACCCGATCAATATATATAAAAACTTCTTATGAATAGCGGCAATATTTTTCTTGTTGAATGCCAACCGGCTGACGGTTTGTCTATATCTCGCGGTACTCCATTCAGACGGCGCAAGAGGTGTGCACGATCCTTGCAGTATCCCGCCTTTGAGTCCTCCAGGCTCCTTAAGAGGCTCAAGAAGCCGTTCTATGCAGTTTCCTTATTGCCTTGCCTCGTTCTCTAAAACGCCCGAAATGAGCATTGAGGGCCGCTCACGCGCATTTCCGGGTAGGGCCACTTGCATCCAAGCCGTGCTGCTCCGTTAGGCGTTATCCGCAGTTCTACAGAGGGAACGGTACCACCGTTGAAGGTCGAAGCAAGGAAATACGCGTGTATAGGTGGATATGAACACAGAAATCGGGATCAACGACGATATCGTGGGGTCCATCTTTCCTCAAGATCATCGGCCTCGTCTTCATCATCGCTGAATACATCGGACGAGAGCACCGTCAGGGTTTTTCCGTATGCCCCGAGGCCGATGACTTCCTCAATGCCGGGAATCGACCTAGGACTTGAGAACCAATCCCGAAGGTCTGTTTCAGAATCCCGGCGGGAAGCATGCGCCACATTGCTAGGAACTAGGTTAAACCGTTCTGTTTCAACACCGGTAGGCAGCCGTTGACCCTTACGGGGCCATTCCAGCCCCTCGAAGGCACGAAGCTCTTTCGACATGAAGCAATAGTCAATGATGCCTCCGGTGCTTACGACAACGGCAACGGGGGTCGAGGTCCTCTCGGCATATCGGATTGCGGTTGCCGTCAGCGAAGTGCGGCAGAGGCGTGCCATGCCCTCCACGGCGTCAAGACCGTCGCTAAGACGGTGTAGCTCGCGAGAAAACAAAGGATCGGGCATCAGTAGCCCGGCGGCGAATCGGTCGGCTTCAAGCTCGAAGGGATCGGTCGATACGAAACCGGCCCGTGAAGTATGCGCCCCATCTCCGGACGGGAAAATATGATCGACATGGCCATCGATGACGTAATGGCCGACCTCGTGCGCGATGCTGAATCTCTGAAACCCATCGTTATCAATGTGCGTCGCGTACATGATACCGAACATGTCCTGATGCCGGACCAGCATGCCGGAGACGCCCTCGGCGGTGTCGGGTTTCGGCCGGACCGTGATGTCGAGGCTTTCAGCAATCGTGATCGGGTCCACGGGCAGGCTATCGATGTTCCGTTCGGACAGAAACTTCTCGGCGGCCTGCTGTGCCAGCCTGTTTCGTAGTGTACTCATCATTCCCCCGTCCTGTTCGCGGCCCTGCGGTTGGAAAGCATCTTCATGAACGCATGGGCAAGCTCCCGGTCTGCCGAGGACAGATTCTTGAAATCCCGGTATAGGGGGTCAGTCTTTGTATAGGCTTCGGGATCGCCGGCTCGTCCAAGCAGGAAGTCCGTTGTCACGGCCAAGGCGTTCGCGAGTCTCCGAAGATTCTCAAAGGACGGTTTCCGACGCCCGGACTCAAAGTGTGAGATCGATGAAGGCGGGAGGCCAGATTTCTCGGCCAGCGTCGCCTGATCCAGGCCTCTCAAACCACGAGATTTTTTCAGCCTTTCGGGGAATACCTCGGACGGCAATGGGTTCTTGTTCATGTCGATTCAGGCATTTATAGTTTGACGATATAGCAGGATAAATGCTATCCTCGACAATGCTTACATGTCTGAATAGGCATGCGCAAGCGTAACCTGACGCCGGGGCGATCTTGATATCTGGATTTATCTAAAAGAAACAATGATTTATGACGATATGCGACTTCCATCCAAGAACGCCCTCGGCCAAGCCGAGGCTGCCGATTGGCCCGAACAGGATCATCCGCACCTTCGCGCCAGCGAGCGAAGAAAAGATTCAGAGGGGCGACTGGATGCGGGCCGTTACCGAGCTACCTGGCGCAGCAGAAGCAGCACTCGACGAGCTGGGGCCTTCTATGGCTGAGACGTTCCTCTCGGAGCCCGTAGCACGTTACACGCCGCAAATAACCCCTTAGCGCAACAGTTAGCTCAGGGATCGTTTGCGGAAATGCGGCGGGAGCACCTGTCAACCGAAAGGCGGAGGGTCCTCACTCCCCACCCAGGTACTGGTATCGAGTCGGTAGACCTCTCATGCGTGCTGAACTGGATCGATCCGCCATGCATACGGCACACCATAATGGACATATAGCGACATCAGGTGATGCTCCGAAATTCGGTGTAGCGGAGTTATGAAGTGGAAAGAAACGATGATTCACCAGGTATAAAAAAAGCCCGCTGTTGGCGCAGTGGGCTTTGGTGTGATTCCGAACTGGATGGTGTGGAATCCGATCTACAATTCTATTTTTAATCATCAAGAATATCCTCTCGATGTCAAAAAATGTTTTCGATCTTCAGTGATGGTATTCGGGATCACACATGCCTTTTTCACAGAAGTGATTCATGTATGACGAATACTGAAATCCTTTCCCGCGCCCTTGGGGGACGCTTGGTCAGGCGCGGCCTCAACCCTATCGAGGCACGGAGAAGACAAGAGACAAAGAGATAACCGCAAATAAAAAAAGGCCGCTCCGTTTGCAGACGGAGTGACCCTTTTATCTACATTCTTTCATTGACGCTATTAGCGAAATTAATAGCGTCTTATGGCGTGACGCTCATGCAAATGAACCACTATCAACCCTCTCACATGGATAATAAACCCCCATGATCAAGAGCGATCTTCATTATAAAGACAAGACGCAACTTGTCAACAGTTCTTGTGCCGATGATTCCAAGACCATCGCCAATTCCCTCGGCGGCTATCGCATGCTGCGGCTACCCGCCGTCCTGGCCCGCACCGGACTCTCTCGCAGCACGATCTACCTGCGCATCTCCGAAGGTAGCTTTCCAAAGCCCATCTCCCTCGGTGGCCGCGCCGTCGGCTGGATCGAGGCGGAAATCAATGCCTGGCTGAACCGGCAAATCGAACACAGCCGTCAGGCCGCGCGTGAGGGGAGGTCTGTCTGATGATTGATGCTCTCTCCAATTTTCGTGATGTAGTGACGGCACCCGTCTGCATCCGTGATCACCGGCTGATGCCTAACCAGGTTAACCAGGGAGGACACAGCCATGGCTAGTCTTGCCGCACCGCTGTTATCCCGATTGGAAGGCGTGAGGTCTGCTGGTGCGGATCAATGGTATGCACACTGCCCTGCCCATGACGACCGCGCGCCCTCCCTGAGCATCCGGGAGGCGGGAGACCGCGTGCTCATTCACTGCTTTTCGGCATGCGCCCCGGAAGCCGTATTGGAGGCCGTCGGTTTCGGGTGGCGGGACCTTTACCCCGAACCCTGGGCCTGTGCCCGCCAGAGGCCCAATGAGGCCGCTCAGAGGCATGCTCGGCGGACCCTGGCGGCGTCTGAGCCACTGGTTCTTGAGCGGACTACCCTACGCATAGCGGTTGCCGATATTGAAGCGGGTAAACCGCTATCCATCAAAGATCGGGCCTACATCGAGGTTGCATATGAACGACTGAAGGCAGCGGAGGTGGCACATGGATAACTCACCTACCAATGCTTGCGGGCTCGATCTTAAGGAGCTAAAGCGAATGGCTGGTGCCGGGGGTGGCGCAGCGAACAGGCACCACCTGACCTACGACCCGGCCCACCCGGATCAAGCGCCACCGTACCCGGAGGCACCGGCGGCAACCGACTGGCCGGAGCCGCAACCCCTACCGACGGCTCTACCGACGGTAGACCCTTTCGCACCTAAGCTATTGCCCACCTCGTTCCGTCCCTGGATCGAGGACGCGACCGACCGGATGCAATGCCCTCTGGACTTTACCGCAGTGGGAGCGATGGTCGCGTTAGCGGCTGTGGTGGGGCGGCAAATCGGCATCCGACCGAAACACCATGACGATTGGCTCGTGGTGCCGAATCTATGGGGCGGTGCCGTGGGGCGCTCAAGCGTGCTCAAGTCACCCGCCCTGAAAGTTCCTATGGACATGCTCTTGCGCCTGGAGACGGCTGCCAAGGAGGATCATGAGCGAGAAACTCACGACTACAAGGCTCGCGCCTTGATTGCCAAAGAGGAAGTTAAGCAAGGTGAGGCAGAACTGAGAAAAGTCTTGAAGAATAAAAGCGAAGGTGACGCGAAGGACATCGCAGGGCGCATAGTCGATGCAACGGAGGAAACTGCACCGGCTCGGCGACGTTATGTCACTAACGATTCCACCGTCGAAAAACTCGGAGAGTTGTTGGCAGACAACCCACGCGGCATCCTGGTCTTTCGGGATGAATTAACCGGGTTTCTCAAGACCCTCGACAAAGAGGGCCGGGAGGGAAGTCGCAGTTTCTATATTGAGGCCTGGGATGGGACGGGGGGATTCACATTTGATCGTATCGGACGTGGAACGGTCGAAATCGAGGCTGCGTGTGTCTCCATATTAGGCGGCATCCAACCCGGACCCCTCCGGGCTTACCTGAGAGTGGCACTCGCCGGAGGTGCCGGAGACGATGGCTTGATTCAACGTTTCCAACTGTTGGTTTGGCCGGACACACCGACCGGCTATAAGCACGTAGACCGCTGGCCCGATACCCCCGCACGTCAACGGGCCTGGGAGGTCTTCAAGCGGTTGGATGCCATGGAGGCATCGGCTCTGGGTGCTGACCGGGAAGACGACGGTATCCCTTGGTTTCGATTCGACCAGGCAGCTCAAGGGGTATTCGACGCATGGCATGAACAGCACATGCAGCGCCTCCGGGCCGCCGATATGGAGCCGGCCCTGGAATCTCACTTATCCAAATTTGTATCCCTGGTTCCGAGCCTGGCGCTGCTGATACACCTTGCCGATCACCCGTCGGGAGGACCTGTTGGAGAGGAGGCTCTTACGACCGCATGCGCTTGGGCAGACTATCTAGAGAGCCATGCCCGTCGTCTCTATTCGAGCGTGATGGCTCCGGAGATGGCCGCCGCAATGGATTTGGACAAGCGGTTACGGGACCTGAAAGACGGGTTCACCGCGCGCGATGTATACCGGCACGGTTGGCAAAACTTGAACCCCGGATCCACACCGGGGGCGCTTGAAGTACTGGAGGATCACTGTCGTATCCGTGGTGATCGGAAAGCATCCCGGCAAGAGGGGCGGCCGACCACCGTCTACCAGGTAAACCCCGCGTTGCGGAGGACATGACAGGGGCTCCCTGGACCGGCTGTGGGAGACTAAGGAGAGCACGAGTAGTTTTCCCAAAAACCCCAGGTACCCTACCGCCAAAACGGCCAAAACCTGATTGGAAGGAGGTTTTGTCAGTTCTGGCAGTGCCTACCCCGACGCTTTGGGGGAATGTTTGGCGGTTTCGTCGGTTTTGTCAGTACCCGCCACGGCGCTTTTGGATATTTTGTCCGTTGTCGGCAAGGACCTTCCCATCACCCCGGCGGTTGTCACACCAGACGGTCATGCCGCCGTGGCCACGCAGCCGCCCCCTCTGAACTGTCACCTCTGTTAGTACCCCCTCCGGGGCTTTTGACGATTTAAGCCCCCAGGGGACACGGTGGAAAGCGTGCATTTCCCAGGAGGAGCACAGGAAAGCGAGGGAGCGTACAGGAAAGCGAGGGAGCGTAAGCGACGAGTGGAGTGCGACGACCCCCGCGTAGGCGTAGGGCCGAGCGTTTGGTCGGAGTTTGGCGCGTGAGCGCCGGCGGAGACGAAATGCCAGGCCATGCGATACGGCGTCAAATCATTGCGGGAGTCCCGGCGCGATGGACGCAGGACGAACGCGAGCCGCCGAAGGCAATGGCCGTCGCCTGATTTTTCACACCCGCAATCGGACGGACCCCATTTCGGGTTTCGCGAAAAATGGCGACGCTCCGGGGCAACGAGCGCCTGAGAGCCCCTTAGAGCGCTTTTTAGGGTGCGGGAAAGGGGAGGAAAGATAGGCGACCGCAGAGAACGGCTCCTTGAGCTTCCTCGCCTGCAACAATAGATAGATCTTTCTTTGGAATAGAATCACACGGGACCTGATACCAACTAAGTTGTTAGAGGCTTGTATGCATCTCTAGGCATACGCCGCACCCTCTGTTGAATCCGTCGTTTCGAGTGACGCATTGATGATTTCGAAAACCGGTTCGAGATATTGCCCTTCATCCGCGGTGGTTGCTTGTCGCAGGTAAAACGGCAAGAACTCGCAAAACTCAGCTTTGTTGGTTGGCGTAAACTCTATCAGCGCTTCGAGCATTGCCGGACGCAAGAGCCTCTTGTTATCCGGCGTATCTGGGAGCGCTCGTCGAATCACTTGCCGATCAAAATGCATTAGTTTTTCTTGGAGGCTTTTACTCTTGTGGGCAAATTCTTCAACCAGAGCTTCCTGTTCCTCGACATCATTCAAGATAGCATCTTCCTCAGACACAACAACGGGAGCCTCAGCCAGAGGTGGCGTTGATTTCCGTTCATGCAACTCACGGATGATTGGCTGGATCTCCGCACGTGGATTCCTGAACCAGTCGGTAGACCAAATTCGGCGGATGTTCCAGCCAAGACGTTCCAGATTATCCTGCCGAAGGCGATCGCGATCACGGACTGATTTTGCAGAATGATAGGTCGCGCCATCGCATTCAATTCCCATCAAGAAACGACTAGGGTTACCTGGATCAAGAACCGCTACATCGATGAAGTAACCAGCAGCGCCGACTTGTGGGACACATTCAAAGCCTTCATCGCGTAGTGCTGCCGCGACAGCGATCTCGAAATCACTACCTGGATCACGGCCAGTTTCTCGTTCCGTATTATGCAATATTCCTGTCTCACAGTAACTGAGGAAGACTCGCAGAGCTTTCACTCCACGCCTCGATTCCGATCCTGCTACAATATCGTCTGACCCCATTGAGCTGAATATGTGCATGCGCTTTTTAGAACGAGTAAAGAGCACGTTCAAGCGACGCCAACCTACGTCAGAGTTGATCGGTCCGAACCGTTGGTACACCTTCCCACCAGGCTCCTGCGGACCATATGTCATTGAGACAAAGATAACATCTCTTTCGTCTCCCTGGACATTTTCCAAGTTCTTCACGAAAAACGACTCTTGACGAACCGAATCCTTCTCTAGATATTCCTGAAATAAGGGGTCATCCTTAGCGAGTGTTTCGATAGCCAGATCGATGTGATGACGCTGCTCGGTATTCATTGCAACTACACCGATTGACTCCTCCGGCCTAAGGCGGAAATGCTCGCGAACTGCCTCAGAGATAACCTTCGCTTCTTCGAGATTGCGACGGTTGACAAAACACCCCCGTTTTAGCCGCGAGTACCGAATCCCATATTCCTTGTGTGGAGATGGAAAGAGGACGAGATCACTGTCGTAGAAAGAATAGTTCGAAAATGCGATCAAGCTTTGGTGCTGCGATCGGTAGTGCCAGCGCAGGCGTCTAGCAGGGAAAATGGGAAGCATAGCATCAAGAATACTCTCCGATTCTTCGATGCCGGTGGGGTCCTCTTCATCGTCATCTACCATACGGTCGAAGAAGCTAGTCGGCGGCAGCTGCTTCGGGTCACCGACAACAATGACTTGTGCGCCGCGAGCAATGGCCCCTAAGGCATCTTGAGGCTTGATTTGGGAAGCCTCATCCATCACCACAAGATCGAACCTGATCTGCCCTGGCGCAAGATACTGAGCGACCGACATAGGTCCCATCATGAAGCACGGCTTCAGCAAGGAAAGAGCGTTTCCCGCTCTGCGTAGGAGTTGGCGAATTGGAATGTGCCGAGATTTCTTACTGCATTCGTGTTTTAGTAAGAATAACTCTGAACGGTCACTGGCCCGAGGCCCTGGATTACCGTTCGGAATTTTATTAAGGTCAACTTGATATGCAATACGCTCGCATTGCAGTCGCTTGAGACGATTATCGTACTCTGAAAAATGTTCTTGCAGTGCTTCTTGAGAATGACCAGAGAAGCGACCAAGCTCGGGGTGTTCTCGTAAGATCTCGCGTGCCAACAAGTCGTACATGCTCGCTCGGTGTGCATCCTCGGATTGTTCGATGTTTATCGCACCGTTTTCTACGTGCTCAGCCAGTTTCACGAGTCCAATAGATTCGAGTTGGTTTCGCTCACGCACATAGTCGAGCCAATTCTGAAGAGCGTTTGGTTGATTGAGTGCAAACTGGTTACGGGCTATCAGTGCTTCAACCTGATCACCGCATCGGTGATGCCAGTCCTTGGTACTCAAGGACACTGCTTGTTCAAAGACATTAAAAATCTGTCCATTCTTGTCGATTACCGCTCGAAGTTGATGAGCACGAGTTTTCAGAGCACGGAAAGTATCAGCGGTCGGTTTTGCATAGATACGGTCGCGAATCTCCTCGGTTAATATCTTGCCATCGACGACAGCCGCAATAGCCAGGGTATTCCTAAGAGCTGATAGACCTGATCGGTTATCGACATTCAAACCTACTTGCAACCCCAGACGCCCTTCAAATACCTTTTCGTCGAAATGGGCCTTTTCCCACGTATCAACTGATTTCTTAAGCGACCGTAGCTTTTCAATTCGCGCAGATAAATCTGACATTGTGAGGCTGTGGTCGCCCGCCACTTGACTAAGAACGTGCAACGATTTTGGAACCTCTGTCAGTATGCGGGTAATGATCCCCTCCTTGCCGGACAGGGGATGATTATCGCTTTGCAGCTCCTGAACTGGCGCGAAAATAGGTTTTAACTGATGTATTTGGCCAACGATTGCCCGTAACTTCTGAGGCACCTTTTGATCGGCTAGCGATCGGATGTCTCGGGCAAGTGTCTCTGGAAGATCGATAATGGCATCGCCTAACACGACCTTCTTGCCAAACCCTAACCCGTATGTCTGTCGGACTCGCTGATACCAGTCGCGAACCGTCTCTAAGGTCTTAACGTCAGTGCTTAAACCAATGAAATGGTTCCCCAACGCTTCTTGGTAAGCACAATTATCGATTAGGGCTGTACGAAGTTCCGCAAAATTGGCGGCTTTGTCCAGGAACGCCCGGAGGGCGGAATACTTAACTTGTGGTTTGGTCGCAAATCCAAGTAACTGCTTACGCGCAGTACGCCAGTCGCTGCTAAACCAGCTGAAGACGCCGCCTCTACCCAATTTGTCGCTTAGTTGGCGTAGTTCTTTCACGCTGGGCAACCGACTAGTCTCTACGGTAGGTCCAATCTCGTCCTGCAAGGTTCGAAGGTGCTCTACCTCGTCACGCAAACTAGGTAGAAGTTCATCGAGCAGATCATTCTCGAATATTTCTTCTCGGATGTTCCAGTATTGGGGGCCTAAACTCGCAACTAATTCGATGAAGCGAGCCAGTTCTGAGAGTCCGGATTCCGTAGGATTAAAAAAGTTCTCCGCTCTTTCTCCGACGGTATTTTTGATCTCAGAAAATACGTCTTCCAGCTCCGCTAGTTGTTCTGAGACATCCTCCAGATTCTTTACCGCCGTCGCTAATGTTCCAAGGTCAACGCTTGGGGTCACCCATTGGAGCCGCTTGCCGGCACTGACGATCCATTCAACCCGCGAAAGGTCGCGCAATAGGTCATTATCGACGAGCTTCCCGAGAAATTCATAGGATGAAGTAATTTCCTCAAACAGTTTTAAACAATGTTGTGCCTTAATGAAAAGATCACCGCGTAGAACGTGCAATTGGCCAAGTAGTTCATCACCGTTGAGTTCGGGCAAGCGATCGAAATCGACGAGGAGATCGGAAAGTCCGGCTAAAGAATCAGGAAGCGCATTCCCATCGCATTTTAGGTCTTGCGCGAGCGAATCACGTTGTTCACCGAGATCTCTTAGAGCATCTTGCCAAGCGTAGAGTTTTTCGGTGACTTCATCAAGATCGAGGATCTGAAGGTCCGCATTGTACACACCGTACCAAGGATGTAAGCTGAGGTCCTTTTCACCTTCTAGCTGTACAGCAACTGCCTTATAAACCTTACGAAAAGCCTTAACCTGGTCGCCCGTGCGGCGCTGAGCGGCGGGGTCAAAACTAAAACCGTCATAACTAGCTGACGCGAGCGTACTCGGCGCGATATCAATCGTTGGCCTGTAGCGGGTGGCCGCCATGAAGATTTCGTGCAGGGAATACCCTGTTCTCTTCCAAGGACTATTGATTCGTTCGGCGTGAATCTTAAGCGCCGATTTCAACTCTTCGTAACGAGCTGTATCGGCAGCTATATCTTGGGGATGTCGGTAAGTGCCGTGTCTTTTGATCCGCTCGTCAACTTCGTCTAAGACTTTGCGTTTCTGCGACTTATGACCATGTAGCTCAAGACAGAAATCACCGAGCCCAGCCGCGTCCAAACGACGGCGTACGACTTCGAGCGCGGCAAGCTTCTCAGCTACGAACAGTACCTTCTTCCCCTGTGACATGGATGCTGCGATGAGATTCGTGATCGTCTGTGATTTGCCTGTGCCAGGCGGTCCCTCTATCACTAAGTCCTTACCGTTAACCGCGTCGATCAACGCGCTGTGTTGAGAGCTATCAGCGTCATCAATCAGAGGATATTTGACGTGGATATCCTCCATCTCGTCGATCGGATGCTCTTCACCAAAACCGAGGTTATCGATTGAACTCGACTCGTCTTTCTCTTCTTTATGGTTCTCCAGAAAGCGGTTGACGACACGGTGATCGATAATGTTTTCGCCTTCAGGCCAACGACTGGGATCAAGGTCGAGATACATCAGCAGCTTGCTGAAGTTCAGGAGGACCATAGTGATGTAGCGACGTACCTGCCAGCGAGGCTGATTTTCCTCAATAAGTGCCTGGACCTCTTGAAAATAGGTCTCCGGAGAAATCTCTTCATCAAGGTCGGGAAGGGACATGGCAAAGTCAGCACGCAGTTTCTCTTTTAATGAGAGATTCGGGATAATGTCTTCCCCAGAGTAACCAAGGGTGTATTCGTAAGTTCGGGTCTTCTTATTAAGTTGACCTTTGCGAAGTCGAACTGGAACCAAGAAAAGTGGTGCATCTCGCGAGTCTTCGTTGTCGGTCTCGAACCACTCCAGAAATCCGAAGGCCAAAAACAAGATGTTGGTACCCATCTCTTCGATCGCGGATTGGGCGGTTTGCAGCAGGTTCTTCAGTCGCGTTTCAAGCTCATATGGGTAGAGCAGAGTTTGGATAGAGTTATCTGTATGCTTTCCATCAGACGATGTACCAGTTGATTCTGGTACCTCATAGGCGGTGGATAGTCCAAGCTGCTTAGCCCACTCCTCAGAGTTTGGTCCTTTCTTAATCCGTTTTTCCTGGCCAGTTTCTTTATCAATTTCGAGGTATCCTGTCTCAATAAGATCCTTTTGGCTCGGCTCTGGGACTGGGAGAAAATGCATTTCTTTGTCGGCGAGCAGCGTTTCGGCCAGATGGTCAGGTAGTTCGTCGATGATGCGCAGACTGCCCTTCTTGTTATGTGGAAAGTTAATAAGGCGGTTGCGAGCCGTGAGGTCGAGTAGCCGCATCCGCAGATTTCCCAAAGCCTTGGTGGCTCTAGCGTTCTCAACGCAGGTTGATTCCGTATTAGCAGCTTCGTTACCCATTTGGGGCGCTCATTTGTAAATTGAGAGACCGAACGTAGTAATAGAGACGCATAGGGCCAAGCCGTACACATAGGCCGGATTTCAGCGCCCTCTTTCCCGATGCGCCTGGGAATCAGATGAGCCCTCTTCGGACATGCTATCCGGTCGCTTAAGCGACAGTTGCTACCAGCATCTGGTTGATGTGTCGCAACTGTAGCTGTAGCAGGGCAGCCGCCCCCCTGAACCGGCAACTGTAGCAATTGTAGCTGTAGCAGCTCCGGTAAACCCGCCCTTGTTGAGTTTGGGGCTTAGGTAGCCACCGAGAACGGCTCTCTGAGCCTCTCAGGGGCTCTGAAGGTGATACGCCGTCCTATCCAGGGATGCTCGAACTCGCCGGACCGGAGGCCAACGCCGCCACTCTTAGCCTCCGCTAGTGGCTCTATGGTCTTCAACGGAGCTAACGACTACACCATACCAAGCTGGAAGACTTCCAAGGATCTCTGAGCTCGAATCTGTCAGGAGCTCTGTGAGCGCCTATCTCGTATAACTTCTTCGCTTTTTCCCGTGCCTCATCTTCGCTCGCGGCCTCTATGGTGATCTCACTTTTAAATGTGCTCGCCTCCCAATTGTGGTCGGTCAGCTTTTCCTCATCCGGCGTGAGTTTCCACAATTTCCACGTTGGCATCGTTCGACTCCTTTTGGTCGTCGCTTAGGAAATTCGATATCATGTTATCTAACTCTTTCAAGAGTCAGAACACAATGTCGCATTCAATTCATGAAAAAATCGTCAACAGAACCTAAGGCCAGAGCTTAATCGCCGCGATGACGAGGCCGCCGACGGTCAAGGTCGTGGCGAACGACCACGCCATGAAGCGGTCGATACGCCGCGTCAACTCCTCGAAGCGCTTATCCATGCTCTGCTGCATGGTCTCGAAGCGCTTATCAACGGCCTCGAAGCGCTTGTCCATGCTCTGCTGCATAGCCTCGAAGCGCCGATCAACAGCCTCGAAGCGCTTGTCCATCTGCTCCAGGATGGTCTTGATCAGCTCGCGCTGGTGTTTGAGCTCCTCCTCGATGCGCACCATGCGCTCGCGCAGCTCGATCTCGTAGACCGCCGGCGGCTTTCCCAGGGACTTCTCGGCGAGCCACTC